>Ga0163162_10000049_pt1 | contig 122455 bp, 104 predicted proteins | sample S55metaG_FD_115310 | JGI IMG/M metagenome (GOLD analysis project Ga0163162, IMG submission 115310) | Switchgrass rhizosphere microbial communities from Kellogg Biological Station, Michigan, USA - S5-5 metaG | ecosystem: Host-associated > Plants > Roots > Rhizosphere > Soil | place: USA...
AAGTTTTCACTAAAACAAAGGTAAAGTTATGGCACTGTTTCACAAATGGAAAGCATTTAAATTAATGCTTCTCAAAAGCTAAATTTTTATAAGCTTTTATTTGCTTTTTAAGACAGTACCTTTGCAGGGCTGCGCTTCGCTTCGGTACCGATGAAGGATCGGCACTGAACCCTTGCAATCCCTAACGCAAACCCAGTTCAAATAATTTTACAGCAATGACGATCCCCTCTGGTAGATTTATTTCCATTAAATACTACTGTAAATCCTATTGATTTTTATAAAATAAATTATACTTCAGGATGAAAAAAATCCCGTTTTGCCCCTCCAGGCAAAACGGGATAAAACCTAAAACAAAATCCGTTTCATTTAATAAAACGTTACAACTTGTGCGTTGTTAAAATAATAGACCAAAATTTCTGTTTAAGGTTTAATGCCTGATGAATATTTTTATTTAATTTAAGGCATATTATAAAATAAATTATAACATATATTTCATCAGGTTTAATACTTTGTTTTAAAAATAGGGGGCGTAGCAGAAAGTGAATAAAAACAATGCTTACAAAATGTGATTAATTTTTTTGTTAGGCTTTCGTTAATGCTGCGCAGTTTTATCTAAGTTTGTTCCATATTAAATTATTTAGGATAGAAAATGTCGGTAAGGGGTAACCAGTTTAAAGCCAATACATTCAGAGATAAAGGTGCAGAAAGTGCACCCGGCAGATCATCAACAGGCAGGCAACCTAAAGGGAAAATGGATTTTTTGCCAAGCTTTGATCTGGCAGATGGGCGTGCAGTTAAAATTGTAGGGCTGTTTTTTGTAATATTGTCACTATATTTTCTAATCGCTTTTACCTCGTATCTGTTTACCTGGCAGGATGACCAGAGTTATGTAATAGATGCCAATGGTGGTTGGAGCAACCTTTTTAAAACAGCAGAAGAGTTAAAGGCAGCAGGCGTTTCTACCCCTGTGGTTCAGAACTGGTTAGGTAAGTTTGGTGCGCTGTTATCACACCAGTTTATTTACGAATGGTTTGGTATAGCCTCTTTCTTGTTTGTTTTGGCCTTTTTTATTATCGGTTACCGTTTATTATTTAAAGTTAAAATCCTTTCCATCTCTAAAACATTAGGATACAGCTTTTTCTTTTTACTGTTTATTTCATTAACCTTAGGTTTTGCACATGGTTTCTGGTCAGAATCGCCACATTATTTAGAAGGTGAGTTTGGGTATTGGAGCAATAAATTATTAGGGGCCCAAATTGGCGCTGCCGGTGTTGCCGGATTAATTGCTTTTGCCGGACTAACCATTTTAATCATTGCATATAATATCGATTTTAAATTTCCGGAACGTAAAGCAAAAGAAGTATACCTGGATAACGAAACGCCAGATTATGTAAACGATATTAGGGAGCAAGCCGTAAAAAACAAAACTTACGAAGAACCTTCAGCACCTATTGAATTTCCGGTGCGCGATAAACCCGTAAGTAATGAACGCAAGCAACAGCACGTCGTATTACAGCCAAGCCGTTTTGAAGAAAAAGAGGAAGAAGAAACTGTAGCACCCGTTGTATTATCTCCACTGGCTGCTAATTTGCCAATGGCTGCTGCGGCTTCATCATTGCCTTTAACAGTAGAACCACCAGTCGAAGTAGAAAAGGAACCCGCATTTACGATCGAAAAAACCGAAGAAGATAAAAAATCGGATGACCTGGTTGAGCAATTTGGTAACTATGACGAAAAACTGGATTTATCTGGTTATAAATATCCAACCATTGATTTGTTAGAAAATTATGGTACCAATAAAATTTCAGTAAATGCGGAAGAACTGGAAGCCAACAAAAATAAAATTGTAGAAACGCTTAATCACTACAATATCGAAATCGATAAGATCAAGGCAACCATTGGTCCCACGGTTACGCTATACGAGATTATTCCGGCCCCAGGGGTGAGGATTTCGAAAATTAAAAACCTGGAAGATGATATTGCACTTTCTTTAGCCGCATTGGGGATCCGTATTATTGCACCAATGCCTGGCAAAGGTACCATCGGTATTGAAGTGCCTAACCAGCATCCGGAAATGGTGCCGATGCGCAGCATCTTAAATACCGAAAAATGGAGTCAAACCACTATGGATTTGCCTATTGCATTAGGTAAAACCATTAGCAATGAGGTTTTTATAGCTGATTTAGCTAAAATGCCTCACTTATTGGTAGCAGGGGCAACCGGTCAGGGTAAATCGGTGGGTATTAACGCCATTCTGGTTTCGCTGCTCTTTAAAAAACACCCCGCGCAACTTAAATTCGTACTGGTTGACCCGAAAAAAGTAGAGTTAACTTTATTTAACAGGATAGAACGCCACTTTTTGGCAAAATTACCCGGTGAGGCCGATGCCATTATCACAGATACCAAAAAAGTAGTGAATACGCTAAACTCGCTTTGTATCGAAATGGATCAACGTTATGATCTATTGAAAGATGCGCAGGTTAGGAATCTAAAAGAATACAACGATAAGTTTGTAAAGCGCAAGCTTAATCCAAATAATGGTCACCGCTTTTTGCCTTTCATTGTTTTAGTGGTAGATGAGTTTGCCGATTTAATGATGACCGCAGGTAAAGAGGTGGAAGCACCCATTGCACGTTTGGCACAATTGGCGAGGGCTATTGGTATTCACCTGGTTCTGGCTACTCAGCGTCCATCGGTAAATATTATTACGGGTACAATTAAAGCTAACTTCCCGGCCAGGCTGGCTTTTAGGGTATTGTCGAAAATCGATTCGAGAACCATTTTAGATAGTGGTGGTGCTGATCAGTTAATTGGGCGTGGTGATATGCTCTTATCTACCGGGAGCGACTTAATCAGGCTACAGTGTGCTTTCGTTGATACACCTGAGGTAGACCGTATTTCTGAATATATCGGTAACCAGCGCGGCTATGCTGATGCTTACCAGCTGCCAGAATATATAGATGAAGCAGGAGAGGGAAGTAAAGCCGATTTTGATCCTAACGAGCGGGATAAGTTCTTTGAAGATGCAGCAAGGCTGATTGTAATGCACCAGCAGGGCTCAACCTCGTTAATTCAGCGTAAACTTAAATTGGGTTATAACCGGGCCGGGAGGATTATTGATCAATTAGAGGCCGCAGGTATTGTTGGCCCTTTTGAAGGAAGTAAAGCAAGAGAAGTTTTATACCCTGATGAGTATTCTTTGGAACAATTCTTGAATGGTATGGATAACAAGGATTAGATTAAACCATTTAACAACAATCTACTCTAACGTTTCAAAGAAAAACTTAAAAAAGAAAAGATGAAGAAATTAATTTCAGCATTAATGGTTGTAGTTGCTTTTACAACTTCAACTTATGCTCAAACTGATGCGAAAGCTAAAGCCATTTTAGCTGAAGTGAGTAAAAAATACAAATCGTACAATGTAGTTAAAACAGATTTTACCTTTACTTTGGATAATCCAAAAGCTAAAGTAAAAGAAACCCAGCAGGGTACTTTGTATGTTAAAGCCAATTCTAACAAGTATAAAGTAGCCATGACTAACCAGGAATTGTTTAGCGATGGTAAAAGCCAGTGGACTTATTTGAAAAAAGACAAAGAAGTGCAGGTAAGTAATGTAGATAATAGCGGGGATGCTATTAATCCGGCTAAGATTTTCACCGTTTATGAAAAAGGATTTAAATACGTTTATACCGGCGAAGAAAAAGCTGGTGCTAAAACCTATCAAATGATCGATTTAACACCTGTAGATGCTAAAAAATCGATTTTTAAAGTACGTTTAAGTATCGATAAAGCAGCTAAGCAAATTGCAAATGTGGTATTGTTTGATAAAAACGGAAACAAATACACCTACAATGTGAAAACTTTTTCGCCTAACGTAAATATACCAGAAACTACTTTTGCTTTCGATGCCAAAAAATACCCTGGTGTTGAAGTGGTAGATTTAAGATAACAGATTTAGCAGGCAGCGCAAAGTTTTAGCGCTATCTATAAAAAAGCGATTTAATCAGGGCATATCCCTGGTTAAATCGCTTTTTCTTTTCTATCCCCTTTGTTTACTTTTTTGTGATTTACAAACTTGAGTTCGATAAATAATGTGGCTTTTAGAGCTATTCTTTAGGTATTTTAGTATTAGTGTCGTCACCCTGATCCGATAGCTATTGGATTCATTTCAGGGTCTTAAAAGCATGAAAGATGCTGACCACGTAGTAGCTACAAGACGATTTAAAACACTATTTCTACTTGTAAAATAAATTCAGCATGACGACCGCGTGAGGTAAAGCTGCTGTAAACACTAACTATGATTCAAATATTAATCGAACTCAGGTTACAAGTAATGCGTATAAGCAAGAATTTGATATTTGTAATTTTATTCCGTTTTTAGTTACGGGAACGATTGCATAGATATATATGATTTATTATACGTTTTTGTAGTTATATTACTAATTTCATGTTCATTAATAACCAAATATAATTCTACAATCATGAAAAAAAAATCAGGTATTCTCGTACTCGGGATGGCTATTGCATTGTTCGGATGCAAAAAAGACAACACTACAATGACTGATGTTGCAGATGGTCAATCCATCGTTCAGCCAAACAAACTAGGACTTGCAGCTGCGGCCGTAAGTGCTACTGTAACTACTGAAGCTGCTTTAAAAGCAGCGATATCAAATGCGCAACCAGGCGATGTGATCACGGTGAGTGGTACCATTTACCTCACCAGCACCCTTCAGTTACTTAAAAACGGTACATCCAGTTCTAAAATTAATTTTACTGGCGGTATATTGGATTGTTCAGGTATTTCTGGTGCCAACTGGGGTGTAAAAGTAAATGGAAGTTACTGGAATATTACCAATATGACCATCAGAAACGCACCCGACTGCGGGATTGTTTTCCAGACAGGTGGCTATAATTATGTGAATAAGGTAACTACACATGGAAATAAGGATTCCGGACTTCAGATTTATAACGGCGGTCACCACAACAGCATCAATAATTCTACTTCTTATGATAATTATGACGTGGCCAACGGTGGTGAAAATGCAGATGGTTATGCCTGTAAATTATCTGCCGGTGCAGGTAATCAGTTTAACTCCTGTAATGCCTACCACAATTCTGATGACGGATGGGATTTATACGGACAACCCTATACTGTTGTAATCAATAATTGTACTGCCACGAATAATGGTTATGGTACGAACGGCGATGGAAATGGTTTTAAACTGGGTAGTGCCGGACAAAATGTTCCGCATACTGTTACCAATTGCAAATCCAATAACAACAAAGGAAGCGGTTACGACGGAAATGGAAACGCCGGCCACATCACTACCACTGGCAGCGGTGGCTCTGGTAATGTAAAAGGGCTTTTTAACCGAATTAATTAAGATTGTTCTCCCCGTAAAAAGGTTCAGTTGGAAACAGCTGAACCTTTTTTGTTTTATTGAAGTTAGATTTTTAGGTATAGCGAAGGGTATATATTGCCTTATTTTGAAAAGCAATTGCAGTAATTCTTAGGTTGTAGCAGTCCCGCCATTCGCTATAGGCCCAAGGTAAAGCCCTGCCCGTAGATGTATTTTTTTGAATAGTTAAGGCATCACGCTAGCTTGCTTCAGTAACACACAGGTTTTACCGAAGGGTGCCGTCAATCCCAAGAGCCGGAGAATCAAAAAAACAGGAGCAGTTAAGGTAAGTTGGCACTGACAAACCTGAAACGCACTGGTTTTGTGTTCATAAGAAATGATTCAAAGCTTTGAATAGAATTGAACACAAAACGAAGTGCCGCTGTTTTTTTGATGTGCGTGGGATTGTGTAAAAGGCTCATTGCTGGATTGACAAAGCGCTTTGGGTACTTTGGCGCTCCAAAGTACCTTGCCCCCGCGGCATAGAGCGGTAGAAGAATGTTTTACTTAATTGTGTCCACATGATAGTTTCTAAGATATAAGAGCACATTATTTAGCAGTAAAGATGCTGACCACGTAGTAGCTACAAGGCAATTGAAAACACTACTTCTACTTGTAAAATAAATTCAGCATGACGATTACCTAGAATATGTACTAAAAAACAAATCTAGGCTAACAATAATTTCCTACGCGATAGGACATTGATCAGGATGAGTAAGCAGATGCAGGACTTTCGCAACCGATTGATCCATAGCCCTGATTTTCTAAATATTTTAGAAGTGAACGTCGCAGTTGATAAATTTTTCATCATGTGTTTATGAATGCTGCGCAGATTTATCTAAGTTTGTTTCCAATGTCATTGCCACTAACAAACCATACTTTAGAGAAATTAGAAGCCCTGCTTTTTGCAATGGGTTATAAGGTGCGTTATGAGAAAGGGAACTTTAAAACGGGTTCCTGTCTGCTCGAGCACAATAAGGTTGTTGTAGTAAATAAGTTCTCCAATCTGGAAGGAAAAATTGCCGCATTAGTTACATTGGTAAAACAGACCAATGCGGAGGAAAACCTGCTGGACGAGAAGCAACGCCAGTTTTATCAATCTTTACAACAAACCGAATTATTTTAATGAAGATACAAAGCAGGGATTACTTATTTAGAAAGGAAAGTTTAAGCAGATGAAAGTTACTTTTTTAGGTACCGGTACATCACAAGGCGTTCCTGTAATTGCCTGTACCTGTGAGGTTTGTAGATCTACTGATAAAAGAGATAACCGTTTAAGGACTTCTATATTGGTGGAAACGGCTGATAAAACCATTGTAGTAGATAGTGGACCAGATTTCCGTTATCAGCTTCTGCGCGAAAAGGTAAAAGACCTGGATGCGGTGTTGTTTACCCACGAACACAAAGATCACATTGCGGGTTTAGACGATATCAGGCCCTTTAATTACCTGCTCCACAAGGTAATTGATGTTTATGCTACCGAAAGGGTACAAACAGCATTAAAAAGAGAGTTTTATTACATCTTTGCCGAAACCAAATACCATGGTTTACCACAGATTAATTTACATAAGGTAACCAATGGCGAAGATTTTAAAATTGGCGAAACTACCATCATTCCGTTTGAGGTAATGCACCATTTACTGCCTATTACAGGCTACCGGATTGGCGATTTTACGTACATCACCGATGCTAAAACCATATCAGAACAGAGTTTTGAGAAAATAAAGGGAACAAAAATATTGGTGCTTAATGCTTTGCAGAAAGAACCACATATTTCACATTTTACCTTGGGCGAGGCCATTGCCTTTGCAGAAAGGGTAGGGGCAGAAACCACTTATTTAACGCATATCAGTCATAATTTGGGTTTACATGCAGATGTGGAAAAGGAATTGCCCGCGCATGTCAGGCTGGCTTATGATGGGTTAAAAATAGAATTGTAAATGAGTGTTTCAGAAATACAAAATTAAATTATATTTGCAGCACAAATTTTGTTGGCTGTTTATATAACTAACGATATTTCGTACAAACAAACCCAGGTGGCGAAATTGGTAGACGCACCAGCTTGAGGGGCTGGCGCCCGTATGGGTGTGGGAGTTCGAATCTCCTCTTGGGTACAAAGAGTTTGGCAAACGCCAAACTCTTTCCTGTTATATGGCGTCAGTTTATATCCTTTTTTCCAAAAAATTGAACCGTTTCTACACGGGTAGTTGTCTGGATTTGCTTCAGCGATTACAAGCGCACAAGGATAAAAGTTTTATGGATAGTTTTACATCTAAAACAGAAGATTGGGAGCTATTTTTCACTATAAATGACCTTGATTACAAACAGTCTCGATCAATTGAATTACACATCAAAAAAATGAAAAGTGTAATTTATATCAAAAACTTAAGGCAATATCCTGGAATGGTAGCTAAACTTATTGAGCGATATCGTTAAAGGCGACCCCGATTGCTATCGGGGTGGTAGACGCACCATCTTGAGGGGGTGGCGCCTGTATGGGTGTGGGAGTTCGAATCTCCTCTTGGGTACTTTAAAAGCTTCGGTAGCACCGAAGCTTTTTTGTTTATAGCTTCAGTTTATATCTTACCTGAACAAGCCAATAATGTAACTTAAAAGGCTGATTTTTTCTGGCTTTGATACATATCATTTTCAAGCAATCTGGTGATTTGGTTAATAGTGCTTTCTGGATTAAACAGAAAAGCCGTATCAATTTTTTTTGATACGGCTTGTTTATGGGATGCAAATTTCGCCTCTGTAGGGGTAATCGCTATATCCTTAAGTTAATAATTGGTTTTAGTTGCCAGGATCTTTCACTTTCTCCACCACGTCCTGTATGTTCTGCGGTAAATTTGAAAGTAAATTATAACCCGTTGCACTTTCTATATCGCGGACAGACACAATATAGTTCTTCCAGCTTGGATTTGTACTGTTGATGTTGGGTGTGTTGATGGAAATTACCCGTGTTGAACTACTCACGCGGCTGATATCATTATCTCCTGTTTTTAGAAGTACTGCCACTTTCCAGACGTTTGCCGGAACGGTTACTTTGCCATTGTTGATGGTGTTCACTACCGATGCGCTTGCCGAACCGATGCCGCCTGTGCCATAACTTCCCATGATCACATAAACCTCGTATCCGTTCAATGCCTGGGCGCGGAGATAGCTTTCAAAAGATTCCCATGTTTTCTGGTTGTTGTTCGGCGCCTGAGGGATCATGTTGGTCATCAGGAAAGTTGCTGAATTGGCAGTGTTTGAGCTTGTACGGTCACCGCTTGGACAGTTATGCCCCCTGTCAAAACCGGAACCTGAATAGCTGTTGCTCTGTACCTGGTACCAATTTGCCGGCAGGCCTGTAAATGAAGCGAAATCGTCTTTTCTGCTTGCTGCACCAGTAAAGTTGTTCGGGTCCAAATGCCAGCTTACCCAGTTAGGTGTCCCGCGGGTCATGCTGTAACTCTCGGTATAATATTTTTGATCGATCAGGTAATTTTCTGCTGAAACCAGGTTGGCCGTAGCGCCTGATGGGTTGCCAAAAAGTAGGTTGGAATTATCACCTCCGGCCGGTGGTGCATCCGGACCTGCATCCGGTGTACCTCTTCCGGGGGTTGCTGTGGAGCCGCCGTTATCTACAGGATCCGTATCCGCTCCACCTACGGTAATGCCCGGATCACCGGTGCCTTTAAAGATGATATCGTCAATATTGATCCTGGTTGTGCCGGCTTTTTTGATCTGAAAGCGTATTTTGCCTGTTGTATTAACCTTAAAGGAATCGGTAACCAGTGTGGTGCTGGTTTCTGTAATATCCGTACCTAACTGCGTAAAGGTTTTTCCGCCATCGGTAGAAGCCAGAAGCTGCCAGGTTGAACTAGCATCGGTTCCATATTTGGCATGGGAAACGTAAATCATTTGAGTGCCTGCGATATCAAAGTTCATAGACAGGTAACCTGTTCTTAAGCGGACAGACTTCGCGCCGTTTTTGGCATCAGCTGCAAGATTGCCCAGCAGCGCATCGCTCAATGTCCATTTGCCGGTTAGTAGCTGAACACTGTCTAACGCATAAGCGCCTTTGCTGCCAGATTCGAAAGTCTCCGTTATGGCATAAGCCATTGGCGCTTTTGGTGGTGGTGTGGTTGGTGTTTCATCTCCGATGCTTGTTTTTTTTGAACAGGAGGATAGGATCAGGATGCCGATAAGTCCTGAATAGGTAAGGATGTTTTTTAATTTCATGCTTTGATTTTAATGTCTAGTTGTTCGCGTTAACATAGATCATTTTTCAATGCGCCGCGAAGGTATGGAGAAAAGATGTCTGTTGTGTTAAGTTAATATTAACACAAAGTAGGGTAATTGCAATTGGGTAGAATGCTGGTATTTAATGCTCGTTTCGCCACGGTAACTGCCTGTTTCACCACGTTCGATGATTGGTTTTGATTTTTTTACATGATTTATTTGGCTGAATTGATAGGGGAAGACTCTGGTAATCGGTACTTCACCGGGGTTCAAGTTTTTCAATCTCGACTCCGGTTTTTTATTCTCTATTCATTTATGCTTTGATAAAATGATTATTATGAATAATTAATTTATTAAGTTTTGGAAAGCACAAGTCAGCCCCGACAGTTCCCCAACCGCTAAGACCTGCGCTAGGAAAGGTGCGTATCGGTCTGAATTTGAAGTAATTTTAAGCATTTCGAGAATTCAATTTTGGACTTCCGTTCACTATTAGTGAGTTACATGAGCAAATGTGTGATAATCCATTCTGCTTTAATGCATCCCCAGGTATCTCTGATACCAATGCCCGTAATACACTAATTTCCATTAAGCGAAAATACCCCACGAGATGCAGGGTATAGCGGTAAGTGGATTACTTGAAAAGTTAGTGAGACGTAATAAGAAGTATAAAATAGTTTACTTTTTCTTTGTAAAAAAAGTAAACTATTGTTTACCTTTGGGTGGTGGAGTTAATTAAATATAGGAGAAATGAAATGGAGCGAGCTTAAACGCAAATTGAAGGATGAGGGATTTGTATTGTTGAGGCAAGCAAAAGGTAGCCACGAGGTTTGGCACCACCCAGATAGATCAGATAGCGAGTTAGTTCTCGCAAGCCACAATTCAAAAGAAGTTGGCACAGGTCTAGCACAGAAATTACTAAAAAAAGCGGGATTGAAATAACCATGCTTTATAAAGGTTCTCCAATACCTTAAACTGGAGCGTCTCACAGCGATATGTGAATACAGTTAATACCACAAAACACGCATTGTAAAAATGTCAAAAATCGAATTCATTGTAGAAAAAACCAAAGATGGTTTCTCTGCATACGCATCAGATGAGGATCTGCCAATAGGTACCTCAGGGGACGATGTGACAGAACTAAAAGAAAACATACTTGATGCATATAACTCATATGCGGAGATCAAGGATCTGAAAGAAATTACTATAGATGATATAGTAATTAAGCTTGACGTAAAGCAATTCTTTGACTACTTCAAGATCATCAACGCAAGTGCTTTAGGCACTAAAATTGGGATGGACAAATCTTTGATCTCCCAATATGCCAATGGGCATAAGACACCAGGACCAAAGCAGATTGAAAAAATCATGAACGGTATAAAGCAACTTGGTCAAGAACTTTCTTCATTAAATCTCTCCATCACATAACTATATTTATTTAACAACATCAAAATAGCCCTTGCAAATTGTAAGGGCTTTTTGTTTCATGCCTACTTGGCTACTCAGCGACCTTACACCAAGCCCTTTTTTCTTATTGATGAATGCCAGGTATTCGGTGTGGTTTGGCGGATTGGGTTGATAGCCTGGATAAACCGATATGAATTGACCCGATCTAGTTAAATGTGATTTTATTATACATCTTAATTTTCAATATACTTAGAGGTGATTAAGGATTGGTGCAGCAGGGTCATATAAATTGGTTAGTGCACATTATCCCTGCATGATATAAAACACATTATTCCTGCTGATCGGTATTTCACCGCAGTTCAGGTTTTTTTAATCTTGAATCTGGTTTTTTATTTTCTATTGATTTGTGCTTTAGTAAAATGATTATTAAGAATCATTCATTTATTAAGCTTTTGGAAGGCACAAGTCAGCCGCAACAGTTCCCTAACCGCTAAGACGTGCGCTAGAAAAGGTACTTCACCAGAGTTCAGATTTTTTAATCCTCGCTCCGGTTTTTTTATTTTCTATTGATTTGTGCTTTAGTAAAAATGAATAATTTATTAAGTTTTGAAAGCACAGGATAATGTTATTCTGATTGTTGATAATCCCAACCAAAAGATAAATTCGCTCAATTCCATCAAAGCAAAAAAATACCTCAGCAACCCATATTTATCATTTTGATTTTTTACTAGATCTAAGTAGTAATTTAAAAATATTTTTTGTTTATTATTGACCTTTCAAGAATTGACCATGCGAATATTATATGTAAATAATTTCAGAGGATTTCAAGAAACAATAATTCCCCTGAACCAAGTGAATTTCCTAGTTGGAGAAAATAGTTCTGGTAAAACCTCAATACTTAAATTGTTAAAAGTTATATCCGGAGAAGAGTTCAGATATAGTCTTGAATTTTCTTCATCTATTGTTGACTTAGGAAGGTTTGACGATATTGTAAATAAAACTGATTCCAGTGGGAAGTTTTTTGAAATAGGAATGATGATGAACATCAATGAAGTTTTCGGGTTGCATCCATCTGAATACGATAACAAAAATCTGTACTTTATTAAGTTTTTATTTAAAGAAATTGACGAGAAAATTAAACTATCAGAATTAAGAGTTCGCAATAAAAATTATGAGTCTTTAATCATCTACAAAGAAGGATCTTATCAATACGTCTACAAAGAGCTTGATTCTGCAAATAATGCTATTGAAAAGAACTATACATCTGAATTTTATGAATGGTGTACTAATCCGTCTTCACTTTCCAATAGAAAACGTTTTTCCAAAACTGAAGATCAAAGCCATTTTCGCTCGTCTTATACACGATTTATATTTATGTCTATTTTTTATGAAATTGCAAAAAAAATAAAGAGTAAAAGAAGATCAAATGAATCGAGTATAAATGGATACGATGATTTCATATACATTATGGATAGCTTGTTGCCTCCATTAAAATGGATTGCTCCAATTCGTGCTGAGCCAAAGAGAATTTATGAACATATGGAAACGAAAGAAAGTATTGATGGCTCTCATGCTCCACAGGTACTTAGAGATATTCTTTTAGGAACTAATAAAAAAACACTTCAGAAGTTCAAGTACTTCATTGATAAATTTGGTGCTAATAGTCATCTCTATGATGAAATTCGAGTTAAAAAATTTGGTAGTGAGAAATTTGCCCCATTTGAAATTCAAGTTATTTTGGAAGGCAAAGCATATGCTATCTCGAGCGTAGGATACGGAGTATCTCAAGTTCTTCCATTATTATTAGAGGTTTTTGATGAAAAAAACACATGGCTCGCAATTCAACAGCCCGAGGTACACCTTCATCCAAGAGCTCAAGCAGAGTTCGGTGAATTATTGTTTAATTCAGCTAACGAAACAAAGAAAACATTTTTTGTAGAAACTCACTCTGACTTCACATTGGATAGATTTAGATATTGTTTGAATCAGAAGTCTGAGTGTGGGTTAGAAAGTCAGGTTTTGTTTTTCAAACGAACAGATAACAAAAATACTGTGGCGGTCATACCTATAGATGAGGATGGATCGTATTTCAATACCGACGACACATCATTCAGAGACTTCTTTATAAATGAAAGTATTAAACTCTTGGGCTTATAATGTGTATAGTAGTTGATACAAACAATATTGCTAGAGTTTTTAATCCAAAAAATTCTGAGCATCAAGAATTTATACCAGTTTTTGATTGGATTCTGAAAGGTTCCGGTAAGTTAGTTATAGGAGGATCAACATTTGAGAAGGAAATCGTTTTAAATAAATGGTTTCTGCCTTTCCTAGGAGAGCTGAGCAGAAAGGGTAAAGTATTAAGGGTAGCTACTGAAAAGGTCGATCATTTGAGAGATAAGATAATTGAAGAAACAGAAGACCATAGAGATTTCGACGACCAACATATTGTCAGTCTCCTAGCAATATCCGGCTGTAAACTCATATGTTCTAGCGATGTTAGAGCATATCCGTACTTTACAAAATCTGATTTTTACAACAATGGTCATCGTCCAAAAATTTATTCATCTTCTAGAAATAAAGATTTGCTTATAGATCATAACATTTGTGAACAATGTAAACCAAGTATTAAATTAAATAAAGGAACAGTAGATGTACTTGATGCTCTTAGAGAAAAGTGCGTAAAGAAAGATTAATCTACATAATATAGCCTAACCATTTTTCTTGTTAGTGATGAAAGATATTCGTTTGTGAAATTTTCTGCAATCAAATAGCAACAAGGTGAAGAAAGGGGTATTTAGGGAGATAATATTTTAGAAGAACTTTCTAAAGCTCTGACAGTTGAATTTGGTAAAGGTTTTTTATTTTGATTTGTATAATTTCAGGCAGTTTTATCTTACTTATGCTGAACAAAACAAATCTTACAAGCGACGTGTGAAATTGAGGTGAGGTTATAATTGGCTAATAACGAGGATACAAGAGAGTTTTGTTTAAATGAAGTGGCAGACAGAATTGTAGTGTTCGAACTCTGGAGCATAACACTAATACTTTCTATTACTATATTAGAACTATTGAAAATTTGTATTTATTGATTAAGAATTAGTTATGATTTAAGCACTCAATTTTTGGTTTTTAATCGTAGATTGTTCTTAAATGTGTTGGCCTTCAAAAGATTTGCCACATCCTCCTGTTCTGATATTCTATGCGCAATTTCAAAAGCATCTGAAAAATCTTGCTCTTTGACAATTTCTTTGTCGTAAAACGAAAGTTCACCAAATCTCCCCTTTATTCCCATTTGTTCAAATTCTACTATCCTTGAAAAAGTTAAACCTTCTAATTCATCTTTTTGAAATAAAGCTAAATCTAGATAACACTTGGCTCCCCCAAATCCGCCTTTAGAGCCAGCGTTATCCACAAGATATGCTTTTGTGAAAGCAAAATTAGCTTGTATCTCGGGTAAAAGACCAAAATGTGGTCGGACTTTATAGGCCTCATTTATTGCCTGGTCTACCGTAATCTGTCTATCTTTCAATCTTTTTTTTATACTTTTAATTTGTTCATGTTCAGGAATTGCAATGTCTCTAATTTCTCTTACACGAAATCCCGTAGCAATGACCATCCTTCCTCCTGGATAGCCATTTGAGATGTCATGTTTATTAAAATCTGTATAGAACGACAATGCTCTTGCAATAAAGGCTGCTGTTACACTTTTTGCTCTTGGAGATAAATCCTTAACAGCAATAATTCCGTCATTAATTGCTGTGATATGAAAATGCTTTGATGAATGCCTAGCCGCTATTGCATGAAAATCACGTAGTCTTTGTAATGCTGATATTGATTCTTGTTTAGTTGGATCAAAATTCGATTTTTCAAGCATTGAACCATAACCAAGCATATCAAACCAGACAGCAGCATTAACCTCGTATAGGCGTCTACTTCCCTTAACTGTGTTAGGAGCTGTTCTTCTCTTTTCTTTGATTTTTTTCATGAGAGCCAAAAAATGACAAATTACTTGTAAAAGTATGAAATTGTCATTCAATATTAAGATATAACAATTTAAATATTTTTGAAAAAAATTAGCTTATCCCCAACAAATGAATGTATAATCTGAAAGCTATATCTAGTTTCGCAGATACATTTCTATAGTTTGGGATATTGTTTTAAGGGGACTTGGAAGTATTTGTAAAGAAAAATTAATCAATTATAATTATTTATGATATTTATTTATCTTAGCTTGTCTAAATACCTCGCAATACTATGGATCAAACTCAGATCGACCAAGAACTTCTTATTCGCGTTGGCTACAAAAATGATGAGCACACCATTTCTTGGGACGTTTTAAAATCTTTAGGAGATAGTTTGGAGGCCTTAGTTCAATCTGTTGCTAAATACAACGAGCAGTTTGCAGGTAAAGTAAATCTAGAAAATTTCAAGTTAGATTTCTCAGGATTTTATGATGGTTCAGCAGTACCAGCATTCCGTATCGCCCCGCAAATACAGTCTTCTATTTTTAACGATCGACATATTACTAAATCGATTGCGTCAGAATTCGACAACTTACTTCAAAATATAGACAAAGGAAATTACCAAGAAATTTCTGATAGGTATAAAACTGATGAAGCCAAAAATGACATCATTAAAAAAGTTTACGACTTTACGAACTCAGCTGGAACAATTCCAGTTAGTATTGTGAAAAGGTCTTCTAAAAAGGATAATAAGTTTACCGATGTTTATAAAATTAGAAAATTAAACAAGTCTATAATGGATAAGCTTATTATCATAGATAGAGATTTAGACGTCGCTGATACAATGTCTAGTGAAATTACTGCTTTTGCCAAAGTTAGAATTAAAAGCAGAAACGGCAAAACCACTAAGAAAACTTCTGAATTATACCAAGACAAAGAAGCAACATTATCTCTTAAATATGATGAAATCATTGTAAATGACAAAATATATGAGCTTAATTTTCCAATATTTTTTCAGCTGATAAAGGAAGGTAAAGGAACTATTTTAGAACAAGAACAACTTGATCTTTTTGCTGCTGGTTTGACTTTGGAACAGGCTAAGGAATCCTTACTTGATCAATTCGATCACACTTATAATCGGTTAAACGAACTTTCAGCGAATCAGCTAAGTGATCATTTAAAAAAAGTAAAATCGTTTTATAATCTTTTAGTAAAACAAATTTCAAATTAATGGCCTCTCTCAAAACTAAACAAACAATCTCGAATTTTCTTAAAAAAGGATTTAAACTAAGTGATAGCCATCATAAATACTATGAATTCTGGCATAATGGTAAATTGATAACTCAGACGTACACAAGTCATAGTGGAACAACATTGGATTCCTATTTAATCAATTCAATGCATAAACAATGCAAAATGGACAAAGCCTTCTTTATGGAATTTGCTACGTGTACCAAATCAGAAAATGATTATATAAAATTGCTAGCAGTATCAGGACATCTAATTATTAAAGATGAAGAAACTGAAAAATGAAATTAAAAGCTACCCCAACAAGGTCACTTTTAATTTATGCATCATAATACCTAGTACTGGGTATATTGTTTCTCAATTAGGTTTATTAATTTAGTTGAAACTAAAAATAAACGTAATCATGGAAAAAGAAATTGAATTGGCGCCATTTGCAACTGTAAATCAAAGCTATGCCATGGCAGGTAAAATTGAATATAAAAATGGTGGACGTTGGGCACCTTGGTCAAAAACTCAGGATGGTGCATGTACTGAAACTAAGATAACATTTATATCAGAATCAGCGATTGTTATTTCGTTTGTAGTAAATGGGTGTGGTGGAGCTTTATATGCAGTTACTTATAACTAAATTTAAATGCCATCCAACCAGGTGGCGTTTAAATTTTTATATTGTTTACATATTGCATTATAGAAAATCAGTAACCAACTTCTTCCCAAGAGCTGAAGACCTATCAAAATTTTGACCTAGCACACTGGCCAGCCCCTTTCAGTTTATATAAAGCCCCCACCATCCCTAAGGGCCTAAATTAGATTACCTTTCTAGTCACTCAAAACTCCCTTTCCCATCAGCAACATAGCTGTAAATCACCAAATATTCGATGCCGTTCTTTTGGAAATGTCCGATAGGAATATCACCTTTTTCAAAGTAGGCCGATTTGCTTTCGAATGGAATGCCACAAAGAATCGTATTAGCTTCTATTTGATGATAAACAACATCATTTCTAGTGCCTGCAATAGCCATCAATGCTGATAAATTTTTACTTGATCCTTTTTGGTTATATTTCGGATGGTGCGGGTGTTGGTTGGCCGGTACCCAGGAACCGGGTGCCATCGGTTTATAAAATTTGCCTAAAGGGATATCGAAGCGGCGTGGCAAAAAACAAGAAGCTATTGTTCCATTGTTGGTAATGGTTCCGGTTTCTATAAAGAAATGGGTAATTCGAATCCAATGCCGGGTGAGCTGATACACATATTCCCGAATGGAATTTTGCCCGTCCTCTAAAAATTCAGCCCAACCGGTGTAGCGTGGCAAAGTCATCATGATTTCAGAAACATTTCCATCAATATGATGTAAAGTAGCCTTTACTGCACAAATTGCAGGTAATACATTAGTGTTGGCTGATTCAGCTGCAACCTGAGCAGGGAGCTGTGTGTTTTGATTTTTACTTTTGGTACTTCGCATGACCTAAAAAATTAAAATATCCCGGCCGCTGCGAAGTACCAAATAACTCTTTTCAGAGACATAGGAAATGAGGGGCTGCCTCTCGGCCGGGAATATCGTTAAAATTAATTTACTGGATTTTTGTCTCCTGATTTAAATGAAAAAATATATTATTTGTACTTCGCATAGGCAATTTAGAAACAAAATCTCAAATCTCCAAGAAAAATCTTAATTATTAAATTGGTTTATCATCAGTGTTCAAAGTAGATTCGGTTATCCTCTTTTGTTGCTGTAATTTCTTCATGTGGGTCAATACCCAAATCAATTATCTCGCCGGCTTAAGTTTCATTATACAGTTTGGATTCTTTTTCAATATTAACGACTCATCGATTGTTTTGTTTAAATTTGAAGTATGACCAATTATATCGAAGAAATCAGAGGTATATTAGCTGCAGCCAGACAAAACGCTTATACTGCTGTGAACGCGGCAATGGTTGAGGCATATTGGTTGATCGGAAAACGTATTGTTGAGCAAGAACAGCATGGTGAAGAAAGAGCCATTTATGGAGAAGCTATCTTGAAAGAACTTTCCAAAGCTTTGACAGCTGAATTTGGGAAAGGTTTTTCTTACTCTAATTTGCGTAATTTTCGTCAATTTTATCTCACCTACCGTGATAATGAGATTTGCTACACACTGTGTAGCAAATTGACATGGAGCCATAACCGGCTAATTATGAGGGTTGAAAATGAGGCTGCAAGAGGATTTTATTTAAACGAAGCTGCTGAACAGAATTGGAGTGTTCGAACTCTGGAGCGTAATATTAACACTTTCTATTATCACAGGCTTCTATCTTCAAATGATAAAGCTATAAATCAAGAAGATAGTAAAGTATTGGAGAAACAGAGACCTGAAGATTTCATTAAGGATCCCTACATTTTTGAGTTTCTAAATATTGAGCAACCTTCAACTGCAAATGAGTCTGAAATTGAAACAGCATTAATCGAGAACTTACAGCAATTTTTGCTTGAGTTAGGAAAGGGGTTTTCTTTTGTGGGCAGGCAATTTAGAATCAGCACCGAGATAGATCATTTCTATATTGATTTGGTATTTTATAACTATCTGCTTAAATGTTTCGTGTTAATTGATTTAAAAGCTGGCAAACTTACCCACCAGCATGTCGGTCAAATGGATATGTATAGACGGATGTTTGATGATTTAAAGAAACCAGAAGGCGATAATCCAACAATAGGTATTATTCTTTGTACAGAGAAAAGTGAAACAGTAGTTAAGTATTCTGTGATCAACGATAATCCCAGACTCTTTGCTACTAAATACATGCCTTATCTACCTACAGAGGAAGAATTGATTGCCGAAATAGAACGGGAAAAGGTAAAACTTAACCTTTTTAATAGTTAAAGACTAGTTCATATTGCCAAATTTTTGCAGGTAATTACATCGGATTGGCAGAAGTTACCAAGAACTTTTTTAGCAGATTAGCAAGCAAATGGATCGATTATAAATTCATGCCCGAAGATTATGTAGGCAGCGAAGACAAAATAGTAGCTTATGGAACTTATACTGGAACCTATAAAATTACAGGAAAGCCATTCATGGCAAGAGTGGCCCATGTTTGGAAACTGAAGGAGGGAAAAATAATCAGTTTCGAGCAGTTTTTAGATAGCCAGCCGGTAAACGATGCAATGAAATAAGTTCAAAGTAATATTAATAAACACAAGTTATCACGATAAAGATCCTCAAGCAAATTATAGCAGAAATAAAGAATACGAAAGAAGAAGACACGCATCAATTGCAGGATTTGATATTGAAGTACATTGTTATGCTCCAAAGATGCCTTTGATGATTTTCAGAATAAAAAGCGATTTAAATGTTCAATTATTCCTGCTCATGGTTAGTCTGGTAAAGTTGAAATAGGAGATTAGTTTAGAACAACTTAGTTGTTGTTGTAACTGAAGCTTATCGTTAAACTATGCGAAGCCTGTAAAATTGGAATTAATACTAATTACGGATAACAATTAACCTTTGGGTTAGGGCTGTTAATCATTTAATGCTGTCTGGTGTCTTTAAATTGCCATAACACATTGATGATTTTCCAGCTTCCATTTAGTTTGACGATGTGCAGGTAGTCTATCCATTGATCAGCAATTAATTTTACAGATGCGGTCCGTTCTGAAACATCCAGCAATTTTACTTCTTTCTTTGGGGAGGACGGAAACTTATCATTGTTTTTATTATAGCTTTCGGCCAGTAAAACCATAGATTCTGTGCTTGTCTCCCTGATATAGTCTTTTCCTGTTGGCTTATCTTTCCAAAATGTTCTCTTTACCATTCTTGGATGCAAGGCACCTTCCATTTGTGCCGGGTTTGGTTTGTGCTGCGATTCGATATAATCGAGGGCTGTTTGCCTTATTTCTATACTGTCTTGCCTGGTTTGCGAAAAGATAGCGTTACTGATGAAAATAAGTGTAATGGTAAATAAGAGGGGTTTTAGAGTCATTTATTTTGGATTTTTGTTTAACAAACGGTTTTCATCAGTTCTGGCCTGTTGGTTAGCATTCATCTTTAAATTTAATTTGTTATAGTTGGGAGCAATACTGCCGGAAGAATATATTTTTCCAAAATCTGATCTGCCTGTTGATGGGCAAAAGAAGTTCCATACGCTGATGCATTAACCACTACCACCAGGTCAATTTGTTTAAAGATGTAAATTTTATTTCCACCATTTCCGGAGCTGTACCAGACTTCCAGATTTTTACCGTCGATTTTAATGGTCCTATTCCAGAAAAGAAACCCATAAAAGCCCGGCCTATCTGCAGGGAGCACTTGTAAATGGCGGAACGACTTATTTATCCACGATTTGGGAACAATTTGTTTACCGTTCCAAACACCGGCATTGCAGTAAAGTTGCCCGAATTTCGCAAAATCTAATGCCTTTAGGCGTAATCCTCCACCGGTGAATGGTTTACCCATTGGGGTACGTGCCCATTCGAGCGAGTCGATCCCCAGTGGATCAAATAATTTCTTTTTCGCATAAGGTTCCAAACCACCTGGTATCACCTTATCTATGATATCTCCGAGAAGCATTGTGCCAACAGTGAAATAAGACCATTGTTTCCCATTCTGCTTGTTTACTGCCATGGGCAGATCAAGCGCAAATTTAACGTAATCGGCAGTAGGATACATATTCTCTTCATTGCCGGGAGATTCCATCACATCGTCATTTCCATCAAAAGCAGCGCTCATTGTTAACAGATCAACAAGTTTTACACTATCCTTTTTCGCAGATGGATGTCCGAATTGCTTTAAATTGTAAAACTCATTCAATTTCTGCTGCTCGGATTTAAGGTACCCGTCTCTAATGGCCAAACCAAGTAAAGTGCCCGTAAAAGACTTGCCAACGGAGCGTGCATCGTGGAGGCTTGCTCTGGAAGATCCGTTAAAATACTCTTCCAATAATAGGGAACCTTTTTTAATCACAACAATTGCATTGATCTTTTTGTAAGACTGATCGAGTATTTTGGTATTGAGCTGTTCAATTAGCTCCTGATTATATTTTCCCGCATATAATGGCCAACCACTTCCTGGCCTAATCGGTTGTGGCTTTATTAATTTTGCATCAATAGGGGGGAGGATTCTGGTCATGTTAATATCAGCTGCCAGCAAAATCGGAGAATAGATTCTATGGCCTGCATCGATATAGACCCTGATTTGGATGCTGAGTTTTTTTGGTGTCTGTCCGAATAAACTTATACCCGAATTAATCATAAATCGATCCCACATATTCAGGCTCCAAAGGCCGGATCTGCTCCCGCTAATCAAGACTACCGGGAGTGGTTTTCTAACGATTTTATCCTGTAAAAGAATGGCGCCGGGATGTAAATCTTCCTTATAAACGGGTTTGCCCTCTATCAAAAAGGAAAACTGAAAATTTCCGATTTTTAAGGCAGAATCGGCGGGTAGGCCGGGTGCCAGCTTTTCGAGTTCCTCAGCAAGTGATTTTCCGGTGTTGATCTTTAGGTAGAGGTCTTGACTACTTCCAATATTATAACTGGTAATAGCGGGTTCTTTTGATACAGAATCAGTTGGATCAGGCCGATGATCGAGAAACTCCAGGTTTTTTAATTGAGCGCTTGCGGTAAAGCAAAGGCCAATAGATGCGGCAAATACGGTTAAAAATAAAAATTGCTTCATAGGAAAATATTACCCGACAAGGTTAGCTTTTTTTGATTCTAAAAAATAGTACAGAATTAACATGCAACAACTTATTTCATTTTTATTTTAAATAACGCTGATACTGATGCGGGGTAAACCGAAACTCTTCTTTGAAACACCGGATGAGATGGGTCTGGTCGTAAAAACCACATTCAAAAGCAATCTGGATGGCAGTTTTTTTTCCGGCATTGAGTTCTGCCGCCGCCCGGCAAAGTCTGATGCTTCGGATGTATGCTCCAAGGTTACATCCAAAATACTTTGGAAAGTATCTGGATAGATGGACCGGGTGTATGCCTATAGTACTGGACATAGATTCTAGAGAATGACTTTGATCAGGACTATCATGAAGCATTTGGGTGAGTTTATCAACCCATTCCGGAGGTTGTTTATATCTGCGATAATCCGAACTGCTGGAAAGCTTGTCTACCGCATTAAAAGCTAGCGCATGGAGGGATAGTGGCGTGGTATCATCGGGATTTTTAGTAGAAATTAAGATTTGATGGAAGAGCGATTTTACCAGGGGATTGATTACTTCAAGGCTGCCTTCGGCCATATTTTTGCCAGCAAATTCCAAAAGCCATTTAGCAGACAATTCCAGGTGCATTCCCCTGGTGTAGCCCTTAGGTTTTACATTGTAATGCGGTTCCTGGCAATTATGGAAAAGTAAAGTGCCCGGAACACATTTATGGTGATCTTTTTTATTTATTTCAGAAACCTTGCCAGCGATTAGGAAAGTAAAGTAAGCATTGTCATGATAGTGCCAATCAACAAATTCGTGAGTATATTCCGTATTGGTGATGATGAGCCCATCCAATTCAATGGTTTGATCAGTATTACCAAAAAAAATTCCCGATGTGAGCTTTTTCATGAATGATTTTAGCTTTAAGACACAAAAAACAGGTGGGAGTTACAAGTGATTTCTGTATGTCAATTCCTGGCCACAGCAGCTCCCAAACCGCTAAGACTTGCGGCAGGAAAGGGAAATCTTAAAATACGTAATTGTTTAATGGCTTTGGAATACGCAGGAACTACGCTTACGGTATCTCTTTGCTCTACATTTGGAACATTAGAGACGACCGCTTCAATGATAATCAATTAGAATAGGAGGTGGACATTTGATAATGCAACTCGGTCTGGCCGGTTGTGCTGAATCCCAATCGTTCGTACAAAGCTTTAGCTCGCTTGTTTACTTTGAAAACCTGTAATTCGATTTGTTTTGACTTAGATTTTGCTTGCTTAATTAAGTCACGTAAAATTTCGGTACCAATACCTTTGCCTTGAACGTTGTCGCATAAGAGAAGGCTTTGAAGGTAAATATGAGTTTTGTTCTCTGTAGTAATAATAAGCCCGATAGCATCATCGCTTTCATCCATTATGATTTTAATTTTTTCAGAATTGAAGTCTTCAATGTGGAATTCTAGCTGCACTGCATCATCCCAACCCCATATTTTCTCTATATATGGCTTGATTGACTTTCTTTTAATTTGAAAGATTAAATCAAAATCAGCATCTGTAGCTTTTCTGAAACGTATCATGCAAATATGTATTTCCAGTACGGAGACGATAAAGATAAATCAATATTTACTTTTTTTGGCAAAAAAAATGTCACACTGATAGCAGCTCTTCACCAAAAATGGGGAAAAGACACTTTTAGCAAAATTCCCAGTTAATTATTATTTATTTATATTGATTTGATTAGGTTCGACGATCTATTGATCGAAAAAACAATATTCCCTTCCTTTAAAAGGATAACAGAAAGACAGGTTGATATGCTAAATTAACCTTTTTTTGCGCTTCTATCGAAATTTGTATATTTACTGAACTAAGGTATCAAATCCCGCCCTTTGGCGATAACTGGCCCATTACAGGCAATTCTAAAGACATGCTATGAGAAGAACATTTTTTCTGATTACAATCGGACTGTTATTATTTAATCTAGCTTTTGGTCAATCTAATCATTATAAGCAACTTGATAGCTTATTTGGAACGCTTTATAAACAGAAAATGTTCAATGGGAATGTGCTGATTGCAGACAAAGGGAAAATCATATTTGAAAAAAGTTATGGCCTTGCCAATGAGCAAACCGGGCAAAAAATTAATAGCCAAACCATATTTGAGTTGGCATCTGTTTCCAAACAATTTACTGCTATGGGAATTGTTTTGTTGGAAAAACAAGGAAAACTGAACTATGACGACAAAATTTCAAAATATATTCCCGAACTAGCTTTCTACGGAAACATCAGCATCAGAAATTTACTTAATCATACTGGCGGGCTTCCCGATTATATAGCGTTCTTTGAACAAAAGTGGGATAAAACAAAAATTGCTACCAATCAGGATATTGTAAATGTCTTCGCGAAATACAAACCAGAAGTTATTTTTCAACCCGGCGAAAAATACGAGTACAGCGATACAGGTTACACTTTACTAGCGTTGATCATAGAAAAAATATCAGGTAGGACATTTGGACAATTTTTGAGTGAAAACATCTTTCAACCATTAAAAATGAAAAATACGTTGATCTACAGAAGTAGATTTGAACCAAAAAAAATAGATAATTATGCTCTTGGTTATGTTACAGATAGCTTAGGACACAATGTGCTTCCCAATAGTTTTGGAAAAGAATTTTACACTTATTATCTGGATGGAATCGTGGGTGACGGAACAGTAAACGCTACAACAGCCGATCTATTAAAATGGGACAGAGCACTTTATACCGATAAATTGATAGATTCAAAAGATAGAGAACTCCTATTTAATGCTGTAAAAACCAACGATGGAAAAGAGACTAATTATGGATTTGGGTGGTTTGTAGGGAATTCGAAAAAATATGGCAAAATCGTCTATCATTCCGGAGGTTGGCCAGGGTATTCCACGTATATAGAAAGGCATTTAGACAATGATAAAACGATAATAATCCTACAAAATCATTCGGAAGCAAAAATAAATTCATTTTTGCAAAAAGTAAGAACGATCTTGTATAATTAATCTTTAAACAAGAAAATGTATGCTTTTAAGGGACGACTAGGATCGTTGATTGATCTAAATTTTAGTTTTTAGCTTTTTTCAAAGACGCAGTTCCTTTTTTTTCGTTCGATATTCCATCAGCCATAATATTGTACCCTGTTTGTGTCCTGTAAGATACCCAAGCTTTTTTCATCATTATCTTATCAATTCCGATTCATATTTCTGCGCTATATAGTATTATAAACCTTTGTTTGATTAATAATGTGGCTTTAATTTGGGTTATTTGGCGCCTTGCATGAACGGTCGTCACCCTGAACTTGTTTCAGGGTCTTTATAGCAAGGCGGTTTAACAGGAAAGATGCTGACCACGAAGTAGCTACAAGTCAATTGAAATACTAATTCTCTACTTGTAAAATAAATCCGATAGCTATCGGATCAGCATGACGAAACGGCTAGCCAATTCTTCTTAATAAAGTACATTAATTTTAAACATTAATCGAACTCAGGTTATAAGGGTGATTTTACCAGATCTTTCATAAACTAAAGGTTCTATCAAAGCTTATTTACATTATTACATCATCTTGTGCCTCTGTCATTGTCATGCCTATATTGGCCATGGGAATTAAGGTAGCTATCTGTGCAAATTTCACTTTTGTGACCTTAGTGCTCCTTTCCCCGAGCGGTGTTTTCTCTATCAACGGTAAACAGCGGGGAAGCTTAACTAACAATATATCAATATTTTGCCACTTTTTGCTAAAAAACGATCAGAATGGCCGCCTTTTGTGGTGTATATTTAAATATTACATATTTTTCATACAAAGCTGTAGTAAAATCCGGAATGAAGTGGGCCCACGCCTTACCAATTTATACTGATTGTGGAGGTGTATTGTAAAGTCTTTTATTTTAAGTATTACCCATTATAAAAATATTTTTCACGAACAGCCTGTAGCTCTTCTGAGGGAATCAACCACCTAAAGATGAGTATGCTGTGTAATGAAATTTAATCAATCTATAAACCTAATCAACCAAAAACCAAAATGAAAAAACAAATTTTATTATTCCTGATCATTGTATTGTTATCAGGCTGTAAAGAGGAATTCAACTCCATTCAGCCCGCTCAATTAATTAAGCCGCAAACGCAGGCCAAAACAGCAGCGGTTGCAGCTGCTGCTCCCGAAGTCTATATTCCGCAGGAACTAAGCTCGAATGATTTTAATAATTCGGCCAGCACATGGAGTTGGTCAAGATCCCGCTCTTCCGATCACTTTATTGTTTTCTGGGCTAAACCCTATGGCAGTAACGACCCAAATTCAACCGCTGTACCAGCAGCATATCGGGTGAACATTACCGACCTGCTGAGCAAAGCGGAAGGCTTTTTTCAATTAAATGTAACTCAATTAGGTTTTGCCAATTTAGCTACATCCAAGCTGAATAGATATAAGATGATGATCTTTATCAATTATCAAACGGAATGGCTGGCTACTGGTTCTGGCTATGATAACGTCATTGGTGCCCTGTGGGTTAGCCCGGCTACCATGCAGCCGGTTGGTCATGTAATCGGTCATGAGATTGGGCATAGTTTCCAATACCAGGTTTTTGCTGACCAGGGTGTTGGCGGGTTCCGCTATGGGTTTGGCGGTAATGGCGGTAACGGCTTTTGGGAGCAAACGGCTAATTTTCAGGGATTCCAGAGTTATCCGTCGACGGTTTTTACCGCATATGATTTCACCGTCTACAAGGATAATTACCACCGCCATGTTCACCATGAATGGTATCGTTATGCCAGTTACTTTATACTCTACTATTGGGAATTTAAAAGAGGGCGCGATTTTATCGGAAAATTATGGCGCGAGTCTCGCCAACCGGAAGATCCGATCCAGGCATATATGAGGCTTAATGGTATTAATGTGGCTACTTTTAATGGAGAAATTTACGATCAGGCTGTAAGATTTGTGACCTGGGACATTCCTTCACTACGATCTTACGGTACCAATTACCATGGCGCTCAAACCTGGAATTACACAAGGCTGACCGATGGAAGCTATCAGGTAGCATATAATCGTGCCCCGGGTACTACTGGTTACAATGTTATCCCTTTAACTGTTCCTGCCGCAGGTACGGTGGTTTCAACCGTGTTTACCGGTATGGTTAATGCGCCTGGGTATAATCAGGTGGCAAATCCGGCAAGAGCAGGCTGGCGCCATGGATATGTTGCACTTTTAAATACAGGAGAACGCAGGTATAGCGGCATGTGGACCAATAATGCCACCAGTAGCTTTACTGTGCCGGCTGGTACTGTAAAATTATGGTATGTAGTAACCGGAGCGCCGACTACCTATGCCCCACACCCATGGGATGAAAACGAAGCCAATGATGACCAATGGCCTTACAAGGTAAAATTCACGAACAGCTCCGTGTTGTAAGACATCGATAAATAATACGTTTTATGTAAAAAAAGATTTGGCCGTCTCAAGCTTATTGAGGCGGCTTTTTTGTCGTTATGACGTTTATTTTTTAATTTTGGTTAAACCAAACCTTCAATCAGCTATGCTCAGGCTAACCAAACTGCTATCTCTTTACACTTTATTTTTATTTGGCATTTCATTAAACATTCAGGCCCAGGAGCGTAAGCAGCTTTTTGATTTTGACTGGAAATTTAAACTGGGTGATGCTCCAGAAGCCAGGGCAAAAGATTTTAATGATCAGGATTGGAGAACATTAGATCTTCCTCACGATTGGAGTATTGAAGGGAAGATCAGCCCTGAAAATCCTATGGGGGGAGATGGGGGTTTTTTCCCTTCGGGAGTTGCCTGGTACCGCAAAACATTTACTGTACCAGCTAACTGGAAAGGTAAATTGGTTTCCATCAATTTTGAAGGGGTATATATGAATTCGGAGGTTTTCATTAACGGCAAGTCTTTAGGTGTATATCCTTACGGATATTCTGCATTTACATACGATCTTACGCCTTATCTTCTTTGATCAGGAAAACGTAGTTGCTGTCCGCGTAAATAATGCCAAACAGAAAAATAGCAGGTGGTACAGTGGTTCGGGTATTTACAGGCACGTTTGGATCAAAATTACAAATCACATTCATGTTCCAGATTATGGTGCTGGCATTACTACCCCACAAGTTTCTACTGCTAAGGCATTGGTTCAGGTAAAAACAAAGATAAAGAACGATGCTTCGGTAATGAAGACAGTGGTTGTTCGTACCCATATTATGGGTCCAGATACCAAAGAAGCCGCTGCTCATCAGGTTTCCATAAAATTAGCGGCGCATAGCGAACAGGAACTCCTTCAGCAAATAGCTGTAGTTAAACCTAAATTATGGTCGATAGCGCAACCAAATTTATATCAGGTTAAAACAGAAATATTTTCTGATCAGAAGTTCATGGATTCGAATACTGAAAATTTTGGAATTCGCGATATTAAATTTTCTACCACAAATGGTTTCCAGCTGAATGGCAAAACCATAAAATTAAATGGCGGTTGCGTACATCATGATAATGGTTGTTTAGGGGCAGCTGCATTTGACAGGGCAGAAGAGCGACGCGTAGAATTGTTAAAGGCAGCCGGTTTTAACGCGATAAGAACAGCTCATAATCCACCATCAGCAGCATTTTTGGCCGCATGTGATCGTTTAGGTATGCTGGTGATTGATGAGGCTTTTGATGGCTGGAAAACAGCCAAAAACAAGTATGATTATGCCATGTATTTCGATAAATGGTGGGAAAAAGATGTAGAGGCGATGGTATGGAGAGACCGCAATCATCCATCGATTATCATGTGGAGCATCGGCAATGAAATTATTGAGCGAAAAGAGGCGCAGGCCGTGCAAACAGCAAAAATGCTGGCTGGCAAGGTACGTCAACTCGATCCTACACGTCCGGTTACTTCAGCCATGACCACCTGGGATAAAGATTGGGAGATTTTTGATCCGTTAATGGCCGAGCATGACATCGCTGGCTATAATTATCAATTGCACAGAGCGATAGATGATCATAAAAGAGTGCCATCCAGGATTATTGTTCAAACAGAATCTTATCCCAGAGATGCCTTTGCAAACTGGAAACTGGTTAATTACAATAATTATATTCTTGGCGATTTTGTGTGGACGGCAATGGATTACTTAGGCGAATCTGGTATTGGCAGGTGGTATTATGCTGGCGAAGCGGCAAATTTTCATTCGTCTGCAGCGCTATTTCCCTGGCATGGTGCTTATTGTGGTGATATTGATTTGCTTGGGCACCGCAAACCGATTTCCCATTACCGAAGTATGTTATACAACAATACCGAAAAGCTTTATGTAGCGGTTAAAGAGCCAAATCTGGCGCCCCTGGAAATTAAAGAAACGGATTGGTCTGTATGGCCAACATGGGAAAGCTGGACCTGGCCAGGTTATGAAGGGAAGAATATACAGGTTGAGCTGTACTCGAAATATCCTAAAGTGAGGTTATATCTCAATAAAAAACTGATTGGTGAGAAAGAAACAACAGAAAAACAGGAGTTTAAAGCCATTTTTACGCTGCCTTATGCCCCCGGAGAATTAAGCGTTGCTGGTGTACAGAATGGTAAAGAAGTAGCGCATAAAACTTTAAGAACGGCTGAAAAAGCCAGTACTGTAAAAGTATTTTCAGATCGGAATAGGATTACGGCCAATGGGCAGGACCTTGCCTTTGTAACGGTTGAAGTTACCGATAGCAACGGGGTGTTTCAACCTAATGCGGAGAATAGGTTGCACTTTGTAGTAGAAGGCCCCGGAACGATTGTGGGGGTAGATAATGCAAACCTAAAAGATACAGATCCGTATACAGGCAATTCCCGCAAGGCCTGGAAAGGTCGGGCCTTAGTTGTGATTAGAACAACAAATAAAGCCGGCAATATTAAACTTAAGGTAAGTTCAGCAGATTTAGCGAGTGGAGAAATCACATTGAAATCAAATAAGTAGTTCGCTTAAATTTTTGATTGCAAGGAGATCAGGGTTTACCTGTTCATTGTTACGCTTGTCAAATTTTTTTCCATCATAATCTGATCAAGGTGTTTAAATCAAAAATTACCTTGGTTTTCGATGCCTGATTGAATGATTTTTTTCTGCTCAAATCCGCTATCATCGGCTCGATACGCAATAAAAACCGAGATTTTTGAAAACCGCCTATTTCCCGTCTGTCCGTAGTCGTGAGCCTTTGGATTGCGCGAAAAGACTACGGATTAACCGAGATAAATATATTTCCTAATGCCAAAGGCAATGATTACCATTCAAGAAATATAAGTCCAGTGCCGGATGTCGAGTGTAAAACCTTAACCATTCATCTAAAAATGTCATTTAATACGCTGAAATTGCTACAGAAACAACAACAAAACATCCTGGAAATCTGGATGAAAAACCAACTCTCTGACGATGGGCTCAGGGAAGATCTTATCAGCAACGAAGACCTTCGTGGTCAGTCTGAAGAGTTGATTTCTGCCCTGGTAACCAATCTTTCGAAAGAAAATCTGGAGGATTTTAATTCAGATAGCTGGGATCCGGTGATCGAAATTCTGGGCGGGATCGCCATAACCCGTGCTCGTCAGGGCTTCTCTCCAAGAGAAACCGGCAGATTTGTCCATAGTCTCAAAGAGGCGCTGCTGGAGGTTTTGCAGCGTGAGATCCAGGATACTAAACAGCTGTTTGATGAAAGCATGAAGATCATTAAGGTGATGGACAATCTGAGTATTGTGACTTTTGAAACCTTTATTAAGGGACGTGAGGAAGTCATCCTTCGTCAAACCGATGAGATTGCAGAAATATCTACGCCTGTGATCAGGGTTTGGGATGGCATACTGGCCCTTCCGATTATCGGTACATTGGATAGTTCGCGTACACAGATCGTCATGGAGAACCTGCTTCAGGAGATTGTTGAAACCGGGTCAAGCATTGCTATTTTAGATATTTCAGGGGTTCCTGCGGTCGATTCCCTTGTTGCACAGCACCTGATCAAGACCGTAAGCGCAACGCGTTTAATGGGCGCAGAGTGTATCATCAGTGGTATCCGCCCTGAAATTGCACAGACCGTGGTACATCTTGGTATCGATCTTTCGAACATCATTACCAAGGCCTCTCTGGCCAGTGCGCTTGCCTATGCATTTAAAGTGCTTAGGCTGGAGGTGCGCAAAAGTAGTTTAGTCAATAAAGCAAACAATTTATAAAAGATGGATAAAATTCCTATTCTCAGGATGGGAAGCTTTCTGCTGGTCACCATTCAGGTTGATCTTTACGACCGGCTTGCCCTTGATCTGGAAGCAGATCTGGTACAGATGGTGAACAAAACCAGTTCGAAAGGCGTACTGATTGATATTTCGGCAGTTTCGATCGTCGACTCTTTTATGGGCCGGATAATCGGAAATATTGCCAGCATGTCTAAGATTCTGGATGCTGAAACGGTGGTTGTGGGTATGCAGCCCGCAGTGGCCATTACTTTAATCGAACTTGGACTTCCTCTAAAAGGGGTTCATACCGCACTAGATGTGGAAAAAGGAATGAATTTACTAAAGTCGATGATAGGAGATGATCACGGGGACGATGACGAAACCGATGATGATGATACTTTCGCTGAGTAAGGATACCATTCAGGTAATGAGGGAACAGGACGTAGTCTTGTTGCGGAACCGTGTACGCGAAGTTGCCGTAAAGATTAAAATGGGCCTGGTTAACCAAACCAAACTCATTACTGCAGCAAGTGAACTCTTGAGGAACATGCTGCGTTACGGCGGGGGTGGAAGCTGCCTGATTGAGGTGGTGACCAGGGGGCGCGACAACGGCGTGCGCCTTACCTTTTCTGATAATGGCCCGGGCATTCCCGATATTGCGGCCGCCATGCGTGACGGTTTTTCTACCGGAAAAAGCCTTGGCCTCGGACTACCCGGAGCCAAGCGGCTCTGTAATGAATTTGATTTAAAAAGCAAGCCAGGAGAAGGCACAGTGGTGATGATATTAAAATGGGCAAATGGTTGATGCAACACATATAAGCTTACAGGCAAACGACAGGAGTTACTTTTCGCTGTTAAAAAAAGAAATTCACCAAAGGCTCATTGCCGCTGGAATGGAAAATAACAGGATTGCTGAAGTAGACATCATTGTCGCTGAAATGACCAGCAACCTGTTTAAATACGCCGATAATGGCGAAATCCTCTTCGGTTCGTTTGTCGAAAACGGCGTTCCTTATATCGAGCTAATCAGTATCGACAGCGGGCCTGGCATGCAGAACACGAAACGAATGCTCATTGACGGTATTTCAACAAGCAATACCCTCGGTGCAGGCCTCGGCAGTATTAAAAGGCTTTCTGATGTTTTTGATCTGTATTCCCAGCCAGGTTGGGGTACGGTATTGCTCAGCAGAATCTATATCGGTGCTATGCCTCCTCAGAAAAAGGGTTTGGTCATCAGGCCAATGGTAGTGAGCAAACCAGGTGAAAAAGTGAGCGGAGACAGTTTTGTATTCCGTACCAATGGTTCCGATTTTAAGTTTATGCTGGGAGATGGCCTCGGACATGGTCCGGAGGCAAATTTGGCCGTCAATGAAGCCGCTAAAGTTTTTAAGGTGTTTCCGGAAAACAGTCCGGTAGAAACCCTTCGTTTTATCCATAGTGCAACCAGGAAAACACGTGGGATGGTTGCAAATGTCACACATTTCAATGCCGAAAAAGGAGAGTGGTCGCTAAGCGGTATTGGCAATATTGCCGTTAAACTGATTGGTCCGGCCACTTCAAAAAACCACATGTCCTATAATGGTATCGTAGGGCATAATATTCCCAACACCATGAACGATCAGGTATATAGCGTCTCTGACTATAGTCAGCTGGTGCTTTGTTCAGATGGAATCAAAACGCGCTGGGAAGTTGCAAAATATCCCAATATTTTAAAATATGATCCTGCAGTGCTTGCGGCTTGCATATATAAAGACCATGCTCGCAGAACTGATGACATGTCTATAGTGGTGATTAAAGCGCGTTGATATGAAAGAAATTTTAAATATTTCTCTGGAAAACGAGATGGATCTTGTGCTTGCCCATCGCCGCTCCATGCAGGTGGGTGAGCAGATTGGCTTGACCGTTGCTACCCGCACCACTTTTGCTACGGCGGTTTCAGAGGTTGCCCGGACCGCAATTGAGTATACCGATAACGGGAAACTGCACCTGATTATTTCCGGAAACTTTCCACGTTACTCGCTTTATGCACGCATTGATTTCAAAGCTGATCAGGTTTTCCGGGCCAGTGATGAAGGTTTTTTCTATGCTAAAAAACTGTTGCCTGATTTTACTTTTAATAGTTCCGGCAATGCCTATGAAATTGAAATGGGGCTAAGTTTGCCCCGTTCGCTTAAGCTGGACGAATCCAGGATTAGTATGTTAAAGGATTTCTTTAAAGAAGTTGACCCGCTGAATGCATATGAGAAAATCAAAAAGCAAAACAGCCATCTCAGCAGGCTGACCGGTGAGCAGGAAGAGGAAATCAGGATGCGTCGTGAACTGGATGAAAAAAAGAGTGAGTTTATCTCTGTCGCCAGCCATGAACTTAAAACACCGCTTACCGTGATCAAAGCATACACCCAGATGCTTAGGGCATTGAAAGATCAGTATTCTGAAAAGGTTGCACAGGTTCTTGAAAAATTGGATTTACAGACCACTAAGCTCTCTTTATTGACCCACCAGCTGATGGATGTTTCCAAAATGGAAAACGGAAGCCTGCAGTACGATCTTGTCGAAGTCGATCTTAACGATTTTATCCAGGAAACTGTGATGATCTTATCCAATGTTTATCCAGGTAATACCATCACGATACAGCTGGGAACGAAATGCCGTGTAATGGCCGACCCTATGCGCCTGGAACAGGTATTGACAAATTTATTGGGCAATGCGGTAAAATATTCTGCCCGAAACTCACCCATACAGATTGAAACTGATCTTTCTAAAGATCAAGATCATATCGTAGTGAAGGTTATCGACAACGGCCTTGGTATGTCTGAGGAAGGAATCGCACATATTTTTGATAAATTTTACCGCCTTAAGGCTGTTGCTGCTTCTCATCCGGGACTTGGTATGGGGCTTTATATTTCTTCAAAAATAATTTCTGATCATGGCGGAGAAATTTGGGTGGAAAGCGTGCTAAATGAGGGATCCACTTTTTTCTTCACTCTTCCGGTTCAAAATCTACGATAATTGTTAACCCGGTAGATTCATTCTCGAAGCAAAATAGGAAATTATCTGTGCTCTGAAAAATGTATAAATCAGGGTATTCAGTAGATGCTATAGTACGCTTTCAGTCGATTTATTTAGCGATCTGTTGATGAGCGTCTTGCTTTAATGGCTTCTTCGGTACCAAATGGAATTAGCCAGGTAATCTCAGTGCCTTTACTCAGCTCTTCGCTAACAACGCATCATCTTCTTCTTCACCGAAAATTCCAGATTTTTTCGACAAAAATTTTTAACATCTATTTAACAAATTTTCCTTCAAAACTTCAGAATGTCTTCAGACTTGATCAATAGTTTTGTTAACAGATCAATCTGCCAGTTTCTTATTGTAGCGGATTGAAATTGAAAATGTGAAAACCGTAAACCTTTTACAGATAGGATTTTACGAAGATTTTTGGAGCTATTTTATCGGTAATAAATGATTAGCTATAGCAACATTTTTGGGTCATGTGATCATGTTGCAGATTTAATTATAAAAGAATGATGAAACTACTTTTTGTTGCCCTATTAGGGCTGTTTACAATTCCTTCGATATGGATGGAAAACTTTACAGAAGCACAACAACAGGCAAAAGCCACACATAAACAAATTCTGATTAATTTTTCAGGTTCAGACTGGTGCGGCCCATGTATTCGTCTGCGCAAAGAAATTCTGGAATCTAAAAGCTTTGAGCAGTATGCGGCTAAGCATCTGATTTTGGTAAGGGCAGATTTTCCACGGCAGAAAAAAAATCAGCTAACAAAAGAGCAGATTAAACTTAACGAAGCCTTAGCAGAAGTTTATAACAAGGATGGCAAGTTTCCATACACGCTTCTTGTTGATGAAGATGGAAAGGTGCTTAAAACCTGGGATGGATTCCCTAACGAAAGTCCCGAGGCTTTTGTAGCTGAATTGGATAAGCTAAACAAATAACCTTAACAAAATGGCTAAACCTGTTGCTGTAAACCGGATACTAAAGCTCATGGGAAACCGGTTTGAGTTTACCGTGATTGCCGAACATGAGCAGCAGGGTAATGCGGCAATAGATTCGGCCATAAAAGAAGTACAGCGCATAGAGCAGCTGCTTACTACCTTCAGCCATTTCAGCCAAACCAGCCTGATCAATGCACATGCGGGTTTAAGCCCGGTAAAGGTTGATGAAGAAGTGATCAGCCTTATTGAGCGTTCAATCAGGATATCAGAAATTACCGATGGAGCTTTTGACATTACCTATGGATCTATAGATAAAAGGTTATGGAATTTTGATCAGGGTATGACCAGCCTTCCTGATGAAGCAACGGCACTAAAATCTGTCGGACTCATTGATTATCGAAATGTAATCATAGACAAAAAGCAGTCGACAGTGCTGCTCAAAAATAAAGGTATGCGGATTGGCTTTGGTGGCATTGGAAAAGGCTACGCAGCCGATAGGGCGAAATTAATGCTGCAACAATTGGGCATTAAAAGTGGAATTGTGAATGCGGCGGGCGATTTGGTAACCTGGGGTACCCAGATAGGAGGACATGCATGGACCGTTGGTATTGCAGATCCGGAACAAACTGACCGACCGTTTTCAGCGCTGAAAATTAGTGATATGGCCATTGCAACCTCAGGCAGTTATGAAAAATATGTTACCATTGATGGGAAGCGCTATTCGCATACCATCGACCCTAAAACCGGACTTCCGGTAAGTGGGGTGAAAAGTGTAAGTATAATCTGCCCGAGTGCTGAACTGGCCGATGCGCTTGCTACACCTGTTGTGGTAATGGGAGTAAAAGTAGGACTCGGGTTGATCAACCAGATTAAACAAGTGGCCTGTATCATCATTGACGATGATGATCGGGTATTTACCACAAACAATATTAATGTGACATAATGATGAAACCATCATGATTTTACCAAAACCCGCAGGGGAATGATATTTAAAATCATGATCGCTTCATCACCTTTAAACCGAGCTTGCGAGCTCATTGATACCATAAAAAACATAAACTATCGTCAATAATACAAATAATATATAGATGAAAATTTCCAGAACAATCTTCCTTTCGATGGTTACCGTTATTTCACTAACCTCCATCCTTAGTGCCTGCAGTAGCGTAAAACCTTATCAAAAAAATAAGATTAACGATGCAGATATGACGCTTTCGGCGCGAAAGGTACAGAAGTTTGAACAGAGTTTTCAGCTTTACCGCGAAGGTGCTTCGGGTGCCAACGGTGGCAAAAGTGGTGGTGGTTGCGGCTGTAATTAATTAACGATCGGAAATGAGAAAAATATATCTCCATGTGCTTTTTATGTATTTTGGTATATTAAGCACTTATGCACAAAGCAGACCGGAACCGGCTAAAATAGATAGCAGCAAATACCAATCGAGGAAGCTTAAAATTGATGAAATCAACCTGGTTTCAGCTTATTATCAACAGAACGGGAATAATTCTGCAGTCACCGGTGGCATCGGGACGGAGAAATTGAGTGATTTCGCAAACACCATTGATCTTCAAATGTCTAAGTTCAATAAAAGAGGCAAAAAAAATACTTTTCTTTTTGAGCTTGGGGTTGATCATTACACATCTGCTTCTTCGGATAAAATTGATCCAAGTACCATTTCTTCTGCTTCTTCAGCAGACACCCGTATTTATCCATCATTAAACTGGACACATTCGAACGAAGAGACCGGTAATTCTTTCGGTTTCACCGGATCGTATTCTACAGAATTTGATTACCAGTCCATGGGCGCAGCCTTTAATTTAACACGCTTATCAAAAGATAAGAATACCCAGTTTGACTTTAAATTGCAGGCGTTTTTAGATCAGTGGACGGTGATTTTGCCAATAGAACTGCGAACGGGCAATGCAGGCAAAGGGCACGAACAATACGATACCGCGCCAAGAAATTCATTTAGTGCATCTTTCTCTTTATCTCAGGTCATCAGCCAAAAGTTTCAGGCCGCTCTGATTTTGGAGCCATCCTATCAGAAGGGATTGCTGGCGACCAAATATCAGCGCGATTATTTTACAGATGGTTCATTGCGGTCAGAAACATTGCCCGATAAACGTTACAAGCTTCCCATCGGCTTAAGGATGAACTATTTCCTGGATGATCATTTTGTAATTCGCACTTTTTACCGCTATTATATGGATAACTGGGGTATCAGGGCACACACAGCCGAACTTGAAATTCCGGTTAAGATCAATTCTTTCTTTTCGATCAGTCCTTTTTATCGCTATAACAACCAGGTGGGTACTAAATATTTTGCACCATATGGACAGCATGCGCCTTCAGCACAATATTTTACCAGTGACTATGACTTATCTACACTGACGAGTGATTTTTATGGTGCAGGTATTCGTTTTGCTCCACCCAAAGGTGTTTTTGGCTGGCAAAGACTCAATATGTTGGAATTAAGATATGGGCACTATTCGCGGTCTACAAGTTTGGTTTCCAATATTGTATCACTAAATCTTAAATTTAAATAAGACGGTTTAAATGTTCATATCCTTTTAATATGACAGGAAATTTTATTCCTGTTATATCAATCTTTTTTGTCCTGAATCCTAAATGATGGACTAAAAAAGCGATTAGATGTTCAAGGTATTCGAACTGATCGGTACAGCCGGGCTTTGATTTTTCAATGTCCGGCTTTTTGTTTAAAATCATTGCTTTTAGTTGTTCTGATTTATTCAAGGTATCCATGCTCCTGGTTCTTTCTGATAAAGGTGGTGGAGATTATTTACGAACGGCACACCTTCGATCTTTGTGATGGGAAAAAATTCGATATCAACGTGGAGGATCTATTTTGACTGATTAGCGAAGAAAATAATCTGATCAAATAGAAATGAGCATCGATGATTTGCCAGATAAAAATAAAAGATTTTACCATAGGTCAAGATTGATTTACTTTCACGACACTACATTTGATATATATTAAGAACAAAAAACGTTTTTAAATAAAATAATCGACCATAAACAAAAAAAACTTAAAACGATGAGCTTACTAAAATTAAAAGACGGAACAGAGATTTTTTACAAAGACCAGGGTGAAGGGCCAACTTTAATGTTTCACCACGGATGGCCTTTATCCTCAGATGATTGGGACGCACAGGTTATTTTCTTTTTACAGAAAGGTTACCGCATGGTAACGCATGACAGGAGGGGTCATGGTCGCTCCAGCCAGGATATTTACGGGCACAATATCGAAACTTATGCTGCTGATGCTGCAGAACTGGTTGCATTTTTGGATTTGAAAGATGTGGTTCATATCGGGCATTCTACAGGTGGTGGCGAGGTGATTCGTTATGTGAACAAATATGCCAATGGTAGGGCAAAAAAAGCAGTATTGATTAGTGCTGTTCCGCCGATAATGGTTCAAAGTGACAGCAATCCGGATGGTGTGCCCATGTCTGTTTTTGATAATATCAGAGACCAGACTTTAAACAACAGGCAACAGTTTTATATCGATTTAACCATTCCTTTTTATGGATATAATAGAGCAGGTGCAGATATAAAAGAAGGAATACAAAGAAACTGGTGGAGACAGGGGATGATGGGTGGAATTGTTGCACATTACGAGGGCATTAAAGCTTTTTCTGAAACGGATTTTAATGAAGATTTAAAAGCTGTTGATATCCCGGTACTGGTGCTTCATGGTGAAGATGACCAGATTGTTCCTTACCAAAATGCAGGTGTAAAATCTGCCAAATTGTTGAAAAACGGAAAACTGATTACTTATCCTGGTTTCCCGCATGGTATGCCTACAACGGAGGCAGCAACCATTAATAAAGATATTTTAGCATTTATTCAGTCTTAGTGAGTAAAGTTTTGGAGGGTGATTAATGGTTTCCACTCCAAATCTTGCAATTTAAATATTCAAAATACGCCTGCCGATGGTTAAATTGAGGCTTTATCAAAATAACAGATTCAGAGCTGGCAAAAGAATTCAATTTGGCAGTGTCGTCATGCTCAGCTTGACTGGGCATCTTAATGATTTGGTAGGGGCTTACTTATTTGCCTTTCTATCTTATTAAGATTCCCGTTTTCACAGGAATGACGACATTTCAAAACATTATTCTTCCAAAAATCTCCAAAATCATTTCTGATGCAACCTTTTGTTTTTTTACGACACTTTTAACTTTTGAGCGATTCAGATAAAAGGAATTAAAGCTTATGTTTTTTTTAAATTTTCAAAAACCAAATGCTTATGATTTCGTTTCTTCGACATGGAAACTTTTAAGAAGCTACTTTCAATCATTTTACACGTATTTTTCATTTGTTTATTCATCAGCGCCATCCTTGGGATGACCTTGGCTAAGCTGTCTTAATTCTCCATCTGATTTTATAAACCATTATTTAATACTTCGTTTATTTTCATGGAAAGTTTAGGTTCATTTGAAAGATTACTGGCCATACTGCTTGCAACTATCTTTTTGCTAGGTGTCTTGATCGGCACTGCGATCTATTTACTTGTATTAACTTTTGCTTTTCAGCTAGGCTAATTGATTGTGCATGTTGTTCAATGTCTGTCAGAATTAATACCCATCAAAAAATGCCTTACTGATTAATTTAAGCAAGTCGTTACGGTTTGATTTTATAAAAATCACATCGTGACATTTATTGAACAGGATAAATTCCTTTAAATTGTCTATCAGTTTATCAATGGTTTGCATGTCAATATCAATAGACTCAAAATGGAGATTATGGATAATTAGTGTTTTCTTTTTCCGGTCGGCTTTAGCGTCCATTCTGGCAATAAATCTTTCTCCAGATATGATCGGTAAAGAGAAATAGCCAAATTTTCGTTTAGGAGCGGGTACAAAACATTCAATTTGATAATCGAAGTCAAAAAAATCTTTTAAACGGGAGCGGAAGACATTCAAAATATCAAAAGGCGACAGAATAAAAACTTCGTCTTCTATATTAATGTTAACATCAGTGTCCGAAAGCATATATAATGGTCCTTTAACGCCATCAACAATCACTGTTTTAACTTCTCCCGCCTGAAGCATCTTATCCAGTTCTTTTTTTACCAGGTTCCCTTTTACACGGCGGGAACGCCAGGCCATTTCTTTTACAGCAGAAATTCCCAATGCGCCGAGGGTACGTTGGATCACATAACGGGCATACTCTTCATCTGTAGGCATGGTTTGGTCGGTATCTGGTGGCACCACATCCAATGGAAGGTGATAAACTTTTTGGAAAGCACTATTCCGGCTGATCATCAATTTACCTTGAAAGTAAAGTCTTTCTAATGCAACCTTGGCGGGTCGCCAATCCCACCAGCCCGAGCTGGCTTCTACGCGGTCGTTCTCAAAATCGCCAACCATCACTGCGCCATCCCGTTCAACCTGATTTAAAATCTGCTTCATTAAATCCGATTCTCTTTTTGTTAAGCTACTACCTTTCGTTGCAAATGCCTTTTTTACCGGTAGTGAAAAGCGGAAATCGGGCATGGGCAAAAAACCTGCATCAGAAATAAAACATTCGAAAACATCACCATGCTCACCAAGTGTTGAAAGCCATTCTGTTTGATAATCTGGAACCCTTGTAAATATAGCGTGATGGTGCGCACGTTCTACAACGTAGTTGGTATCTAATTGTATATAGCCTAAATGATCAATTACCTTATAAACTGCCTCAATTCCAGTTCCAAACTGTTCTTTTTTTGAAAGTCCTGCCGCATGTAAAATGATTTTTCGTGCCTGCGATCTGTTGAGTACAATAGCTTCCATTATACTAATATATCGATCATTTATCGGGTGTCAAAAATTGTGCTTAAGCCTTTTTTTGTTTTGATAGGCTTGGTATTGCCATTTTGTTAGGTATTCTCCATTTAAGTTCCGAAATCAGCGTGGCGGTAAAAATCAGTCCGCCACCCATTAAAAGCCGTGATGTAATGGCTTCACCCAACATAAAATGTGCTGCAAAGGCGCCGAAAACTGGCTCGAAAAGATAAATGATCGATACCCTTTCGGCACTAATGTACTTTTGAGCGACGTTCGATATGGTATACATGTATGCGGTCGAAAATAATGCACAAAAAATAATGCCTAACCAAAAAGTTTGCGTTTGAGGGAGCCAGACGGTATCATTTTGAAATAAGGCCAGTAAAAAAGTGAATAGGGCGCAGCTGGCAAACATTGGCACAATGGTAGGCACAATATCGCCCGCTTTTGATGCCTTTTCAACCTGAATTAAATATATGGCGAAGCAAAAGGCACCAATTATGGTATATAAATCACCGATGCCAATACTCAATTTATCAGTAACCGATATTATAAAAAGACCAGTTAGGGCTGTGCCAGCGGCAATCCATATTCTCAGGGCTGCAGCTTTTCGGTAAATCACAAGTTTAATTACGGGAATCATCACCACGGTTATTCCAGCTACAAATGAGCATTGCGATGCTGAAGTATGTGTAATGCCCAGTGTTTGCAGGTAAATGCCAAGTACAAGTGACACTGCCAGGCTGGCACCGGTTTTTATAGTGGCTGCATTAAGCTTGTTTACATGTTTCCAGAAAATTACCGATAAAACCATGGTGGCTAAAAGGAAGCGATAGCATAAAAATAAAAGTGGCTGACCCTGGCCGATGGCAAGTTTGGTAACCGAAAAAGAAATGCCCCAGAAAGCAGTACCAATAATCAGCAAGATTAGAAAAAGAGTTCTTTTTTCCATTACTATGCTTTTAATTCGTTGGTATTGGCCAATTCTTTTTTCATCAATAGATCTGTTTGCTCATCGTTGCCAAGCCAGAAAGAATGTTTACCAAAGGCCTTAAAGCCGTTTTTCTCATAAAATCTTAAAGCCCTGTAGTTTTCTTCCCAAACGCCAAGCCATACACATTTTACCTTTATTTCGTAAGCAATATCAATGGCTTTTTGATAGAGTGTTTGCGCTACATTTTTACCATGGAATGCCTTTAAAACGTAAATGCGTTCAATTTCTAGTGCATCATCTATTTTTTCGTTTTGTGCTTCGCCAAAATTGATTTTTAAGTAGGCCACTATGATTCCATCTACCCGTGCAAAATAAAATTGTGAACATTGATTATTCAATTCTGTTTTCAATTTCTCATCAGAAAAGCTGTTTTCCAAATAATCGCTCATGTTTTCGGCTGTGTTTACATGAGCAAAAGTTTCAAAAAATGTGCTTCTTCCTATTTCCTGTAATTTTTGGATGTCGTTTGTGGTTGCCCTTTCAATGGTGGTCTGATTCATGGCACGAATGTAACAAGTAATTAAATGATTAAAAATGTTATTAAATCATTTATTAATGCATATTTTGCATTAATGGATCTTCAGCGAATCAAATATTTTTTGGCATTATCAGAGCAGCTTCACTATTGGAAAACTGCAGAAAAGGTGAGCATCACACAGTCGGCACTTAGCCGCCAGATCCAATCGCTGGAAAACGAACTGGGTGTACAGCTTTTTGAACGAAATAAGCGCAATGTGAAACTCACGCCGGCAGGTAAATTCTTAAAAGAAAAGTGGGAAGTCGAATTAAATGAACTCGAATATATCCATCAGTTCGCTAAACAGATTCATTTAGGTGAGCGTGGAACCATAACCATTGCGCATCCCGATTCTATATCGGCTTCCATCATGCCCGATATGCTGGCTAAAATCACGCAGGCATTTCCTCAGCTTCAGATTAAGCTGGTGCAGGTTTTATATGAAAATCAACTGGATTTTTTAAAAAATTATAAGATTGACCTGGTAATTACAAGAGATATCAACAGCGAACCGGGGATCAGGGCAAAAAAAATATATGCTGATCATCTCGCCCTGGTGGTTCCTTTAACACATCCTTTTCAGGTATTCGAAGATCTATCGACCGAAAACCTAAAGCAGCAGAAATTTATCCTGCCTACAAAAGATGAGGGGAGTAGTTATAGCGAAATTATCCAGGCATTATTCAAATCTTATGATTTTGCTCCTGATGTGTTTCTGCACTCTGAATTTGGTTCTACAATTATAGCATTGGTGAGGAAAGGTTTGGGGATAGCCATTTTGCCAGACTCCTATATGTACCATCAAAGCCCTGGTTTGCGCTTTATTCCGCTGCCTTTTAAAACTGATTTATTGATTAATTGGCGGGCAGACGATCACAATCCTGTGCTGGCAAATATTTTAAAACTTTTATTTGAGGAATAAAAGTTAATCAAAAAAATATTTTATTGCAGTATATAATTTACATTCTTTAAGCGAAAAAAGCATTAAGTTTAAATAACTTTGTTTTTCTTCAAAAAAAAATCGAAAAAATCGATTTAGTTGCTTCTTAAACCAAATAACTAAAATGCTTTTACTTATTCTCAACATTATTTTCTGTATCTCGTTTTTAGGCTTTGCTTATGTAAATTTAAATGATAACGATGCTTTTCTCTGGGTATCTATTTATTTAAGCGCCGCAATATGCTGCGGATTAGCTGCATCTGGTAGGTTTTATCCATTTGCTTATCTGTTTTTAACTGCTTTTTATTTGATTTATGCTGTGATCCTCTTCTTTGCAAAAGATGGTGTTCGCGATTGGATTACCAAATACAGGCGCGAGAGCCTGGTGCAGAGTATGCAGGCTACTAAACCTTACATTGAGCAAACGCGAGAATTCTTTGGTCTGTTAATTATTGCAGGCGCACTATTGATCAATTATTTCGTTTCTGCAGGTATTACTGCATAGATACCTTTCAATATTTTTTATTTATGAGAGATGATCATTTAAAGGTGGTAAAAGAAATTATTGCATCTGTTGTTAAAAACAATATCAGCTTGGAGGCCGAAAAATGGCTGGAAAATTTTAACCGATCTACAGACCAATCGGCGCAGTTAGCCAAGGTATTTGTTATGCTGCCGCGTAAAACTGGCAAATTGTCGGTTGCAATTAACGAAGATCAGCAAGAAGCACTTCATGCAGCCGGCTTTGGCTATATTCGTAATTGGACAATAGATAGGCTAAGTCGCGTATGGTTATTGGCAGGTTTGGATCTGAAAGATAAAGAGCTGTTATTTTCAGCCATTAACCGGTTGTTTCTGTCGGCAGAGGTGAACGAAGCTGTAGCTTTATATTCGGCTCTTCCATTTTTGCCTCGTCCCGAAATTTGGGTAAAGCGCTGCGCCGAAGGGATCAGGAGCAATATTGGTTCTGTACTTGAAACCATTATGGAAAACAACCCTTATCCGGCAGCAAATCTGGACGAAGCCGCCTGGAACCAACTGGTACTAAAAGCTTTTTTTACAGAGAAAAATATTAACCTGATTGTAGGTTTAGATCAACGCGCTAACCTGCCGCTTGCTTTAACGCTGGTAGATTATGCCAAAGAACGCTGGGCTGCGGGCAGAGAAGTGCATCCACAGCTATGGCGCATGGTAGGTAAATTTATTAATGCCGAAATTTTTGAAACCCTTAAAACCGGTTTGCAGCATTATAACCAGATGGAACAACGGTCCATCGCGCTGGCCATTTCACAATCTGGTTACCAGCCAGCAAAAGATTATATCAATACTTTTCCGGAACTGAAATTGGCCCTGGCTGATGGAAGTTTAAACTGGAATTCATTTTAACCAAATATAAAATTTAGATAAAGATATGTGTTGTAGCAGTTCAATAGAAAGAGATAAAGCAATGATGGGAGCGCCTGAGGCTTTTGATATCAATGTGGTAAAGGGAATGAAGTTCTTCGACCCACATGTGCACATGACTTCGAGAACAACGGACGATTACCAGGCAATGGCCGATGCCGGTGTTGTTGCTTTGATAGAACCCGCATTTTGGCTGGGTCAGCCACGCACCGGATTGGATAGTTTTAATGATTATTACAGCAGCCTTATTGGTTGGGAACGCTTTCGTTCATCTCAATTTGGCATTAAACATTATTGTACCATTGGTCTTAACTCAAGAGAAGCCAATAACGAGAGCCTGGCCGAACAGGTAATGGAAATCCTACCTTCGTTTATTTATAAAGAAGGGGTGGTTGGCGTTGGCGAGATCGGTTTCGACGACCAGACCGCTGCTGAAGAAAAATATTACCGGTTACAGCTAGAACTGGCTAAAGAAGCAGGTTTGCCCGTACAGGTGCATACACCACACCGCGATAAGAAAAAGGGTACCCAGCGCAGTATGGATATTGCTTTGGAGCATGGCCTTGATCCTTACAGTATCATCATTGATCACAATAATGAGGAAACGGTAAAAAAAGTATTAGATAGGGGCTTTTGGGCGGCTTTTACGATTTATCCATTTACCAAAATGGGTAACGAGCGTATGGTAGAAATTGTAAAACAATATGGCGCAGCGCGTATTATGGTAAATTCTGCTGCCGATTGGGGTATTAGCGATCCGTTGGCAGTGCCTAAAACTGCTGCCTTAATGAAAATGCGTGGTTTAAGCACTCAGGATATAGAATTGGTTACTTATAGCAATGCAATTACAGCCTTTGCGCAGAGCGGACAACTGGATGAAGCCGATTTTAACGCTCAGATAGACCTTACCAGGAAATTTGAAGGAAATACCATTCTACGTGGCGGACAACAACCAAGAACAGATAAATCATCTATCATCATTAGTTAAAGTATTGAAAAGAATAATAATCTATCTGCGCATGATGCGCCCAGCTAATATTGTTACTTCAGTAGCAGATATTTTAGCAGGTATTGCCATTTCAGGGGTTTTAAGCAATGGCGCTTCCATTCCATGGTCGTCTATAATCTTATTGATTATATCAACAGCCTGTTTATATGGTGGAGGAATCATTTTTAACGATGTTTTTGATGCCGATCTTGATAAAATAGAACGTCCGGAACGGGTTATCCCCAGTGGGATAATCAGTTTAAAACATGCCGCCATATTAGGAAGTACATTACTTTTTGCCGGAGTTGCTCTGGCTACGCTGAATAGTTTAACCTCCGGATTATTAGCCCTTTTGGTAGCTGTGTTTGCTTTACTTTATAATAAAATTGGCAAACATCATTCTTTTTTCGGCCCGTTGAATATGGGCCTATGCCGTGGGTTTAACCTGTTGTTGGGTTTGAGTATTGTGCCTGAAATGCTATCCAATCACTATTTGGCTATTATTCCGGTCATTTATATTTTCTCCATCACGATGACCAGCCGTGGTGAAGTTCATGGAGGCCGTACTAAAAACTTATATGTGGCTGCCTTTCTGTATGCTACGGTGATCTGTGCTATTGCTTATTTTGCATTTGTAAATGAAAGGTTGCTGCTGTCACTGCTGTTCCTCATCCCTTTTGTCATCATGATTTTCAGGCCACTTTTAAAAGCTATAAAAGAGCCTATTGGTAAAAATATTGGTGGGGCGGTGAAATCCGGCGTAATTTCACTTATTTTAATGGATGCCGCCTGGGCTGTAACTTTCGATGCCTTGTTTCTGGCTTTTATAATATCAGCTTTACTGCCACTATCCCTTTGGCTCTCTAAATTATTTGCAGTTACTTAACCCTCAAACACCTTAGCAATTGTTATGGAACATTTACATCAATCCTTCACTGTACAATATAATTATAATGTTTTTTTTACTTCATCGCTTTTTTTGCCTGAAAACGAATTGTTGAACAGTTTCTTAGTTAGGTTAAATCCGGCTGTTGCAGTAAAGAAAATTTTATTTGTAATTGATGAAGGCGTAGCCGATGCACATCAAGCGCTTATTACTCAAATTAAAGCCTATTTTTCAAAGCACAATAAAACGCAGCTGGTTCAGGATATTCTCATTATCCCCGGCGGTGAACAGGTAAAAAATGATACGAAACACTTTGATCAGGTATTAGAAGCCATTAATACTTATGGTATAGACAGGCATTCGTTTGTGGCTGCCATTGGCGGTGGCGCAATGCTTGATATGGTGGGTTATGCGGCTACGGTTGCACACCGCGGTATTAAGCACATCAGGATTCCAAGTACCGTGCTTTCGCAGAACGATTCGGGCGTTGGCGTAAAAAACGGGATCAATTATTTTAATAAAAAGAACTTTTTGGGCACTTTTTCGCCACCAGTTGCTGTTTTTAATGATGAAATATTTTTAAGCACATTGTCTGATCGCGATTGGCGTTCAGGTATTGCCGAAGCGATTAAAGTAGCGCTGATTAAAGATGCTGAATTTTTTGAGTGGCTGGAAGCGAATGCTATTGCACTTGCAAATCGCGATACCATAGCCATGAATTACCAGATCTGGAAATGTGCAAAACTCCATATGGAGCATATTCGCAGTGCTGATCCTTTTGAGAATGGTTCTGCCCGACCATTGGATTTTGGCCATTGGAGCGCGCATAAATTAGAGTACCTGACGAATTTCGAAGTGAGGCATGGTGAGGCGGTTGCCATGGGCATTGCTTTAGATACTGTATATTCCAATTTATCGGGCAGAATAAGTGCGGAAGATGCACAAAGGGTAATCACCCTGATCCAGCAACTTGGTTTCGAACTCACGCACCCGCTGTTGCAGGTTACCGAAGGCAATAGTCCAATTTTGGATGGACTGGAAGAATTCCGCGAGCATCTTGGTGGCCAGCTTACCATTACCTTGCTTACCGGTTTGGGGAGTGGTGAGGAAGTTCATGAAATTGATGCCGACATCTTAAAGCAAGCTGCGGAAATTTTAAATAAACAGGCGGCTATTATTCAACATTAAGCGATGAAATTAACTTCAGGACATTTAACCTTCTGTACCAATATTTATCCGGGCGAAAATTGGATGGCACATTTTGCTGTATTGAAAGATAGTTTTCCAGTATTAAAAGCCCAATTATCGCCAGATGCCCCGATGGGTATCGGTTTGCGCCTTTCCAATCTTGCAAGTATCGAATTGTTGGAAGAAAATCATCTCGAAGTATTTAAACAATGGCTTACGCAGGAAGGTGGCTATGTTTTTACCATGAATGGATTTCCATATGGCGGTTTTCACCATACCAGGGTGAAAGATCAGGTACATGCACCCGATTGGACAACAGAAGAACGCGTTGAATATACATTGCGTTTGGCCAAAATCATTTCACAATTATTGCCTGATGATGTGGATGGTGGCATTTCAACCTCGCCTTTGAGTTATAAGCCCTGGTTTACAGCTGCTGAAGCCAGAAAAGATGCCACAGCTAATGCAACAGCAAATATTATAAAGGTGGCCGATGGTTTACATCATATACACAGCCAAAGCGGCAAGATGATCCATTTGGATATTGAACCTGAACCAGATGGTTTTCTTGAATCCGGTCCGGAATTTATCGATTGGTACCAAAATGTACTTTTACCTGCTGGAAATGATGAAGATATGATTAAAAAACATGTCCGTTTGTGTTATGATGTTTGTCATTTCGCAATCGGTTATGAACCACATACAGCCATCATTAACGAATTGCATCAGAAAGGCATCCAAATTGGAAAAATCCAGATCAGCGCTGCATTAAAAGCAAAATTGCCAGTATCCCTTTCTGAAAGAAATGTATTATTGGATCAGCTGGGCCGCTTTGATGAACCAACTTATCTCCATCAGGTAATCGCCAGGAAAAATGATGGTAGTTTAATCCGTTATCCTGATCTTAAAGAAGCACTGGCAGAAAGCGATAATATAGCGGTAGAGGAGTGGAGAGCACATTTCCATGTCCCTATTTTTGTAGAAGATATGGGTTTGATCCAGTCTACTCAATCGGATATTACGGAAGTGTTAAAACTGCAAAAAAATAATCCTTTTACCGATCATTTAGAAGTAGAAACCTACACCTGGGAAGTTTTGCCAACTGCTTTAAAAGCGCCCTTAAACGATTCCATTATCAGAGAACTGGCCTGGGTTAAAAATTTATTATAAAAGAATATGCACAAAACCGTTGTTATTGATATCGTAGCCCTATCTGCTTCCGTAATTGGAGTGCATACACCATTTCTTCAAAAATATATTAGTGAGAATCATCTCACAAGCATAGAACCTTTGTTACCCGCAGTTACTACGGCTGTACAATCGAGTTATCTGACGGGTAAATATCCTTCAGAGAACGGTATTGTGGGAAATGGCTGGTATGACCATTATGATGCGGAAATTAAATTCTGGAAGCAGTCTAACAAACTGGTAAATGCTGAAAAAATATGGGATCAGGCTAAAAAGGAAGATCCTGATTTTACCTGTGCCAATATGTTCTGGTGGTATAATATGTATTCTACCGCCGATTTCTCGGTAACGCCACGTCCAAATTACCTTGCTGATGGCCGTAAATTACCTGACTGTTATTCTCAACCGGCTGAACTGCGCGACCATTTACAGTCTAAGCTGGGACAGTTCCCCTTATTTCAGTTCTGGGGACCTGGTGCAAATATTAAATCAACAAGATGGATTGCAGATGCCTCAATGGAAACCGAGAAGCTTCATAATCCAACACTTACTTTAATTTATTTGCCCCATTTAGATTATTGTTTACAGAAGTTTGGTCCTGCGCTGGATAAAATCAGTACGGAACTAAAAGAAATTGATCAGGTGGTAGAAGAATTGGTACGCTTTTACGAAAGTAGGGGGGCGCGCATCATTTTGCTTTCTGAGTATGGCATTGCCCCGGTAAATAACCCCATCCACCTTAACCGTTTGTTCAGGGAAAATGGCCTGATCCAGATCCGTGAAGAAAGAGGATTAGAATTGCTTGATCCGGGTGCTTCTAAAGCATTTGTAGTGGCCGATCACCAGGTTGCACATGTATATATTAATGATAAAAGTGTAACTGAACAGGTAAAAGCATTATTAAAGATTGTTCAGGGAATTGATTTGATACTCGATAAGGCAGAACAGGAGCAACACCACATTAACCATAAACGTTCTGGTGATCTGGTACTTGTTGCAAAAGAAAATAGCTGGTTTACCTATTATTTTTGGTTGGATGATGCTAAAGCGCCTGATTATGCCAGGGTAGTTGATATCCATAAAAAACCTGGTTATGATCCGGTAGAAATGTTTATGACCTCAAAATTGAGGGCTGGGTATAAACTTTTAAGAAAAAAGGCAGGATTTCGTTATGTGATGGATGTGATTCCACTTGATGCTACATTGGTTAAAGGATCTCATGGTGGTATAAATATAGCTGATCAATATAAACCTGTTCTGGTTACTTCAAAAGCAATAGATAAAACATTGCAGGCGCCAGATGTTTATCAGGTGATTTGGGATAGTTTAACTGTTTAAATATGATGTTCTGCTGATCTGATGACAAACGTAAAGGCAGGATTAACGTATTCAACGTTATTAAATTGAGTAAAAAAAATATTCAAAAAATCGTCATTGCGAGAAGGAACGACGAAGCAATCTTTTAATCAAATATTTCTTGCTGTAAAGATTGCTTCCCCTAAGATCGGGGCAGGCTATCGGCTGAAAAAGCCTTCTCGCAATGAAGACATTCCTTAGGTATCTGTCAATTCTAGCCTATCGAAGACAAATATTTTTTTGTTTTCAACTATTAAAAGATCTTCGATAAGCTCAGACTGACCGTGTATACTATAACTTAATTGCCAAGTGATTGCATTAGAGAAAGATTTTTTTAATTTCAGGCTTAATGAAATTACTTTCTAAAAACGCTGCAATAAAGGGATGATTAATCTCTTGAAAACCTATACCCGCAACCTTCAATACAAGGTGGATTAAGCTCTAGCGAATTTGCAGAAACTTGATATCTAAAAATTGTTGGCATTTGATAGTTGCTGCTGTAAACCTCCATCCTTACACTGTCCAAAATCTTAAATGAAAGTAAATTTGGCATAGCATCCCCTTTGAATTTCCCAGCCTGATTTCCTGATTTTTCTACCTTAAGATATTTGGCTTCGCCGGTAACTTTTGTGTACTTACCCTGTCCATTACCAATATCATATAAGGTTTCGGTCAGTTTCCATTTTCCATAAACTTCACCAGGTCTGTCATTATTGTTATCTGATTTTTTGCAGGATACAATTATGGTTACAATTGCTAAAAGAAGTAATATTTGTTTCATAAAGCTTTAATTTACAGCTTATACGTTGCTGAACCCAAAAACGCTACCAGATACCTCCGTTTAATTTTATTTTTTTGAATAATTGGCTTTTAAAAGTTATAGAAGCACGATCGCTATCGAATTTATTTTACACGTAAAAATGTTTTTTAACTGTTTTGTATTTGTTAGTGAAGCAGTCGTTCTTGTTGCTTATAAAGGGTCTATGCAGCTAAGAAGACTTTTTGATGGGCGATTAGATAGTATTGATTCTGTGTAGCACTAGCCTTTGGGTCGCCGCCAAAACTCTCAAAAATTTCTGCTCCATGTTTGGAGCGTTCTGATGTACAATTTTAATTCTTCCTCAAAATGAGGATATATTGGTCAGTTTATCATTAGCTGCAGCTCATTTTTAATAGCGTGCAATTTGTAAATGAGTCATTTACTATTCCAGTCCAGCACTAAAGTCTATTCCATAATTAAAATCAAGAAGTACTGTTGGATGGATTTTTAAACCGATGGCCAATCTCATTATGGTAATAAAATTCGGACTGGTTTCTCCATTTTCATATTTAATGATATCGCCTGTATTAACACCGCTTCTTTTATAAAATTCACGATAAGAAAGTTCCTGTTTTTCTTTTAAGGATTTTAAATGCTCACCAAAGTTTTTCAGAATTATTTTTTCTTTCTCACTTATCATTTCATTGCTAATAAAATACAATTGCCAATGTCTTTTATATTTTATTTAAAATCGTCATGCAATTACTTGACATTTGTCTTTTTTTTATTTACATTTACGTAACAAAAAAAATAGACTAATAAAAAGATAAAATTTAAGAGTCTTGCAACCTCAAATCTCACGCCGTTGGAGCAAGACAGCAGATTTTATCCCATTTCTTATAGCGGAATTGCTATCTTTAGCTTTCCTAAATAAGAGTGGGCTTCTGCTGTAATTCCATTTCAACGTAAGGCGTGAGAAACATTATGAGGTTATGGTTTGGGAAGCCCACTTTTCTTCTCTGCGGCAAGACTCATAACATATGGTTATGGGCAAGCAAAAAATAAATTGGATGAATTGGTTGGTACTTACCGAAGTAAGTATGCGCCAATATGCTGTTTTAATTGTTTGCCATTTCCAAATATTTCTACACCAGTCTCTGTTAAGTTGTCCATTCGATCGGCTTTATGCCCTAAAACCCAAAAATCCAGAATAATTTTTTGATAAGGCAGGCTAGCCTTTAAGGTTAATGATGATTTAGGTTTTTTAATGATGCTGGTCTGCCTTATTCCTCTTTGCAGAGATTATTTGATATGCTGATAAAACTTATGTTTTAACGGAATATTTTATAAAAAATGAGTGGCTTATGCTGCAATGGGATTGTTATGTCTGAATTTTCGCCTCATACCTGCTTTTATCCTTTAAATCAACTTTCAATAAGCCTAATTTTTACGGTTCAATTAACCAATCATATCAATCAAAACAATGAAATTCAACAATGCTTATTTGCCGCTATTTTTCTTTTGCTGGGCTTTGTTGTACAGTCCATTGGCGATGTGGTACGCTTTTGAACGAAATGAAAATCTGAGCACTATTAATACGAAAGTTATTCAAAATCTTAACAGTGATAAGGTAGGAGATGTTTATTGTTTTCCAGGTATTTATACATCATTCAGGTTTACAACGGGGCATTATAATAAAGGCTGTGCTTTTTACGATAGCAACATTCCATTTGTTTTTTATAAACCTGATCAATGCGGAGTGCATAGCACAAATTGATTGGTTTACGCTCGGCTGCTACGTGCTGTAGCATCTAAACCAAAATAAAATTGTTGGACCTGCTTTTATTGTTTGTGCAAAACATGGCTCATTCATAACAGAACCTTCCGGCAGGCTCTTCTTATTAATAGCTCAACTAACCAATACAAAACCATTAGCAATGATTTCGGTGTAGCATCCTTATCCTTAAAATGTTAAGCGGATTAACACATTATCTGATGCCGGTACGCCTGATCCGCAAAGCAGGTACGGCAAGCTTTAGTGCAGTTTTAGAACTGCCTAAAGCTTTTTTTAAAATCCGATTCAGACTAATTAACTCAACTTTATGAAAGTATTTATTGCAACAGGCATGATGCTTGTTTTTTCTGTTTTTTTATACGCCCAGGGGCCTGTAAAGGCTTTGCAAGTGGGTGATCGGGTGCCAGATGCTTTCTGGACCAGTCCCAGAAATTTTATCGTAGATGGTAAGGTAGTGCGGAAGGATATGCAGCAATTTAGAGGTAAGCCATTGATTATTGATTTTTGGGCTACCTTCTGTATTCCATGTATTAAAGGGATGCCGGAACAGGAAAGGCTTTCCAAGTTGTTCCGTGGAAAACTAAATATTGTAAGCGTAACAACGGATAACGAGAAACTGGTTTCCACTTTTTATTCCTCAGAAAGAAATCCCATCGGCCGGGATTTTACTTCAATTGTAGATGATAAAGAGTTAAATTCTTTCTTTCTACACAACAAGATTCCACATCTGGTTTGGATCGATAACCAGGGAATAGTGAAAAATACGACAGACGGTGATGCACTATCTGAAGCGAATATTAAGGCAGCCTTATCTGGAAATTTAAGTTTATCCCCCTTAAATTACATTTACCCAAATACGGTTTTGATGATGAACCGGAATCCCGAGGGAATGCAATCGTTTAATCTGTTAATTAAAGGTAGAATACCAGGTGTTTCGAGCTCCACGTTTCGCTCAAACGGGGCAAATACTGGAATGATCATTTTTAACCATCCGCTACGGTGGATTTACACTGTGCTGGCAATGGGCGAATATCCGTGGTTTTCTGATCAGCGGTTTAAACTTGATTTTGATGAGATAGATGGATTTAATAATCCGTCTTTAAAGCCAGAAGATCTTTGGACTGTAGACTTATGGGTGCCAAAGGAAAAATCTGCTTTATTAAAAAAACTGACGATGAAGTACCTGAACGAAAATTCAGGATACTCGGCTGCAGTAAAAGTAATCAACACCGCAGTGTATAAGTTAAAGTATTTACCATCAAAGGCTACCCGCCAGCTGAAAACAAAGGGTGGACAACCCGCTAATTTGGGTTTTCATAAAGGATCAAAATTTATCAACCAACCCATAGCCAACCTGATCAATGATATTCAAGATTGTGCCTTTGTCAAATATCCGGTTTTGAATGGTACTAATCTCGATTTTTTAATTGATCTGGAGCTTTCAGCGGTAAAGGATATGGCAGGATTGAATACAATTCTCAATCCCTATGGCTTATTCCTTGTAGCCGATCATCAGGAGCTGGAAATGCTTGTCATTAATAAAACCGATAAAACAAACTAATATGAGATACATTCTATTTTTAACAGCTTTCCTCTTTTCATTAAACACAGTTGCCCAAGAGAAGTTAGCTGGGGTACGTGTTTTTAATACAGAAACAAAAACACCGTTGGAAGGAGCAATCCTAAAATTTACAACAATTAACAAAACACTATTTAGTGATAGCACGGGAAAGGTTTTAATCCCGAAATATACTGGAGACTATTTAATTGAAGTAAGCCTTATGGGATATGAAAAAACTTTAGTTAAGCTAAGTTTGCCCCTTAAAGCTGATCTGATTATTTACTTACAGCCTGCGGTAAGGCTTCTGGATGATGTGCAGGTGTATACAGGTTACCAGACTTTGCCAAAAGAACGCTCTACAGGCTCGTTTACCACTTTAGACAACAAACTATTGGCACAACAAGTGGGACCTAACATTATCTCAAGATTAGAGGCGGTTTCATCTGGTCTGATCGTTGATCGATCTACTAATAGCGGTGGAAGGCTTATGATAAGGGGATTGAGCTCTATACAGGGGCCAAAAACGCCATTAATTATCCTGGATAATTTTCCTTATGAGGGCGATATTAACAATATAAACCCTAACGATGTGGAAAATATCACGATTTTGAAAGATGCTGCTGCTTCAAGTATCTGGGGCGCACGTGCAGGTAATGGCGTGGTGGTCATCACATCAAAAAATGGACGGTTTAATTCGAAAGTAAAAATCGATGCCAATATCAATACCAGTTTTGTCCAAAGCCCTGATCTTTCGAGGTTAAAGCAGATCACTTCTGCAGATTATATTGACAATGAAATCTTTCTTTATTCAAAAGGTTTTTATCAGTCTCAAATCAATAATGCTCAACAGCCGGCCTTAAGCCCGATTGTGGAACTTTTGTTGAAAAAGGAAAAAGGAACAGTATCGAATAGTGGCGCGCAGGCAGAGATTGACCGGTTAAAATCGCTGGATGTAAGGGATCAATACCAACAATATTTTTATTCAGCAGGATTGAACAACCAGGCTGCTGTAAATATCTCCGGTGGGAGGGAATTATTTAAATGGTACTCTTCGGTTGCCATTGATGACAACAGATCAGTAACAGATGCTGTTTTTAGGAAATTGAATTCAAAAATGAGCATGACTTACAAGCCCTATAAAAGTCTCGAGGTTAGCACCGGATTTTATTATACCAATAGTACTGCGCGTACAGGGAAACCAGATTATGGCAGCATCAGTTCCATATCAGGAAATCTTTATCCTTATGCAGCATTCGCGGATGCTGATGGCAATGCCCTTGCTATTCCAAAGGATAGGCGCGCATCTTATCTGAGTGGATTGGCGGGTGGCCTTTTAGGAGATTGGAAGTACTATCCATTAACGGATTACCAGCATGTTAGCAACCGGACTAAGATAGGAGACCTGATTCTTGATGCCTCTTTAATACAAAAATTGCCACTCGGGTTTTCTGTGACGTTAAAATACCAATATGAAAATCAGGAGCGGAAAAATACGGTGCTTAGTGATGAGCAAAGTTATTTTGCCCGTAATCTGGTTAATGATTTTGTGCAGTATACAAACAACATTTTAACCTACAAAATTCCGAAGGGAGGAATTCTGGATAATTCGTTCAATTCTTTACAGGTATATAATCTGCGGGGGCAGCTTAACTATGGCTTAAATACACCGGCCCATGTTATAGCAGGGTTTATTGGTGCAGAAACAAGGGAGTCGTCGGTTAATGGACTATCTTCCAGGTTGTATGGTTTCAGGGATGATATTATTTCTGCCGGGACGGTTGACTATACGACCGCATATCCCTCGCTAATCACCGGAAACAATTCATTTATACCAGATAGAAACGGAATAATAGCTACCAACACGAGATTCGTTTCCGTTTTTTCCAATCTATCTTATTCCTATAAATCCAGATATACCATTACGCTGAGCGGTAGAAGGGATGCCTCAAATCTTTTTGGCGTCAATACAAATGATAAATGGAACTTACTTTGGTCGGCAGGGCTATTATGGAACCTATCAAATGAGCATTTTTTTGATAAAGACCTGTTTAGTTCGCTAAAGATCAGGGCAACTTATGGGCTTACCGGCAACATTGATCCCGCTATGACCTCCATTTCAACTATCGTTTACGTAGGAAATTCTTCCAATACCGGACTGCCATATTCCAGATTCAATACCTATTCAAATCCTTCTTTGAAATGGGAAACATCCGCAATGACAAATCTCGGCGTCGATTTCTCTACGCTAAAAGACCGCTTGTCGGGTTCTCTGGAGTATTTTCATAAAAAAGGAAAAGATCTGTTTGGTGTCGCAAGTTTGGATTATTCGGGTGGTGTCGGACAATCAATTGTCAAAAACGTGGCTGAGATGAGCGGGAACGGTTGGGAGATTCAGCTTAATTCCATCAATACCGAAGGCAGGTTGACCTGGACAAGCAGTTTTAATATAAGCGGTTATAGGGATAAAATTGATAAATATTTATTGTCAAATTACCAGGGGAGCAATTTTTTGGGCATTGCAGGGGGACCTTCAGTTTCGGGAATAATTGGAAGTCCGGTTTACTCGATATTTGGTTATCGGTGGGGCGGCTTGGATCCTGCTAACGGCGATCCCATCGGGTATGTTAATGGTAATACCAGTAAGGATTATAATTTGATTACAGGGCAAGGTACTCAGCTTTCAGACCTGGTTTATTATGGTTCTGCTGTGCCCAGGATATTTGGTGGCTTAGGCAACGGTTTTAAATATGGTAACCTTGAACTTAATGTTCAGTTTAGCTTTAAGCTCGATTATTTTTTTAGAAGAAATTCCATCCAGTATGCTAACCTGAATACTACCGGTTTGGGCCATGCTGATTATGGATTGCGTTGGAAGCAACCAGGAGATGAACTCAACACGGACGTGCCTTCCCAAATATACCCAACAGTTAGTGCCAGAGATAATTTTTACAGGGGGTCAGAGGTATTAATCACAAAAGGCGACCATATCCGCTTGCAGTACATTAATCTGGGGTATAGCCCAAAAATTCAGTCAAAGGTATTCAGAAGTTTTACGGTTTATGCCACAGTTTCAAATTTAGGCCTGGTATGGGCGGCAAATAAACAGGGCTTGGACCCTGATTATGAAATCGGTTTAAATGGCCTAATTCCGCCTAAAACAGTTTCAATTGGCCTAAGAACAAGTTTTTAATCTTAAATAAATCATATGAAAATATTATATTTAGTAGCTATCGTGCTGACCATGTCATTGCTTAGCTGTAAAAAGTTTTTAGATGAAAAATCTGATATGAAGTTGGCGGTACCAGAGCGACTGGACGATCTGCAGGCGTTGCTCAACAACGAAAATTTAAATAATGCTGTAGATCCGGGTGCCGCTGAAGTTGGTGCTGATGACTATTTTGTTACGGATGCAGACTTGAACAGTTTATCAAATGAGCAAAATAGAAGACTTTACACATGGGAAAAGGACAATTTATTTACAAGTGTGAGCTTTCCCAACGACTGGGAATACCTGTACACTTTAATTTATACCGCCAATACGGTTTTGGAGAATCTGGAGAAAATTGAGCGGACTTCATCCAACGCTCCCCAATTCGATAATATAAAAGGGCAGGCGTATTTTAACCGGGCCCGGGCGTATTACAATGTATTGCAACTTTGGTCTTTGGGTTATAATAGCAGTACGGCAAATAGCGATTTAGGGCCTGTGATAAGGGAATCTACCGATTTTAATAAAACTTCGGTCAGATCATCGGTGGCCAAGGGCTACAATTACGTTCTTTCTGATCTTCTTGAGGCCAAGCGCTTGCTGCCAAATTTATCGGTACATCCGCTCCGCCCTGGCAGGCAGGCATCTTTTGGCTTGCTTGCCCGTGTATATCTAAGTATGAGAGAATATAGAAATGCAGCTTTATATGCAGATTCATGTCTCAAGATTAAAGCTGTTTTATTGGATTATAACCAGGTCAGTACTACGCCTACATTTCCTTTTGCCAGGTTCAATGCTGAGGTTATTTACGAATGTGCTGCTTCTATCCCGCAGATTCTGAATAATTCAAGGGCCAAGATTGTTCCTGAACTTATTACCCAATATACCGATAACGACCTGAGGAAAGTACTTTATTTTAAAAATAACAATAACGGAACCTTTGGCTGGAGAGGGAGTTACCGGGCAGGACAGGGTGTATTTCCAGGTATTACTGTTGATGAGCAATACCTCATCCGGGCGGAATGTAATGCGCGTTTAGGAAATCTCCAAACTGCGGTAGATGATCTAAATACACTATTGATCAAACGTTTCAAAAGCGGTACCTACGTTCCTTATACAGTAAATTTGTTAGATATTTTAGGCGTGATTTTAAAAGAGCGGAGAAAGGAACTTGTGATGAGGGGGCTGCGTTGGACTGATTTAAAGCGGTTTAATCTGGAGGGTGCAAATATTACCTTGAGAAGAACAGCCAACGGAATCAACTATGAACTTAAACCCAATGATAAAAGGTATGCCCTGGAAATTCCGCAAGATGTGATTGCAATAAGTGGTATTGAGCAGAATCCAAGATAAAATTAGTGGGGAAGAATTTCCCCACTAATTTTTTGACTATTGTTCTGGTGTACGTTGAGCAGATAACGCAAGAATCTCGTTGTCGGTTTTTCCTGCAAAAAAATCTTGAAGATCTGATTGGGTAACAACTGTTTCCGGAACCTGGATAACACATGGTAACGGTTCATTATCTTCAGTGCACTGTGCCGAAGGCGCTGAGGTATGCATGTACTTTGTGTAATCTCTTAAGTTATTTTCTGCATTTGGCTGGTAAGCCCAGAAGGTAGTTGATCTGGTAGTAAAAGCACTTTGTGTTGCGATAAGGCCGAACCCCAATACGAGGGCTGCGAAGCCTAAATTGATTTTTTTTAACATGTTTTTTTTAGTTTGATATCCTGCTTATCAAATAGGGCTTAAGCAGCTAGCCTGGCTGTTTGTTTTTCTTGGCCATCAATACAGCTTGTGGTTTTTTTATTTTTTGGTTTGGCCAGGTCCATCGTATAACCTTAATCTTTGTCACGTACCTCCTGCTTTAGTGTAATAAATAGTGAGAGAATTGAGGCGCTAATAAAAAAAATATTGAAAATGAGGTGTGCTTTCCAGCCCATTACCTTAATTATACCACCACAACTGCATGGTGTTTTTGGAAAATAACCTAAAATAATGAGTAGAATATATCCCGTAAAAACCAGCATGAGTAAGAGCGATAAGGTTAAGCCCAGCTTATTGGTTTTTTTGATCAATAACAGTATCGCGCATAATATTTCAAAAAATGGTATTGCGTATACCAGTACAGCTGCAAAATCCGGACTGAAAACCTGCAGACTCATTTCCTGTTTGTAAGACTGGAAGTCAGCCAGCTTACTTCCTGCTGTATATACCCAGAGCAAAATAAATGCTGCCGAAATAACTTGTGGTATCGTTTTCTTCATATCCGATTTTTCTTTGCTATTTCGAAATTGACGTTTTACCTGCTAAATGAAGTCACATATACATGGGAAAAACATGAATCTTGGAGAGAAGGGATGACAGCTGCATGGACTATCAGGGCGTTATTTATCAACTGGTAACTTTAATTATCGTGCATGCTTTTTATTTCCATTTCGCATTGCACTCAACGTACTGCTATGAATGCCCAGGTATGATGCCACATCTTTTACTGCGGTTTGGCTAAAAACTGTCGGAAAAAATTCAAGTAGTTTATTTAGCCTTTGCTCAGCATTTTGGATTTTTAGTCCAGTTAGTATATTGATTATTTTAGTCAATATTTCCGCATTTATTTCAGCACACAAAGTGGCAGATTCGCGGAAGAGCTTGTGCATATTATCGCTGTGTTTAATTGGTATGCTAAGGAGCGTAGTGTTTTCTGAGAATTGTATAAAAAGCTGCCCTTGTAAATATTTAGAGATCGATTTAAGGTCTGGTAATATATCTTGCGACTGAAAGAGCATGATGGTAATTTCTTTCTCGTTCTCAGTATCATAAATAAAGATTCTTCCAAAGCCTTTGGCCAGGTAACAAAAACGGCCAAGTTCAATACTATTGAACGAAATTTTTTCCATTCTGCTGAAATCAGTTTGGCATATCGAATAATTGAGGTAGGCTTTGAAACCGACCGAAAGTTTTTGATAGGACGATAATTTGGAGAGGTATTGTTCTTTTTCCATAACCAGTTTTTCAGGTAAAGAAATAAACATTTTCAGGTTTGTCAAGTTGCTGGTGGAGCAACCCATGGCAACCCTTTTATTTTTTTGTTTTAAGGAAATAAAAGGCTTAGATCTGTTATATTTGAGCCATGAAATAAAAAATAATTACATATTGATATTGTAGCAATAGCTATTTTACTGTTTTAGAAAACCGCAAAACTTCAAAAGACACAGGAAAAAATAGATGGTTGCCTACGCTACGCGTGGGTGCCTGTTTATCTTGTGTCTGGGCATTTTGCGGTGCCTCTAAAGCGGATATCGGGTTAACCCACGCTTTTTTATGGACACTTCTTCCCAGCCAAATTATTTTCTCCTCAACCTGCCTATTGCAGAACTTCCGCTATCCGAGAATTTTAAGCTCAGAAGTAAATTAATGGGTTTTTTTACCCTCCAGGATATTGTTGGAACCCAGCAAAAACAGTTACATATGCTAGATGATTATTCAGAACATTGGTATTTTGAATTTGTAGATTTTTTACGCAGAAAAGATTTATTAAATCTTCTTGGTTAGCATTTTTCCTCGGCGATAGCCAACATGGTGACGATTTTGTCAATCACTTTTTGAACATCTTTCTCCACATTTCCGTAGTACGCATTTTTAAAGCTTTTTTCTGATATGATTGCTTTTTCTGCAGTACTGTAATGTTTCGTAACGTATTGGTGTAGCGCCTTGGGGCTGTTTGTTATGATAATCCCTGCTTCAACTTGTAAGTTAATAAATATGGCAAGCTGTCTAACCGTAAAGGATACTTTAAAATTGCTTTCTAAAATACCACCACGACTGAGGTCTTCTGCTATGGTATCTATTGATCTGAGGTAGCTGATTTCACTTTCAATATACCTTAATATAGATTCATCAATGTTGGACAAATTTCTATTGTACGGTACGCTGATAGTTTTAAAAACCTGTCCAATGAGCTTTTTAAAGAAATGGATTAATCTATATTGCTCGCTAATGTTTTCGCATTTCTGAAGTTCGTGATTGAGGTGGCTACAGCAGAAATGATAAAATGAGGGATGATTAAAATTTAAAGAGACGAGCAGCAGTATCATTTCGGATAGATCTAAAGGTAGCAATGATTTATTTAATGTGATTTTAAGTGACGCTAAAAAATCATGCAGATAGCTAGCCTGTTCGAAAGTAAAACGACGTGGGCTGCTATTCATATGTTCAAAGATATGCTTAAATAAGGTCATGGTCTCATGATCTGCATGTAGCTCTTCCATGTGTTTTAGGATCCGGCTGGAACTTTCTGTAATATTTAATAAGAGCTTTTTCTGGCTAACCGCCGAAATGGAGCAGTCATAGTCAAAATAATAGGGGAACAGCTGCTGGAGATCCAAAACCATCTGGTTGAGCAGGTTTGCTATGTTACCAATTCCGTTTTTTCGATTGATGTTTGGCGCATCCTCATTCATCATAGCTTCTAGGTCATCCATTAATTGCAGCAATCCTCTTTGATGTTGCCTGATGTAAGCCTTAGCCCTATCAGGCTCAACTTGGATAACATGATGTAGGATGGAACTGATTATCCGTTTACTTTCCTCTAAAATTTCGCCATGTAGTTCTTTGCAAGGGCACTGAAGAGTTGCACCTGCCTTAATCACATCCAAAATTAACTTCCTGAAACTGATAAGTTCGTATATCATTTGCTTAATAGCCGATTGCCTAATTCTAGGTTTTTTATTTTAATTTCTCGAATTAACGTGGTAAAACGAAGCATTAACTTGGTGAAACTAAATTTTAACAATTGTTGGCTGTTATAAGCAGTATTGCGTTGATATTAAAAGCTAGGTATATTTAAATAACCATTGGAAGGGAGGAATAGATGGTATTATCACACTATTTAGCGGGCATTAACCTTGATGTGATACATCTGTTATTGTAGGTGGTTTTCTATTGCGCCAGAGATCTGATTGATCTCGGCCACGCCTAAAGAAAGGTGATGACCGTTTCCAGCCAGTTTATGATCAGCGGCCAAACCCTCAGTATCGATTTCTTCTGCTTTCAATAAAATCCAGTCAGATTCCTGTTTTTTTATTACGCCTAAAGTATCCTCTAAATAAACAATCTGAAAATAATCATCTTTAGGAATAATGGTCAGTGTTATTGCCTGATCATTATGGTTAATTTCAATATTAAATGCAGTCATGATTTCAGAACCATTGCATTTCGCTTATTGTTTTGTTAACCGTCGTAAACCAGCATTTACTAAAATGTTTAAACCGATTAATTGTTTGAAGTTGAAGCGCTGCTCAACAACTAATCGGTTTAAACGATTATATTTTAGTCCACTCTTCCCGGATATTGCTTTAATGCTATTTCCAAACAGTTCATAGCTGCATTTAAATCGTCGGTATTTAGTACGTATGCCATACGGACCTCATTTTTACCAGAACCAGGGGTAGAGTAGAAGCCGGTAGCAGGCGCCATCATTACCGTTTGATTATTATGGTTAAAGTCCTCTAAAATCCACTGACAGAATTTATCGGCGTCATCAATTGGGAATTTGGCCACTACATAAAAAGCACCACCCGGATTAGGACAGAAAACACCTTCAATATTATTTAACCGATTGACCAAAGTATCTCTGCGTAAAGTATATTCGGTATTTACTTTTTCAAAATAACTATCTGGCGTATCTACAGCCGCTGCACCAGCAATTTGTTCTACCATACCAGGGCTTAATCTTGCCTGCGCAAATTTTAACCCTGATGCAATAACTTCCTTGTTTTTGGTAATTAAACAGCCTAAGCGCGCACCACAGGCACTATAACGTTTAGAAACCGTATCCATAACCACCACATTTTCATCTAAACCATCTAGATGCATAGGCGAAATGAATTCCCTTCCATCATAACAGAATTCGCGATAAGCTTCATCAGAGAATAAAAATAGATCGTATTTAACACAAAGTGTTTTTAAGGCCTCTAGTTCTTCTTTAGAATATAAATAACCCGTAGGGTTATTAGGGTTACAGATAATAATCGCTTTGGTTTTTTCCGTGATCAACTTTTCGAATTCGGCGATCGGAGGTAATGCAAAGCCATTTTCAATATAAGAAAGGATTGGTTTTACCACTACATTGCTCATACAGGCAAAGCCATTGTAGTTAGCATAAAAAGGTTCTGGAATAATAATTTCATCACCTTCGTTTACACAGGTTTGCATGGCAATGGTAATGGCCTCAGAGCCACCAACGGTTACCAGGATATTTTCTGGTGTAATATTGTAACCTAGTTTATTGTAGTATTCGGTCAGTTTTAAACGGTAGGCAAGCGTCCCTTCAGATGGTGTATAGGCCCAAACATTAAAATCAATGTTTTTGATGGCATTTAACATTCCTTCTGGTGTTTCTATATCTGGCTGACCAATATTTAAATGGAAAACTTTCTTACCATCTTTTTTAGCTTGATCTGCAAATGGAGTTAACTTTCTGATTGGTGATGCAGGCATCTGCACACCTTTTTGTGAAATTTTTGGCATGGCACAAAAATAAAAAAGTCCAGATGAAAATCTGGACTTTTTAAATATTATCGTCTAAAAAATTATTTTGAAGATGCGGCAACTGTTTCACCTTTAATGTAAAGCACTTTAATTGGTGTTTTAGCATTTGAAGTAATGGTTACGGCTTTAGAAAAAGTTGATGGACCAGCAGCAGCGTTAAACGTTACAGAAATTACACCGGTCTCACCTTTTTTTAGTGGAGTAGAAGTATATTTAGGTACTGTACATCCGCAGCTAGCCTCAGCTTTGGAGATAATTAAAGGCGCCTCGCCAATGTTAGTGTATTTAAAGTCGTAAGTTACTGGTTTATTTAAAACAATTTTACCGAAATCGTGCGTTTCGGATTCAAATTTAAACTCTGCAGGTTTAGTTTGTGCGTTTACTGCAAGCCCTAAACCTAAAACAAAAGCGAATAATACTAAGATCTTTTTCATGTTATGTGGGTATATTTTATTTTTTTAAAATTACTAAAACAAATTTAATGTTTTCTGAGTAAAACAAAAACTATTCCAATTATATTTTGCAAATCGATATATAATTTTACAATGGAGGATAAAGGCAAGCTTTTAATTTTGCATATATTTGCCGCAACCAATCTTTGATTACTATGCCGAATGAAAAATTGATGACCAAAACTATTGATGCTTCCGAACTCAGTTTTAACGATTTTAAATCTATTGTTATAAACGACTATAAAATTGCCTTCGAAAGTAGGCAGGCCAGTGTTTTAGGCCGTAGGGAAGTATTAACAGGGAAGGCTAAATTTGGCATTTTCGGCGATGGTAAAGAGGTTCCGCAGTTGGCCATGGCGAAAGCCTTTAAAAATGGCGATTGGCGCTCTGGTTATTACCGCGATCAGACGTTTGCCTTTGCTACAGGGATTTCTACTATTAAAGAATTTTTTGCACAGCTCTATGCCAATCCGACCGAAGGGGCTGATCCATTTTCGGGGGGAAGACAGATGAACTGTCATTTTGCAACAAAATCTGTAAATGAAGATGGTAGCTGGAACGATTTAACGCAGATTAAAAACTGCTCATCAGATATTTCGCCAACAGGTGGCCAGATGGCACGTTTGGTAGGTCTAGCTTACGCCTCTAAATTATTCAGACAAAATAAAGAACTCGATTACTTAAAGCACTTTTCTGTAAACGGAAATGAGGTTGCTTTTGGTACCATTGGTAATGCATCAACCTCTGAAGGGGTATTTTTTGAAGCTATTAACGCCGCTGGTGTTTTACAGATACCAATGGCCATTTCTATTTGGGATGATAACTATGGTATTTCAGTTCCCGCAAAGTATCAAACTACTAAAGAAGATATTTCTGAGGTTTTAAAAGGCTTTCAGCGTAATGCCGATCAATTGGGTTACGAAATATACAAGGTAAAAGGCTGGGATTATCCGGCTTTATGTGAGGTATATGAAAAAGCAATAAATGTTTGTAGAGACGAACATGTACCTGTTTTAATTCATGTAACCGAACTTACTCAACCTCAGGGTCATTCTACCTCTGGTTCGCACGAACGATACAAATCAAAAGACCGTTTATCTTGGGAAACTGAGCACGATTGTATCCTGAAAATGCGCTCCTGGATGCTGGATTCTGCAGTAGCAACTGAAGAGGAAATTGCAGAGGTGGAGAAAAATGCAAAGGTTTTTGTGCGCAACGCACAAAAAGAAGCCTGGAATGAGTTTTTGGATAGCATTAAACCAGAACAAAAACAAGTGGTTGATTTAATCGGAGGCATAGCTAAACACCAACCCGAACTGGCTAAAATTGCTGCTAATCTGGCTTCAACTGCCGATGCACAACGCAGAGAGGTTTTTGCTGCTGCACGCAAATCCATACGTTTATCTGCCGGTTTTAATTCTCCAGAACGCGATGAACTGTTAGCCTGGTATAAGCAGCAAGCTAAGTTTAATTATGACCGTTATAATTCTAAACTGCATACCAACGGCATGGAAAGTCCGGATATGATTGCAGTAGTTGATGCCGTGTATGATGAGCAGTCGAAAATGGTTGACGGTAGAGAAGTGCTTAATGCCTGCTTTAATGAAAACTTCGCGCGCGATCCGCGTTTGGTTGCTTTTGGAGAAGATCTAGGAAATATTGGAGACGTAAACCAAGGTTTTGCGGGTTTACAGGCCAAATATGGTGAATTAAGAATTACCGATACCGGAATCAGAGAAATGACCATCATGGGCCAGGGTATTGGATTGGCCATGAGGGGTTTAAAACCGATTGCCGAAATACAATATCTTGATTATTTAATTTTTGCATTAAATGTACTTAGCGACGATTTAGCATCGCTTTCTTATCGTACCAAAGGGATCCAGAAGGCACCGGTTATTGTGCGCACTCGCGGTCATCGGTTGGAAGGAATCTGGCATTCGGGTTCACCAATCAGCATGATTTTGGGCGCTTTAAGAGGAATGCATTTATGTGTGCCGAGAAATATGACCCAAGCTGCCGGTATGTATAATACCCTTTTTAGGGCTGATGAACCTGCAATAGTAATTGAGTGTTTAAATGGTTACAGGCTTAAGGAAAAACTACCAAATAACGCTGGAGATTTTACAGTGCCATTGGGCAGAGCAGAGGTTTTAGAAGAAGGAACAGACATTACCGTTATATCTTACGGTTCTTCTTTAAGAATTGTTCAGGAGGCAGCAGAAGAACTGAGCTTAATGGGGATTTCTGTAGAAATTATTGATCCACAAACGCTCTTGCCTTTCGATACCGCACAGGTTTGTGTAAACTCGCTTGCTAAAACCAGTAAACTATTGGTGGTAGATGAGGATGTTCCGGGGGGAGCATCTGCATATATCCTTCAAAAGGTATTGGAAGAACAAAAAGGTTATTTCCATTTAGATGGTCAGCCTAAAACTTTGACGGCTAAAGCGCATCGGCCACCATTCGGATCAGACGGTGATTATTTCAGTAAACCATCTGTTGATGATGTGATCGAAACTATTTACCAAATGATGCACGATGCAAATCCAACTAAATACCCATCAATTTTTTAATTAAATGGTAGCAGAGGCATAAAATTTAACGATTGGAATAGTATAAAAGGTTTATCATCAGTTTCTTATTTGAGGTTTTGATGAGATGTAAAAAAATGGTTACTATTGATCATTTTTTTATTTACTTTTAAAGACCAAACTCTATTTTTTTATTTCAGTATGTTTTGTTTAATTCCCGTTCTAAAACACTGTAATTTTCAAGATCTTTCGTGGTATTTTAAGATAAAGCAAATAATTAGTTGATCTGAAATAATGCGATATCTTGTAAATATACAGTTAGTTAGTAAAGTATGTTCTTTTAAAAAAGGCTTACTGTTTCTTTTTTTTTTATTTCTAAGCACATTTGGCTTTAGCCAGGTAAGCGCACCACAGAAAAAACTTGATAGCCTATTAAATTTAAATCAAAAGAATCTAAAATCAGATTCCACTAAAATCAAAATATTGACGGAGGTTTACCGCCAATACATGAGAATGAAAAACGTTGAAAAGGCGAATGAGTACGTGGACAAAACCATTCAGCTTTCTCATGAAAAAAATCTCAAAAAATTTTCTGCATTTGCTTATTACCGTAGAGGCTTAATGTACCATGGAAGGTCTGAATATCAAAAAGCGGAAGAAAACTATCAATATGCAGTAACTGAGTATGCTTCGGTAGGGAATTTGGATATGGTGGCTGGTACTTACCTTAATCTAGGTGCTTTATATAGCAGCATTCCTGATTATGTTAAATCGCTGGAAGTAAATCAGAAAGCGATAGCTATTTATGAAAAAATGGGTAATGAAGTTGATCTGGCAAGTTGCTATACCAATATTTCTACTATTTATCAGCGTTTGGGCAATCAAAGTCAGGCATTGGTTTACATGCACATGGCGCTAAAAATATTTACCAAAGATGGCGAAAATACAAGAGGGGCAGCAGTTGTTTATGGCTTAATCGGAAGCAATTACTTTGAGGCTTCGGATCGTGAATTGATGGAGATGAATGTACTGCCCAGCCAAAAAATAAAACTGGCATTAACCTATTACAACAAATCTTTAAAGGTATCAGAGGCTATTGGAGATTTAGGTTTAATCGCTACGATTAAAAGAGATCTTGCCGACTTATACAGTTCAACAGGACAAAAGGATATCGCGTTAAAATCATATCAAAAATCGGTCGAGTTAAATAAATCTGGAGATGATAGAGAAGCCTATGCTGCAAGTTTATATGCTTTGGGTAATTTTTACCAAAAAGAAAATGATTTTGAAAATGCCATCACATTACTCAATACCAGTTTGAAAATTGCAGAAGACAATAAACTGCTGGATATAGAAAAACAATCTACCTTGGGCCTGAGTGCTGTATATGAAAAACTAAAAGATTATAATAAATCGTTAGCTTATTACAGACAGTATATTGCGGTTAGAGATAAAATTTTTGATGAGGAAAAGGAAAAGGAAATTACCAGAAGGCAAATGCAGCTCGATTTTGGCATTAAAGAACGCGATTATTTATTGAAACAAAAACTTACAGCGGGCGAGTTAAAAAGACAGCAGCAGGAACTTGAGCTTAAAAGACAACAGTTAGTCTTGAGTGATAAGGAAAAAGTATTGGATCTGTTAACTTTTCAAAAAGCAAAAGCTGACCTCGATATCCAGCGCTTGGCTCAGGATAATAAATTCGCAAAAGCCAAGTTTGAAGCTCAGCTAGCCAGCGGCGTAAAGGATAAGCAGATCAGTAAGCAGGTACAACAGATTAAATTTGATAGTCGTGTTAAATTATTCCTTACCATTGCTACCATACTGATTCTGATTATTGCCCTTGTTATATTTTACAATCAGCGGAAAACAAAGCGGCTGAATATAATCATCAATAACCAAAAACGAGAGTTAGAGCAGTTAAGTAAGGTTAAAGACCGCATTTTTAGCGTAGTCAGTCATGATATGCGTACCCCGGTAAATTCGTTAATTTCCTTTATGCAATTGCTTGAAGGTGGTAATATTGAGCAAGAGAAGTTAAAGCGGTATGCGGTTTCGCTAAAAAATAACCTTACCTATACCTCCACAATGATGGAGAACCTCCTGAATTGGGCAGCCAGCCAGATGCAGGGTTTTAACCCATATTTACAATCCTTGGATATTTGTGAACTGATTAATGAAGTTATTCTTTCTCTTCAGCATCACGCGGATGAAAAAAGTCTGACTATTCAAAATTTAGTGCCAGCCAAAACATTTTGCAAGGCAGATTCGAATATGTTTACGCTGGTTATTCGAAATATCGTCAGCAATGCCATTAAATTTACACCCGATGGTGGTACGATTACCATTGGAGCAATTTCAATTGAACATATGCTTGAAATTAAAATTTCTGATACGGGCATCGGTTTAACATCTGCACAAGTTGAGCACTTTAATAAGCAGGGTTATTCAGGTGTTGGAGTGAGCACTTTGGGTACAAATAAAGAAAAAGGAACTGGCTTAGGTTTATTGCTCTCCAGAACCTTTACCAGCTTAATGGATGGAGAAATTAGTGCAGGCATAAATCCAGCAGCTGGCAGTTATTTTAAAATAATCCTGAAGAAATAACTTATTTTAAAAATCTCGACAGAATTTTCTTATCGATTGATTTTTCCAATAATTCCTGTCGGTTGGAAGCGCTTATGGGAACCAAAAAGTTATTTTCTAAATGAACTTCGTGATTAGTTAAAGTTACAATATGGTTTACATTAATGATGTACTGTTTATGCACCCTGGAGAAAATTTTAGAAGGTAATTGTTTTTCTAAATTTTTTAAGCTTACTAAAATAATATGTTTATCTATACGGGTAAACAGTTTTGAGAAATCGCCCATGCTTTCGATATAAATCACATCATTATATTTCAGCTTCGTTATACCTTTAGTCTCTCTAAAAAAGAAATAATCGTCATCTGTTTTATCGTCAATGTTTAAGTTTTCTACAGGAAGTTTATTGACCTGTTTCCTTAACTCAATATATTCTATTGCTTTGTTGGTGGCCTTTAATATACGTTCAAAAGTTGCGGGCTTAACAATAAAATCCAGGGCATCCAGGTTAAAGCTTTCTGCTGCGTACTCGCTAAATGAAGTAATAAAGATAAATAACGGTTGTTTTTTTAAGCTCTTTAATAAATCCATACCAGAAAGTTCTGGCATATCAATATCAGAATAAACAATATCTATGGCAGTGGTTGATAAAATTTGTGAGGCCTCTATGCCATTACTACAAACAGCAACAATATTTAATGATGGAATTTTTTTTAGATGCATTTCTACGGCATCTCTTTCAATTTCATTATCATCAACGATTAAGCAACTGTATGTCATTTAGATATTAGGATATGTAATTTATTTACAGAACATTATTTCCAGTTAAAGTTACATTAAAATATGGATTATAATATAATTTGGCTAGTGCTCTATTGAAAACGTAAAGTTAACTTTAATTTTGGTGTTTTTTTTCTCCTGTATATAATTTCTCCCCAGCTTTTACAGGCAATTGTAAGTCGTTTTCTTCTGGTGGTACAGGGCAGCGGTAGCCGTCACTATAAGCGCAGTAAGGGTTATAGGCTTTATTGAAATCGATTTCGATATGATTATCCACAATTTCTTTCGTATCCAGATCAATGTACCTGCCACCGCCGTAAGTTTCCTTGTTGTTGGTTTCGTCTGTAAAGGGCAAAAAGAGGTGGTCTTTATAAATAGGATTATTAGATAAAGAAACACTTTTATACAAAGTCATCTGGATTTTCTCGTTATGGAGAACGAAGTTTACATGAGCATATTTATAGTAATCACTGCTCGTGCCATTAAATGTAGGCATTTTGAAAACTTTTTCGTTTTTTAATAATTCTACAGCAGCCAAAATTTTATAAGTGCTGTCTGCATCATAAAAGTGCAGATTTTGCAGGTCGCTATTCTTAAGTGGCGACCGATTATCTTTAATGAAATCCTGTTTATAAGCTTCACGGTGTTTAGCAATCTGTTCAGCGTAATTTTGGGCAAAGCTATTCATGCTGAACAATAGTAATAAGAAGGTGATGGTTTTCATTGGCGGAATATTAAATAACACAGGCTTTGTTCCTTAAAAACTGATCGGCTAAAACCAGGGCAGCCATAGCCTCAACAATGACTACTGCTCTTGGTACCACACAAGGATCATGTCGGCCTTTGCCTTTAATCTCAGAAGCTTCGCCAGCTGCATTGATGGTTTGTTGGTTATGCATAATGGTTGCTACAGGTTTAAACGCTACTTTAAAGGTAATATCCATTCCATTAGAAATGCCTCCTAAAATACCACCTGCATAATTGGTGGTGGTTTTAAATACTTTAGAATCTGCAGCTTTGGGTTGAGGGATATCATTGTGCTGTGATCCGCGTAATTCGCTTCCGGCAAAACCCGAGCCATATTCGAAACCATGAACGGCATTAATGCTGAGCATGGCCTTGCCTAAATCTGCATGCAGTTTATCAAAAACAGGTTCGCCTAAGCCTGCAGGACAGCCTTTTACGATACAGCCAATTTTTCCGCCAACGGTATCGCCATCTTTTCTAACTGCATCTATAAATTCGATCATTTCATGAGCGGTTGCAGGGTCGGCACAGCGCACAATATTCTCTTCTCTGATTTGCAATAAGGCAGATAAATCATTGCTTTCTAAATTAGGCGCTTCAATTGTTCCTACTGAAGTTACATGGGCGAAAATTTCGATACCTTGTTGCTTCAAAAACAATTTTGCAATTGCTCCGGCTGCTACACGGGCTGCAGTTTCGCGTGCTGAAGAACGCCCTCCGCCCCGGTGATCACGGATCCCATACTTTGCATCGTAAACATAATCAGCATGGCTCGGACGGTAAACATCAACATTATGTCCATAATCTTTTGAACGCTGATCTTCATTAGGGATTAAAAGCGCAATCGGTGTACCGGTACTTTTTCCTTCAAATACACCCGATAAAATCTGAACGGTATCGCTTTCTTTTCTTTGCGTGGTGATCTTGGATTGGCCTGGTTTACGTTTGTCTAGTTCTGATTGGATAAAATCCAAATCAATATCCAATTGCGCCGGACAGCCATCAATAATTACCCCAATGGCTACGCCATGAGATTCGCCAAAAGTAGTGATGCGAAAAAGTTGTCCGAATGAGTTGCCTGCCATATTTGATTTTAGATGTGAGAAGCCAGATATGAGATTTGAGCAGTACCCATTCTATCTAAACTTCAGATTTTAATTTTAATTATTTTATGTTAAGAGGTTAGCATTGAGCTATGTGATTTGAGAATTTCAGCTGTCTCATATCTAGTGTCTCAAATCTCACTCACCTCAAACCCCGCTTTTTTCAAATCTTCCCAGTAATACGGATAAGATTTTTCTACTACCTGCATCTCTTCGATCTCAACTTCTTTGATCAACAATGCAAGTGGCGCAAAAGCCATTGCCATACGGTGGTCCTCGTAGGTTGCAAAAGTAACTTTATCGGGAAAATGAAGGTTGTCTGTATTTAAAGTATAAACCAGATTATCTTCTGTAAAAGTAACTCCTATTTTAGCTAATTCGTTTTGAAGAGCTGCAATACGATCTGTTTCTTTAATTTTTAAGGTTTCTAAACCGGTGAAAGCCATATTTTTACCCAGAGCTGCAGCAATAACTACAATAGTTTGTGCTAAATCCGGACAGGTTTTTAAGTCTAAAACTTGCTTTGTATCTAAAGAAAGGCCTAAGTTGCTAATCGCTATTCCATTATCGGTTTTGCTGGTGGCTATACCAAAAATCTTCATGATATTTTTGATCTGACTATCGCCCTGTAAACTTTTTTCTTTTAAGGCAGGCAAACTAATTTCTGCCTCATCAGCTAAAGCTGCAATGCTATACCAATAGGAAGCTGCACTCCAATCGGGCTCAACAACTAAGGTACCTGGTTTAAAAGCCTGCGGTTTAATGGTAATTGAATTTCCATTCCAGCTATGTTCAATGCCAACTTCAGCCAACATATCTAAAGTCATATCTACATATGGTTTAGAAGTCAGTTCGCCTTCAATTTCTAAAGTTAAACCCTGAGGCAGGATAGGGGCAATCATCAGCAAAGCTGAAATATACTGACTGCTGATATCGCCTTTTATTTTAACTTCAGCAGTTTTTTGATTTAAAGGACCAGTAATATTTAATGGAGGAAAACCATCTGATTCTGCATACGAAATATCAGCACCGATTGTTCTCAATGCCTCAGCCAAAATCCCGATCGGGCGTTGCTTCATTCTTTCGGTTCCTGTTAATAGGAAATTCCCGTTTTTAGCAGAAAGATAAGCAGATAAAAAGCGCATGGCAGTTCCCGCAGGACCAACATCTACGGTTTTTGATTCCTCAATTTCAACTTCTAATTCTTCTTCCAGATTATTCAGAATTCCATTTAATGTTACAGTATCGGCAGCATTGGAAAGGTTTTCAACTTTAACCAGTTTCTTGCTTAAAGCGCTAATAATCAAAGCTCTGTTGCATTCGCTTTTAGAGCCTGTTAATTGGATTTCCGTATTGATATTCTTGGTTCCTTTAAAAGAAACTAAGGCGTTTTTCGACATTTTATTCTGTTTTTATTCTTAAATGTAAGTGTCAGATGGAAACACCTGACACCACATTATATTTGTTTTTATATCACATTGAGTTAGTCGAAAACTATCATAAGTCCTTCGACAGGCTCAGGATGACACCACTGTTAAACTTAGCTTTAAGCTTTAGTCTTTCAGCTTTTACCTCAACTACGCTTTAACCTCAGTATGTTGCTCAGCCGCAATGCCTTTTTCGGCTTTACCAGCATTCATAATTTCAGTTTGCTTACGGATAGATTCACCGTGCATTAATTCTAAGAATTTCTCTGTAAAGTTTAAATCTAATTTTAAAGCTTTTGCAAAAGCATGACCTTTTTTGATGATGGCATCCCAACGGTTAACCTGTAAAATCGTTACCTGGTTATCACGCTTAAATTCACCGATTTTCTCTACAATAGCCATACGCTCACCCAATTTCTGTAATAAGATATCATCAATTTTATCGATTGATTTACGTAGTTCAGCTAATTTATCGGCAGATGCTTCGTTTGGTGCTTCTGGTTCACGCACAGTTAAACGCTCTACCAATTCTGCTAAAGCAGCTGGTGTAACTTGTTGTTTAGCATCTGTCCAGGCAACTGAAGGATCTACGTGAGATTCGATCATTAAACCTTGCATATCTAAATCTAGTGCTTTTTGAGAAACGTAAGGGATCAACTCACGGTTACCGCAGATATGGCTTGGATCGTTGATGATTGGAAGTTCAGGACATAAAGTTTTTAACTGGATAGCCATTTCCCACATCGGTTCGTTACGGAAAGAACTTTTTTCGAACGAGGAGAAACCACGGTGGATAGCACCGATTTTAGTAATGCCCGCACCATTGATCCGCTCAATTGCACCGATCCATAACTGTAAATCTGGGTTTACCGGGTTTTTGATCAATACCGGAACATCATGGCCTTTTAAAGCATCAGCAATTTCCTGAACAGTGAAAGGATTTACCGTAGAACGTGCGCCGATCCAAAGGATATCTACACCAGCTGCTAAAGCCTCTTCAACATGTTTTGCATTGGCAACCTCAACAGCCGTTGGCAAACCTGTTTCTGCTTTAGCGCGCTTTAACCACTCTAAACCAATACTTCCGATTCCTTCAAATTCTCCCGGACGGGTACGTGGTTTCCAGATACCTGCTCTCAATACAGATACTTTACCGGTAGCGGCTAATAAATGCGCTGTAGTTAATAATTGTTCTTCAGTTTCTGCACTGCAAGGACCAGAAATGATTAATGGTTCGTTGTTTACGTTTAACCAGGTGTTTAAAGGCTGAATGTTTAAATTAAGTTTCATGATGACGGGTTTATTTAAAGTCCAGAGTCCCTTGGCGGAAGTCCGGTTTATATTTTATATTGTTTAATTGTGATGTTGTTGGATTGAATTGCCAACTGAAAATTGTTTACTGCTAGCTGTTACACTTTATCATTCTTTTGGTACTCGCCCAGGATATTAAAGTTCGATGTATATTTTAGTGCCTTTCTAATGGCCTTATCATACTTTTCTGTACTTGGCCATTCTAAATCAACGTAAAAGTAATATTCGTTTCTTTTACCTAGCACAGGCATAGATTGTATTTTTGTTAAGCTTACCTCTTGTTCAGCAAAAATATTTAACACTGTTGCCAATGAGCCGGCTTTGTGTCCAACCTGAAAGCAAATGGAGGCTTTATTTATTTTCTTTCCTTCGTCTGTTTTGTCTTTTTTAAGAATCAGAAAACGCGTGTAATTTTTTTTGTTTGATTCTACACGGCGTTCTAAAATATTTAAGCCGTAAAGTTCTGCAGCTAAGTTGTTTGCGATAGCCATGGTGTCTGTTAGTTGCTCTTGCTGGATGCGTTTTGCACATGCAGCAGTATCGTTGCTTTCTACAATTTTAATGTGTGGATAATCGTAAAAGAAATCGATGCATTGACGAATGGCGATAGGGTGTGAAGTAACTACTTTAATATCTTCAAACTTTACGCCTGGTAGCGCCATTAAGTGCAATTGGATAGCTAAATAGACCTCGCCCACAACAGAAAAACCAAAATCCCTGATCAGTGTATAGTTTGGCAATAAACTGCCGGCAATGGAGTTTTCTATAGCCATTACTACGAAATCGGCCTCGTTTTTCTCTAGCTTATCGCAAGTCTCTTTAAAAGAATTACACTCCACAGTTTCAATGTCTTTACCAAAGAATTTGTATGCAGCTTCTTCGTGGAAAGATGCTTTAATACCCTGAATTGCTACTCGTTTTGTCGTTTCCATTTTTGCGTTAAAACAAAAAAGTCCCGGCTGTTTGCCGGGACTTTTTTATACATTTTAATATTGTTATATATCTTTTTGCATATTAGCCCCGGCTCTCACTAAAATAGTAAAAGTAACCAAAGTAATATGTGTTTGTATTTTGCATTTCTTTTTTTGTTGAGCCAAATGTAATAACAAAATTTAATTTGTCAATAGGAAATTGAAAATATTTTTAATAAAATTTAATTTTGTTAAAAATAGGCTGGTTTGTTTATTGGTCTTCTTGTGCTTTAAAATGGCCTAAAAGAGGATTTTTATTTGGTTGGAGGCCGGTTACTATCGAAAGCGTTCAATAAAGTCGTCGCCCTCTCGATCCGATAGCTATCGGATGAAGCGTAGCGAAACGGAGAGTTCTGCTTCGATAGATCTCTCGAGTACGTTGCACTTCGCTCGAGATGACGGTAGCTAGTAAGTAAACTTCTTATTTGAATTATTTCTATGAAATCATTGATCCACCGAATATCCGTCTTTTCGAATGCGAAAACATCATCTTTGAGCATCTGTGACTAAAAAGATAGCTAAGTTGTATAGTAAAAAAGGTCTGAGGAAGCACAGATCTTTGGTGAATAATTATTTTCTTACCCTGTAGAACTTAACTCTCCTCGATCGTTAAGACCTTTTACTTTTTGGTATTGCAGTTCTTCGTATTTCCTTTTTTCCTCGTCACGTAACTCCTGCTGCATAATTTTTGCAATCTTAGTGCTTCCATCATGGCTCCATCCCGGCGGATTGAAAATGTATTTTACTTTATCCATAAAGGTCGGGGCCTTTTTAACGTCTGCTGTTAGCGCAATAAATTCGTGGAAAACAATGTTTACAGGTCCGGTATCGGTAGGTTGGGTGGTTAATCCATATTTAACTTCATCTTCTGGTAATTCGGCTTGGAAGGTTCCGAACCACCTGTCCCAAAGAATTAATACCATACCCATATTTTTATCAAGGTAGCGCACATTGCTGGCATGGTGTACCCGGTGATGAGATGGCGTTACAAAAATATACTCATACCATTTCGGGAATTTAATGTTGTATTGGGTATGAACCAGATTGCCATAAATTTGAGTAACCAGATAGGCAAAAAGAATATCAACCGCTGTAAAGCCCATAAAGGCCAGGGGCAGGTAAAAGAAAACACGGTACAACGGCTCGAAAACAGTTGAACGGAAACCCGTGGTTAAATTAAAGTGTTCAGAGGAGTGATGTGTAACATGCATGGCCCAGAAAAAGCGTACGTAATGCCCCACGGTGTGCAAAAACCAGTATAAAAAATCCTGCGCTAAAATAAGCACTATCCAATAGATCCAAACATTTGAAATCTGGAACAAGCGGAACTGATAACAATAGGCTAATAAGAAGAAAGTAAATGTTTTGGTGCCTAAATTAATCACCACGGCTGCAGTCATCAGGTAGATGTTCGTCCAGGTATCACGTTTTGTGTATAATTTTCTGTCATGCTGATAGCTAAAATACATTTCAACCAGGGTTAAAACGATTACGAAGCTAAATAGCCCGATAACAGAAATATCACTTCCGGTATATTTCATTTTATAAACTGTTATAATAATCTAAACTGCTTAAAATATCTGTTGTACTTACACGGCAGTTAAACGTGCATTTACCTATGCTTTCCAAAAGTGAGAAAAGGATGTTTCCATCTTCGTTCTTTTTATCACTTTTCATTAAATCCAAAAGGGTATTGTAGCTTTCTTTTTTGATTTGATATTTAGGATATAACAATAAGATATATCTGCTGATATCTTCCAGCTCCTCTGTGCTCAGCGTACTGTTGTTGATTGAAAGTGCTGCTTCGCATACAAAACCAATGGCAATAGCTTCACCGTGTGTTAACGGATTTTCGTCATTTGCCAAAGAATAACCTTCAATGGCATGACCAATGGTATGCCCGAAGTTTAAAATCTTACGCAGGTTTTTCTCTTGTGGATCGATGGTGACCACCTCATTTTTAATTTCTACCGAGCGGTAAATATCTTCTGCCGCTGGCGTTAAATAGTTGCTCACCTTTAATTTTTCATAATATGGTTTGTCGTAAATTAAACCATGTTTAATCATTTCGGCAAAACCCGACAAAAGTTCGCGCTCTGGCAGCGTTTTTAAAAATGCAGTTTCAATAAAAACCATTTGTGGGAGGGTAAAGGTACCTACCATGTTTTTTACATTATCGATATCAATTCCCGTTTTACCGCCTACCGAGGCATCAACCTGCGAAAGGAGGGTGGTAGGGATATTAATAAAATCGATTCCGCGTTTATAGGTAGAAGCAATAAAGCCACCCATATCGGTAATTACACCCCCGCCCAGGTTGATCATCAGGCTTTTACGGTCGGCTTCAAAATCCAGTAAGGTTTTCCAGATGCCGATACAGAAATCGATGTTTTTATTTTCTTCGCCTGCTGAAGTTTCAATCAGGTCAAATTCAGAAAAATCTAAGATGGATTGAAAAAGCGGTAAGCATATTTCACTTGTATGTTCATCAGCCAATACAAAAACCTTGCTGTATTTATTGCTGGCTAAAAGTGCTTTTAAAGCGGCTAAATTGCTTTCGAAATAAAGGGTGTGGCCTGCGCTGGTAAGTGGTTCCATTAAATAATTTCTATTTTATTTTCCCCAAAAGTAATAATATCACCAACTCTAACCTTGTAGCGCTTGCGGAATTCGACCTCGCCGTTGGCTTTTACTAAACCATCTTCAACAACGGTTTGGGCATCACCGCCACTGCCAACCAATCCGCTTGCTTTTAACAGTTGGATCAATGGAATAAATTCGCCCTCTAATTTGAATTGTATCATTTTATGCAAAAATACGATTATTTAGAGGTTTTTAGTTTTAACAACCAATGCTTTTTATAATTTTGCACCAATCTGACTTATTATATTGTAAAAAATGGATTTATCCACTAAGAAACAGCCAAATTTCGATAACACGGAAATTGCTTTCCGTCAAAAATCTAATCATGAGCTGAAAAAGGCGTACTGGCTTTTTAAAATGATCGGAAATAATTTCCTGACCAAAGTTGGTCCGGCTATTACAAACTTCTTTTTAAATATCGGTTTGCCTATTCAGGGCGCTATCAAAGCAACCATCTTTCAGCAGTTTTGTGGCGGCGAAACCATTGCAGAATGTAATAAAGCTATTGAGCAATTAGATAAAGGTGGGGTAGGTACCATTTTAGATTATTCTGTAGAGGGAGAAGAAGAAGAGCTGGTGTTTGACGAAACCTGTGCCGAAATTATCCGCACCATCGTAAGGGCAGATGGCGATGCTAAAATTCCGATTACAGTTTTCAAAATAACGGGTATAGGCCGCTTTGCATTATTACAGAAGCTGGATGCAAAAGAAACTTTAACTGCAGCAGAACAGGCAGAATATGAAAAAGTGAAACTGCGTTGCGAAATGATCTGCAAAACAGCTTATGATAAAGGTGTGCCCATCATGATTGATGCAGAAGAAACCTGGATTCAGGATACCATTGATGAGTTGGCGCTGGATATGATGCGTAAATTTAACCGTGAGCGGATTATTGTATACAATACATACCAGATGTACCGTCATGATAAACTGGCTGATATGAAAGCTGACCATTTAATAGCCAAAGCAGATGGCTTTATTTTGGGCGTAAAAATGGTTCGTGGCGCTTATATGGAAAAGGAACGTAAACGTGCCGCTGAAATGGGATATCCTTCGCCTATTCAGCCTGATAAAGCAGCTTCCGACCGTGATTACAATGAGTCTTTACGCTATTGTGTAGATCACATTAACGATATTGCCATTGTTGCTGGAACACATAATGAAGACAGCAGTCGTTTATTGACTTACCTTTTAGACGAAAAAAATATCACGCACAATCATCCTCATGTATATTTCGCCCAGTTATTGGGCATGAGTGATAACTTAAGTTTTAATCTTGCCGATTCGAATTATAATGTAGCAAAATATGTTCCTTATGGACCAATTAAAGCGGTAATGCCTTATCTGTTCAGAAGAGCCCAGGAAAATACGTCGGTGGCGGGGCAAACAGGGCGTGAGTTAGGTTTGATTGAAAGAGAATTGAAAAGAAGAAAACTGTAGTTCGGTTTTCAGTTAACAATTCGCAGTTTTCAGTTAAGCAAAATCGTCATTTCGAGCGGACCCGATAGCTATCGGGTGCAACGCAGTCGAGAACCCGAAGGCTCAGCGAAGCTAAATCTATCTCAAGATAGATATCTCCATTCCGCGGTGCTTCAGTCGAGATGACGATTTTCTTTTAGTTCAGCATCTTTCATTTCATTTCTTATAGTTTTTTCATTGTTTTTGGAAATGAGCGTGCAGTAGTCCTTCGTAACATGCAGCCTCGCTTTGCGCTGTATCTTTTTGGCTGCCCTTCGACTTCGCTCAGGGTGACAGCCAAAAAGGATGTCGCTTCAATCGAGTTTCTGTTGAAAGGTTTTCCAGAACCAAATTACTTCCTTACTACAAAAGATTGTTTGCCGGTCAACAAATCATAAAATAGGATAAAATCGCTGGCTAAACTATAAAGCGGGTATTGAAAAGTAGCAGGTTTATTTTTCTCAAAAAAGAAATGTCCAACCCATGCAAATCCATAACCCAGCACAGGCATGGCCAAAAAGAAATGCCAATTGTGAAAAAGAAATCCGGTAAAGAACGCGAGGCAAACCAATCCGGTGCCGATAAAATGTAAAATACGCGATGTGGTATTAAGATGTTCTGATAAATAAAATGGGTAGAACGCTTTTAGCGACTTATACTTTTTTTCTGACATCTGTTAATTTACAAAATTCCGTTCGCTTTTAGGAAGGCACCTAACTGTGCCGGTTTTTCGGTCATTAATAATGCGTTTAATCCCACTTTTTTAGCGCCTTCAATATGTTGTGGACTATCGTCAATAAATAGGGTTTCGGCAGGATCGAGGTTATTTTCTTTTAATACCTGTTCAAAAATATTGGTATTGGGCTTACGCAATTTCATGTGTTGTGAGAAATAAGCTTTCTCAAAATAAGCATCATAATTATTAATCTGAAAGGTTGTTTTCAGGTAATTGATAATCCAATCGTAGTGGATTTCATTGTTGTTACTTAAAAGAAAAGTACGGTACTTTTCTTTTACCTCCAGTAGTAAATCGTGGTTTTCCTGTATGGTTCCAATTAATAGGCTGTTCCATGCCTCATCAATCTGTTCGTCAGTTAATTCTGGTTTGCCTGCAGCATTTCTAATTCCTTCCCTAAATTCGGATGGCGAAATGGCACCCGTTTCAAAATCATCAAATAACTGGTTGTGCGATTTGTGTGCAAAGAAATTTTCGATATCTGTAATGCCCAATTTTTGAAAAGAAGCCTGGGCAATTCTGAAATCGATATCAAATATTACGTTTCCGTAATCAAAAATAATGTTTTTAATATTTTGCATGGAATTCATACGGATTTGCGGCAAAGATATTAATGCTGATTTAATGGAGGGTATTAAACGTTGTTTTTTTTTAAATAATCGAATTACAATAGTTTAATTGCTGAATAATGTTTTGAAGATGCGTCATTCCCGCGCAGGCGGGAATCTTAAAACACATACAAATAACCTCATTGTGTGTTAAGATTCCCATCCGATAGCCATCGGATCAAGTTGGGAATGACGTAAATTTTATCTCCCAAGCCTATTTAGGCGCTACTGTAATTGATTGGATGATGGTCCGTTTCTTTTTATCGCCCGTTTTTAGGGTTTTAAACACAAAATAAATATCGTGGGTCTTCCCGTCAGAAATCATTTGTATTGGTACACTTTTCCTAAACCCTGACTTTCCAATCATCATTCCTTTACTATCGTCCAATCTGATTTCGATTTCTCCATCCGATTCAGGATCAAGATTCAGGAATGAATAGCTAAAACCCGAGATGCCAGTTAAATCCACATTTTTTAGAGCGATCCAACCGCTGTCTTTGGTGAGCATGAGTTTTTCGCCGCCATAAATATCTTTACGTTCAAAACCGTCAAAGTCTTTAATGTCATCAGCATCAATGATATTGCTTTTCAGGTTGATTACGTTTGTAGTGGTTAAAGGTTTTAAACCTGCAGCTCCTGCATCGGTATATGTTGCTTTTAAAGTAAATACCGTTTTCTTTTTATCTGCAGCTGCTGCAGGAACGATTTTTCCTGAGGTTGGCAAAGAAGCTTTAACTGCCTCTTTGTTACCTAAAGTCATAATCCATTCTGTAATTTTTTTCACTTCAGCTTCTTTCATCGCAGGATGCGCCGGCATTGGTACTTCTCCCCAAACACCATGGCTACCACCAATTACTTTTGAGGCCAGGTAATCAACTGCTTTACTGTCATTTTTATATTTTGCTGCAATTTTTTCAAAAGCCGGTCCAATGGAAACGGCTGATTCTTTGTGGCAGGTACTGCAATCAGATTTCAGCATGAGCGATTTGCCAACTAGCGTTTGTGCTGCCTGTTGGTGCCCTAATTGTGCGCCAGCTAAATCAGTTCCTTCTGTAAAAGTATTTGAAATATAAATTCGGTTAGTGTTCACTTTCGCGCCTTTATCACTCACTAAAACTTTATAATCAATTGCTTTATTTGGGAAATAAAAGCTTTTGTTGCCAGCTAAGTTAATGCTTACACTTGGGTGTTCGTTTCCTGCATAAACAGGTATTATCTGGCTTTTTGCCGAAGCTTTGCTGTTATCGATCACGGTAACGCTTACCGGATATTCGCCTTTTTTAGTAAAAGTATAAGTTAATGTTGGTGTATTGGTAGTTTTGGTAATCCCTTTCCCTAAATTCCATACATATTTTAGTGGGTCGCCATCTGGATCTTTAGCTGCAACGGTTGCCGTCATTTTATAAGGCAATAAACCACTGGGTTTTTCAATAATAAGGCGTTCAATAGCTGGTGGACGGTTGCCTTTCAGGTAATCAATTCTGGTAATTGCAGCATCAGGGTTTTTGGTAAACCAGCCTTTGCCATATTCGAGGATGTATAGTTTTCCATCAGGTCCTAATTCCATATCAATAGGTGCGGCTAAAGAAACTTTAGCCATAAGTGGCTCCATACTTACGTAATCTCCCTGGGCATTCATGGTTACCGCTTTCACCCATCCCCGTACCCATTCATAAATAATGAGCTTTCCGTTATAATAAGCTGGGTATGGTGAGTTTGCTGTGGCATAATATACGGGACCGGCCATGGCGGTACGGCCGCCTGCGCCAACTTGTGGAAACTCCTTAGATTCGCCATAAGGATACCAGATATAGGCTGGCTGTGCGGGTGGAAGTTTTTCTAAACCGGTATTGTTTGGCGAGTTGTTTATTGGCGATTCAGGATCGAACGCATTCCCGTTTGCACCATTGGTATAATCATAGGCCTTGTAAGGGTAGTTATTGCCTATAAATAGCGGCCAACCAAAATTACCTGCTCTACGGGCTTGATTTACTTCATCATAACCCCTAGGGCCCCTTAGCGGATCATCGTTGGGGGCATCGGGGCCAACTTCACCCCAGTATAAAAAGTTGGTTTTCTGATCAACCGAAATGCGATAAGGATTTCTATTGCCCATTACATAAATTTCAGGTCTGGTTTTCGGATTGTCTTTAGAGAAAAGGTTACCATCAGGTATGCTGTAGGTACCATCTTCATTCACCTTAATCCTCAGTATCTTTCCCCTTAAATCGTTGGTGTTGCCAGCCGATCTTCTGGAGTCATATTGTTCAAATCCTTTCCTGTTATCAAGCGGGGCATAACCTTTGTTTACATATTGCTGTTTTGGCGCATCAAACGGAGTAGAGTTATCGCCTGTTGATACATAGAGCAGGTTATCTGATCCGAAAGCAATGGAGCCGCCGGTATGGCAGCATATTTCGCGCTGAGAATAGAATTCGAGCACAATTTTTTCTGATTCTTTAACAATCTGATCGTTAACCAGCTTAAATCTCGAAAGTCGGTTAACAGATTTATCAAATGGACTATAAAAAAGATAAATGTATTTATTTACAGCAAATTTTGGGTCTGCGGCCATACCCAATAAGCCTTCTTCTGCATTTACATTTGGGGTATTGGTTTTAAAATAAACATCAAGTTTACCAGCTTCTTTAATTTTTTTAGTCTGGTTTTTATAGATCAACACTTCGCCTCTGCGTTGGGCAACCAAAATATCCAGGTTTGGGAGTATTGTCATTTCGGTAGGCTCTGTAAATTCTCCCTGCGCTAGGGTAACTTTAACAAAGCGGTCTTGGTCTGGCGTATCTATTTTATGTTTTGGAAAAAAATTGAAAGCTTTGCTTTCATATACTTTTTTGTTTAGTGTAGTTGCCGATATAAATATAAGCGCAATGGCAGATAACAATAGGGTAAATGTTGTTTTCATCTATTTGGTTGAATGATTTCCAATAAATATAGGCTATACTTTTATAGATTGGGGTATTGTATCAAAATTTATGCGAAGTAAAATAAATAATGTATTTACAGAATAATAGAATTGATACCTGTAGAAGTATTGAAAGATAAAGCCTGTTTTAACTTTCAAACATGCTTTTATTCACTCATTTAATACTTTCTTTTAAGATATAATCGGCAAGTTTTTCGATGTCGTTTTTGCTGATGGCGCCATTCCAGGCCGGCATACCTTTATCAATTATTCCGTTGCTGATGTTGTTTATCACAGATTGTTTATCAGCACCATGTTTAAATTTACGGCCAATAAGGCTGTAAACTGTTTCTGTTCCCTGTAATTTATCGCCATGGCAAGATGCACAAAGCTGTTTGTACAGTATAGCAGGACCATTAATTGTTTCAAATGTTTTGTTATTTGAAGAAATGGTTTGAACAACCTGATTATTTTGTGTCTTTGAAGAAGGCCGCAACCTGAGGATCATATCATAAGGCCTTTCGCCTTTACTTTCAGGCAGGTCGAAATTTGATGTCGAAATATAAAGGTATCCATCCGGGCCAACTACTATTGACCTGATCCTGCCGAATTGTTTTTTTAACAATACTTCCTGTTTAATAACCTGCCCTTTATCCATTTCGATCCTCAACATAGATTCGCCGCGCAAACAGGCAACAAGAAGGTTGTTCTTTAATTGAGGAAAAGCGCTTGCATGGTAAAATGTAGCTTCAGAAGGACCGATTGAGGGTGTGTATTCTAAAAATGGACTGATCATACCTGCGCCGATTTTTTGGTGGTGGATGAGCGGCCAACCGTAATTAGCTCCTTTTTGGATGACATTAATTTCATCTCCGCCTGTGGGCCCATGTTCTGTGGCGTATAATTGTTTGGCTTCGGGCTCAAAAGTTAAGCCCTGGACGTTGCGATGTCCATACGACCAAATTTCTTTACGGGCCGTGTCATTTTTAATAAAAGGATTATCTGCAGGAATAGTCCCATCATCGTTAATCCTTAATATTTTACCATTATAAGTTTTTAAATCCTGTGCTAATACAGGCTGATCAGCATCACCTGTAGAAATATATAATTTTTGATCTGGTCCAAAAGTTAAACGGCAGCCGGTATGGTTTAGTGCCGCAGGTATATGTTCTATTAATGTTCTGGGACTGATAAGCGAATCTTTCTTAAATTCGTAACGCACTACGCGCAACCATAAACGATTATCTTTTCCATAGTTATGTGCGATATAAATAAAATGATTTTTGTTAAATAAGGGGTGCATCACCATTCCCAATAAACCTGTTTTGGTTTCAGCCTTAATATTATTGACCTTTAATACAGGCCTTTGATTAAGTTTTCCGTTGCGGTAAAGGCGTACGTAACCCGGGCGTTCAGTAAAGAGCATGCTGCGGTCTGGAAGGAAGATAATCTGCCAGGGTACAGTCAGGTTGGTGGCCAGGGTATCTATTTTAAAAAATACGCTTTTTTCGTCTGTTGTGTTTTTAGCGGTAAAACTGCTCGCAGAAGCCAAGACAATCGCAAAAGCTAATATAAAAAGTGATTTTTTATTCATTGTATAAATCGTTTTACTAAATCAATATAAGAAAACTTATCTTTTGTTATCTATAACAGACGGTTATAAATTCGCTTTTAAATGAATAGCAATTTTATTTTCTTACAGACAGGCCAATGAATCAATCTGATTAGATTATAAACAACTCAAACTAAAATTCTCACAACTTAAAGTGGTATTTTGCATCTATTTTATGTCAGCCTATTGTCATTGTGATTTTAATCTGTAAATTACGGTATGAACGATAAAGTAAATTTGATTCTTGGAATAGTTTTCCTCTTAGGTGGTTTTAGTGTTTTCTTTGTGATTTTTAGTGGGAAAAAGAGTTAGTCAATTTTGAAAAATATCCTTCTCCTTTAATAAGTCGTTAATTCGGTCCGCAATAAAATTGGATTCATTTTCTGGCCATGCAGTATTCTATAGATGTAGGATTACTGAATAATGTCGAAATGAATACCAACACTCTTTTATATACCAATTATTGGCGCTAGCTTGGTAAAGTCTTATCGCTAAATCATCATCATTTATTGCTTGATCTATTGATCTGGTATGAAAATCTATTTAATGGCTAAACCTTTTTTGCTTTTTGTATGTTTATGGATTAAATTCTAAATAAAAATGCAAGGAACAGTAAAATTTTATAATGAATCTAAAGGATTTGGTTTCATCATAACAGAAAACGGAGAGGAAATTTTTGTTCACGTTACTGGCTTAGCTGGTAAAATAGGCCAGAATGATCGGGTAGAATTTGAGGTAGCGCAAGGCAAAAAAGGTACTAATGCTGTTAATGTTAAAAAGATTCAGTAATTCGATGAGATTAGGTACAGTAAAGTTTTATAATCAGGAAGAAGGGATTGGGAGTATCATACCTTCAAATGGAGGGAGAGAAGTGAGCGTTTTTGCGCATGGTGTGGTTGACCCCATAAAAACCAGCAACATTGTTCAATTTGATCTTGAATTTACATCACATGGCATTGAAGCCACCAAGGTAATTGTGTTATCTGCCTAAATAGCAATTGAGGAATATTTTTTTCTATTTTATTTGTAAGGTATATTATCTAATAATAAGCGGCTTTAAAGTCTCATAAAACAGGATGACTAAGGAAGTGGCTTAGGAAATAAAAAGCGATCTTGATGAATAAGTTTTGACCTGACAAAACCACTTAATAATTGGATGTAGTTTAACCATCACAACTCAAGATTGTTAGCTCACAATAATAATTTATTTTAGCAACTTGTAACCAAATCGGATAAATTTGGTCTCACGGTTGTTTATCCTTAAATTTTTATGATACAGCTAGAATCAATTAAAGGTTTTTTTCGCAGAGAGCGTGCGTTACAGGCAATATACCCCATGCGAATGCTTATTTTGGGTGAGGGAAAGGGCTTTTTATGTATGAATTCTGGCGATTATGCGCTGCTAAAAGGTCGGATTTTTTTTATTCCTGAAGAAGGTTTGGTTAGGCTAGATGGCGAAATAACTTCAGGCTATTGGCTGAGTTTTAGTAGTTTGTTATATGCAGAATTTTTATTGCAACATTTAGATCCTCAAGCTAAAAATCTTTTTTTAAATTTATCTTTCAGGGATCTTGATCCGCAAAAATCAATAAAAACTTATAGTTTACTCGATCAGCTAAAAAAAGAAATTGATCATAAAAAAGATATGTCTTTTTTGTCACAATATTTATCACTCTTTTTGGGTTTTACGGCTGGTTTAGATGGCTATCTTGCAGCGTTAACTTTGGATGATTTACAGCAGGTATTGAGATTTCGGGCAATTTTAGAACAATTTTATAAGCGGGAAAGATCCATTCAGTTCTATGCTGAGGGTATGGGTATGAGTCCGGGCAGATTGAATAAATTTTTAGGCCGGGCGCTTGGTAAAAGCTTAACCGTGCTCATTAAAGATCGTATTATGCGCGAAGCGGAAGAATTATTGCTTCATAGTGATTATACGATTGATGAAATAGCAGAATTATTGGGTTTTGAACAGACTACAAATTTTAGCACCAGTTTTAAAAGGCATAAAGGCGTGTCGGTATTGCAATTTAGCCGTCTAAGCTAAAATTCAACGAAAAAAATTGGTGCGTCTGCCAAAGAAATGTTCACCAAGTTGATTTCATCCCTTCTAGAAAACAGCTATTCCAGACCTCACCACATTAATTGTTTCTCGCCTAACGCGTAAAGCTTTGCTCACTGTTTCTATTTTATCAGCCGCACCAATTTTATGGCTGCTAAATTATGAAATCTTCATCTAAAGAAAAAGAATATTCCTAAATATATTACATATTTGTATTTTAGTATTTACAATTGTGGATGCGGCTATTTTACAAGGCTAAAAATATGGATTTAGTTAACCGCAGTCTGTTAAAAAACGGCTATTCAGTTTGGACCCGTAGAAATATTCTGAGAAGTTATAACATGAAGTACCGTGATAGGCCGAAATGAAAATTCTATTTTAACTACAAAATAAAATTTGTTTTAGCCTAAATGCTGCTTTGGCAAATTAGCCCATGTTGAAGCGTTACCCAAATGTTATAAAGTTAAGCGTCACAGTTGTCAGTCTGAGCGTACTCGAAGACTTCCTGGCTTGATAAATTGCAAGTAAATACCCTTCGACTCCGCTACCATTGACAGACTCCACCAGGTTGGGCGTCATCCGATAGTTATCAGATCTCGCACATGCGGGAACCACGAAGTGCTCAGCGAAGCTAATTTTAAAGCGCTTGCATTAAGATTATTCGTAAGAGTTTGCTTTAGCCTGTAATTAATTTTCAAACAGATAACCGCTGTAAGCCAATCCTTTGGCTACACTTTTAAAATTATCGCCAGAATTTAACGGAATGTGCGGAAATTTCGATTTAAATAAATTTTGTACGGCCGCAACCATTGATGTTCCTCCGGTTAAAAACAAACAGTCTATGTCTGTCGGGTTGATTTTGTATGTTTCCATAAACTGATCCAGGTAAGCGTCTATTTTATTAATATCTTTTTCGATGATGGAATTATACTGTTCCAGCGAAATGTTTTCATCGATTTCGATTTCCATATTATTATAGGCGAAGGTAGAATTAAGTTGATCGGAAAGTTCAATCTTGGTTTTCTCTATCGATCTGAATAGCGAATAACCCAGGTTATTTTCGATCAAGGTAATCAGGTTTTTGAACTTGGGATCGTTTCCAGAGTAATAATAATATTCTTCAATCTCTTTCTGGATTTTTAAACCGTTAAAGAAATTCATTTTATCCCAGGTGCAGATATTTGCAAAAAGCGATTTGGGCACATTTAAAACCTTACCTGGTGTGGCCTCGTAAAGCGTGTTTTTTCCAAAATATGGTGTGCCTCTATCCCACATAAATGCCGAGTCCAGACTATCGCCACCAATATAGATGCCACCAGAAGCAATCATGTCGTTTTTGCGGTCCTTGCTGCCAACCTTATCGGGATCGAGAATAAGGTAGGTGAAATCTGTTGTTCCGCCACCCAGATCGGCTACCAAAACACGTTCTTTTTTGGTAATGGTTTTTTCGTATGCAAAAGCAGCGCCAATCGGTTCAAACTGAAAACGTACATCGGTAAAACCTGCACTTTCTGCTGCCTTTTTTAACCTGGTTTGCGCCAGGGTATCTTTCATGGTATTATCATCATCAAAAAACACCGGTCGACCTATAATGGCTTTGTGGCAGTTTTCACCAATAATCTCATCCGCCTTCGCTTTTAAATCTTTAAGAATTAAAGTAACCAGATCAGAAGCGGTATATCTTTTATTATGGATCCTTGTTTCTGTAAAAGTAGTTCTGGAGAGGATCTGTTTGATGGATTTGATAAAACGGCCTTTCATGCCATCGCTTAAATAAGCATCTATTGCTTTTTCGCCAACGATATGACTTTCGCCATCAACAAGACTTTTTACTTCTGTAAAATAAATTAATGAAGGGATAGAAATGGTGTCTATAATTTCTTTCTTGTCTTCATCATAAATAGAAAGTGCCGAATTGGTTGTTCCAAAATCGATTCCGTATAAAAACTTACTCATGGCTTGCTATGCTGTGGTTGGCGGGCTAAAATGGGGTTGCGAAAGTATTAAAAAAAGTGTTTAAGAACTAAATTTTTTTAAAATAACTCGCTGGTGCCCAAATGGGCATTAACAATACGTGTAATCTGTTGGCCGAGTTCTTTTGCATTACCAATGCCTACACTTTTGAGTGCAGCCAACTGATCGGTAGTTCTGGGCATTTTTTCGGCAATAGAAAGTAATGCTAAATCAGACAGTACAGCATAATCCTGCGTACCGCGTTGCTGCGCAATTGTTTTACGCCATTCGACCAGGTTTTTATAAACCTGGGGATTGGAAATCTCTTTTGGCTTAATACTCGATTTAACCGGTTTTTTTTCTGGCTGTTTATTGCCGGCGGCGTGCAAGGTATTGATATAATCTTTGATCGAAAAGGGGTTCCATGAAATCTTGAATAAAGCCAGCTTGATCTGGAGTGCATCTTTACAGTCGTTTAAAACTGTAAGGAGTTTGTCAGAGTGGGTATCGTTATAAAAGTTGATGGCTATAATTTTTGCCGTTAAGGCAATGAGCTGTTCCAGTTTTGGAATAAAATAAGCTGATGCTTTCTGCAAACGTTCCATAAAAGCACTTTCATTGGCAGGATTTTCAATGGTGCTTATTTTTGAGAATTCCTTTGTGATGAAATTTCTGGCTACTTTAAAGATCTCGTGTTGAAAGATCTGGTTTCCATGTTCGTAAATAGATAAAAAAGCATTCTTCTCGTCTTTATCGATCAGTTTGGAGCGCCCGAGTTTTTCCCAATCTTTGGCCATCAGCGAGAAATCCAACAGTTCATGAATCAAGCCCCAGGTATATTGTTGCGTATAACGTGCCAGCAGATCAGTGGTAGGTTTATCCTGGTGAGCTGCTTTTGTGAAACTGATTACTTTGGCATCGGTAATGATATTTTCGTTAACCACGGGCGATTTTAGAATAAGCCCTTCTAAACTTCTGCAACGGCTCAGTGCCACGTAGGCCTGTCCGTGGGTAAATGCAGTACTCACATCTACTATTGCCTGATCAAAAGTTAAACCCTGACTTTTGTGTACGGTAATGGCCCAGGCCAATTTAAATGGATATTGTGAGAAAGATCCGGTACTGGTTTCGTCTATTTTATTTTCTTCGTTGCTCAGGCTATACTTAACATTCTGCCAAATTTCTTTTTCAACTTCGATTTCTCTGCCACCGTTGGTGAAAGTTACTTTGATCGAATCTTGACTGATTGCGGTAATTTTTGCTGCTTTTCCGTTGTAGAATTGTTTTTTACCCGAAGAATCGTTTTTAATGAAGATGACCTGCGCCCCCAGCTTTAACTGAAGTTTTTCGTCGGTAGGGTAGGCATCTTTAGGAAAATCGCCACTTACATCTGCATTGAATTCGAAAATTTCTCCGGGCAATTTTTCTAAACACCCCTGGTTAATTTCATTAACCAGTTGGTTGTGTGTAGTGAGCGTGATGTAATCATCTTTCCATTCCTGATCTAAAGATGGATCGTAACGTTCATTCAGTTTGGCAAGAAGGCTGGCATCAAGACTGTTTTCCCGCATCCCGTTCAAAATATCAAGAAATACGGGGTCTGATTGACGGTAAACTTTATCTAAAGTAAACGTAAGCATTGGCGTAGACCTGAAAATAAGGCTATCGAAAAAGTAGGGACTGGAGTAATAACTGCCCAGAATATGCCAGGCATCATGAAAAATAGGAGAGAGCTGGTAAAGATCGCCAATCATCAACACCTGAACGCCACCAAAAGGACGGTTAGAGCCTTTAACACGTTTTAAAGTACGGTCTATAAAATCGATCAGATCAACCCTAACCATACTGATTTCATCAATGATCAATAAATCAAGGCAGCGTAAGAGTCTGGTTTTTTCGTCTGAATATTTAAAATTAGTTTCAGTATTTTCATCAACAACCGGAACCAAAGGGCCGAAAGGAATCTGAAAAAAGGAGTGGAGCGTTACACCACCAGCATTTATGGCTGCAACTGCGGTAGGTGCAACAATAGCGAAATTCTTTTTTGTGGTATCTCTGATTTTTCGAAGCAGGGTAGTTTTGCCCGTTCCGGCTTTACCGGTTAAAAAAACAGGCTGATTGGTAGTGGCTAAAAAATCCAGAAGGAGTTGGTTGTCCGGGTCGGGCGTATTCATATCAATTACAAAATTAACCTATTCGAAATTGATTTAAGGGTAGGTGAACAGGTGTTTTATCCACATTTTTTTATAATAGAGAAGCCCTTGTAAGATGAAAATTAAATTTAAGCGATTGAAAATGAGTTTATATCCGTTCTTTTTATGAAAAAATGCCGAAAACATTTTCCTAATTTCAATTCAAATTTGTAACATTGCACTCGCAAAAAAGGAATACTTTTTTTCAGGGCCTATAGCTCAGCTGGTTAGAGTAGAAGACTCATAATCTTTTGGTCCCTGGTTCGAGCCCAGGTGGGCCCACTGCTTAGAAAGCCGTTTTTCGATAAGAAAAACGGCTTTTTTTGTATCTGTTTCTAGTTCCAAGTACACAATTTTTATATTAATTCTTTAGAAAAACCAATAAGGCATTCTATGTGGCTTTGTTTTGTTACAAACTATAAGCAAATTTGGGTTTGTTTTATTACAAACATAAAAGCTAATCCCGACCAAAGTATTTTCTTATTCTTACCGTTCCTAGCCTTTCTGAGTTGGATTTAAAACATTTGGAAAAGGTAGGATTCAAAGCGGATCTTAATATTTTCTCAAAAAATAATTGAACTTATACTGTAAGTAATTTCCCTTTATGCTTACTAAATAGAAAACACTAAAGTTATGACAATGAATTATTCATCATTTTGGCAATGTATGCACGGTGTGACTAGGTGGTTTTTTAATCAGATGATCGTTTCATTAAAACAGGTTAAAATTTAAAATGCCGGATAAACAGGAAAAAGATTTTAATCAGTTAGTAAAGGATAACCATGCCAGTATCTATAGGATTTGCAGGGCTTATCTCTATGATATTTCTCACGCAAATGATCTTTACCAGGAAATACTATATCAGATCTGGATAAGCATGCACAATTTTTCGGGCAAGGCGAAAGTAAGTACCTGGATCTATCGGGTGGCAGTGAATACGGCTATAAGTTATAATTTAAAGAATAAAAAGCACGACCATCCTTCCCTGCCTGAGGAAGTTCAATTTCCTTATGAGGATACTATGCCCCAAAAAATTGAACAGGAAATTCAGTTGGACCATCTGCGATATTGTATTAGCCAACTTGAATCTGAAAACAAGCTCATCATCTCCTTGGTCCTGGAAAACAAAAGCTATAAAGAAATTGCAGAAATAACGGGAACCAACGTCAACCAGGTAGGCGTAAAAATTAATCGTATTAAAGCACGTTTACTTAAACTCATGCAAATCAGAAGATAATGGAATTCGAAGATATTCAAAAAAGCTGGCAGGCACAGCGCGTCGGGGTTCAGCCTAATCCTAAATTATTTGAGGTTCAAAAGAACAGATGGGCAAGGAATCAACAAAAGCTTTTAAAAAGTAATATCAGGATGAGCCTGGGCTTTATTACTGCGATGGTGGCAATAGGATGGGTATATTTTACCTTCCATGAACAATACGGAATGCCTTTCAAAGTGAGTATAGCTTGTATGTATATGCTGATGCTATTGTTTTCAGTAGTCAGCTGGAGAAGTTATAGTTTTAGAAAAGTAGGCCTGGACGATAGCAGTCAAGAATATATACAGCAACAGATTAAAAGGCTAAGTTGGCAAAAGAATGTACTCGAAAGATATACATTCATTTATGTTGTGCTACTATGGATGGCATTGATTATGTACATATGGGAGATTACCGAAACTGCAAGCGCAACTTTTAGATTTACAGCTTTTGGTATAACGACGATATATTTATTTGGAATAACACTTTGGAACAAAGTGAAGAAGCAGAAAAATCAATTAGAGGAGCTAAATTTACTTATATCAGGCCTGGAAAATATTAAGGACAGTCTGGACAAGGCATAGATGGTAATAAATTAAACTACATATGAATACAAAATTGATAATGACATTAACAGCTATTCTGTTAGCAATTATAGGGATATTCCTAAGTTTTGCACCTGACCTAGTGATGAGTTCATTAGGTATAAGTAGTTCAGCAATTATAACGCTTATCCTGCAATTATTAGGTGCTGCATACTGCGCTTTTGCATTGTTGAACTGGATGGCGAAAGGCGCATTAATAGGTGGTATTTATAACAAGCCAATTGCAATTGGAAATTTAACCCACTTTCTTATAGCTGGTCTGGCGTTAACGAAAGCTGTATTGCATAACCCACAATTACCTGTTGTTTTATCCATTTTGGCAGGGTGTTTTTTAATATTAGCTTGTGTTTTTGGGATTATTAGCTCACGCCACCCGGTTAAGGCTTAAGGTATATTCGTTTCTTTTTTTCTGTTTTACGACTAAGCACCCGCGTGGGGGGAGCGTTATCACATTCATACAGGAGTTTTTTAATGTGCGAAATTTGCGATGCTGGCCATTATCCGTCTTGATGCCAATGATTTCTCAGAGAAACAAAATCAGGAGAAACTTTTTTTTGTTTCTCGTAAAAATGTTTCGCTTTCTGTATAGGCAGATATGAAGGGCATTTTTTGAAATAAATTCTAATTTACAGGTCGATGGCTCATCAGCCAGCCTATTTGTCCCATCTAGCGCAAGTCTTAGAGCCCCAGCCTAAGCAAAGGACTGACTTGTGCTTTCGTTAAATTAATAGCTCTAAGTATTATGCGGCACAAGTCAGACAGCCCACATTCCCCTACCCACTAAGACTTGCGCTAGTGAGGGGCAACCATCCAGCGACCTTCCTTTTTTGCTTTGCAGATTCCATAAAGTACATTTAATGCACATCGGTCATTTTCTACTTCTGGGGCAGATAAATAAATAGCCAACATTAATTTGTTTTCTGGAATGGATAGATCAAGGGGTTGCTCAATAGCTTGAGGTTCAATTCCAAGATTCCGTAAAATAGCAATCATGTTATAAGCATCTCCAGTGTTTCTACTAAACCTTCCCCATTTTATAAATAGAATGAGATCTGTTGGCTTTCCCTTATTTTTCCGCAGGTCCACTAATAACAGCTGCCAAGATTGACGATTAAAGGATTTCGCTGAATAAGGTAAATTGGAAGTGAAAAAAGTTCGAATAGATATAGAATAAAGTCAAAAAGCTTATATATCATACATACGCAAGGCAGTTTACAATTATTGTAAAAGGAGCAGCTCGATTAGGAAAGGATGTAGAAGAAACCGTAGGGTAATTTTGTCAAATAAACATTTGCACTATTATTATGCTTAAAATTATCCATGTTTTGAATTCCCCTCATATAATTTCGTACCCAATCTATTAATCTCTTAAACCTAGCCAAATGAAAATAATGCTCCACCAACAAGATTCATTGATTCTTGTAAATTCAGATGATATTCTATATTGTCAATCTGATAATTGCTACGTAACAATACATCTCTACAACAAAAAGCAAGTAGTTATTGTTAAATCATTAAAAAAATTCCAGCAATATCTTCCAAATGATTTTATAAGAGTTAGCCAGTCCTTCATTATCAACCCCATGTTTATGGAGAAAATTGATAAGAAGAAAAAGCTAATATGTTTAGAAGGAAATAATGAAGTGCCATTCACGCTTTCTCTGAAAGAGCTCATCTTATTGTTAGGAAATGAGGGGGACGTATATACCCAAAATCTAATTAAAGACTCATTAAACTATATAGTTAAACTTGCTTTAATCCCTTTTATTCTTACTTTTCTATTCTCAAGTTCCAGTATTGCACAAAACTATTTTGATAAAAATTCACTGACTAACAATCTGAAAAAGGCTGGAAAAAATAACAGTGAGCTTGTAAAAACATTAGCGTATTTTAAAAAAAAGAAAGACCCTCTTCAATATGAAGCTGCTGGATTTTTAATCGCTAATATGGATATTCACTCGTCTAGCAGATACTACTGGACAAATGAATCTAGGCAAGATATTAAATTCGATGAGTTTTTATTTGTTGATTTTGATCAAGCTTCTAAAAAAATGAAAGAAATCCAGGAAACCCAAAACATTTCATCGGTGGAAATAACCACACCAGACCTTGAGTATGTAAAATCGGACTTCCTGATTAATAATATCGAACAATCTTTTAGAAAGTGGAGAGCCTCTCCTTATAGAAACATTCCGTTTAAAGATTTTTTAGAATTTATATTGCCTTACCGAACAAGTATGGAATCCGTTCAGGATTGGCGAAATCGATATTCTGAACAATTTAAATGGATTAGTGACAGTGTAAAAACCGTTCCTTTCAAAACATTGATATCATATGTCGCTGCAGAATATAAACACAATTTTTCTTTTGGTTCTGAACCTTCCCTTCCCAATGAACCTTTTCACCGGCTAGGAGCTTTGGAGCTGTTGTTTCGTAAAACTGGTGCATGTGATGATGTATCCGGATTAACTGTATTTGAATTGCGTTCGCAAGGTATTCCAGCAGCTTGTGATATAATCTCCTTTTGGGGAACTACCAGTGGAAGGCATTTTACGAATACAGCATTTGACGTGAATATGAAGCCAACATTTTTTGACATTACCAGAAACGAAATTTTTGAAGCATTACATCGAGAACCCGCGAAGGTAATCAGGACAACTTATTCTAAGCAGAAGAATGTGTTGGCCAATATTGAAAAAAATGAAAATATTCCTCCCGGGTTTTTACAGCGATATAATTACATCGATGTAACGAATGAATACTGGGAAACCTCAAACCTTACATGTCCCCTTTCAAAGGATAATAGAGATAAAATAGTTTACGCTTCGGTTTTTAATTCAGGAGACTGGCAGCCTACTTGGTGGGGCAAGCAAGTAAAAGATAGTGTAATATTCTCTAACCTAGCAAAAGGTGTAGTTTACTTACCTTGTTATTACGAAAAAGAAATGCTGATCCCTGCTGGCTACCCCAAAGTTTTAGGCTTTAAAAATGAAGTTGTTTTAAAACCTAACGCTGCCCAAATAAGGACCGTAGTTGTAGAGGAACAAGAAAAATATTTAAAATTCCGCCCTGGTAAAAAGTACGATCTATATTATTGGGACAATGAATGGAAGCTATTGGAAAGCCAGACGGCGAGTGAAACGGGTAAAGAGCTGAAATTCGAGAACGCTCCTAGCTCATGTCTTTTTCGTTTAATTCCTGAATACTCCCAAGGAAAGGAAAGACCATTTATAATTTTAGATGATGGTAAACGCATTTGGTTGTAATAAATTTTATATGAAAATAAAATTTAAAAAGATGAAAAGCTTACTGTTGTTTTTGCTTATTCTACAAATTTCTGCTAGAGCACAAAGTGTTAAGATCGCTTCTATTCGTGTTTCTCCCATAATTGGGTCTGTTCTTCATAACCTTTCATATACGATTAAGCTACCTGACAAAAAAATAGCATTATTAGCGCAGTACCTTAAGAATCAAGATAACATACTCGAGCAAGAGATTAAAAATGGAGTTCCCATGCTGAAGGATTTGGACCTGTTTTCATTTGAAACACTTAAGTTTAATGAAATAATACGAGCGAATCCTTCTGAAACATTTTATCAAACAGATCAACTTAACATATCGATAATAAGTTGTGCATTAATTTTCAGAAACCGACTGAAAATTGATAGCGTACAAATAGAAAAGTTATTGAAGCTAAATCAAAATAAAATAGATGATAAGGCTGAAATCGTTCAGCTCTCAGAAATTTTAAATTCTAGCCAGACCGCTAAACTATTTGAATTGATAAGTGCTAAAGAAGCATCAGATTGGGCAATAAGAGATTGGAATAAGTTTAAAGATTTTAAAATAACAGATGGACTTGACAGTATAGAAGTTTATAATAATATTTATGATTACAGACGTAAAAGACTTGCATTCCATAACTTTTATACGAGAATCGACCAGAAAGATAGTGTTGCTAAGGGTGGGTTCCGGCATTCGACAACTGATTTACCGCGGGTTTTTCTTAAAGTCTTAAAGGCAGATAAGTATAGAGTTTATTTTGAAAAATCAAACATAGTAGATGTTGATGCCACTGCAAAAAAAAATTGGGACGATATTAAACTGTTGGGCTTAGCCAATGACATTGACAGTATTAAAGCGAAAAGTGATTTAAGGCATTATGAGATGAATGTCAGATTTGCTAATGATAGAGTATTTATCGAAAACTCACTTAAGAGCGTATTTGAAAGGCAAGATCTAGTAAATGACAAACCTAAAATTCTGAAAGATTTGGAAAGGGCCAGAAGCAATTCAATAAATAATAGATTTTGAGGTAAATATCAGGGCTTTAAAAACGTTACTTTACATCACTCAGTTTTAAAGATTGTGATCTGAAAGGTTTAATATTTGCATTGATTAATTCAACCTAAGCATTATTTAGACAGTTATTTAAATAGTTAATAATGGTTTGGCAATGATCCTGGATTGTATGACAATTGTAACGAATTTATTAAAACTGCCTATCTTACTTTTTTATGCCATCTAGCCAATCTTGCCAGATTAAAAATCGTGGTATTGGCTTGTCTTCTATAATTGAGATTTACTTCTGGTTCATTAAAAACAACAAACTTCTGACCGTACGTAGACGATTTTATCAGATTCTATATAATATATAATCATATTAAAATCTAATTAATTTGGGGGTGTTCATTTTGTAATTTGCTTGCTTTGTTTGGATGCAGTAACAAACTTTATTTTTCAATAATAGAATTAGATTACCTAATACATTCGCAACTATTCACAATTGTTGTAACCTGATATTTCAAAATTCTGATAAGGCCATTTATTTACTTTACAACAATTAACCGAAATGCCATCGAATTAGAAAAATCGGATATATATAATATAGGGAAGTTGTAGATGTCTATATATGAGTGACCGAAAATCATTAAGTTGTTAAATCTGGCTGTAAAATTCTTTGTCCGCTGCTTTAATAAAACCTGGGAGTTCTTGCGTTACTGCTTAGTGATTGTATTGCCAATAACGAACTAATTAGATCCCTAGTGGAAAAATATTCGTCTTAATGTTTGATCAATCTTCATATAGAACGCTAAAAGACTAAAAGTTCAACGTCTCGATTCCATTAATAACAATGCAAATTCTTAAGAAAAAAGGGAAGATACTAAAAGAGATTCTTTACAGTGTTTTAATGCAATACGAATACTTAGTTTTGATAGATAACTAGTTAAAATCTTTAAATTTTAAACAATGAAAAAAACAAAATCAATTTCGTTGAAGGTACTTGCCTTCTTGTGCATTTTAAGCGTTTTTGCTATGAATGCGAAAGTTTTTGCGAATGAAACCGAGAGCAGAAACATGTCCAATTTGAAGACTTTAAAAGTCCGTTCATTCTCAGATGCTGAATCTGGTGGCGGTGGTGGTAGCCATAAGACCTGTGTAAACGAAGAATGCAGTAAAAGTGTTACCATTGGCGTTGAACCTTATCAGATTACTTCCACTTATTATGGCCATTACAATCATTGCAAATCAGCATCATCTGGTAGTTGTAATGACAGTAGCTGTAACACGGAATGCGATGCGAAGGTAATTTATTAATTAAACCATTATTAGAAAATAATATGAAAAAGATTGTAATATCAAAATGCTTATTAGTGGTTTGTCTCTTAAGTTTGTTCACCGCAAACGCTAAAGTTTTCGCAGAAAATTCCATTCGGAACGAATCTGTCACAATTAAACATATCCAGGGCCAGCTTTTTTCTGACAGTGAGTCGGGTGGAGGTGGTGGAGGCAAAACTTGTGCAACTGATAAATGCGAAAAGGTTATTGTTAAGGGTATTCCTCCATACCAGGTAACATCTACTTTTTACGGTAGTTATAGCCACTGTGTTGAGGCTTCTTCTGGGAGCTGTAATTCAAGTAGTTGCGATAAACAATGTGACGCAGGAATCTCTGGCGGACATTAAATCCTTAGGTGTACGTTGCTAATAACGTACACTTTTTTTTAAAAATAAAGAGGTTTAACCTTAAAACAAATGAAAATTTATATAGCGCTTCTTCTAATACTGGTTTTTGCATCTTGTACCCGTAAGCCCTCAATAGAGGAAACAGATGATCATCCTATAATAATCAACATTCCAGATTCAATTGATAAATTTAAGTTTTCTAAATACTCTGACTTTTACGATACTGTAAAACTTGTTAGACTTGAAACTAAAGAGAATTGTCTTATTGGAAGGATTGACAAGATTATTTCCTATAAATCGAATTTTTTTGTTCTGGACCAAACACAAAGTAAATCCGTTTTCCAGTTTGACAGTGCTGGAAAGTTTGTTAAAGAATTTGGAAGTCGCGGAGACGGACCGGGTAAATATAACGAGCCAAATGACATTTCTATTAAAAATAATGAATTGGTGGTTTGGGTGAACGATTATAAAAAATTTATAACGTATGGTCTTGATGGAAATTTCAAAAAAGAAGTAAGGTCTGCGTCGTATGGGAAATCAGGAACAACTTTAGGCAACGGCTCTTATGCCATCTATCTGGATATTGGCGCTGATGTAGATACCGAAGAAAAGCACAACCTTCAAATTATTAGTAATGAAGGAAAATCAATAGGATATGGATTTGAAAAGCGAGATAAAGCGTTTAGCAAAGGAATTTTTTTCTTCCAACAGACAGGTGACCATATTTTCGTTTCTCCAGGTTATTCAAATAATATATATGAATTAAAAGATAACGGTTTGGTGAAGAAGATAGTCGTCAATATGGGTAAGCATAGTATTCCTGATGATTTTTACTCTAAGTTTAATGATGCTCTCAATTTCAAAAATGCCTTAAATTTGTCTGAATACGCCTATATCTCTGAGTACTTTGACACCAAAGATTATGTCATATTCACTTTGATATTTAAAGGTATTGGTTATGATTGCTATTATTCAAAAAAGACAAAGCTCTTTAAATACGCAAATAACTGGTTTAATGATATATATGGCTTTGTCGCCGGGGGAGGAAATTTTTCTGTAGAAGCCGACTATGTGGTCTCCGTATATGATCCTGCACAAATCGAGGGATATCAAAAAGCATTTTCATCACCACCAACTGATGAGGAACGTCAAAAACTTTCCGAGAGCGCCAACAATTTCTTCAGAAGCAGTGAAAAAAAAGCTGTTAATTATTTTACACCAAAGGATTTTAAGCATACAACATCAGAAATCAATTTTTTAAAGTCAGTTAAAGTAACCGACAATCCCATAGTTGTTTTAAAGAAAATCAAGCCATTTTAATTATGAAAAATCTTTTCATTTATCTTTTTATAGGTGTATTAATTATGCTTAACTTATTTCTCGTCAACAAAGTTCGAAGTTTTAAAAATGAACCTATTATTCAAGATACAGGAGCAGAAGTAGCTCTGGACCTGAATAGGTATTATCATAAACAGAATATTTCGGGAGCTCAATTAAACAATGGAATAAAAATAGATACAGGTATTCTCGTTAAAGATATCAACAATGCTAGCGTGAGCTTAAGATCACTTATTGGAAAAGGCACAAAATTGATAATAAGAAACAATGAAGATGGCTGCGGATTATGCATTGAACACGAACTGACGCTTATCAAAAAGTTTGAAGAAAAAATCGGCAAGGAAAACATTATTCTGGTAACCACCCATAATAATGTTAGAAAACTAAAAGTATTTAAGGAAAAAAATAACATTAACCTCGATGTTTATGTCTGCCCAACATTAGAACTTCCATACGAAAAGATTTCAAAAAAGCCGTTTTTGTTTCTTATGGATTCTTCTTTTGTCACCAGTAACTTTTTTATACCGGAACTCAGCGAATCGACAATTTCAGAAACATACTATTCAAATATCATAGATAGATATTTTACGGAAAAACAATAAATAAAGTATGAATACTTGCGAATTTAGAGACATAACCCCAAATGCCTTGAAGTATTTGACTTCAACTTTGCTGGTATTTTTGTTTTTAGTGGTCCCATCCATACACTTTAAACATTTGATGTTTCCTTTAAATGTTGATAAATTTCTTGTATTTGCCGCTCTGCTGATTTTATTAGGTTCTGTATTTTTCTTGAATATTTTATTTAAGCCCCTAAAATTTGAATTGCGGATTTCGGACGTTTGCTTTATTCTTCTCGGACTTTTCATCATCGTTAATAGATATTTGCTTCACAACAAACCAATACACTCTATTAAATATTACGAACTTCTTGGAATGAATCTTCTCTATATTGTTCTTCGTAATTATCGTTACAAAAAACTATATCTGTTTTTTATAGCGATAATAGTAGGTGGTTGTTATCAAGCAGTCTACGGGATATTGCAATATCTTGGTTTTTTCGAATCCAATCATTCAAATTTTAAGATTACCGGAAGTTTTCTGAATCCAGGGCCTTTGGGAGGATATCTTGCCAGCGTAATTCCCCCTATGGTCGTTATTCACTTATACAATATCAAACAAAATTCTTTTAAGAAGAGCATTTCGGATAATACAGATAAGCCTATATGGCTCATTTTGAAAAATAGATATATTCTTTCTCTAGTTTTATTCGTTATGCTATTCGCACTTATTCTTTCAGACTCTAGGGCTGCATGGATTTCTGTAGGAATAAGTTCTGTTATCGCATGTTTTCGTATATTCCAGATTAGAGTGGTTCCTAGTTCGCGGAAGCTATATTCAATAATCCTTTTACTTTTAATTGTTATCTCTTTTTTGGGCATAGGCACGCTCTATAGATACAAAAAGGATTCAGCTGACGGAAGGTTTTTTATCTGGGCAACATCGCTTCAAATTGTCAAGGACAATCCAATCATTGGCGTTGGGTTCGACAAATTTAAATCTTACTATATGGATTATCAAAGTGCGCAGCTAAAGGAGAAAGACCTTAAACATGCTTACACCGCTGATAATGTGAGTTATGCATACAATGAACCTTTACAGTTTCTTGTAGAAAATGGAGTCCTAGGTTTTTCTATATTGATAGCCTTTATATGTACTTTGAGATACCGATCTTCAAATTCTAAACAGTTGCTTCCTATCCTCGCCGAATCAGGCCTAATTTCGCTAGCTATTTTCTCTTGCTTTTCTTACACGACCGATATACTTCCACTAATGCTGAACTTTACCTTATATGTGTCGGTAATGGCTTCAAATTCTCAAATTATATACTCAATTTACCCTACAAGATATACTTCCTTATGTTTTCCTATAATGTTGTTTGTGTTTGTAGGAAATAGCGTACTTGCCTGTAAACTAAATAACTACTATAAATCTGCCAAGAATTGGAATGGTGCGAATGAAATTTATCTTCATGGTGATTACAAAAGTTCTTTGATTTTCTATGAACAAGCACACGAATATTTTGACAGTGATGGAGATTATTTAAGTCAATATGGAAAAGCGCTCTTACTGAGTAGGTATCCCGATTCGGCATTAATCGTCTTAAAAAAGGCGGAAAATTATAGGAATAATTCTATATTACAGTGTTCTTTAGGAGACACGTTTAAAGATCTGAATAATAATAGCTCTGCAGAAAAAGCCTATCGATCAGCATCAGATATGGTTCCAAGCAAAGTATACCCATCATATCTTCTTTTGAAACTTTATGAACAAATGAACGACAGTTTGAAAGCAGTTGATATGGCAGTACAAATTTGTAATAAAAAGATCAAGGTTACTTCACCAGCTACTGACGAGATTTTGTTGGAAGCCAAAGAGATTAGCCAAAAATATAAAATGAAAAAATGAAAAAAATTATCGCAATTCTCATACTCTCAGTTAACATGCTAAATGTTTTCTCACAAAAAATCGTCAAAACTGACACTTCCAGTACATCTTTATTGAGAGTAAATCCTGAAAGTGCTATTGGTGCCAATGCGTCTGATATTTTCGATGCCATTAACTATATTCCTTTAGAAACCAATAAGGAAAGTACTTTTGGTGATATTAATCAACTTGAAGTCGTTGAAAAATACTTTATCATTCTTGATCATAACACCAATAGTATATACATCTTTACCAAAGAAGGGAAATTTCACGCAAAGATTAAAGGGGGCTCTCAAATTCCAATTTATTCATTTTCAGTGAATAGGATAAAGAGCTTAATCGTATTCAGTTCTGATAATTTTACAACTACAATTTACTGCAATTTTGACGGAATCCTCGTAGAGAAGGTTAAAAATATAGATTTCTCACAAAAAGCACTCTTCAATCTGAATTTCTTCTATCTTGGTTCAGATCAGATTGTTAGCTATGATCAATATAGGGATTTTGATAAGAACTCAAAATACTACATGGCGTTCTCTCGCTCGTTATTACGATTTATAAATGCAAAAGGGGATGTTGATGCAATGGGAATGATCTATTCCGATTCTGAGAGTAAAATTGACGTATTAAACACGGGTGATCTTCGCCAGCTAACGCGCAGCGGAAAGGATGATCAATTATTCTTTTCTAAACCTTACGAATATGGAGTATATGTAGTCTCTTCAAATTCTATTAAACAGTCTTTTCAAATTATTCTCCCATCAAAATTTTCTTTGCCTAATGACTTTATTTCAAATCGAAAATATGATACGAAAAGAGCAGAGTTCGTTCAACGAAACAGCAAGGTAATATATGGCCTTTCCAATATTTACAGGATCAGCGATAATCTTATTTTCAAAACAAATAGCTTTGCAACTTCTAAACTCAATAACCTGATCTACGGCCTGCATACTGGAACTTTAATTGCTTTTAAACACATTATGCCAGATCCCAAATCCTATTTTCTTCCATTGTACGATGATAAAAGTGGTAATTTCGAAAATGTAGGATTAGCATTTTGTGATGGCATTAATTTATACAGTAGTATTTCCTCACTTTCGATGTTTAAATCCAAAGAAGAGAATAAAAAATTAAACACAAACTATAGTTCAGATTTGCAGGCCTATTTTTCAAAGGAGAGCAACAAATCCAATCCAGTTATCCTTGAGCTTAAATTGAAAAGCAATTTATAGCGATTTACATTATGAATTTCAGGAGTATTTTAGGCCTCACGCTTTTTTTTCTTATCGCTAGTATCATGTTTGGATACGGCCAGGGCTCAAAATTACCCGTAGAATCAGTTGTAAAAGGACGGTTAATGGATAGCACGCATAATATCGCGATGCAATCTGCTACTGTTGCGCTTTACCATGCGGTAGATGAAAAACTTATCAGTTATCAATTGTCAGACAAGTTTGGAAATTTTAAGTTTTCAAAAGCTCCAGTCGGTATTCCTTTAAGGTTAGTGGCTACCTTTCTAGGATATTCGGCAACGAAGAAAGATTTTTTGGTAATTGAAGGAAAATCAGAATTTGACCTTCAAACCTTGAATATGCAGCAATCGACTAATTTGCTTGAGGAAGTTAATATAACTGCTGTTCCTCCAATGCGATTAAGAGGCGATACGCTAGAATTTAATGCAGATGCATTCAAATTGGACTCTAACGCTGTAGTAGAAGATATGTTGCGAAAAGTTCCAGGAATTACGATTTGGAGCGATGGATTAATCACTGTAAATGGAAAAAAAATAAAGAAGATGCTCGTTGAAGGAAAGGAATTCTTTGGCGGAGATCCAAAGATTGCTCTCCAGAACCTTCCGAAAAATGCGGTTGACAAAATACAGGTTTATCATGATAAAAATTTAACCGATCCCATCGACTCAACCGCAATCATGAACGTAAAACTGAAGAAAGATAAAAAAGACGGCATATTTGGAAAAATAGGACTCGGCTTAGGAACAAGAAATTATTACGATGGAAACGGTTCACTGAGCTATTTTTCTCCAAAAAATCAAATAAGTGCGGCGCTGGCTAATAATAATGTGAATAAAACTGCCAACAGTGTAAACCAATTAGTATCTCTAAGTTCATTTAAGGGAGAAGGTCTTGACAATAACTACTTCAGCGATTTTAGCAGAAAAGGCATGATTCGTTTCAGAGCTGCCGGCTTTAATTTGTCGCATGATTTTAACAATCATATCGATCACCCTAATCAAACCAATATACTCGATGTCAATTTCATTAACAATGGAAATCGACAAACCATCGAAGAACGAAATTTATCGACTTTCCTTATCGATGAAAATGAAAATTTTAAAAAGACATCAGATACGGAAGAAGTAAGATCGGAAGACGGATTTTCGTCTAGGATAAACTATGCCAGAAAGTTTGATAACTCAACCCTTAAAGTTTTCAATAAATACGAAAGAAACACCTTAGCTACCATACAATCACTTAGGTCGTCAACAATTAATACAAAAACAGCTATTGGTAGTGAAAGTGAAGAGAAAAATGACATTTTAGGCGCAGATGAAAGCATAAATGCGGGGATAAGTTTAAGTTCTAAAAGATATGTCGACGTCAGTAAAAACAAATATAAAGGTCTGGATATGGACCTAAATTATTCATTCGATTGGAGAAATTCTGATCGTAGTAATGTACGAAGCACTAATTTTATTGCAACGGATTCTTTGCCTGATAGATATTTTTTAAGAAAATACCAACGTATGCAAACGGCACAAGAACATAAATTTATCGCCAACTTAAATGATATCATTTCCTTAATAGGAAAGTCACCAATGTATTTAACAGTCGATTTCCAAAACTCACTAACTTTCGTAAAGGATAGTCAAAATGCAATCGTTGTTGATAGGAAAAGCAGTTATGATGTGCCAAACCTATACTTAACAAATGAAAGTAGGGAAATGAAATTTCAGTACCAAACTGGAATTAAAATAGGAAAGATTTTCAATAACGTATTGAAGAACAGATATACCAAGGCCTTTAAAATTGCATTAATTCCTACCATAAGCTCATTTAGCCGAAACAACACATCCGAAAAGGATTTTCAGAATATACGACAGTTTTATTCTTATTTTACTCCCTCATTCAGCGCCGCCTATCTAAATTTCCAAAATTCTGGTAATCGACAAAGTCTGGCACTGGACTACAAAACTGAGGTAATCTTTCCTACAATTGATCAGTTGGCACCTTTAATTGATAGTACAAATATATACACGATATATCATGGAAATAGAAATCTTCAGCCACAGTACAATCACAACTTCTATCTCAAATATAACTTCGACAACGGAAAAGCCACAAATCCTTTCTTGATAGAGGCAGCTGTAGTTGTAAACATTACAGATGAGTTTATTGCAGACAGTCTAACTACAGATGCGATTGGTATAAACAATCATTATCCTGTAAATCTCTCTGGAAATAATCGTACTACGTTTTCTGCATTAATTCAGAGGTCTTACAAACTTGGTACCCACCAGATTCAACTGTCAATAGAGCCGAGTATAAGTTATTACAAACTACCGTCTTATCTCAATAGCACATATATAATAAACCGAGGAAATAATCTAAATTTCAATGCGCAGGTGGTATATGGACGTGAGCCATACTGGACGATGAAGTTAGGGACATTTTACCTCAAGAATAATTCGGAAAATAGTAACAGCACCAGTTTCAGCTTCATGAGTTGGAAGAATTTTTTTAACTTTTCAGCTAAATTGTATAAGAATTTCTTTTTTGAGACCCGCTTTCAGACCAACACTAATAAGTCATCATTTTACAAAACCGAAAATTATAACCTCTGGCATGCGGACATTGGTTATAGATTTCTAAAAGGAGCAAATGCAGAAGTAAAGTTTTCAGCATTAGATCTACTACATCAAAACAGGAATTTTACCAACTATTTTAATGCAAATACCATCACAAATAGCACTTTAAATGTACTGCAGCAACATTATATGCTCAAACTTAGTTATTATCCAAGAGCATTTGGTTTAAAGGGAAAGGTCAATTAACGAAAAATGGTTAAACTTTTGCATCCCGAAGTCTAATTGTTCAAGCTGGAGGATATTCGAAAAGTGGCCACCTATTTTTATTCAAAGGGGACACTTTTTTTCCGTCTAAAGTATCCAATTGATTTCGCATTGCTGTTTTAATTTGCTGTTGTGTTGTTTTAAATTTAATTGTTAACTAGTCACTTCTTCTCTATTGTATTGCTATCACCTGTCCCGCGTTGCTATAGGATAAATCACCTGCCTTTTCGTTAAATTTCGGTTGGCAAGCATTGTTTTTTGTTGTACATGAACACTCTAAGAGCACAAGGTGTTTTTTAAATACATAATTTAAATCACTCCAATGAGATAAAATTTACCTAAGCAAACTTAGTAATGACCCTTAGATTGTCCGTAAAATCTCAAGCATTTTTTTTAGCTAAATCAGCGATTAAAGCTAAATCAGACAAGAAGTGGTTCGAGAAGCGCCCAAGTGGGCCCACTAAAAAAAAACCGTCAAACGAAGAAATTCGGTGACGGTTTTTTGTTTTTCTGGGACTGATTACCAATTGATTTATTTAATGGTAATTGGCAACGATGCAGAAGTTAAGCCATCGGCGGTTGCTGTTATGGTTACTGTACCCGGTTTATTTTTAGCGCCAATAATTGCCAGGGCCAAGCCATTGAATGCTTTACGATGATCGGCTTTGAACGATTCATGGCTGGTTTGACTTCCATTATCAACACCTGCCAGGAAGCTATCGGCTCCTGATAATTTGAATTTGACATCATTATCTGCATTCGGCACCATTATGCCATTCTTATCTACAATTTTAACCGTGATAAAAGAAAGGTCATGATCGTTTGAACGTATGATGCTCCTGTCTGCACTTAATTCTATCCTGGCAGGTGGACCTGCAGTTTTAACTTCGGTAGTTAAAACCACCTTGCCATTTTTACGCGATATGGCCTTTAAGGTACCCGGCGCATAGTTTACTTTCCAGGCAATGTGCAGATCGTCGCCCTGTTTTGATTTTGTACCTAATGATTTGCCGTTCAAAAACAGTTCAACCTCATCGGCATTACTATAATAGGCCCAAACATCAACTATTTTACCAGCTTCCCAGTTCCAGTGTGGTAATAAGTGGAGCACTGTTTTATTAGTCCATTCGCCTTGGTACATATAATAAACATCCTTAGGGAAGCCCGCCAGATCTACTATCCCGAAGTATGAACTGCGGGATGGCCATTGGTAAGGCCATGGTTCGCCTATATAATCGAACCCAGTCCAGATGAACTGGCCGGACAGAAAAGCATATTTTTTATATATTTTCCAGGTTTCCTCGTGGGTATGACCCCAGGGTGCCGAAATATTATCATAAGCGTTAACGGTATGATCAGCATTCATGGCCCATCTTACCTTTTTGCCATTAACAACCCCGCCTCCCGGCCATCGTTTAATGGTATCGGGCGAAGTATTGTAAACACCACGGCTTTCCAGCGCCGAAGCAGTTTCGGTACCAATGAATTTTTTACCGGGGTAATCCTTCTGGAAATTGGCCAGTTTATCATTATGGTAATTGTAGCCTAACAGGTCAACAGCGCCCGATTCAACAATTTTATTGCCAGGGCCGGGTTCGTTATTTCCGGTAGTGATTGGCCTTGTGGTATCCAGTTCGTGGATAATACCGGCAAGCTCGCGGGCTATACGTGTCGCGCTGGTATCTCTTTGCTCGGGTATTTCATTACCAATACTCCATATCATCACCGAAGGGTGGTTCCTGTCGCGCAGTATCTGATCGGTCAGGTCGCGTTTGTGCCATTCATTAAAGAAAAGATGAGAATCGAACTGAGGCCTCTTATGAATCTGCCATACATCAAATGCTTCGTCCATAATAATCAGGCCCATACGGTCTGCAAGATCTAAAAACGCTGGTGCAGGTGGGTTGTGCGAGGTGCGTATCGCATTTACGCCCATTTCCTTTAATATTTTAAACTGCCTTTCCAGCGCGTGTACATTAAATGCGGTGCCCAATGCGCCCAGGTCATGGTGTTGGCAAACGCCGTTTATTTTCATGTAAACACCATTCAGGCTAAAGCCCTTATCCACATCAAAATTGAAATAACGGATACCCAACGGCGTTTCATACTGATCAACCACCACATTATTCACCAATATTTTAGTTTGTACTTTATACAGGAACGGTTTGTTAACCGACCATAATACCGGGTTATTAACACCGAAATTTTGGCTTACAGTAGTAACCGTATCCTTTAAGCTAACGCCTTTAAGGGTTTTGCTTGCTACTACTTTACCATTGGCATAAATGCTGCTTATAACAGTAGCAGTTTTAGTATTGCCTGCCGCGTTTTTTATGCTAATGCTCAGGTTAACATCGGCATGGCTGGCGCTTACCTTTGGTGTGGTTACAAAAGTACCCCAATGGTTAACGGCAATTTTGTTGGTACTGATCAGCCAAACATTGCGGTAAATGCCTGAACCGGAGTACCAGCGTGAATTTGGCTGTAAAGAATTATCAGCCTTTACAGCGATCACATTTTTACCGCCATAATTTAAATACGGCGTAAGTTCATATCTGAAACTGATATAACCATTTGGTCTATAACCTAAATGATGGCCGTTTATCCACACATCGCTTTTTTGATAAACACCGTCAAAAGCAATGTAGATCAATTTGTCTTTATCAGTTTGCGGGACGGTAAAGGTTTTACGGTACCAGCCAATACCGCCTGGTAAAGCGCCTCCTTCCACAGTGGCCGGGTTTTCCTTTTTAAATTCGCCCTCTATGCTCCAGTCATGAGGTAAATTTAATTTTCGCCACCTGGCATTATTAAAATCAACATTTTGACCGTTAGGTACGTCGCCCAGGTTAAACGTCCAGTTTTGATCAAAATCCAAAACCGACCGGCCACTTTGCGCATGAACAGCAGCTGATAAACTGATCAGGATAAACAAGTAAAATAATTTTTTCATTTTGGTTAGAATAATTATTAAATGTATCTATAACGTTTATTTATAGCAAGTCATTTAGCGTAAATTATGTGTTATATTGGATATTGTGGTCCTTTGATTTTTTAACTGTCACTAAACGCTAAATGTTGTGTTGCAGATATGGTTTTCCAGGTTGTAAATTAAATGCATCGCCCCTGGTTATATACAAAAAGAGTTATCTTTTTAATTATATTGGGCAAGGCAATGAAACCGATTAAAAATGCTGGAGACTGAGACAGCGACATACTGATGATTAGTTTTGAGCATTCAGTTGTAACATTTTGTCCAAAACAACATCTTATTTAAAGCGAAAAAGCGTGTTTATGCAGGAACTTAATAAAGGCTGTTATTCTGGTAACGTTATTGATCAATATATAGGTGATGGCCTAATTTGTTGCCGTACATCTTATCCTGAACAGCGTTTTAATGGTGTCAGGCACTTTCATCAGAATGCTCACCTAAGTTTGGTGCTGTCAGGTAACTGCACTGAAAAGAAAAGCTTATTATCGTCAACCCGGCCACGTCACCTTTTACCATGCTGGAGAAGCCCATCAGGTATTGAATGTTTCCCGTTTTTCGAGACACATTAATTTGGAGATAGAACCCATGATTTTCGATCATTTCGACCTCAGGGAACAAAACATTAACCTGGCTATTCAAAACAGCCCGGATACAGGTTTCCTGCTTTTGCAGCTACATCGTGAAATGCAGGTAAACGATGATTGCACTGGCTTGTCCATTCAATCCGCTTTTCTACAACTGGTCTGTGGAACGGCAGGTAATATCAATAGAAATGATTTACCGGTATGGGTAAAAAGGACCGGGGAGTATTTACGGGACAATGTGAGCACAAAAATCACGCTATCTGCGTTAGCATTAGCGGCAGGTGCACACCCGGTTACGATATCTAAGTATTTCAAAAAATACTGGGGATGTACACTTGGTCAGTATATCAGGAAGCTAAAAATAGAACACTCACTACCTCTTATCAAATCCGAAAAGCATACACTTGCCGAAGTTGCCTTTACCTGTGGATTTGCCGACCAAAGCCATTTTATTCGTGCATTTAAAGAGTGCACAGGTGTGCTGCCTACCTTTTACCAGGAAATTTAAATACGCTAAATCCATTCTATACAAACTGGTTTCTGGTTGTTAATTTTGATTAAAAACTTATGTTCAACCAAAATCTTTTCAGAGGTATTTCCGTCGTTATTTTTTTAAGTTTTAGTCTTTCGGCTCACGCGCAAACAAAAAAGTTTACGAAAGCCATTGTACAAGCCCGCAAATTCGTGGACAGTCTGATGACTGACCAGCACATACCTGGTCTATCAGTAGCCGTAGCCATCAAAGGTGATATCATCTGGAAAGAAGCGTTCGGCTATGCCGATCTTGACAATAAAGTAAAAGTGACCATCGATTCGCGTTTCCGTGTAGGAAGCGTGTCCAAATCCATTACCTCAGTTGCCCTTGCCAGGATGAAGGATGAGGGCAAGATAGATTTAGACCAGACCGTCCAACACTATTTGCCTTTGTTCCCACAAAAAAAATATACCATTACCTTAAAACAGCTGGCAGGACACCTGGGCGGTATCCGTCATTATAAAGAGCATGATTCTACTGATTATATACATAAGGAGCATTATACCGATGTTACTTCAAGTCTGATGGTTTTTAAGAATGACAGCCTACTGTTTGAGCCAGGCACCCGTTACAACTATTCTTCCTACGGTTTTGTGCTTTTAAGTGCTGCAATGGAAAAGGCATCCGGCAAAAGTTTTGTCGAATTGATGCAGCAGGAACTATTTAACCCACTGAAAATGACTAAAACCGTACCAGACTATCAGGATAGTATAATCAGTGGAAGAACAAGTTATTACCAGTGGAGCAAAAAGAACCAGCAAGTCATACGCTCACCATTTGAAGATGTAAGCTATAAATGGGCTGGCGGCGGCTTCCTTTCTACACCAACTGATATGGTTCTGATGGGATCGGCGTTAATTACCGGGAAATTCATCAAGCCTTCTACGGCCGCACTACTAATGACGAGTCAGAAATTAGCAAATGGCAAGGATACCGGGTACGGATTAGGTTTTAGGAGCGGTACTGACAGTAAGGGAAGAAAGATCGTTCATCATGGCGGTGTAGCGTATGGTGGTCGGGCCTTTTTATTGATTTATCCTGATCAGGGTATGGTGATTGCTGTAACCACTAATCTGGGTAATGCACAGTTTGGTGAAAAGACGCTGGAAAAATTGGCAGATCTTTTTATCAAAATTTAAGTACCCGTTGGGCAATTGCGTCACGTGGTATTATCAATAGTCTGTTGAATAATCTCTCATGATTCCCCGGGGTCTGAAGAAGCGAACTCAAAAAACGTAATGTTTACTATAACAGAGGTTAATGCGGACATGCTATATTCTTATGAGTAGAAGAGTTGTGTTTGTACCAGCGATGATGAGAGAGCAATATCAGAGATCGGTGAGCTTGCAGAAGATCATGGGCTTTCTGAAAGCGGACTATTCGTGCAAGCGTACGGAAACACCTGGGTAAACTCATCTTTCAAGACCTGGCAAGTTCAGGTAATAAATTTGTGATCACTGATTTTTTCAATGTGATACGTTTTTAGTATTAGAGGCCGTTTCAAAAATTAATGATCCAGCCTCTTTATACTGAGCGCATATTTAATTTTTATCTAAGCCATGGTTCACCTGGTTGTGATCACTTATTAATTCAGTAAGCTTTTTAGTTAACTCTATACCTCTTAAATCTTTTGCAACGATGTTTCCCTTGGGATCAATCAATAAAGAACTTGGAATTGCCAGTATTCCGTAATATGTAGCAAGTTCTCCATTCCAGGCTTTCAGGTCAACAAGCTGCGTCCAGGGCATTTTTAGCGCGGCTAATGCATGCAGCCATTCATCACGACTGTCGTCAAGGGAAATGCTTAAAATGGTAAAATTTTGATCTTTAAAAGCACTATAGTTTTTAATCAGATTGGGGATTTCTTTGCGGCAAGGAGAACACCAGCTTGCCCAAAAATCAATCAGCACATACTTACCTTTATACGTCGTGATATCAATTGGCTTACCCTCATGATCACTCAGGGTAAAATCCTTCACCTTTTCACCGATCGCACTACGCTTAAGTATCACCAGGCGCTCAGCGATGCGCTTTCCTTCTGAGGTTGACTGCATTTTTTTATTTAGCAAGTTGTACATCTTTAGCACGCTTTCGTAAGTGCCTATTCTGCAATGTTCCGTAGCCAGGTTTAAACTGTACGCACTTCCACTATGGGTACTGATATACTGAATGGCCATTTCCATTTTCTTTTTCGCAATGTCTGAATACCTTTTCTGGCGTTCCAACTCCTCAACCTCACTTACCTTACCATATTGCGAAGCAACCATGTTAGCCTCATCTGTTAAAGAACTCGACATTTGCGCATAGGCAACAGCTTCTTCATTTGTTTTCGAACCACTTACCTGAAGGTTATCTACTGAATCCCTGCTTCCCTTTATAGTCATTTCTCCCGGATCAACGAAAATAGAAATTGCCCTGCCTGGAAAGATCAGGGTGATTTTTTGCGATTCGGTTACTGGTGCGCGCCAGACAAATTTTCCATCATTAATTTTCAATGAAGTATCTTTTTTGGTAGATCCTTCATAATATTTAATCATTAGTTTCGAATTTCCTATGGCTTTGATGTCACCGCTTAAGCGCAACTGAGCAAGCAAATTTGTGGTTAAGCATAAGATTGCGGCTGTGCTAAGGGTTAAAAAACGTTTCATAAATCCCATCGCGGTTAAAGTAAAGTTGCTAGTTTTTTATTAAGCTCATCGCCACGCGAATCTCTTCCAATGATCTTCCCTGTTGGGTCCAGCAAAAAATTGGCGGGTACGGCATTGATGTGGTAGAGTTGAGCGGCATAACTTGCCCATCCTTTAAGATCAGATACTTGCGTCCAGTTCAGGCCGTCTTTAACGATGGCATCCATCCATTTCGCTTTCGCATTTTCGCCCCCGTCTAATGATACGCCAAGGACCGTGAAGTTTTTTGAATTATACTTTTCATACGCTTTAACCAGGTTTGGGTTCTCCTTTCTGCAAGGTCCGCACCAGCTTGCCCAAAAATCTACCAACACATATTTACCTTTGAATGAGGATAAACTTACATCCTGATCTTTGGTGTTCTTTAATATAAAATCGGGTGCCATGTTGCCAACGGTTAGCGCTTTCGCTTTTCCAATTTTACTTAAAAAGGATTGTCCGGCAACAGAAGCCTTTAAATCAGCGTTTAAACTGTTGAATAAGACAGTGGCTTTTTCCGGGTATTGGTTCGGATCTATAGTGCTGCGCAGCAAGTTTAAACTCACCAACGAATTGGGGTGTTTCCTGATATAGCTTTCTTGCACCTGCATTCTGCTGTCTGCCAGGCGCTCAAGTAATTCTTGTAATTTTGCTTTCTCCTTACTGTTGTCGGCTAGTTTTTTATAGTCCGCATTCATTTGGGCTTCTGTGTGCTTAATTGACATTAATGAAGAGATAAGCTCCTGCTGGTCCTGATTTAAAGGTGTACCAGAAATTTTTGCCCTGATTAATGAATCAGGCGTATTTAGTTCAATAATGCCATTTTCCAGGTAAATTGCGATCTGATCCGGGTTAGGCCTCGACTTTAAATTTTCACCATTCTGCCCCAGCAATACAAAGGCTTTCATTGGCATAGATACGGTGCCTTTAATCATAAACTTACCATCAGGCTGAACGGCAGCAGAGTCATATTTCATACGTCCCTGCTCTTGATATGCCAAATAAGCCGTAGCTGGAAGTTTAATTTTACCTATTGTTGCATTGATGGTGTACTGTTGCTGGGCTAAAGCGGCAAAAGGTGTTAATGCTAACAAGGTGATCAATCTTTTTTTCATGTATTTCATTTTAATAGTATAACTGTTTTAAATTCCCTTAAGCTTTATCAGTTCTTGCTCAAGTTCCGGCTTTGATGGTTTAGTCATGTTCAGGCTTAATATGATACCATTTTTATCCAATAATATATATCGGGGAATGGTATTGATGCCAAAGGCCTTTTCGAATGTTTCATCCCTTACCTTCCATTGGAGGCCACCCATCTGGTTAAGTACCGGGCCTTTCCATCGCCAAACCTGAGTATCTAAAGAGATGCTTAAAAAAGTGATTTCCTTGTCTTTCATTTTTTTTGCAAGTAAAGAGAAATGCGGATATTCGGAGCGGCATGGTGCACACCACGATGCCCATACATCAATGAGTACATATTTACCTTTCAGCTCACTAAGCTTTACATTATTCCCTTGATCTCCGGTTGTATCCTGGAATATAATATCCGGGCATTTATCGCCTACTTTAAGCCTTATGGTATCCGTAACGACATTGGAATAGCTATATTTATCTGATAAAACTGGTTGGGCTGGTATCATTTTACTGAGCAAAGTGATCATCGTTGCCACGGCCCAAAAGCTTGTCATTTTTACCATAATCTTGAATTAGTTTGTGAAATAGAAATCATTAATTATTTTTAAAAAATCGGATATAGGCCCTGCAGGAGTCATTGGCTACCGGCGGAACCCCGTATATTGAATTGGTATACGTGATGATTTTTATTCCGGTCAAGTACCATCCGGATTTCAATGTCGCTCTATTAATAAAGCCTACGCTAATACTGTCTTTGCTTAATAAGGCCCTGGCGGGTATGGTAACGATACCTTTTTTAAGTACCGTATTGGCATCGGGAACATTTGTTGTGGTAACAAATTTCTCTTTAGCGATTGCTGCAGTGATCTCACTTTGTGTGAGGATAGTAGCCTGCACACTAACATCGTTGGCAGGAAATACCTTATTCAGCGTTATTCTAAACTTCAGCGAATCACGAAGAATACCAGTATTGTTTACTTGTAAAGCACCACTTGATAACCTGGTGAGACTAACTCCGGTGCCTACGGTGGCACCATATATTTTCGCTTGCAAATCGCCTTTAGTGACCAATACTTTGAAGAAGAAGAGTGAGTATTTTAAATTGGCGCCTTGTTTTGAAGACAAGGTAACAGGTACAAGGTAAATGGTGCTGTCTTTTAACTGACTGCCGTCCTTCAATAACACATACAACGAATCTTTCGCCTCTACATCACCTGGAGCGAATGAGAATTTTCCTTTATGAGAAACCTCGAAAGCACCCCCGGATATTGCTGGATTTTTTTCCTGATACAGTTGATTGTACTGTGCAACCATCAACGGATCGACAACTGCGGTTATCGTATCCACAGAATTCACCGCCTCTTTCAGTCGCACGGGCACGCCAACATAATATGGCGTAAAATTATATTCGTTGCCATTTAACCTAACTACATTGCTACCTTGTACATAAGAAACCATTCCCCTGTCAAATCGAGATTGTAGCCCATCGGCATCGCTCGTGTTCTTTTTGCAGGCGGCGATCCCTAAAAACAACAGGATAAACAGCAATGCTCCTTTAAAATTTAACATTGAGCCGGGTATATTATAATATGTTTTGTACGACATGATCTTATTGATTAAATAATAAAATTCACCCACGTTATCTTGGGTTTTGACTGATGTTTGGATTAGCGGCTAATACTGTAGTGCTAAAAGGTACCAGGTAACGCCCTGAGCCTGCGGGTAAGGTTGCGAGCGTGGTGTTGCCGGCATAATTAAGACGACTAAGGTCTCTCTTTAAACTTGCTTCCTTATTTAACCTCTTCAGATCAAATAAACGAAGCCCGCCGTGGTAGAACAATTCACGTCTTCGCTCATCCAATACATAACCTAAAATATTTGTTGCCGTATAGGTGCGCTTTTCTGCCGAAAATGTCGCAGGCGATAACCTGGCTTCCCTAAGTTTACTGATCAGTGCGCCTGCTTCGGAAAATGACCCGTTACGGGCTAAACATTCTGCTTTAATCAACATCACTTCTGGTACACCGATGCTATTGTCAAATACCATGGTGTTACCATTCGCAGAGTTGTAATATGCAGGTTGAAATCTGCTCGGTGAAACGAATTTTTTAGAATACCTTAAATCAGAAGTTGTTAAGGTGTTCGTAAGTGTTGTGCTGGGCAAAACCGTAGCGTTATTAAAAGAATAAAATGCAAGATCCGTAGTGATCCGTCCCAGCAATATTTCCGGATTGCCTACCATGTCTGGTAACTGGGACAGGCTTTTATAGTCGATTGAATTATAATTTAACAAAGTACGTTCCTTCGCTAATGTAGAATCTGCATAGTTTGAGGCCAAAACATAATCTCCTTTATATAAATAAGCCCTTGCCAACAAAGCATAAGCCGACGATTTTCCGGGATGAATCACATCTGTTCCTTTACTGCTTAGATGCGAATTGTTTACCGCCGCTTTCAGGTCAGAAATCACCAGGTCATATACCTGTCCAACGCTTGCCCTAGGTGGCAAGGCATTGCCCTTTGCGGTGAGCACAAGTGGTACACCAGGATCGCTGAAAGCTGTTGTTGGATCGTAAGCGCCACCATAAGCATTTACCAGCTGCAGGTAGTAAAATGCCCTGTTTATAAGGGCTTGTGAAATGACAACGCTTTTATTTTCTGGTGTATTATACCCGTCTGCAGGCGCAGCATTAATCCGGTCCAGAATGATATTCATTTGCAATATTCTCGAATACGTAGAATTGTACATCTCGTCTTGATCAGAAGGGTTCCAAACGGTGTTCTGCCATAAATAGGCGCGCAGATAATAATTGGAGGCCGCTGTAGTTTGTACATCCGAATACTGAAGGTCATCACTCATCACATCCAATAGAAAAAAATGGCATTTGCTTAGTGAATCGTTGTTGAGCATCTCCTGAAAATCCTTCACCGTAGTTGGGTTCACATTAGTAGAAGAAGGCGAAATATCAAGAAATTTTTTACAGCCTTGAAATGACCATAAACTATAGGCAGCCAAGAGAAAAAATAGTGCGCGTTTATACATCATATTTTAAAAATTTACACTTATGTTACATGAATAGATTTTTGCCAGTGGACTTCCAATTCTCCCGTCCTGGCTCACAGTTGCGGGATCTATATTATATTTATTCTTTGCCCAATAGGCAAGGTTTTGCACCTGAAAGGTCATTACAAAATAACTCAACCCATATTTTTTGAGAAAGTTGTTTGGTAAGCTAAAGCCTACCATTACCTCTTGCAGTCGAATATTATCTGCTGGCAATATGCTGTTACTTGAATAGCGGGTAACAAAGTCCCTGTACGGGCTAACATCAGCGATTTTTGGTACATCAGTCCGGTTCTCATCTCCTGGAACCCGCCATCTGTCGGCAATCAGACTGCTGTTTTCCCGGTCGTATCCAGGATACGGCCTATAATAACGCATTACATAGCCTAAATTAAAGGTAAGTGCTACACGCGCAAAAAATTGTTTTACCCTGATCTCCTGGATAAATCCACCGGTAAAAGGTGCCTTGGTTACACCCTGGTTGATTAAGGCCGAAGCAACCGTAGTACTGTCCAGCTTAGCGGTGACATTTCCATTCTTATCATACATCTGAGGATCTCCGGATGAATTAAGTCCTGCCCATTTTGGTGCCCATATATTACTGATATCATAACCTTCCCTTGCTACCGTTGTATAGCTATTTGTTGCGGTAAAGCGTGTTACAGGTACATTTTTCGCGATGTTCTTATTGTGTGCACCATTTAAGGTAATGGTGTAATTAAAATTATTGGATTTGATCAGATTTGCACTCATGAAAAGCTCTATTCCCTTATTGGTAATGCTGCTGTAGCTAACCTGGGAAGAAAGTCCTGTACTTGGATCTGTTAATACAAACAGGTTATTGTTTACACCGCCGGAATTTTGATTATAATACCGTACATCTGCATTGTATCGACTTTCAATCAAACCAATTTTACCATGAACTTCAAACATCTTATTGGCCGCAGGTAAAAGGCCAAAGTTGCTGTTTGTGGCCTGGCTAAAAGATCCGCCTGTTGCAATATTGGTTGATGTCATCAGCGAAAATCCCTGATACGGGCTGATGTCCTGTAGGATTGCGTTAACTTCAAGATCGGTTATCGTGTTAGATTTAAAGTAACTTTCCCTAACAATGTTATAGTAAAAGCTACCATTGTATTGTGCTTTTCCTTCTGGTGATTTCCCATAGTTAAAGTGAAGATTAAGCAGCTTCTTTCTCAGAAACATATCTATTCCACCACTCAGGAAATTTAATTCTTTAGTCGCATTGCTTTTCGCATTGTACGTGTTGTTTGTTTCCAGGTTTCCGGTGTTGGTTTGCGTATTGTAAGCCCCGTTTACAACAACAGTACTATCGGCAAAAGCAAGCGATAGTTTTTGATAGAGCAACTTAGAGCTTTGGCCTTGCTGCTGGGTGGGTGTTGCTCCATTTACCCAAATGGTATAGTTTTTAAAATAGGGCTGCAAATACCTGCTATTACTATATTGGGTAGGCAAATCCGGCATTTTAATGTTGGTGGTTCCAACAGATAATAAAACATCCTTTAAAACGCTGTTCCAGTTTTTAACCACTCGTCCTGTCACATCGCCACTATAAGAAGTTTGCGTGGAGTACGTTGCTGCCTGTCCGTAAAGTGGGTTTAATACGTTGATATAGGTTCCCACCGCTTTTATTCTATCCGAAAATCCATATATAAGGGATGCATTCCCATTGAGGTTACGGTTTCTGGTGGTGTCGCCTGACAGCCGATGTGTCAATATACCCGGGTAAGCACTAGAGGTGGCACCTGCAAACAAAGAATAAAAGTTCGTTATAGCGGCATCAGTTGAAGGAAATGTTGGTAAATAAACGGGTGTACTGGTTTTTGTTGATGAATTATAACCATATAATGCAGCATTGGCCGGACTACTGCTAAGGGTACTTGCAGCACCCACACCTATGGTAGTGCTAATGTTATGTTTACCAATTACCCGCGAGTAGGTGAGGGCAGATCTTAAATTTAGGTCTTCAGAAACCCGTTTGCTCTCCTGCAGTATGTCACCGTATGGAAGATAAAAGTTAACACCCTTACTGCTTAATTGTCCATATTTATCTACCAGTTGTCTTGAATAGCTTGATTCTGCACCGTAAAGCGTCTGGTTATTTGTATTTCTACCGGTATACAAAAAAGAGGTAACCCATGACAGGCCAGGTAGCAACTGCCAATTCATGTTTAAGTTGGAACGTTTGATCGTTTCCTTAGACAAATTTTTATTGACTCTGGCGTCTTGAAGCAAATTTACGCCATAATTCTTATAACCAAGTCCTACAATCTTATTGTTTGCATCTTCCGAAAGTAACGTGTAATCATAAGCATAATTTCCCTGGTCATCTAAAAGCATCTGATAAGGGTCCAATCCCAGGTTTGCAGGAGAAAAAGAATTCCCGGCAGTGTTTTTTGCATCTGAAAAATTAACAAGCCACCGGATATGAAGTTTGTCTTTTAAAAGACTAAAATTATTGTTCAGGTTGAAAGTATACTCGTTTTTCTTACTTCCCAGGCCATTGTCATGTCCGGTGATGTAATTACCTATAGCCGTAAACTTATATGCTTTTGTACCCCCGCTAACGGTTAGGGTATGGTTTTGATTAAAGGAACTTTGCTGAAGCATGTTAACCTGGTCTTCGTTATCAAGCCTCCCCAAAGAATCCCATCGCGATTGAAACTGCGTCTCGGTAATCTGTTTTAATTTTCTTTTACTAAGCAGCTGCCTTGCAGGAGATAATCCAAATGGCGTACCATCATTATTTAGAAGTAAAGCCGGATCTTTAAGGTATTCTAAATAAGTAGCTGTATTGGCCAGGTTTAATTTTTGCCTGTTATATTTTGGTGCCGGCGAGTAATATAAATTAGTTGAATAATTGATCTGCAATTGTCCGGCCCTTGCCATTTTTGACTTGATCAGGATAGCCCCCCCGGCAGCTCTTGAGCCCCATTTAATTAATTCTTTGGGATCCTTAATGACTTCAATAGACTCTACGTTAGTCATCGGGTAATTGGCCGGAAATCCATCTTGCGGAAAACCATCAATTACCACGAGCATATTAGAGGCATTGCTTGCAAAATTGCTTGCCCCTCTGATCTCGGGGACTAAAGTATTCGTTACGGTTGTGATTGTATTGATATGGTAAATAAGGCTGATCTCGGCAGGAACATTCGTTCCCTTCAATAGCAGGTCAATAATCTGCTGTCCTTTTATTTTGCCGTAAGCGGCCAGGAAATCTTCGACTGAATAGCGCGTGAATCGCCTGGATTCCTGCCCACCTACCGTATGGGAATAGGCGTCAATACTGGTTACTGTTTTAGTACTTGTGTTTACAATTTGCAAACTCAATCCAGGAATAGTACCCTGCAGTACCTGTGCAAGGTTCATATAACTCCGGTTCTCCATGTTAATAAATCTTGTAGGATTAGCTTTTGCCTCATTCAGCCGGTGGATTTGTACTTCCGACAAATCAATACTTTCCAAATCACCTTTCT
>Ga0163162_10000050_pt1 | contig 120151 bp, 104 predicted proteins | sample S55metaG_FD_115310 | JGI IMG/M metagenome (GOLD analysis project Ga0163162, IMG submission 115310) | Switchgrass rhizosphere microbial communities from Kellogg Biological Station, Michigan, USA - S5-5 metaG | ecosystem: Host-associated > Plants > Roots > Rhizosphere > Soil | place: USA...
CAATGGTCCTTGGCAGCTTAAGCCCCGCTTTCGCTTATAGTCCTCGCTGCGCTCCGGGCTATTCCGCTTAATCGGGTTTAGGAACAAGGGCTCCTGCACCCAGTACCCCCGAAAATGAAATACAGGCGGAGCCAACTAGCCCTGGTTGCAGCGATACCCTGCAGCAACGAGGTACGAGGAAGCGAAGCGTATAAGCGGAAAACAGGAAGACATTTAGTGTCTTGTAGTGGATCTGCGCTCCTTTTAATAAGAATATTTATACTATCTGCCAGTGTCTGACCGACCGAAATAGAATTTGGAAATGAGCATGCAATGGTCCTTGGCAGCTTAAGCCCCGCTTTCGCTTATAGTCCTCGCTGGGCTCCGGGCTATTCCGCTTAATCGGGTTTAGGAACAAGGGCTTCTGCACTTAGTATACCGAATACAAAACGGCAATAAATAATCGAACTCAGGTTATTTATAAATCAAAAATCATTAAGTTAACTTTGTGAAAATTTCTTACATGAAAAAACACATCTTCTTCGACCTTGACCACACGATTTGGGATTTTGACCGCAACGCTGAGGAAACACTAAACGAACTTTATCATACTTATAAGTTAGATACACTTGGCCTTAAATCTTGTGCCGATTTTATCAGTACTTACACCGAAAATAACCATCAGTTGTGGGCCGACTATCATCTGGGTAAAATCACCAAAGATTTTTTAAGATCGGAACGCTTTAGTAAAACTTTTATTCAAATGGGTATCCATCCTGATGTAGTGCCGCATCAGTTTGAAGAGGATTACGTCAATATTTCGCCTACCAAAACCAATTTATTCGAAGGCGCAGAAAATGTTTTGAGCTATCTACAGCAAAAATACACCCTGCATATCATCTCAAATGGTTTTAAGGAGACCACCTTAACCAAAATGAACCTTTCGAATCTAAACCCATATTTTGAGAACGTGATTATTTCGGAAGATGTTGGCGTAAACAAGCCCAATCCCATCATTTTTGAATATGCATTAGATAAAGCAAAGGCCGTTAAGGAAGAAAGCATCATGATTGGAGATAGTCTTGAAGCTGATATTTATGGTGCCTTAAATTTTGGTATGGAGGCGATCTTTTTTAATCCTTTACAAAAAGAAAAACCTGAAGATGTAAAACAAGAAATTGTTCATTTGGAAGAATTATTGAAACTTTTTTAATCCTACTCCTTTTTTGTTTGATTTTGGCATTTGTTTGGCATTAATTCAAAACACACACAAATGAAACCTTAATTAAAATGAAAACAACCATCTTTTTAGGACTGGCAATGTCACTTGCTACCCTAAGTTTCGCTCAAAACAACCGCAGATCTGCCGAAGTTTTCTTAGAAATCGTTAATCCAGGCAAGTACAACGTGTATTTAGACGAAGAACTTGTTTCGTCTGCCCATGGTAGGTTCCGTTTTTACGATGTCTACAATTCTACACCAGTACTATCTATTATTCAGGGCAATACCGAAATCTTTAAACAACAGGTAAAGGTGATTCCGGAACAAAGGCTTGTTTTAAGCCTGGAAGGTAAAGAATTAATCACGTTGAAACAAATGAATATCTTTCGGAACAGGCAATACGCACTCGACGATTTTGATGGGTATACCGGAGACTATAACACGGGTATTGTTCCGCCAGTACTGCCAGATCCGAATTACCGTTTATTATCACCAGAGGCTTTTCAGGAATTTTATACGAGTTATAAAAAATCCGTTTTCGATAGCGAAAGGGTAAGACTGATCAATGCAGTGAGTAAAAATGCTTCATTTTCCAGCAGTCAGAGTAAACTTATCCTTAAAACATTCACATTTGATGGTGAACGGTTGAAGATTGCCAAAAGCCTCTATCAAACCGTTGTAGATCCGCAAAATTATTTTACAGTTGCTGAAACATTTGAATTTCCCTACTATAAAGATGAATTTTTAAAATATTTGGAGAAGCCGTAATTCGGCTTATCTTTATTACATGACGGCTGCAAAAATAAAGGTATCCATACATCGAGTGGTTGATGCCTATAAATCGAAATTATCAAATTACCCTGATGATGTTTTTCAAATTACGCCTCCTATTTCTGGCTGGAGTTATAGCGAAGTATACTCACATATTTTCGATTCGAGCCTACTTTCTTTAATTGCCTTTGAACATGCTGCAAATGGCAAAGGCGAAAGCAAACCGACCCATTTTATGGTAAAGTTGATTCTATTACTGGGCACATTACCTCCTGCACAAAAATATAAGGTACCGAAACGGCTGGAAGAGCGTATAAAAAAGATCAGCAAAACAGAAGCGCTCGAATTTATTTTAGCATTTGAAAAGGCTTTGGATGACAATTACCAGCTACTTGCACATGCAAAAGCCAATAGCAAAACGAAACATCCCAGGTTAGGCTATTTAAATGCGAAACAATGGCTTAGGTTTATAGAAATACATTTAAAACACCACCTAAAACAGTTACAAAGAATAGAAAAGAGCTTTCAGACTTAAATTAATTTCGCCATATTTGGTTAACCCTAAATGCTGTGCTCATGAAATATGCATTTTACCTTTCCATACTTACTTTACTTTTTGCCTGCAATGCCAGCGAAAAGAAAGAAAGCGCTCAAACAGTTATTCCAACACCAACAGGGCTTCAGGGACTGCAAAAAAGCAATGTTGCACAGCCGATAGCGCAGCAAACTAAAAGTAACCTGATTTTTAATCCGCCGCATGGCGAAGCCGGACATACCTGTGCGCTGGCTGTTGGGGCACCATTAAATCGAAATGCCGCAGCTCAACCTCAGCAGAAGCTTACTCCGCAATCCATACCAACTCAGTCAATGCCGGTTTCCAATGCTTCTGGCAAAAAACTGAATCCTAAACATGGAGCGCCTGGCCATAGATGTGATATTGCCGTTGGGGCACCCCTGGATAGTAAACCTACACAGGTGGCTACTAATACTACACAGCCTGCAGTTACCCAGGTACCAGCAGTAAAAGTGGGCAAAGGTCTAAACCCACCTCACGGCCAACCCAACCACAGGTGCGATCTTGCCGTTGGTGCACCATTGAATAGTAAACCGGCCTCAATTGTAAACCCAACTCTAATTCCAACGCCTGAAGCCAAAACTACCGAGACCAAAGTTTTGGAAACTAAAAGTGAGGGCTAGTCTCCAAACAGACAATAAAATATTTTGAATTTAGGGCACATTACTTAACGCACATTTTTTTACATCTTTGCGCTAATGAAATTACCCACCATAAAAGGTTTTGATGAGGAAGCATTTAACAAGTATTTAAAGAATACGGGATTGTTAATGCTTGGAAGAGTTGGCAGTTTAGCTATTAAAATGGCTGTTAGCATTATGGTGGCTAACTATTTGCTGGCCTTTAACAATGGTATTTTAACAAGCGCGATTGCATACACCTATCTTTTTGCGTCTATTGCCGGCCTTGGCCTGGATCAGTTCATTGTAAAAGAGCTTCATCAGTTCCCGGGCAATAGAGATACCATATTGGGAACTGCATTTTTGTTAAAAGCTATTGCCGGATTGATCTGTATCCCAGCTATCCTTCTCGCTTGGACCATCCGTCCGCTTTCTGATATTCCATACCACATTATACTCATATTATCCTTTACGGGCTTGTTCCAGTCCCTAACTGTGATCGATTCTTATTTTCAATCCGAAGTTCAGTCGAAATATATTATGCAGGTGCAGATTGTTGGAAATTTTATATCAGCGCTTACCAAGGTTATGCTGATTATATTTTCGGCAAAATTGATCTATTTCGTGTATTCATTTCTTTTCGATACCGTTTTGTTATCAATGGGTTATTTTTATGTTTATCAGCATAAAGGCAGAAATATTTTTAACTGGAATTTTAATAAAGAATTAGCCATCAAATTACTCCATTTTTCGTGGCCACTGATTATTTCGGGAATCATGGTTTCGGTTTACATGAAAATAGATCTACTGATGCTAAAAGAAATTCTGGGGGAGAGTGGAACTGCAGAGGCTGGAGCCTATGCAACGGCAGTAAGCCTTAGTGAAGCCTTAAATTTTGTGCCGGTAGCTATTGTAACCTCACTTTTTCCTGCTATTTTAAATGCAAGAAGAGATAATCCTGAACGGTATCAAAAAAGACTTCAGAACCTATATGATCTTATGGCCTGGCTAAGCCTTGCATTTGCCCTGTTTGTAACCTTTGCCGCACCATATATCTACAAGTTGTTCAATCCAGAATTTGCATTTGCAGCACCGGCATTGGCCTTACATGTATGGGGAAGTATTTTTGTTTTTTTAGGTGTAGCCAGTGGCCAGTATCTGATTGCGGAAGGATTTAGCCGCCTTACTTTTATCCGTACGGGTTTTGGGGCAGCGGTTAATATTGTATTAAACTTAATCCTGATTCCAAAAATGGGAATGATTGGTACAGCTATAGCTACTGTAATTGCTTATTTTTGTTCCACTTTTTTAATTCTGCTGTTCAAAAGAACAAGGCAACAGGGTTACATGATGTTAAAATCACTCTTCCTTGTTACCGCCTTCCAAAAAATATTTAACCGATAATTATAACCGGTAAACGCAGGTACGTAAAGTTTTTGCAAAAAAGGTATAACCCCTTTCCTTTAAGAATTTGTATATCGGTGAATGATTAAGATCATCAACATTAACATTTTCTTCAACCAAAATCACACCGGGTTTATATTTATCCCAGTTATTGGAAAGTAAAACCTGATAATCCAGGCCCTCAACATCAATACTCAAAAAATCGATAGTGGTATTGGCCGGCAGATATTGATCCAAAACATCACTTAAAGGCAATACATCAATATCAAGTTCTTTTATGATTTTATATTTACCCGATTCGGCATCGATTCTTTTCGAAACTTCTTCAGAAAAGCTATTCAACGCAGGCTCATTAAAACAATAGAATTTTAGTTTGGTTTTTTCAGGTCCGATGCCTATGTTTAAATTAATATCTCTTTTTCTGAATGTATTAAAAGCACCAATTGCAGATGGAGTAGGTTCGATGTTAATCCCTTTCCATCCCCGTTTATAAAAGTAATTGGTATTGGAATATCTTACAGGATGATGTGCCCCAACATCAACAAAGAAGCCCTTATATCCTTTCTTCTGCTCATAAATCGCTTTAAGTATCATATCCTCACCATCTTGTGAATATGATTTGCTGTAGGCGAAATAATTAACAGGCAAATATTTTAACAGGACCTTCTTTATCGCTTTAATCATAAATTTTTTTTACTTAGTTTCGAATCTATCGACTTCAAAACTAAGTAAAAAGTGTGAATATTAGTTCATCAGGCCTAACTATCTTACTGATTTTAAATGGCTAGAAATCAGCAAAAAATACATAAGGCTTAATCAATCCCTTATTTTAATTAGTTGTAGATTTGTGTTAATTTTATTTTTCCCTTAAATCTAAAAATCTGTTTCACGCTCGTATAATGCACAACAAAAACTTCCCGTTTTATAGGTTATTATATCTTTTGGTATTTTTTTTATTTTCTTTAAAAGGTTATGCGCAACAGCAGCCCATTCCAGATTGGGTAAAGGATATTGGTGGTTTTGGCGAAAGCAAGGTAAGCGGAGTGGCGGTTGATAAATTTGATAACGTTTACATTGCCGGAAATTTCAGAAGTACGGTAACCGTTGATTTATCTGGTATTTCTACTCCGGTTAATTTGACCTCGAATGGTGATTATGATGTTTTTATTGCTAAATATACGCCTGATGGAAAATTAATCTGGGCAAAAAGCATTGGCGGATCAGGGCTTGACCAAGTCAATAACTTAACAGTTGATGATGAATCAAATGTAATTTTTGGAGGTCAGTTTAACTCGCCTAGCATGGATTGCGATCCCGGATCGGGAACCTTTAGTCTTAACAATGCGGGCGGAAACGACGCTTTTATTGTAAAACTCGATTTAGACGGCAATTTTAAATGGGCAAAAAATATTGGAGGTTCATATACAGAATACGGACATGTTGTTGCCGCTGATCGTTTGGGCAATATTATTTTTGTAGGCTCCTATTCGTCAAATATAAATTTGCCTGGCTTTAACCTGGCTCCTAAAGGAGATTTAGACGGCTTTATTGTTAAATATGACAGCAATGGTAATATTCAATGGGCTTACGGTTTGGGATCATTTAGTACAGATGAGATCCGGCACGTGATAACCAATACCAATAATGAAATTATCATTATGGGTTATTTCTCGTCCAATATCGATTTAAATCCAAAAGGTCCGGCCAGCACTATTACAGGTACTTCACCAAATTACTTCATCGCAAAATACACAGCAAACGGTCAGCTCATATGGTCCAATAAAATAGATGGAGCCGCAGCCGTTGTATCATCTTTAGCATCAGGACCGAACAACGATATTTATTTAACTGGTGTTTATAGTGGTACGGTAAACTTAAGTTCTCCAGCAAACAATATTTCCTTAACATCAACAGGGGGCAAAAACCTATTCGTTGGAAAATACAGCTCTTCAGGCATAACACTGTGGGGTAAAAATATAGGCGGTAATAGCCCAACGCCATACAGTTATTATATTACTGCTGATGTAGAGGATAACGTATATATAGGAGGTTACTTCGACGGAACCCTGATTTTTGGTGATGCCAGTTTAAATAAAACATTAACATACCACGGTGCAAGAGACACATTTTTCGGAAAATATACAGGAACGGGCAGTTATGTATGGGCATTTAATTTTGGAAGTAGCTGCTTTAGTAACTATGGACATAAAATTGCTGTCGATTCAAAAAAAAATATTTTACTCGCGGGCTCATTTTGTAGCACTGTAGACTTTAACCCCGGAATATGCGACCTAAAGATTACGGCAAAAAACGGAATATCAGATGGCTACATTTCAAAATATAACCAGGTTAAATTTACCGGTGATGCCAACATTGCTTCTTTTGAGCTTGCCGAACAAACAGCGCCTGCAATAATTAATACACAGGATAAAACGATAACCATTAAGGTAAATGCCGGAACTAATGTTACAGCACTGAAACCAACATTAACTACTGACATCGGTGTTGTATCGCCATTATCAGGCGTGGCCAATAATTTTACACAGCCACAGCAATATATCATTACATCTAACTGCCAGGATTATATCTGGCTGGTTACTGTACAGGTAGAAGCAACAAATGAAATAAAAATTTGCGCTGGGGATACACAGATCCTTGTAGGCGTTCCGGCCAATACCATACCATCAAATACATATCTATGGCAGATTAAGGATCTATCTGGCAATTGGATAGCCGCACCTAACACCAATGCAAGCATTGATTATGAATTGAAAGGGCTTACTAATTTTACCAACCAGGATATTACCTATCAGTTTAGGCGGAAGGTGTTTACCGCCAATACCGAACTTATCGAACCGGAAATCAATGTTATAATTCATCCTGCTACTACTAACAATTTAATCAGTACAGCACAAAACATACTATGTAATGGCACATCTAATGTAATAGTTACGGGTACATTGCCACAAGGAGCAGAAAATACTATAGCAATATATAAATGGCAGGAAAGCGACGACGAATTAACCTGGCGGGATATCAATAACGAAACAGGGAAAGACCTTTCTATTATCATTGCAAAAACTAAATATTTTAAACGCCTTACTTTCTCAGCAAATTGCATGAGCTACAGCAACACGTTAAAAATAGAAGTTCAGCCCCAGGTTACTACTTCAGTTGCCGGCGATAATATTGCCCTTTGCAATAATGGTTCAGTTACACTAAATGCAAATACACCTGCCCTCAATGAAACGGGTACCTGGCAGATTATAAGTCCCGTAAACTATAATCCTTTTAATGCTGAAAATGAACATGATCCTAACCTGCAGATTAATAATATACCAACTGATATTGATGTGGTTTTAAAATGGACGATCAATCATAATATCTGCCAAACGGCTTCATCATCAACCATTACAATCCATAACTATAGTGAGGCTATTTTAACTTTACCCAGCAATTTAACCATTACCGAAGGTCAATCTGTAAAGATTCCTGCTACTGTAACTCCAGCTGATCATAATTATACCTATACATGGAGTCCAGGTAGTGGCCTTGATCATTACGATATATTGACGCCAATTGCAAAACCTGATCAGACAACGGTCTATCATCTTAAAATTACTTATGGAAATAATTGTATAATTGAAAAAGACATTCGAATTGGTGTGGATAAAATAAATAAGCTTACAATTTGCTCAGGCGAAAATGTACAGCTTACCGGAGAAGCTTTTATTGGAACTAACGCGGGCATACAGTGGCAGTTTTTTGATTCGGGAGCCTGGGTGAATATCCAGAATGCTAACAATGCAGATTTTTCTTTAAAAACCAATGAGCATTTTGAGAATACACCAATATTGGCCATGTATAGAAGAATGATTACCGCTGGTGGCACAACCTATTTCGACTCTAAATATGAGATAACCACGGCGCCACATACGCAAAACAACATGATTAGCACTGAAACCTTAAATTATTGCGGCAACACAACTGGACAGCTTAGCATTACCGGTTCAAACCCAATTGGTGCGTCAGAAATGGCCATAGATTATACATGGGAACAAAGTAATGATGGCATAAACTGGAATACAATCATTAACGAGAGAGCCAAAGATATTGTATTAAGTAATCTATCAGCAACAGCTTATTTTAGAAGAACAACATTTAGTAATTCCTGTCCATCATTAAGTAATATATTAAAAATAGCCGTCAACCCATTACCTACCATTGCAAATGCAGGCGAAAACCTTGATCTGTGCGGAGAATCATCTGTTATTTTAAACGGAAATAAACCTGGGGACAACGAGGTCGGTACCTGGTCTGTTATTTCACCTGCAAACTTTAATCCATTTACGTCAACAAATATTCATGATCAAAATGCGGTAATCAATAATTTCCCAATTGGCCAACAAATTGTTCTTCAATGGGAAATTACAAACAACAATTGCAATACAACTACTAAGGATGAAGTAGAAATCAATTCATACCGTGACATTTTTGTAACTGCCCCCACTAAGCTCACCATAGATTATGGTAAAGTGGTTAATTTAAATGTATTTACAGATTTAGGGGATGAGTCTTATAATTTTGAATGGTTCCCTAAAACAGGGTTGAAAAATCCATCTAGTTTAAGTCCAGACGCCAGCCCCCTAGAAAATACAACATATACCTTAAAAATTAATTATGGACATAACTGTAGTAAAACGATTCTGATAGAAGTAATTGTTTTGAACACCATAGAAATCCCGAAAAGCTTTTCGCCAAACGGAGATGGCATTAATGATAATTGGAGCATTGGGAATATTTTAAACTATCCCGGATCTAAAATTGCAGTATATAACCGATACGGAACACTAATGTATCAAAACGCAGGTAATTTGTCTGCATGGGATGGAACACATAAGGGCCAGCTGGTGCCGGTTGGCGTGTACTATTATGTTATTAAACTTAATGATAGGTATAATTCGGTTTATAATGGGAGTATTACTGTATTACGTTAGATTATCGCCACTTGTATTGAAACATTTCCCCTAAGAATATCTTTATAGGGGAAATGTAACTGAAGGCAATTAATTCATAAATTTTAAAGGAATATAATCATCTAAATTGTATGCGCCGTTTCCAACTGACATCTTATTATCTGAAAACCATACATAGAATTTACCTGATGAAGCTGCTATACCCACGTCCATAATATTGCTATATGTTTCAGAAGATGAGATAACATAATTTTGCAAACCTGCATAAGCTCCTAAATCAGTGGAATTACCTTCAGAAAAAGTTCCATCTCTATAAAAAGCAAAGCAATGATCATTGGATTTCAAAATGGCAATACCAGCTATATCTGCAGGGACCTTACCAGCGGGTAATACATAGTTTTTTGGCAAAATATAATCGCCGAAGTTACCTATACCTTGTCCTACTGACATGGTTCCATCTTTATACCAAACATATCCGCGCCCTGCATTCGATATTGCCATATCGATTACATCACTATAGTTTTTTCCTGATGGTAAATAATATTGCTGAGTTACTCCGCTTATAGATGTTGAATTGCCTTTAGTAACAAAGCCCGATAAACCCCAAAAATAAACCCCATCATCCGTACCTATATCGATACCCGCCATGGTTGCCAGTGTACCAGAAGGATTAGTGGTTACAACAGGATATAATGATGCTATTGCTTGTTTATCCATATTAGACAGATAAGCTGCGCCAGAACCACATTGTCCGCCATTCATTAACGAACCAGGGTCGGTACCTCCAACGTTCGGAACATCAATTGCACTTGCATAAGTGCCGATATCGTCGGTACCATTTTGAGGCTCACCATTTGCCTGCCAGTTCGTATGTCTAAAACCTACACAATGACCTATTTCGTGTGTAATTGTACGTTGTCTTTGATCAAAGCTATTTCCTGAGATGTAAGTTTTATTAATTTTTATTAACCCGCCTGCATTTCCACTTGTAGGGAAACGGGCAACTCCACAATAGCCATTACCTAAATTCTCATCTTTAATCAGAATATCATAGCCACCGCTATAAACAATATTAAAATGAATGTTTGCATTTGGAACGCTATTCCATTGATTAACCGCAGAATTAATTTCCGACATCATACTTGACATCGATGCATCTACTGAAATCCTAATGTTGGTTCTGTTTGTAGTACTAACCAAACTGCCGGTATAGTACTGTTCTGTCTTTGGCCCTGTACCTGAAGGAATCTGCATATCTTTAGAAAATAAGATATCTTCTTCTACAATATAGTCGCTACCAATATCTTTAATTGATGAAGCTGGAAAGCCCAGGCTTTTGATATAATTAAAAACAGCGTCTTTTTTATTTACTTCAGGCTGGGTGACACTTTCCCCGTTCTTTTTACAGCCTAAGGAATAAATTGAGATTGCCGCAATCATAAGCAACCCTTTAATGGTTTGTCTAGTTTTCATAAATGAAGCTTAATTTAAATTGTTGTTTTTTTAAAAAAGGTAACGTTTTCGTTTATTTAGTTTTAAATCTGGAAAACCAATCAGAACTGATATCGATATCTCGAATATATGGAATATATTTAATAATACATATTAAATTTTCATTCAAGTAGATTTTATAACACAAAATTTGTAATTTTTATGTATATTAAAATTTTGTCTTGTTAGATTATTCAAATTATATAATTCACAACAGTTATATTTGTATTAAATGACACAAATGTTAACTGCAGAAGTAAAAACAGCCTACGATAATTTTTATACCAATAGCGATGTGGCATGGAGAATGCTCGGAGCCAAATATAAGGCCCATAACATTGTTGATGTTTGCAAGGGGATAAAACCTAAAAAAGTACTTGAGGTTGGCGCAGGCGATGGCAGTATTTTACATTTTTTAAATGAATGGCATTTCGCGCCAGAACTTTATGCCTTAGAAATTGCACAAAGTGGTGTCGATCTGATAAAAGATCGTAATCTCTTCAGCTTAAAAGAAGCACGAACTTTTGATGGCTACAAAATCCCTTATGAAGACAATACATTTGACCTGGTTATCCTTGCGCATGTTTTAGAGCATGTAGAGCATGAAAGATTACTGATCAGGGAGTTAAAACGCGTAGCTAAATATATTGCAGTAGAGGTACCAAAAGATTACCGTTTTGATGTAGATAAACGCATGAAACACTTTTTGGATTACGGGCACATTAACATGTACACCCCAACTTCGCTCAGATTTTTACTGCAAAGCGAGGGGCTGGAAATTTTAGCTGATAAAATTTCAATGACGGCAACTGAAACTGTAAAATTCAATGAATTTATCAATAGAAAGGCGCCTAAAACATTTTCTAAAAACCTAAAAATAGAGTTAGAATACAGGATAAAAAAAACATTGGGTAATTTATTTGGAAGGAAAAAACAGGAACAGTTTGCCAATGCATATACCGTGTTAACCAAAAAATCAGATCATAACCTGCAGATATTTTAGCGCTAAAAGGTAATATATAAGCTAAGAATATCAAACTTATATGACCTTAAACTTCTTCAGTGTTAAGCCTCTACTGGATGTACCGTTATATTAATCGAAGTTTTACCGTGGCCATTTAACCATATAAGGAATAGAAGAAAATTTAAGTGTGATCGCTACTACCAAACTATAATTCGGTATATTTCAATAGAAATTAAATCTGTTTAAAAAACATCCCTGGTTAATTATTTAACAAAAGATAATAAAGGAATGTTATTAACTAGAAATTACTTAAAGGACTTAGTTTACAAGGTAAGCGGAGCAGCAATTGAGATCCATAGAGCTTTAGGCCCAGGGCTTTTAGAATGCACTTATCATAAATGCATGATTCACGAGCTGCAAATCAGAAATATTAATTTCAAATCAGAGTTAACCGTCCCAATAGATTATAAAGGGTTAATAATTAATTCAGAATTAAGGTGTGACTTACTAGTTGAGGATTCGCTGGTTGTTGAATTTAAAGCTGTTGAAAGTGTTGCACCAATTCATGTAGCCCAACTGTTAACTTATATGATGTTATTAAAATTACCCCTTGGATTAATGATAAACTTTAATTGTTTGCATATCTTTCAGAAGGCCAAAAAACATACGTAAACGAAATATATGAATCAATTTATTAGTATATTTTTGCCTAAACTTATGTGTGCCTTAAATTTATTATATGGTAAAAGATGTGGCCAACTTAGTATTATGGTTAACCCTATAAATCTTAACTTGTAAAACAAAAATGCAAAACCTTGCCCCAATAGCACTTTTCGTATACAACCGTCCGCAGCACACAGCGCGTACCTTACAATTTCTGCAACAAAATGAGTTTGCAGCGCAAAGCCATTTGTATATCTTTTCTGATGGTGCCAAAACCGATATGGATAGAGAAAAAGTTGCGGAAGTAAGAAAAATCATTAAAAAAGCAGATGGATTTAAGTCTATTAAAGTAATAGAAAGTAAGATTAATGCAGGCTTAGCCAATGCGGTAATTGCAGGAGTTACCCAATTAATAGCAGAATATGATCAGGTAGTTGTATTTGAAGATGATCTCATCACCTCTCCGCATACCCTGGCCTATTTCAATACCGCGCTAAACCACTACCGCGAAGAGGAAAAAGTAATGCATATCGGCGCTTATATGTATCCTTTAAAAGCAGATAACCTTCCTCAATCATTTTTCTACAGGGCAGCCACAAGTTGGGGTTGGGCCACATGGGGCAGAGCATGGAAAAATTTCGAACCAAATATTGACGTTCTTCTTAAACAATTTGATAAAAAGAAAAAGACGGCATTTTCCATTGATAATAAAATGAATTTCTGGAAACAGATGCAGGAATTTAAAAGAGGCAAAAATAATAGCTGGGCCATAAGATGGTATGCCTCCATCTTCTTAAAAGGAGGCATTACACTTAACCCATCTCAATCACTCGTTAACAACATCGGCCACGATGGCACAGGCGTACACTCAGGAATCAACGATATCTATAACGTCGTTATCAACCCTAAACAAATTGTTGAATTTCCAACTGTAATAGCCGAAGACCCTATTGCATACAAAGCCATCAAAAGCTTCCTGATTAAGCGAAAAGGCAATATGGTAACAAGGGTTAGGCGTTTTGTAAAAGAAAAGCTGACACAATATTTTTCCAAAAAATAATGATGGCATCATATTCTTATCTAAATAAGCGATATAGCTCAGCGTTGTAGGCAATTAAAAAAATGACAAACCTTTTTTAATTGCTCATGTTGCTTTTATAACATCGAAACTATAAAAATAAAGAACATGAAAACGACAACAGAAACAGCAGAAGTATTAAACGATTTAATTCAAATTAATAACGACCGTATTGAAGGTTACGAAAAAGCCCGTCAGGAATTAAAAGATGAAGATGCCGATTTGAAGACGTTATTTTTAAATATGATAGGCGAAAGTCAAAAATATAAAATGGCATTGGCAACTGAAGTATCCGCTTTAGGTGAAGATATTGAAACAGGAACTACGAATTCAGGCAAAATCTACAGGGCCTGGATGGATGTAAAAGCACTTTTTACCGGCCACGATCGTAAAACAGTTTTAAACAATTGTGAGTTTGGTGAAGACGCAGCACAAAATGCATATAAAATGGCTTTAGAGGGAGAGGATATCCCTGCAAATATCAGAGAATTAATTTCAGACCAAAAGGCATCTTTAAGAGTATCGCATGATGAAATCAAAAGGTTACGTGATGCCCAGGCTTAAATAAATTAAAACATAAAGATGAAAACCTCCTTCGAGCAAATCGAAGGAGGTTTTTTTTATAATTGCTTCGTCATCTCGACTGGAGCAATGCGTAATGGAGAGATCTATCCAGAAGGATTTCTCCCACTTCATTGCATTCCGCCCGAAAACGCCACCGATGGCAGAATAAATTAGTTACTTACGATTCCAATTCCCGATCCAAATGTTCAGTAACACGCTGAATCGTATTATCAATCGTATTACTTAAAATGGTTAAGTAAGAACCTTTTTTAGCAGTTTCAATCGCAACCTGTAAACAAGCTGTACTTTTATTGTTAATAATAATTTCCTTATTAGGATCAACTTCTTTTATCCCTTTAATCAGCAAATCAACCAGTTCTTGTTGTTGTCTGCCACGGAGATATTTCTCCTGACAAATGTAGATCTTGTCAAACATCTGTGCAGAAATACGGGCGGTTTCCAAAATATCCTCGTCTCTTCTATCTCCTGTTGCCGAAATAATACCAACCTGCTCTGTAGCCTCAACTCCCTGCAAGAAGCCCTTCACGCCATTGAATCCATCGGGATTATGTGCAAAATCAACCAGTACTTTAAAGTCTTTGAACCTGAAAATATTCATCCTTCCAGGCGTATGCGCTGCAGAAGGGATAAAGGTTTCTAACGATAAACGGATATCTTCAGGTTTATAACCCCATAAATAGGCTGCTAACGTCGCCGCCAGTACATTCTGAATCATAAAGTTTACAGAACCACCAAAGGTTAAAGGAATGTGGGTGGCTTTATCTACCCTTAATTTCCAATCGCCGGTTTTAATGGTGATATACCCATTTTCATAAATGGCAGCAATTCCGCCTTTTCTACAATGCTCTTTTACAACAGGATTATTTTCATCCATACTGAAATAAGCAACATTGCAACGCGCATCTTTAGCAATGCGAACACAATAACCGTTGTCGGCATTTAGCACAGCCCAACCTTTGCGGCGTACAGCTCCGATTACAACAGCTTTAACCCGGGTTAAATCGTCAAGATTATGAATGTCAGAAAGCCCCAGGTGATCTTCCTGGATATTGGTAACTACACCGATATCGCAGGCATTAAATCCTAAACCTGCCCTTAAAATTCCGCCACGGGCTGTTTCCAAAACGGCAAACTCTACTGTTGGGTCTTTTAAAATAAATTCGGCACTTACCGGTCCGGTAGTATCGCCTTTCATCAACATCGTATTATGCACATACACGCCATCACTGGTGGTAAAACCTACACGTTTACCATTGCTGCGGATAATGTGCGCAATTAAACGGGTCGTGGTCGTTTTTCCATTGGTTCCGGTAACCGCAATAATCGGGATCTGTGACAATTTTCCCTGCGGATAAAGCATATCGATTACAGGGGCCGCAACGTTACGTGGCAAACCTTCGCTCGGTGCCAGGTGCATCCTGAAACCAGGAGCAGCATTAACTTCCAATACCACACCGCCATTTTCAGTTAACGGTTGGGTAAGGTTCTGTGCCATGATATCGATACCGCAGATATCCAATCCGATTACCCTCGAAATCCTTTCGCAGATGAAAATATTCTGTGGGTGAACAATGTCTGTCACATCAATGGATGTTCCTCCCGTACTTAAATTGGCGGTCGATTTTAAATAAACTACCTCTCCTTTTTCCGGAATGGTTTCTAAGGTATATTCTTTTTTGGCTAATAAATCCAACGTATCACGATCAACAGCTATTTCCGTTAACACATTCTCATGGCCATAACCACGACGTGGATCTTCATTTTCCTGATCAATTAATTCCTGGATGGTATGGATCCCGTTTCCTTTTACATGCGCCGGATCGCGTTGTGCAGCAGCAACCACTTTATGATCGATTACCAGCACGCGGAAGTCAAATCCGGTAATGTATTTTTCAATAATTACCCTTCGCGAATATGTTTTGGCATATTCAAAAGCTGCCACAGCATCTTCCATTGTTTTTACATTAATGGTTGCACCTTTACCGTGGTTGCCATCAAGCGGTTTAAAAACTAAGGGAAATCCAACCTTTTTAACGGAAGCTTCCAGATCTTCAGGATTAGAAATGGTTACCCCTGCAGCTACCGGAATGGCAGCTTCGGTAAGCAAACGCTTCGTTTCTTCCTTATTACTGGCCAGATCTACAGCAATGCTGCTGGTTTTTTCAGTCATGGTAGCCCTAAAACGCACCTGATTTTTACCATAACCCAACTGTACCAACGAACTTTTGTTCAATCTTATCCATGGAATGCTTCTTTTTACTGCCTCCTCAACAATCGAACCTGTACTTGGGCCTAAGGCTTCCAGTTCACGTATCTCTTTCATTCTGCGGATATCGTGTTCTAAATCGTACTCTTCATTATTGATCAAAGCTTCTGCAATTCTAACTGCTGCTTCTGCGGAGTAAACCCCTACTTTTTCCTCCAGGTAACTGAAAACCACATTATAAATACCTTCGGTTTTGGTCATGCGTGTTCTGCCAAAGCCAGTTTCCATGCCAGCAAGCGTTTGAATTTCGAGCGCAATGTGCTCAATCACGTGCCCCATCCAGGTTCCTTCTTTCACACGGGTAAAAAAGCCACCTTCAACACCTTTTGAACACCGATGGGTAAACATGCTTGGCAACAGTTTCTCCATCCTTTCGCTAAATCCGTCTATTACATTTGTTGGTTTTTGCTCCAAATCTTCTAAATCCAGTCTCATCTGGATCAATTTCTTACGGCTAATAGACCATATGTTTGGTCCTCTTAATACTTGTATATTTAATATCTTCATGTAATGTTTTGTTCTTTTTTATGCTAAAGATAGATTTAGGAATCAATCTCTGTACTCAAGTTTAAGAATGAAATTGATGACTGTAAATTATGCATTTATTTTGAAAATAGACGTTTCAATTAGCTAAATCAATTTTAGGGCGTATTTGTTTTATTTTCAAGTACAATCCTATTAATTTTAGGCTATAATATTTTAACTTTTGTTAATAAATTGAATATTCTTTACAAAAAAAGTCGTGTTTTTTATCTTAAGCCTATATATTTGGGTTTTTTGATACAATTATAACACACACAGAATGGTTCCGAAAGGTAAACTCATCATCATTGGTGGCGCAATAAATACAGGTAGCTTCGCAGAAACGCAATTTGGACTGCCTGAAAATATGAATTTTTTCGAGCGTGGAATTTTAAAACGGATTACTACGGAATCATTAAGAGATACTCAATCTCGGTTCGAGATCATCACAACAGCATCATTAATGCCCGAAAAAGTTGGTGAAGAATATATCAAGGCTTACGCACAATTAGATGTGCATAATGTTGGTGTTCTTAATATTACCAACCGCGAAGAAGCCAATTCTGATGAAAATTACGAACGGATCAAGGCTGCAGAAGTAATTATCTTTACCGGTGGTGATCAGCTCCGTCTTTCTTCAATCTTTGGTGGGACAAAGACCCATCAGATTCTATTAGACAAATATAGAAACGAACCCGTAGTCATTGCAGGTACTTCGGCAGGAGCAGCTGCAAGTTCCAAAAACATGATTTACCAGGGGAGCAGTAAAGATGCTTTACTAAAAGGAGAGGTTAAAATTACCGGCGGATTAGGCTTTATAGATGATGTTATTGTAGACACACATTTTGTTCAACGCGGCAGAATTGGACGCTTGTTGTATGCCGCGGCCAGTAATCCTGGTATTTTAGGGATCGGACTTGGAGAAGACACCGGTCTTTTTATTGCTGATGGACATAAAATGGAAGCCATTGGCTCTGGGATGGTAATTTTAGTAGATGGCCGCACGATGGCCGATACCAATTTAACCGATGTAGAAATGGGGCAGCCTGTTTCTATTAAAAACATGGTAGTGCATGTGATGTGCGATGGAGACGTTTATGATTTAACAGACCATAGTTTAGTAATTCATCACCCAAAGGTAATTCCGATAGCCTAATTCAGTAGCAGTTAACAGTGGACGATTTTGAGCTTGGATTTACCCAATCCTGATACCTGCTACTTAATACTACAATACTCAAAAAATGAAACTAATTATACATGGCGGTTTCTTCAGCGAATCGTCTACCAATCAGGAAACGAAAAAAGCTAAACAAGATGCTTTAGCTTCAATTGTTACGCGCGGACACGAATATTTAAAAACACATACTGCTTTTGAAACCGTTATCTATACTGTTGCATTGTTAGAAGATAACGAACTATTTAACGCAGGTATTGGTTCGCAGATCCAAAGCGATGGAAAAGTAAGGTTGAGTGCAGCCCTGATGGATGGCAAAACCGAGAAATTCAGTGGCGTAATTAATATAGAAGATGTTAAAAACCCTATCGAGATTGCACATAAACTGCTCACATACGATGACCGGGTGCTTAGTGGAGATGGTGCCCAGCAATTTGCCAGAACAAATGGTTTTGAATATTTCGATCCCATTACCAAACAGCGCCAATCAGAATACGAAGCTAAATTAAACCAAAAGAATAATAAAGGAACGGTAGGCTGTGTAGCACTTGATGCAGACGGAAATTTAGCCGCAGCAACCTCTACTGGTGGAAAAGGCTTTGAAATTCCTTGCCGGGTGAGTGATTCCGCAACGGTAGCAGGCAACTATGCCAATCAACATGCGGGTATTTCCTGTACCGGAGTAGGGGAAGATATTGTAAGCGGTGCCCTGGCTGCAAAAATTGTAACCCGCGTTACCGATGGTTTTTCTTTAAAAGAAGCAGCAGATAAATCTTTTGCTGAACTTAAAGCTTTTGATGGCTTTGCAGGCGTTGTAGGCATTTCTGCAGCAGGTGAAGTTTACCATTGCGACTCGCATCCTTACATGGTTTGGGCATCTTTTGATGTTAATTTACAGGTATTTAGCTGAAATTAGATTTAAAGTATTATTTTTGTTGCATGACCAAAATTGTATTGGCTTTAATTAGCCTTTTTGCATCATTACAACTACAAGCTCAAAATCTAGATAAATCTGAGATCCAAGAACCTAATGGTAGTGCAATCAGTATAGCAGTATCAAAATTTGAATTGGAAGATGGAAATTCTTTTTTTGAGGAGGCAGAAGATTTTGAGCGGAAAGGCGATTATAACGAAGCCCTCACTTTATTTGGAAAGGCCGCTTTTGAATATAATTCCGTAAAAAATTTCAATAGATACGGGCTGGCCGTTATCAAGATGAGTAATATGCATTATCAACTTGGCCGTTTCGCTGATGCTGAGCAAATTCTTTTAAATGTAGCCCTAAAAAATTATTCAAAAACCGGAAACAAAGCCGGAGTAATGAATACTTATAACCTTTTGGGCAAAGTTTATCTGGCCAATTCCAAGTATACACAATCAATGTGGTTCTACACCCAGCAAGGTATACTGGCGAAACAGTTAAAAAGCAATAATGCTTATATCGAATCTATTTTAGGCATTGTTCAGGTTAAAATCAAAAAGAAAGATTTTACGCTTGCACTGAGAGATCTTAAATCGGCCGAATGGCTGGCAAACTCCATCAAAACCAGTCAATATAAAATGCAGATTAAAGATGCCAGGGAAACAATTGCCAACAAAATTTCATTAAAAAAATCTTAAAAAAGCGAAATTCTTTTAAGATTTGTCGTTTAAATACGGATATTTCAAGTATATTATCTCGCTCAGCCCTCACAAGTTCTTCAATATCATATCTAAATTAACCAAATGAGTAAATTTTATACCCGTTTAAAATGGCATTTCCCCATTTTAACACTTTTAATTGCAACTGCAGTTATTTTTCATGCCTGTAAAAAGCAGGAACCACTTCTTAAAACCGAAGCCATCGATCTGGCCAAAAATTGGTTTATCGAGCAGAATATCAAATTTTACTATCCTGATTGGCCTTCTGCAAAAAACCTGACCATTGGTGATAATCAATACCTGGCTGTGCCAACGAATTTGTCTTATAGTGGAAAGGATAAGATTACCAGTTTACTACTGGTTGATGTTACCGATCGGACAGCTAAAGGTTATTTAATAGAATTAATCAATACCGAAATTTCTAATGATGATTACAGCCAGGCCGCTTTGTACAAAAGTTTAATTAACAGAGACAATAGGCTGATAGCAGAGAATCTGGATGGAAATGCGTTGTTATTTACGCCAAAACACGAATTTATTGATGGCTGGCATGCAACAGGCAATATCTTGATTGGTAAGTTTAAAGAAAATCCAAAAACGCTTAAAGACAGGTTAAAAATGTCTTTAGATAACGAAATGTACGATTGCTCAGCATGGTATTACATTGAAACCGATGCACAGACCGGAGAAATTTTAAGCATGACATACCTGTATACATTGTGCGAAGGAACTACTGGCGGTGGCAATGGAAATGGAGGTGGCGGAGCTGGGAATACAAACCCACCAGCACCCAGCCCCAAGCAAGATAGCTTAAATAAAATAATGAGGGACAATTGTTTAAACACAGCGCAGCTGGAAAGTTTACAAACAATGGTAAGCAAGTATATTATGGGCGATGGAAATGCAGACTGGGGTTGTTTACGTAAAAAGCAATATGACTTTTTGGTTAGCAAAGGCGCTAAATTTGGCTTTTGTATAGATAATAACCTATCTACACTACAATCTTACAACCCACAATCAAGAACTTTTAAATTTCAGGATGAGAATACTTTAAACTATAGCAATTTCTTTGAACACGAGTTTTTTCATGGTTTTCAGGATTTTTCCATTTCCGGTGGCTCTGCACAATATGCCGCCCGGACCAGTAGCGGTGGTTACCCTGATGGATATGTAAATATCGAGTTCGAAACGGCATTGTACCAGGATGTTATTCGGAGTTGAGCTGAACAAAGTGCTTTTTTTAATCCTGCCGTACCAACTAATATTAAACAAGAATATGAGGATTGGCTAAACATCATTACAGCTGGTAATACTAAATATCCAAAAACTTTTGCCGATTTTGGTGGGCAATATTTTTATTTCTTAGAAAAATTCAAACAGTATTCTGGCTATTCCGAAAAAGGCAATATTAAATACGATTTAAATCCAACAACTTTAATCAATCTATTTTCAACTTCTAACTGTAAATAACATGAAAAATATAATCACAACATTGTATATTATAATAATATTTATAATATCATGTAAGGCGCAGCAGCCAATCACAAAAATCAGCAGTAATACAGTTAAGGCCGCAGCACAAACATATAATCTCAAAAAAAGTGGTGATAAGTATGTTGAAATAAAAAACAAGGCAAATAAACTTACTAATGTATATCAAATTGCTCCTAATTTACCCTCTGATGTTAAAATAAGTTATAACATTAAATTTGATAAAGGGCTTATTGATCAAATATGCGCAGATGCAATCTCATACGATATATTAAAAAAAATGCCATTAGGTATTAATGATAGATTAAGCATTTATTTAAAGGTAAATGAAGGAGGATTTCCAATTGAGATGGAATTTATTGTCCGTAATACATCCCTCATTACAGCTAGTAATTTACAACAAATAGAACAAGAAATTAAAGAAAGTAATTTCAAGATTACTTTTTTAAACGGTATAGAACGTTATTTTAAAGGTGCTAATTACTTCACTATAAATATACCTGTTACATATAGCGAAATGTTAAAAACCAAAAAAGGCAACTAGAAATGAAAGTAAAGGTTGTGTAAAGAGCTAACTTTTTTGTTGATAATACTTAGAGGGAAATATTTCTATTTTATGGAGAAATTTAAACAATATGCCGGCTATTCCGATAAAGGCAACATTAAATACGATTTAAATCCAACAACTTTAATCAATTTATTTTTTACTTCTAATTGTAAATAATATGAAAAATATAATATTACATCATCTGTTTTTATAATTTTTGGTTGCTGCATGCAGAGCTCAACAAGCTGTTGGTAGACCACTACTGGGCAGCGAAGAAATCTGTATTTAATTACAAAATAAGCAGGATAACTAATTAAATATACTATAATAAAAATACTTAATATATCCAATCAATGTGGTTCTACACCCAGCAAGGTATACTGGCCAAACAGTTAAAAAGCAATAATGCTTATATCGAATCTATTTTAGGCATTGTTCAGGTTAAAATCAAAAAGAAAGATTTTACGCTTGCGCTGAGAGACCTTAAATCGGCCGAATGGCTGGCAAACTCCATTAAAACCAGCCAGTATAAAACGCAGATTAAAGATGCCAGGGAAACAATTGCCAACAAAACCACCGGTAAAAAGGTAAACCCAAGCTAGCCTAAGGTCTCAATTCTGCTAAGCCTTCACCACATAAAGTACACTACAGAGTTCTAAAAGGTCTGTAATTGGTCAAATTTGCCTTTTCATTAAAACAAAAAATAACGCTCAGCGTTCTACGTAAGAAATTGTTAAATAAAAAGCTTTTAGTTAGATTTGATAAAATTTTAACAAGAGACAGTAATAATGCTGTCTCTTTTTTGTTTTTTTTGCTAAAATGGTATCATATTGGCTATATAGAATTGGAAATGGATTTTAAATCATTTAAAGAAATGTTAAAGAGAATATTTTTTGTAATTTTTACTGCAGCAGTGCTTGCTTGTCATGCTGCACCTAAAACTCAGCCAATGGTTGAGGGGATTACTAATGTGAAACCTGATGAGCAGCAGCAACTGGTTATAAAAGAGATTGTAAATTTGATCGAGAGTTATAATTACAAAAAAATTCAAATCAACGATTCTATTTCATCCATCGTTTTAGATAAGTATATCAAATCTTTAGATCCAGGTAAAAATTACTTTCTGGCATCAGATCTCAAGGAATTTGACAAATACAGATATACCTTAGACGATGATTTTAAAAACGGCGATCTGAGCGGTCCATTTTTCATTTACAACGTTTACGCCAAAAGACTTAACGAATATTTCAATTATTCTCTGGCGCAGATTAAAACAAAATTTGATTTTAACCAAAACGATACTTATGTATACGATAGAGAGAAACAGCCTTGGGCAACTTCTTCCACAACATTAAATGATAACTGGAAAAAACGTGTTAAATACGAATTAATCAACCTAAATTTAGCTGGTACTGCCGAAGCAAAGAATGTAGAAACGCTAACTAAACGTTATAAAAACCTACAGTCGCAAACGTCAAAAACCAATAACCAGGATGTTTTCCAAATATTGATGGATGCCTTTACCGAATCCATTGATCCACATACCAATTATTTTAACCCAACCAATGCGGCAGCATTCAATGAAGATATGTCTCGTTCTTTCGAAGGTATTGGTGCCCGTTTACAACTGGAAAATGAAGTAGTTAAAATTTCAGAAATCATTGCTGGTGGACCTGCCTTTAAAGGAAAACAGTTAAGCGCTGGCGATAGAATCATTGCTGTGGCACAAGGCGACGGCGAATTTGTTGATGTTGTAGGATGGAGACTGGATAATACCGTGTCTAAAATCAAAGGTCCTAAAGGAACTAAAGTGCGTTTAAAAGTAATTCCTGCAGGTAAAGAAATGTCATCTAAACCAGTAATTATAGAATTGGTTCGAGACAGAATTGTTTTGGAAGAAACAAGTGCCAAAAAGAAAGTTAAAACCATTAACAGTAATGGTAAAGATTATAAAATCGGGATTATTACCCTACCAGCATTTTATGCAGATTTTAAAGCTGCAAATGCAGGTGATAAAAATTACAAAAGTACCACCCGTGATGTTAAAAAATTAATTGACTCGTTAAAAACGTACGATAAGGTAAATGCAATTGTAATGGATTTACGTGGAAACGGCGGAGGATCATTGGTAGAAGCCATATCATTAACCGGGTTATTTATCGATAAAGGACCTGTTGTACAGGTAAAAGATTTACGTGGAAAAATCGAAGTAGATCAAGATGAAAATAGTGGTGTGGCCTGGGATGGTCCTTTTGGTGTAATGGTTGACCGTTTAAGCGCCTCAGCTTCAGAGATTTTTGCAGGCGCTATACAAGATTACGGACGTGGGATTATTATGGGTAGCCAAACTTATGGCAAAGGTACTGTTCAATCATCAATCGATTTAAATAAGCTGGTCAACCCAAATATGCTGCAAAGGTTAGCAGGATTAATCTCAAAAGATAAAACTGTAGGAACCTCGCCTAGCAGTGCCAACCCTGCCGACATTAATTTAGGCCAGATCAATTTAACAATGGCAAAATTTTACCGTGTGGCAGGTAGCAGTACACAACACAAAGGTGTAACTCCTGATGTTGTTTTCCCTTCTGTTTACCCAATGGATAAAATTGGAGAAGATACAGAACCATCTGCTTTGCCTTGGGATGTTATTCCCAGCTCGAACTTTAAAGCAGTTGCCAATTTAACTGCTGTTAAGGCACAATTGAATAAAAATAGCGAGCAACGTATTGCAAACTCTTTAGATTTCAAATATCTGAAACAAGATATTGCAGACCTTAAAAAACGTGATAGCGAAGTTTCCGTAACTTTAAATGAGGCAAAACTTAAAGCTGAACGCGATGCGCAGGAAGCTAAAACACTAGCCAGACAAAACGAATTAAGGGCGTTAAGAGGATTGCCTGCGCTTAAAAAGGGAGATAAAGTGACCAAGCAGGATGCATTCGATTTTATTGAAGATGAATCGCTAAGAGTAATGGGCGATTTTATGCAACAATCTGGTAGTTATGTAATGAACTTAGGTATATAGTGTAGAAGAATAATTAATAGATTATTCTTTTAACTCGTAGTCGTCACCCTGACCTGTAGTGCAGCGGAAATCTACGCAGTAAACCGAGCCTTAAGCGAGCTCACCGAAGGTAATTTATTTCAACAAGAAAGATGCTGAATAAGTTCAGCATGATGATTGGCTTACTAAAAGGCCGCTTTAGCAATACTAAAGCGGCCTTTTAGTTATTAAATTCAGAGTTGTTAACTTTCTAGCAAATTGGTCATTAAAATTGACAACTCTTTTCCGTGGTGCTAGATATTACTATCCGACACTAAAATTACCTATCCTCAATCTATTTACTGTTTGATGGTAACAGCCAACAGCACAACAGTAGAGGGTGTAAAATACTTATTTCTTAGCAGTCGGCTCGTTTTGTTTACTCATCTGCATGGCCATCATTTCTTTCATGGTTTTGTTCATACCCTCGGTGCTTCCATCCAAAAAGATAACATTGCCATCGCCATTCTCAGCAAAGTGTTTGATGGATTCTGTCCACATCGTAAATAAGATCACTGAAATATCCAGATTAGCCTGTTCCATTTCCTGAGCAGCTTTGCTCATACCATGGGCAACTTCTGCTCGGAACAACGCAATACCTTGTCCGCGTAATTGTGCAGCTTCACGCTCTGCTGTAGCCGCAATTTTAATTGCATTACCATCTGCTTCTGCAGCTTTGGTTTTGGTAATCAATAAAGCCTGTCCTTCATTTTCAGCCGCTGCCTTTAAGTTGTTTGATGCTACCACACGGCTCATTGAGCGCATAATTTCTTCGTCAAAAGTAATATCGTTTAACTGAAGATCCTGAAGATGGTAACCCCATCCATCCAATACCTGATCAATTTGCTCCTTAACATGAAGCACAATTTCATTTCGCTGGGCCAATACATTTGCCTGCTTTTGCGTAGCCACATATGCACGGATAGATCCTTCGATGGTCCTGATCAAAGCCTGCATCAGATTGCTCGCATCAACAAATTTAAATGCTACATTTTTGATGGTTTCTTCATCCTGGTTAATTACGGAATAAAGCAGCATGGCCTTGAAATAAACATTGGCCTGATCTTGCGTTACCGCCTGAAAAGAAAGTTCAACAGAGCGGTTTTGGATTGATATCCGTGAATAAATCTGTTCTATTAAAGGGATTTTGAAATTTAAACCTGGTCTTAAAAGCCTTTGGTACTTACCAAAAACGGTAACTACGGCAATGGTGCCCTGTTTAACGGTTACGAATGAGCTTAGCAGTATAATAACTCCTATTACTACTAAAATGTAAACGGTGTATTGCATAATTAGATTTTTTTTATGAAGGTATAAAAATTCATACAAACTACATCAGGCATTTTGTAGCTTTATGTTTTCCTAACTAACTTATATAAATGAAATCATCATGATTTTCCAAACAGCGCGGTGGAATGAAAATCTGATCACTTAAAAACGAATTTTTACACAGATGAAAATTAAATTATTTCTCCCAGCGGCAGGCATTTTACTATTTGCAGCATGCCAGAATAAAAACCATCAGGAAACTGATATCATAAATAAACGTACCGATTTTTTTGATAAGGCCGGTATGGATACGACTGTTAAACCTGGTGATAACTTTTTCCTGTATGCCAATGGAAAATGGATGAAAAATACCAAAATCCCTAAAACGGAAACAGGCTGGGGCTCTTTTTATACTTTATATAATGATAACCTGAAGAATCTGAAAGGCATTCTCGAAAACGCTTCAAAAGCTAAGGCGGCCAAAGGAAGTGCTGAACAGAAAGTTGGCGATTTTTACACCAGCGGTATGGATACCCTTACTATCGAAAAGCTGGGCATAGAACCTATAAAACCACTTTTAAGTAAAATTGATAAAATTAAAAATGATCAGGATTTAATCAATTTTATCGCCGAGGGCTATAAAAATGGTGAAGGCGATTTATTCGGATTTGGTGTTGAACCAGATGATAAGTTAAGCTCCAAAAATGCGCTGTCATTTACGCAGGCGGGCATTACCTTACCAGATCGCAGTTATTACCTAGACCAGGATGATAAAGCCAAAAAAATCAGAGCTGAGTACATCAAATACATTACAAAAATCTTTAACCTTTCGGGCGATTCTGCAAATGCAGCTAAATACGCCAATGATATTTTAAAACTGGAGACAGCAATTGCACAATCCCATTCAACACCTGTTCAACTGCGCGATCCACAAAAAAACTATCACAAAATGACAGTGGCTGATTTTCAAAAACAGACCCCAAACATTGATTGGAAATCCGTTCTAAGCAAACTGGGTGCAAGTACGGATACCGTTATTGTTAGGCAGCCAAAATATTATCAAACCTTGTCAGCCTTGATAAAAAGCCAGCCTATCGAAATCTGGAAAGAAAAATTAAAGTTTGATGCATTGAACAGCTCGGCTAATGCTTTCACCAAAAAATTCAGAGATGCTAAATTCGATTTTTTCTCTAAAACACTTTATGGTCAGCAGGCACCAACAGAAAGATGGAAAGCCGTTGTAAATGCTACTGATGGTCATTTAGGAGAGCTTTTAGGTCAATTATATGCCGAAAAGTATTTCAAACCAGAAGCGAAAGAGCGCATGTTAACCCTGGTAAATAATTTGCAGAAGGTATATGCTGAAAGAATCCAGAAGGTAGATTGGATGACGCCGGATACTAAAAAGAAAGCTTTAGAAAAACTTAACGCATTTATCAAAAAAATCGGTTATCCTGATAAATGGAAAAAATATGATGATGTAGAGGTTTCGAAAAACACCTATTATGCAAACCTTCAATCGGCCAATAAACATGCCTATAAGGAAATGATGGATAAACTTGGCAAAGACGTAGATAAAACAGAGTGGGGAATGACTCCTCCAACAGTTAATGCCTATTATAATCCATCTTTCAATGAAATTGTTTTCCCAGCGGGAATTTTACAGTTTCCTTTCTTTGATTTTAGCGCAGATGATGCCATTAACTATGGTGCAATAGGTGCGGTAATTGGTCACGAAATGACGCATGGTTTTGACGATCAGGGACGCCAGTATGATGCAACAGGTAATTTAAAAGAATGGTGGACAAAAGCCGATGCTGATAAATTTAAAGCCAAGGCTGGTAAAGTAGAAACATTTTACAACAACTTCTCGCTGTTGGATAATCAACATGTAAACGGTTCATTAACCTTGGGTGAAAACCTGGCTGATATTGGTGGATTAAACATTGCATATGATGCTTTTAAATTAACTGAACAAGGAAAAGGAGATAAAAAGATTGATGGTTTCACACCCGATCAACGTTTCTTCTTAAGCTTTGCCCAGGTTTGGAGAATCAAAACCCGCGACGAGAGCATGCGGGTACGATTAAAAACAGATCCACATAGCCCAGAGATGTTCCGCGTGAACGGTCCTGTATATAACATGGAAGCATTTTATAAAGCATTTAACATTCCTACGACTGCAAAAATGTATGTTGCGCCGGCCAACAGGTTAGGTGTTTGGTAAGTCAGGTTATTAAAACATTTAATAAAGAAGCCCATTTCGTAAGTCGAAATGGGCTTCTTTATTGGTTTAAAACAAAAGGTAAAATATTTTGTCTTACTCTTATTAAATAATAACCACATGAATGTAAAACGCACTTTTGGAACAATATTAACCATACTCGGTATAATCGGTTTAATTTACGCTGGCTATGGATTTGTAAACCACAGTCAAAACACAAGGGGATTAATGGTATATGGCATCATCGGCCTGATCTTTTTTGTATCCGGAATTGGCTTGGTAAAAAACACAAAGGATGAAAGCTAAACTATAAATTTTAAACGCTTTGAACTACCGTTTTCAATTTCATAAATTTCATCAGCAATTTTAGCTGTACTTTCTTTATGAGTAACCAAAAGGATAGCCATATGCTCTTTCAATTTTAAAAGTAATTCCAAAATGAAGTTCTCTGTTTTGGGATCTAAGGCAGCTGTGGCTTCATCCAGTAAAAGAACCTGTGGCTTTGTAAACAAAGCCCTCAGCAAAGCAACAATTTGCTTCTGCCCGCCTGAAAGGCTTAACCCATCCTCTCCAACTTTAGTAAAGAGCCCTTGCGGAAATTGATTAAAATAATCTAGTAAGCCATGATGCAGACATAGTTCAGCGACAAGTTGCAAATCCTCTTCCTTATTGCTTAAACAAATATTTTCAATAATTGAGCAATTAAAAAGTTTAACTTCCTGTGGAACCACGGCAATAATTTTTCGCCAGCCTTTAACTGATATGTTTGAAAAGTCGAATTTTCCGTTGATAATAATACTGCCACTTTCCTGAAGATAGAATCTTTGTAAAACCTGCAGAATTGTACTTTTACCACATCCGCTTTCTCCTGTTAAAGCTGTAATCTTACCCTTAGCTACCTTTAGATTTACGTTCTTTAACAGTTGTTTCCGTCCAGTAAATCGAAAACTTAAGTTTTTGATTTCAAGCTCTTCGAAAACTTTCGTCCGCTCATCATTTTCTTCTGCGGAACTGATATTGCTCTCCGGTTCAATCGATGCAAATTCATACATTCTGTCGTAAGCAACTTTTGCTTCCTGAATTTGTAAATTGGTCAACATCAGCCTGGTGCATGATGGTATGATACCAATCCCTATCGACAGAATGGCCATCATTTCTCCGGTCTTTAATGTCTTTTCTAATGTTAAATACGCCGTTTCAGCCATTATTAGAACAATAATTACTGTGGCCAAAACCTCAACTATCAGGTTAAACCGGTTACTTGTTTTGCCCAGCAGCATACCGTTTTCCTGAAATTTCATAAAGAAGTTCCGTATTTTTTGACTGTAAATAGTTTCTTTATTGACGGATTTAATTACACCAATCCCCTGTAAAGTATCAATGTAATTACTTTCATTAGCTGAATACGCAACCATTACGCTTGTATTCTGAGCGATGATCTTGTCATTAAACCTCCAGGCAATAAATCCCATCAGCGGTATAGCAGTCAAAGCGGTCACGGCAATAGCATAATGAAAAGTAAAAAGATAAACAGCCGAAATAACCACAACTAAAAAATCGATAACGAATGTGCCACTTAGGTACGCAATGCTCCTCTGAATGCGAATGGTATCGTTTAACCTGGCAATCATATCGCCTGTTTTACGGCTGTCAAAAAATAACTTGGGTAAGCGTAAAAGCTTTTCTATAAAACTGCCGTTTATCCTTTCATTAAAATCTTTGGTTTGCCGCAATAAAAATAATTGGCGCATAAAGCTGATTCCGCTTTTAGCCAAAAGCAATATAAACAGCATGCAAAAACCGCCAAACATCCTTTTTAAGTCTTGTTTAGGTATTATTTCATCCACCAATTTTTGAGTAAACAATGCTGTAGAAAGACCAAGGCCTGCTATTATAATTCCTAAGAATGTAGAGGCTAAGAGAATATTATAATCATCTCTTAATAAGGTGATCATCCATTTTTTTTTAGCAGTATTCTCAGTTGCTGTTTTTTTAAAACCGCTATTAGGAGTAAGCGTAAGCAACGCTTTGCTTATCCAAAGGTTATTAAGCTCTGCTCCATCCCAATAGGTAATTCCGTTGGCGGGATCACCAATGAGGAATTTTTGTCTGCTTATATCGTAGCCATAGTTTAAAACAAAATGCTCTAATCCATTAGCTAGTGTTAAATGGAGTATGCTCAGTTCCTTTAATTCAATTAAATGTTTCACCTCTCCTTCAAAGCCTTCTGCAGTTATACCAACTCTATCAGCACTTTGACATAAGCCCAATAAACTGGTACCAAGACCATCGGTCCCGCTCAGCCTTCTAAGATTTTCGAGACTATTATCACCTTCGAAATACCGGATCGCCGAAAGTAAACATGCAACGCCACAGTCACTAATGTCCTGCTGAAGCACAAATGTTCTTTTAGCCTTCCTTTCCATTGCCCAGATATTTTAGTACCGCGTCAATTTTAACTTCGCCCCTATATTCCTTCACCAAGCGGTGTTCAGCATTATAAATATAAACAGATGGGGTAGACGATTTTCCAAACCATTTATAAAAGCTATACTCCTTATCGTAAAGCCAGATGAAACCTGCCTGATCCAGCTTGTAGGTTTTCGCAAAGATGGCTGTCTCACCCGGCGTATTGGTTGAAACCATCACCACCTGGATGTCTTTAAACGCATTTACATTTTTTCTGATCTGCTCAGCCTCATACTGGCAATGCTCACATTCAGCGTTGTAATAAAAAATACAAACAGCATTATTATCCTTTAAATTTCTTGAAGAGAATGAAGACCCATCTTTGCTATATAATTTAAAGTTGGGTAGCCTCTGTTTCTGCAACGCTGCCGATTTATTCTGATTGTACTTTTTTATAATATTATAGGTTAAAAAAGAGGCGGTACAAAGAGCCATTAAGCCAATAGCAATAATTAGTTTCTTTTTCATTTTAATTTATTAGTCTTCAACTGGAAAAACAGAATTGGGAGAGAGGAATAGAATGTCAAAAATAGACTAGGTCGTTGGGCTTAAACTAACTGTAATAAACATTACACAGATTATCCATAGCACCAATGCCGGAATATAACCTGAGAATACCACCTTGATCCCATAATTCAGATCTGTATTTAATGCCTGTTTAATACCTCCAGCCAATAGGACCCAATATAAAACCTCGAATAGATTAAAGGTTTGCAGTGGGTATAACAGCAGTGTAGAAAGGTTTTCAATCTTAAAAAGATTCAAAGCAGAGAGTGGGTAAAATTGTTGAATGTCTGTTAATGTGTAATCTGTTTTAAAGATTAAAAACCAACAAAATCTTATTATTTGTGGAACCAGGAAAATGAACTCTGCAGTTAAAGCTATTCTAAAAGTATCAGAAAATTTCACTTTGGTGTTGCATAGAAGTAGACCGACTTGCAGGCATAGACTTATTAAAAAGTTTTTGAGCAACAGCCAAATTGGGATAAAGATATAACTGATCCATTCGTACTTCGTCCGAAAGTCAAATAGCTCATCTATCCTGGTATTATCTAATTGGTCCTGAAAACTGTTATAATAAATATCTCTTGTTAATAACAAGTGGCTAAAGGCGTAAGTTAATAGGCTAGTCGTTGAGATAAGTGATACTAATAAGTACCAGTTGTTCAATTTATATTGAGGCATACATTTACATAAAAAACCTGTTAAGCCGATAACTTAACAGGCTAATTTTTTCTAAATAGTTGATTTTTTGGATAGTAAAAAGTTACGACAATGCAAATGGCGACATATTTCCAAATTCCTGCAAAGATGAAACTTCCGCTAATTTGAAGGCAAAATCATTCCATCATGGTTGAAACAAGTCGCAATCATGTTCTGATTTCAATTTAGCCAGTTGATTGAAAAACTATAAGTTTCCCTTTCAAATAATTTCAGTAACAGGATTAGTAAGTCTTTGCACTATTTTTAAGTTTTATTGTCTTATAAACGCCGACTATAAATAATGCTACCATTAAGACATATGGTGTACTATACCCTGGGCCTAAATCAAACAATTGAAAATGGTTAATAGCAACTCCTAAAATTCCGAAAAAAACAGCTGGAAGAAAATTTATAAAATACTTCATGATTGATATTATGAATTCATACACTCAGTACGTACTGAATCTGAGAGGAGCAGGTTAAGCCCGAACATCGACACAGCCGATTTTATAGCTACATAGCTAATTGATCTTAATGAAATGGATTTGTTTATGAACAATGGCATGATGACTTTATGATTGTGAGCTTTTGTTTTTAATTAAGCTTGAATATATATAACTCACACCCCATCCAAATAGAGGAATACCACCACCAAAGATATAAACATTGGCATCACTTTTACCCAGAAACAATTGGTAGAGACCATAAATAACAAATCCTAGTGTTATTACAATACATATTTTCGTCGATGGTGATATTTTTTTCATTATAATAAATTATAGATTATTCAGTTAACTGTCAAAACATCCATTGCCAGCCGCTCCAACAACAGTGCCAAAGGCCCAACCAAATTGTCCCGTGGCTGCAAAGATTAACGCTCCGGCACCCAGTAACATACATGACCTTCCTGAGGCTTTTCCTCCATAGGTCGCTTCCATTTTTGATTTTGATATTTTTTTCATTTGAATTTTATTTTTTAATCGTGATCATTCCAACAAGCAGACATTAATGATGTAATAGAGGAATTAAAAAATCCCCCACCATGAATAGAGACAATTAATGCTGCTGGGGCAAAAAAACAGGCAGAGCTTGAGACCTTTCCACCTATGATAAAAGATAGTTTCTCACTTTCAATTTTTTTCATTTTGTTTAAAGTTAAGTTTTGATTTGCTAATTCTTGCTTGCGAAGCAATAACTAAAAATATAGGCTAAAATTCAATTCTGCTAAACACTATATGTTTAAATTAGAGTTGAAAATATGTTTTCGCTAACAGAAAATAGGTTTCGTGTAAAAAACTGCTGGTGTTGACCCCTTGAAAATGCCATTTGGCGTAAAATTTCTTTTTCAATTATACTTTTTATGTACAATTGGGGTTATTGTAAATGAAGTCTTTCACTATGTCTTTTAATATTACAGCTATTTAATAATTATTACTCTCAAAAATGAATGAAATCAGTTACAAGAAAATTAGTGAAAAAATTAGGATAGCACGTTTAACGGTCGGTTATAGCCAGGAATATATGGCACAAGAGTTAGGTATATCGCAAAACGTTTATTCTAAAAATGAAAGGAATATGAAAGATGTACCTTTAGAAAGAGTAATGCGAATATTTAAAATTTTGAATCTCCCTATTGAGGAGCTATTAAAAAACTAGCTAATTACCTCCATCTAAAACATTCTTGATGAGAAAATCGTAACTGCAATTCCGATGGAAAACCCAAAAAGCTTATATCCTTAAAATTTCAGCTCTTATTGTTAAGAACTTATTGGGATAATTTTATTGCTTCTTTTTCTGTTTAATAATCTGGTACTGGCTAAAAGCAACCAGGCAGCCCGCCAGGATAATAATCCCTGCAGATAATAGGTTTTTAGGATTTTGGTTGATATAGTAGGCTGCTGCCAATACTAAAATTGCAGCAGCAATACCTATAATATAATGAAGTATTAATCCTTTTTTCATCCGTAAAGTTGTTTTTAAAAGATTTGGGCCATTTATTCAGTCATTACACGACTTAAAATATGACGGTTTCAGACCACAAATATTCTGAAATAAATTGAGATTGATGTCGCAGAAGATTAATCTTTTAAACTGATTCTGCGATCAGCGAATTTCAACTGGTGACCAATGAAATCAATATCTGTCAGCTCTTTAATCCGTTTAAAGGCACTATGGGTATCATCCAGGGTTAAACGGTTAATCTTATCTTGTTTAACCGACACAATATCTGCATAGAGAAAATCGCCCTTCGCATTTATTTTTAACTGAAGTAAGGGGGCAATACCGTTATTGCCTTTTAAGCTGAACATTCCATAGGTACAAAAATTCCCCAGACTGTAGGCGATGAATTTATTTTTATAAACTTCAACCGCCCGGGTTACATGCGGACCATGTCCCAGTACAACATCGGCACCAGCATCAATAACCGCATGTGCAAATGCATAAACATTACCCCGGTTTTCTTTATAAAAAATCTCGTTCTTGCGTGGAACGTGTTCAAATCTTGCACCTTCACCTCCACCATGAAAAGAAACAATTACAATATCTGCCATTTTTTTTAAACGGCTAACCAAAGCTTTTGCGCTATCAATCTTATTAATCGATACCGTATTCTCATTTGGAGCAAAAGCGCAGAAGGCATACTTAACACTATCTTTTTCAAAAACTTCAAAAGGTTTGTTTACCTGTCCGGCATAGTGAATCTGTAGCGAATCTAAAATCCTGGCAGTGTTTTTCCTTCCTCTTGCATCAAAATCACCAACATGGTTATTCGCGATGCTCAAAACATTAAATCCTGCATCCTTGTATATCCCGGCGTAGCGCTCCGGCATTCTAAAAGCGTAACAGTTGTTCGGATTAATGCCATTACATTTGTTCGAATTACCCGAATTAAGAAAACAGCCTTCCAGGTTTCCAAATACGATATCGCCTTTTAATAAACCATCAACCGCCCGGAAGCTGTTAATGGCATCGTCAGGAGGGAGATTAGTTTTAGTAGGAAATGCCGAGCCGAGCATAATATCGCCTACAGCGGTAATGGATATGGTATCCTTTATTTTCCTGATTACCGTATCTTGTCTGGCTACAGGTATTGTAACCTGTGCATTATTGCTGGTGCAGCTAATTGTGACAATAAGAAGAAAAGGAAGGACTATGGTGTTGATGAGCTTCATTGAGTGATTATTGTAATGGTCATCTAGACTGTAGCGCAGCGAAATGAAGAGATCTGCATTAGATTTCTCGACTACGTTTCACTCCGCTCGAAATGACGTCCTAGAGTTTTGTTAAAAAAAAATCCTCCGAAATTTCTTTAGGAGGATTCTATATATTTTTATTAACTGTTAAATGAAAATCGTCAACCATTAATTGAACTATTCTACTGTAAATTCTTTCTTAAACGATTCTAAAACGCGGCCACCTTTGTAAAAGTAACGGCTGTAATAAGGTTCGTTAAGGTTACTGATAACCACACCACGAGAACTTGATGCATGTGCAAACCTGTTATCACCCAGGTAAATACCTACATGCGAAATGCTTCTGCTTTTAATTTTGAAGAAAACCAAATCACCTTCTTTTAAATCTTCTTTTGATAATGGATCTACCATGCTGAAAATATCGCGCGAATTTCTTCTGATGGTGGTGTTGAAAACTTTATCGTAAATGGCTTTGGTGAAAGCCGAACAATCGATCCCTCTTTTGGTGTTTCCACCGTAACTATATGGCGTTCCGATCCATTCGTAAATAAACTTGTATAGTTTTAAATTTGAAGTTGCATCTACCGCTACACCCATTACCTGCGAAAAATACTGTGATGCAAGGTTATCAGGATCATTTAATTCTTTACCAGATTCTTTTGTTTTTGTCTGCGCAAATGCGGCTGAGAGCGTACAGATAGCAATTAGAGTAGAAAACAAAAATTTTTTAATCATGTTATACAGTTATGTTTGGGTATTCACTTACACATTAACGTACACCACATGGGCTTATTGTTGGTTGTCAAAAGTATTAATTATACAAATGTTATCCAAATGTAATCTTAGAAAAAATGAAAGTTATTAACATTTTTGTTTTTTATCCACCAATATTCATTAGAATTTCTGCAGATAAAACATGTTTTACCAAAAGCGGTTTCTGTTTAATTTTCCGTTAATCATTAAAATGCTTTATTTTTAAAATTACGGAAATAAGCACTAATACAGAATTAAATTTTAGAATAAATTGATTCCATATTATGATAAAGGGCGTTGATTTAATTATAAGAAATCGCAGTTAAATCGATAATGATAAATAAGATTTATATTTAATTGTAAAACAACTGTTAAATCTGATTATACGCCTAATACTATGATGTTTTTACACTAAAAAGTGCCAAAAATTACAATAAAAAAATTAGATTTGCTGTCGCAAAAAACAAATATCCTAAAATGAGTGCAGTAGAAATAAATAAAGATACCTGGTTAAAGTGGTTTGAGTCGATGTTGCTGATGCGCAAATTCGAAGAAAAAACCGGCCAGTTATACGGACAACAAAAAATACGTGGCTTTTGTCATTTATACATTGGACAAGAAGCTGTAGTTGCAGGTGCAATATCTGCGATGCAAAAAGGCGATTCAATGATTACCACTTACCGTGATCACGCCCATGCCTTAGCTTTAGGAGTTAGTGCTGATAGTATTATGGCAGAAATGTACGGTAAGGCGACAGGTTGCTCTAAAGGTAAAGGTGGTTCAATGCACATGTTCAGTAAAGAGCATAACTTCTACGGTGGTCATGCAATTGTTGGCGGTCAGATTCCATTAGGTGCTGGCGTTGCTTTTGCAGAAAAATACAAAGGAACTGATAATGTTAACATTTGTTACATGGGCGATGGTGCTGTGCGCCAGGGTGCATTAAACGAAACTTTTAACATGGCCATGCTTTGGAAATTGCCTGTTATTTTTGTTTGCGAAAACAATGGTTATGCAATGGGTACTTCAGTACAACGTACTACTAACATGACCGATATTTATAAAATAGGTTTAGGTTTCGATATGCCATGTGCACCAGTTGACGGTATGGATCCGGTTGCTGTACACAACGCTATGGACGAAGCTATTCAACGTGCGCGTAAAGGTGAAGGACCAACTTTCTTAGAAATGAGAACTTACCGCTACCGTGGTCACTCCATGTCAGATCCGGCAAAATACCGTACCAAAGAAGAATTAGAAGATTATAAGGCAAAAGATCCGGTTGAGCATGCAAGAGAAACGATCCTTAAAGAGAAGTATGCAGATCAAGCCTGGATTGAAGAAATAGAAGCTAAAGTAAAAGGAATTGTAGATCAGGCAGTAAAATTTGCTGAAGAATCTCCTTGGCCAGATGCATCCGAACTATACAAAGATGTATATATGCAACAGGACTACCCTTACGTAATGGACTAATATTAATAAGATTTCAATTAATTAGATATAATGGCTGATGTAATTAAAATGCCCAAAATGAGCGATACCATGACCGAAGGGGTTTTGGCAAAGTGGCATAAAAAGGTGGGCGATAAAGTGAAAAGCGGCGATGTTTTGGCAGAAGTAGAAACTGACAAAGCAACAATGGATATGGAATCTTATTGGGATGGTGTCCTTTTATACGTTGGTATAGAAGAAGGAACAGCTGTTCCTGTTGATGCGATCATGGCCGTTATTGGTAAAGAAGGCGAAGATTATAAAGCAGCATTAGAAGCAGAAAAGTCAGGAAGTCAGGAGTCGGCAAGTCCGCAGGCTGAAAGCAAAGACGAGGCTCCTAAAGCTGAAGATAAAAAAGAAGAGGCGGCACCTGCACAAGGTGGTGGCTTAAGTGAAGAAGAATTAGCGGCAAAAGGTGTTACGGTTATCCGCATGCCTTTGTTAAGCGATACCATGACTGAAGGCGTAATTGCTGAATGGCACAAGAAAGTTGGTGATAAAGTAAAAGACGATGATGTTCTTGCTGACGTAGAAACCGATAAGGCTACTATGGAAGTAATGGGCTATGCAACCGGAACTTTATTACACATCGGCGTTGAAAAAGGTGCCGCGGCAAAAGTAAACGGAATTATCGCCATCGTTGGTCCGGAAGGAACTGATGTAAGCGGAATTTTAGCAGGCGGCTCAGCTCCGGCTCCTAAAGCTGAAACTGCTGAAGCACCTAAAGAAGAAAAACAAGCGACAACTGCTGATGCTAGCGCATCTGCTCCAGTTGCGGAAAGCGCATCAGATAGCCGTGTTAAAGCCTCTCCTTTAGCTAAGAAAATTGCTAAAGATAAAGGAATCGATTTAGCACAGGTTGCAGGTAGTGCAGAAGGTGGACGTATCATTAAAAAAGATATCGAAAACTTTAAACCATCAGCTGCTCCAGCTAAAACTGAATCTGCATCAGCTCCGGCTGCTGAGAAAGCTATAGCTGCTGCACCAGTTATCCCTACATTTGTTGGTGAGGTTAAGTACACAGAGCAACCTGTTTCGCAAATGCGTAAAGTAATTGCAAAACGTTTAGCTGAAAGTTTATTTACTGCTCCACATTTTTACCTAACAGTAAGTATCGATATGGACAATGCAATGGCTGCACGTACAGCAATCAATGCCGTTGCTCCTGTTAAGGTTTCTTTCAACGATATCGTAATTAAAGCGGTTGCCGTTGCATTGAAAAAACACCCGGCTGTTAATTCATCATGGGGTGGCGATAAAATCAGGTTTAACGAACATACCAACATTGGTGTAGCTATGGCTGTTGAAGATGGTTTATTGGTACCAGTAGTGCGTTTCGCTGATGGCAAATCTTTATCACACATTTCTGCAGAAGTAAAAGATTTTGGTGGTAAAGCAAAAGCTAAAAAATTACAACCGGCAGATTGGGAAGGTTCTACTTTCACCGTATCTAACTTAGGTATGTTTGGTATTGATGAGTTTACTTCAATTATCAACTCTCCTGATGGTGCAATTTTATCAGTAGGTGCCATTCAACAAGTTCCTGTTGTTAAAAATGGTGCTGTTGTTCCTGGTAACGTAATGAAATTGACTTTAGGTTGCGATCACCGTGTGGTTGATGGAGCAACCGGAGCACAGTTCTTACAAACCTTAAAAGGTCTATTAGAAGAGCCGATCAGGTTATTAGCTTAATCAGCTAGCAATTTCACAGTTTTCAGTTCACACTGACTATATATTAAAGCCATCCTTTTTAGGGTGGCTTTTTTGCGTTTAAGGCTTTTCGTAAATGGCGACTTAATTTGCTATTTTTGACTGGAACCCTAACTCAAAATAAATGAAAAAGATATTTCTTTTTGCTGCCTGCATTACTGCAATGTTTGCCTGTAAGCAAAAAAACAGTTCTGATAATGGCGCAGAAAACAGAGCCTTTGCGGCCCTTTGCGAGCAATATTATCAGGATGGATTGAAAATAAACCCTTTAAGTGCTACTTACATCGGAGATGAACGTTATAACGATCTTTTGGCAAATGATGGGTCGCAAGCTTATTTAAAAGAGTTTAAAAGCTATAATCAGCGTTATCTGGATAGCCTGGGTAAATATGACCGCGAAAGTTTAAATGGAAACGATAAATTATCTTTCGATTACCTGAAAGATCAACTGGAAATTAATCTTGAAGGATTAAAATACCATTCTGAATACCTCCCATTTAACCAAATGTTTGCATTACCCTTAACCATTGGCCAATTGGGCTCTGGCACAGGGGCACAACCTTTTAAAACGGTAAAAAATTATGAAGATTGGTTAAAACGGGTTGATGCATTTTCGATTTGGGCCGATACAGCCATCGGAAATTTTAAAAAAGGTGCGGCAGCAGGCATTGTATTGCCAAAAGCATTGGTGATAAAAATGATTCCTCAAATGCAAAGCATGGTGGCAGCCAAACCCGAAGAAAGTTTATTTTACGGACCAATAAAATTAATGCCAGCAAGTTTTTCTGCGTCAGATAAACAAAAATTGACAGAAGCGTACCGCACATCGATTACCAATGTAATTATCCCTACCTATAAAAAATTGGGCGACTACCTACAGAACGAATATCTGCCGAAAACAAGAACTACCTCTGGCTATTCGGCTATGCCTGGAGGATTGGCCTGGTATACTTATCTTGTAAAACAACAAACCACTACTAATAAAACACCGGAAGAAATCTATCAAACAGGCTTAAAAGAAGTGGCGCGGATTAAAGGCCAAATGGATAGCATCAAAAATTTAGTTGGCTTTAAGGGAGATTTGAAAGCTTTTTTCGAATACATGAAAACGGACAAAAAATTCATGCCTTATAAAACACCACAGGAGGTGCTAGCGGCTTTTGAAAATATCCACCAGCGCATGAAACCGAACCTGAAAAAGATGTTTGAGGTAGAGCCTAAAACACCTTTCGAAATCCGGCAAACGGAAGCCTTCAGGGCTGCTTCGGCTAGTGCTGAATATAATCAAGGTTCGGCAGATGGATCACGTCCAGGAATCTTTTATGTACCCATTTTAAATGCGAAAACATTTAACACCACTTCGGGTATGGAATCGCTGTTTCTTCATGAAGCCATTCCAGGCCACCATTACCAGATTTCTTTAACGCAGGAAAATAAATCACTTCCTAATTTCCGCCGTTTTGGTGGACATAATGCTTATGTAGAAGGTTGGGCTTTATACTGCGAATCCCTGGGTAAAGAACTAGGGCTTTATCAAGATCCATACCAACACATGGGTGCTTTGGGCGATGAGATGCACCGGGCCATCCGTTTGGTAGTTGACGTAGCCATCCATACCAAAAACATGAGCAGGGAAGAAGCTATAAAATACATGACAGACAATGAAGCCATTAGTACTGAAGGTGCCACCGCAGAAATTGAACGTTACATGGGTATCCCTGCACAAGCTTTAGGTTATAAAACAGGTGCAATGAAAATAAGAGAATTAAGAAGCAGATACGAGAAAGAATTAGGTCCGAAGTTTAAATTAGCAGCTTTTCATACGGCTGTTTTAAAAGATGGATCATTACCTTTATCTGTTTTTGAAACTAAAATGGATGCCTGGGCTGCAAGCCAGAAGTAAGATCTAATTGTCATAGTATATAATTATCCAAAAAGTCGTCATTTCGAGCGAAGTGCAACGCAGCCGAGAACCGCAAAGTGCTCAGCGAAGCTAAATCTGTCTAGATAGATCTCTCCATTTCCGCGATGCTCCAGTCGAGATGACGATCATTATTTACACCGCGGTTCGTGTCTGCACGAACCGCTATCATCCCAATTCATCAAATCTTTAAACCCTTTTCCAATTACTTTGTTAATGATTAAAACACCCTAAAATCATGGACAAAGAAAAATTGATACAAGAAGCTTATCTGGTTGCACATAAAATAGAGGAGAATGGTAATTTCCCGAACAATCCCAATTTGCCGTTAATGATCTATAAAGGCACCTTTAGGTTGCATCCTGATGATAATGAAGAGGTGATTAAAAAGGTTTTTGCACAAAATGGTTATACCAATTCCTGGGTAGATGGCATTTTTGATTATCACCATTATCATAGCAATACACACGAAGTAATGGGCGTATTTTGCGGCAAAGCCGATGTGCAGTTTGGTGGCGAGCATGGTGTTTGTATTGAGCTGGATAAAGGAGATGTGATTATCATTCCAGCAGGTGTAGCACATAAAAAACTAAATTCAACCGATGACTTCACGGTTATTGGGGCATATCCCAATGGCTCAGATTACGATATTAAATATGGCAAGGCTGAGGAGCGTCCCGAAGCAGATGAAACCATTGCTCAAGTAAAAAATCCAGACAGCGACCCTGTTTATGGGAGTAAAGGCCATTTATTTGAATGTTGGTATGGCCAAAATTGCGAAAATGTGTAAAACTCTTTTGTTGCAACCGTCTAAAATTCTTTAATTTTCGGGTTTTAAATACACTATCCCTAATATAAATGAATTTTCGATACATATGTTCAGCATTAGCCCTCTCAGCTACTTTACTAACCGCTTGCTCAAGTAAAAAAACTGAAGAGAAAAAGGCAGCTGAAAACAAAGTACGTACCAAAGAAGACGACAAGGCAGACAGCCTCTTATTGGTTTATAACCCGCAAAAAGGAGACAAATGGATTGCGGATTTTGTAGATAACCTCCATAAAAAATATGGCTTTAACGGGAATATGCTGGTGGCAAAAGATGGGAAAATTCTTTACGAAAAAGCGATCGGATGGGCAGATTACCTTCATCGCGATAGTTTAACCATCAATTCGGAGTTCGAACTGGCTTCCATTACCAAAACATTCACCGGTACAGCAATTATGCAACTGGTAGAAGCTGGAAAACTTTCGTTAAATGATAATGTAAAAAAGTTCTTCCCTAATTTCCCTTATGATGGCATTACGGTAAAACTGCTACTTTCTCACCGCAGCGGTATGATGAATTACGTATATTTTATCGATGACATCTGGCGTAAAGAAAAACGCAACATGAAAAAAGGCGTTACCAACCAGGAAGTAATGAATATTATTGCCGAGCGTAAACCTAATCCATACACCAAGCCCGATAACCGATTCCATTATAACAACTCAAATTTTATGGTATTAGGTGCCATTATTGAGAAGGTAACAGGACAGCGTTACTCACAGTATATGATGGAACATGTATTTAAGCCAGCCGGATTAAAACATACTCACGTATATAGCACAACTGAGTATGAAAAAATTCCGGTTGACGTAGTTGGCCACGACCGCAATAGTTTTAGATACTCTGTTGCACAGAACTTTCTAGATGGCCCAGTTGGAGATAAAGGCATTTATAGCACGGTACACGATTTGGTGCTGTTTGATAAATATTTAAAAAATGGAAGATTATTAAGTAAAAAGAGCCTCGATTCTGCCTATACCGGACACAATAAGCCTATTAATGGCCATTTCAACTATGGTTATGGCTGGAGAATGTTTGATGGCGAAAAAATGGACAAAGTAGTGTACCATACAGGGTGGTGGCATGGTTTCCGCCATATTTATGTAAGAGATCTAAACAAAAACATTGTTATTGTGTTTTTAGGCAACCTCACCAATGGAAGTTTAATGCATCTCGATGATCTGTATAAACACTTCGACATGCCGATTATCCGTAAGGGGGCATACCATGGCAACGGCAGTTTGCCAGGTTCAGACGAAGATTAAATTTATGGCAAAAACAAAATGGATTATCGGACCAGGTACATTAACCATCTATCCTAAAAGAAATTTAAGGATAGTTGGGTTAATATTTTTTGTACTGATTGCAGCATTTATTTTCTATTTATCAAGATCAGTACAAGGCTATTCTGCCGGCCTCACTCTTGGGTATTATGGCTGCCTTTTATTAATTCCGTTATTGCTGATTTTTATTGCCGAAACAAAGGTAATTTTTGATGGAAGCAGCAGGATTTTATACAAAAAGATTGCATTTTTACCAATTGGATCAATCCCTTTTGATGATATTGCTTCTGTAGAACCGTATGAAATTTTAGGAAGCGGCTTTAATTATAAACTGTTCAGAAAAAGTAACAGGCATGGCAGAGGCTTACTGGTTTCTGCCGGATATAATAAGGCTACTGATGCCAATCTCATTGCTTTTCAGCAGGAGGTATTACCAAAAATTGATGAACTTGTCTTCGCCAATGCACCTATAATTCATAAACAGGCCATTTACGACTTCAAATTCTTCAGAGAAGAAGGTGGTGTTTACCTATTGCGAGATAATAAGATAGGAAGTTTTATTTTTGGGTTGATTTTTATCGGTGCTACTATTGCCATATTGTTTAGTCCCGATTTTTTGACAAACGAGGGGTCTATTCAAAAAATACTCCTCACCTATTTCCCGGCGGCGATAGGCTTGGCGCTTCTTTTCGCAGCAACCTCCAATATCCGTTTTGATAAAAGCCAAAGGAAAATTATCCGTTCTACTTTTGCTGGCAGGTTTAAAAAAGACTATTCTTTTGATGATCTGATCCGTTTTCAGGTGATCCGGAAAACTACCAATCTCATTTATTCGGGTACTGAGGTTAGGGCTGAGATTTTTTTGCCGGCCAAAAACAAAACAACCATCTTAAACCTTAAAAGCTTTATAGGCACTAAAAAGATTGAGCGCTTCCTTGATGAGGCCAATACGATTTTAGGCCGAATTTAGTTTCATTATAAAGAAAACAATTATGTTCGATAAATTATTTGCGGCGCAACAAAAAGCCGAAGAAATTAAAAAACGCCTGGATACGATCTCGGTATACGGCGAAGTTGAAAATGGTGCCATAAAAATTACTGCAACGGCAAACAAGGCCATTACGGGGGTTGCTATTGATGAAGAATTTTTAAAAGCTGCTGATAAAGAAGAGCTGGAAGAACTGTTGCTAACCGCTATTAACAAAGCAATGGCGAGTGCAGAGCAAGTAAGTGCCGCCGAAATGCAGGCATCGGCACAAGATATGCTAGGTGGATTAGGTGGCATGTTTGGACAATAACAAATCGTCAAAATCAATATTGATACTTAAATCTCCATAATTGATACTAGAACTATGAAATATACTTATTACGGCCAATCATGTTTCTTGTTGGAAGCAGCTGGCAAAAAACTATTATTCGACCCATTTATATCACACAACCCGATAGCTAAAAACGTAGATATTACAGCGATAGAGGCTGATTATATTTTGGTGAGTCATGGCCATGCAGACCACGTAGCCGACTTGGTTACCTTGGCTAAACAAACGCAGGCTACAGTTATTGCGATGCCAGAGATTATTGATTGGGTCTCAAAACAGGGCATAGAAAAAGTACACGGAATGAATTTTGGTAAATTCACTTTCGATTGGGGAATTGTACGCATGGTACCCGCTACACATTCATCTAGTTTACCTGATGGAAGTTATGGCGGAAATCCTGCTGGTTTTGTGCTTGAAGTAGACAGCAAACAAATTTATTTTGCAGGTGATACAGGTTTAACTATTGAGATGAAAGTTCTGGCTGAGATTTACAATCTTGATTATGCCATCTTACCGATTGGTGGAAATTATACCATGGATGTTGATGATGCTTTGATAGCAACCAAATATTTCGATTGCGACAAGGTAATTGGTGTACATTATAATACTTTCCCTGTAATCGAAATTGATACCCAGACTGCTTTAGATAAATTTGCACGTGAAAAGAAAACCTTATTATTACCAGAAATTGGTGAGACAATAAGTTTATAGTTTCGGCGAACCGTCATTCCCAACTTGATTGGGAATCTTAATGCAGTAAGCTTTAAGATTCCCGCCTGTGCGGGAATGACGACCTTTTTCATGGACTAGTCTCTGATACTACTTTCAATCTGTTGCATTTAAAACAAAAAAGGGCCTTCAATTTTCATTGAAGACCCTTCAAATTATAAACCTGAACCTAGTTCTTTTTAGCAGCAGCTTTGTTTGCTTTGTAACGCATATCTGCTGTACCATCTTTTTTAGTTGGACCAGCAACTTTAGTTACTGCTTTTGCTTTATTTTCTTTAAAACGCATATCTGGCGTACCATCTGCTTTTACTTTAGTAGCCGTAGTAGTTGTTTTAGTTTCTACTTTTTTAGCCTCTTGTTTTGCGCCTGCCTTAACTGGCGCTGTTGTTGTTTTTACTTCTTTTTTTACAACTGTTTTAGCTTTAGCCGGAGCTGTTGTTGCCGGCGTTTGTGCAAATGCTGTTGTTAAACCAAATGCTGCGATTGCGATTAAACTCAATAACTTTTTCATATTTTTTAGATTTGTTTTTAATTGTTATGAAGCTTCTTCGTTTCACTCCGAGGTTTCATAATTTCTGATTTTTGTTTTACTCGTTTATTTTGTTGATATAAAATTCATAAATCGATATGAAGTTTTAATGAAGATAACGAATATTTTTATTTTTTAATGCGCAGCCAGCCAGTTTTCACCCTCTCCAATTTCTACCACAATCGGTACTGTTAATTTAATGGCATTAGCCATTTTATCCTGGATAATTGCTTTCATTGCTTCTTTTTCCGATTTCAACACATCAAAAACCAACTCATCATGTACCTGCATGGTCATGGTTGACTGCATTTTTTGTGCTTTCATTTCTTTATGGATGTTGATCATGGCAATTTTGATCATATCTGCGGCAGAGCCCTGTATAGGCGCGTTAATGGCATTTCGTTCAGCAAACCCCCTTACCGTTTGATTGGCCGAGTTAATATCTCTCAAATAACGTCTTCTCCCCATAATGGTTTCTACAAATCCATTTTCCCGTGCAAAATTCATGGTATCGCTCATGTAACGTTTGATACCAGGGTATTGTGCAAAGTACTGTTCAATTATCTCAGCTGCTTCTTTACGCGGAATACCTAAGTTCTGCGATAAACCAAAGGCAGATTGGCCGTAAATAATTCCGAAGTTAACCGCTTTGGCATTTCTGCGTTGTGTTCCATCTACTTCTTCGATACTTACACCATATACTTTAGCCGCTGTTGCCGTGTGGATATCGATCCCTTTGTTAAAAGCATCGAGCATGTTTTCTTCCTTGCTGATTTCGGCAATAATGCGCAATTCTATCTGCGAATAATCGGCCGATAACAAAATGTGATTTTCATCCCTTGCAATAAAGGCTTTACGCACTTCTCTTCCACGCTCCGTACGGATCGGGATATTCTGTAAATTCGGGTTATTAGAGCTTAATCTTCCAGTTGCTGCAACAGCCTGATTGTAGGATGTATGCACCCTCCCAGTTTTAGGGTTAACCATTAGTGGCAATGCATCAACATAAGTTGATTTAAGTTTTTGTAACTGGCGGAAATCTAAAATGTCCTGTACAATATCACTTTTGCTTGCTAAAGCCGTTAAAACGTCTTCTCCGGTCTGGTATTGACCTGTTTTGGTTTTTTTGGCTTTTGGATCGAGCTGAAGTTTATCAAATAACACCTCTCCCAATTGTTTTGGCGAGGCCAGGTTAAATTTAATTCCGGCTTTTTCGTACACATTCTGTTCAAATTTGATGATTTCCGTCTCCAGCTCTTTAGAATAGGCTTGTAAGGTTTCGATATCAATACGAACACCCTCCTTTTCTATGTCTGCCAATACGTAAACCAATGGATTTTCAATTTCTTCGGCAAGTTTGGCTGCGTTTAACTCTTTTAATTTGGGTTCAAAAATATGTGCCAATTGCAATGTTACATCAGCATCTTCAGCTGCATAATCTACAACATCAACCACCGGAACATCGCGCATCGTAATCTGGTTTTTACCTTTTGGCCCGATTAACTTGGTAATAGAAATTGGGGAATAACCAAGATAGTTCTCTGATAAAACATCCATTCCATGGCGGGTATCCGGATCGATTAAATAGTGCGCCAGCATGGTATCAAAAAGTTTTCCTTTTACCGCTACACCATACCATTTTAAAACCAGGATATCGTATTTGGTATTCTGGCCGATTTTCTCAATATTCTCATTTTCCAATACCACCCTAAACTCATCAACAATTAACTGCGCTTCTTCCCTTTCTGCAGGAACCGGAATATAATAACCTGTACCAGGCTTAATAGAGAATGATAAACCCACTAAATCGGCTATGTTTGCATCCGTACCTGTGGTTTCGGTATCGAAGGAGATCCGCTTCTCAGCAAGTAACAATTTAATCAGATCGGCACGCTGCTCAGCTGAGTCAACCAGCTGGTAATCATGTTCGGTATTTTCAATGGTTTTAGCCGGCAGTTTTTCTTCGGGCTCTTCTTGCAGCGTATTGGTATACTGGATGGCTTCTCCCGAATGATTGCCAAATAAATCTGTTTGTGTCCCCTCTTGAAAGCGTGCTGTGGTTACCGAAAATTCATCACCAAATACCCTGCGACCCAATGTCCTGAATTCTAATTCAGTAAACAATGGCTCTAATAAATCGCGGCTCGGATCGCAAAGTTCTAAACTGGCTTCATCCAGCTCAACCGGAACATCCAATAAAATGGTAGCCAGTTTTTTGGATATTAAACCTTGCTCTGCAAAATTCTCTACGTTTTCGCGCTGTTTTCCTTTTAGCTCATGGGCATGCGCAATAATGTTCTCCATAGAGCCGTATTGTTTAATCAAGGCTTTTGCAGTTTTTTCGCCAATCCCTGGAATACCCGGAATATTATCTACGGCATCGCCCCATAAGCCCAGGATATCAATTACCTGTAATACATTTTCAATCTCCCATTTGGCCAATACTTCTTTTACACCCAATATTTCCATATCGTTACCCATGCGGGCAGGTTTGTAAATGAAGATATTTTCAGAAACCAGTTGTGCAAAATCTTTATCAGGCGTCATACAATAAACCTGATAACCCTTTTGTTCTGCTTTTTTGGCCAGCGTACCAATAATATCATCGGCCTCATATCCGTCAGAAGTGATTACAGGAATATTAAAACCGGTAATCAATTTAAGTACATAAGGCATTGCCGCAGCCAGATCTTCGGGCATAGCCTGGCGGTGTGCCTTATAGGCTTCAAAAGAGGTATGCCTTTCAGTGGGTGCATCCGTATCGAAAACCACTGCAATATGTGTAGGTTTTTCTTTCTTCAAAACATCCAATAAGGTATTGGTAAAGCCCATCACTGCCGATGTGTTGATGCCTGTTGAGGTAAAACGAGGGTTTTTACTGAGTGCAAAATGCGCCCTGTACATTAGCGCCATACCGTCGAGGAGAAAGAGTTTTTTATTCATGTGATTACACCGATTTTATGATTACACCGACAAATAGATTTATCGGATGATAAAAGTAACCAAAGTTAAAGGTTTAGAAAAGATAAACCCCCAATTTAAGAGAAAAAGACCGTTAATAATAACAGTATAAAATTAAAGAAGCCATGTAGTAACATTGAATAGCCTAAGCCATATTTGATGCGTATAAAACCAAGCGATATACCTGTAAATGTTTGGGAGATGACAAATAGGATGAAAGTGGGATTGCTTAGTGTTAAACCTTTAATATTGCCCAAGTGTGTTAAACCAAATATGATAGCAGAAGAATAAAAGAGATAGCCAAACGATTTCTGTTGAAAAACCAGTCTTTTGCGAATGTCTATTCTTTTAAAATATCCATGAACAATTAATGCCACAAAAAGAAAAAAGATATAAACAGGCCACGTAAGAAAACTGCTCTTTATAAAGTAATTTGATATCAAGCCCAAGGTAAAACACACAAAATATATTGAAAAATATTTCTTTCTCAGGTGCCATCTAAATAAAAATTCTTCTAATACCGGCGCAAAAATACAGACCAGAAGTAAGGTCACAGTTAATCCGTACTTTTCCAGTATATCGATTTCCTGAACATATTCTTTAATAATTTTAAAATGCACCAGAATATAATAAATACCCATTATAATACCTGCAAATATTAAGTCAAGGAGGAGTAACCATAAGAGATCTCTCCAAAGAGATTTATTATCTTTACTGAGTTTTAGAAGTTTTGGCTTTTTTAAGAAATCCCAAAATGCAGAGAGCGTTTCAATCATTACTGTTTTTGGATATTATTTTTAAATAATTTACGTTGTATCCCGATATTACTAACTTATGAAGATTTTTAGCTTTTTTATTTTATTTTTTTCAATAACGTTCACCACCTATGCACAGGATTTTATTGTTAAAAATAACGACGATGTAATCCGCGGGACAATAAAGGGAACGGATTATTTTTCTGTTTTTATCAGTGCCAATGATGAAGCTGATGTGATTTTGCCAGCAAAAGAAGTTAAAAACTTCTTTTGGAATGGTGATAGCTTTGTGAGCAAAGGTTTTGCAAATGGGCGCAATTTCGAATATCGTTTTGTTAAAGTTATCGAAATGGGAACTGTTAATCTTTACGCTTTTGGTGGAGGCAACCTGGTTCCTCAGGTGAAAGAGAAAAAGGTAAAATTCAGACCTTCAATTGGGATTGGAACAGGAACCGGAGGTTTTGGTGGCATGGGTATGGGTGGGGGTATTAGCATCGGCGGCGGACGTAATGCCGCACCGGAAAGACCTGCAGGCGCACCTGCTGTTCGCTACTTTATCGAAAAACCTGGCGCAGGGCCATTACAGGAAGTGCCGATGAAAGCAATAACCGACGACACCAAAAAAATGGAGGTTAAAAATATCCTGTTACAGAAAATAGGCGATCAACCCGCTTTAAAAGCTAAAGTTGAAGCTGGAACAGATTTTAATAGCAGAGAGGTTATTGAATGGGTAAAAGAATATAATGCGACAAAAAAATAAAGCCAGGATTAATGACGTTTTGGGATGGTAAAATCGTTCAAGTAATATCATTATCCTTAAGCTTTACATAGACTTCTAAACTGATAGACTCATCATTTTTAATTTCGTAATCCTTTAGCGTTTCCTGATAATCAAAACCAATTTTTCTTAGTACCTTTTTGCTGTTCTCATTTTCTATTTCAACCATGGCCTCGATTTTTCTTAAACCTAAATTCTCAAAGGCATAATTGCAGATGGGATTGGCTACCTCTTTAACGATTCCTTTTCCCCAATGTTCTGGCAACAGCCAGAAACCGATCTCAGCCTTTTGATCTGATTTATTTAGATAATTAAGTCCTATTCCGCCTAACAAAGTCGGTCCCTCCTTATCACATATTGCCCACCAAATGCCTGTTTCATTCTGTTGAATTTCATCAAACCATATAAGTTGATCTTTGGTGTGGGCAAGGCTCGTATAGCTTACCCCATAATAACGAATGACATCTGGATGGGATAATCCTTTAAAAACAAATGCCAGGTCGTTAGCGCAGAACTGCCTCAATAAAAATCTTTCCGTATATAGTGTAAAGGAGCCAAACATTATCTTGCACAGCAGTTTAATAAATGATCATTCACCATACCCGTTGCCTGCATAAACGCATAGCAGATGGTTGTTCCAAAAAACTTAAAGCCACGTTTTTTCATGTCTTTACTGATTTGATCGGATAGTTCTGTTCTTGGCGGAACATCGCTCATTTCCTCAATGTGGTTTAAAATGGGCTTACTATCCGGAACAAAACTCCACATATATTTAGAAAAGCTGCCAAATTCTTGCTGAATCTCAATAAACAGCTTGGCATTGGTAATGGCACCATTCACCTTTAAACGGTTACGGATAATGCCTTCATCGTTCATTAATCTTTCTAAATCTTTTTCGGTAAAAGCAGCAACCTTTTTCACATCAAAATCGGCAAAAGCTTTACGGTAGTTTTCGCGTCTCCTGAGAATGGTAATCCAGCTTAAACCAGCTTGTGCACCTTCGAGGATTAAAAATTCAAATAAAATTTTATCATCATAAACAGGCTTTCCCCATTCTTCATCGTGGTATTTGATATAGAGGGGATCGGAAGTGGCCCAGGAGCAACGTATATTTGAGTCCGTAGTCTTGAGTCCAGAGTCTTGAGTCATATTATGCGAATTTTGCAGGATTGCTAATCATAAAATGTAACAGTTTACTTATTTCTTCACATTGCGCATCCAGGTGATTGAATTTTTCTTCAGAAATATAATTACATGCGAGGGCAACATCTAACCAAACTTGCGTTTCACCATTTTCCATGTCTGCATCTGATAGTTTACTTATAAAATGATTAGGATATCTTCTCTTTTTGTATGCTTCACCAATACTGCTACAAATGGATCTTGATGACCTACGCATCTGGTCTACCAAACTGTATTGCTCTGATTTAGGGAAATCTTTCGTTAAATTAAAGACGTCCATCAAAAGAGCAAATCCTTTTTTATAAGCGATTAATTCTCTAAACTTTCCCATGTTTTTTTTTAAACTAATATAATAATTTGGGAAGAGAAAGAGACTATAGACTTAGGACTTAAGACTTTGGACTAGAACTTAACTCATCCCAATACTCTACAGCCCTCCGGTAATGAGGAATTACAATGCTACCACCAACCAGGTTGGCGATCATGAAAATTTCGTTCATTTCATCATGATTTACGCCGGCATCGAAACATTTGCCCAGGTGGTATTTAATGCAATCATCACAACGCAAAACCATAGAAGCTACAAGACCCAACATTTCTTTTGTTTTAACATCTAAGGCTCCATCGGCATAAGTGGTTGTATCAAGTGCAAAAAAACGCTTAATATTTGTATTTGCCGTTTCCATAATCCTATCGTTCATTTTTTCACGATAGCCGTTAAACTCTTCTACAAGCTTTCCCATATTTTAAAAATCTTTTTTAACTGTTATTTGTTAAGGCTATAAACATTTGATTATGAAAATAATATCTCCAAAATTTCATGCAGTTTTAGATTACCTGTTAATTATGCTCTTATTAGCATCACCCGATGTTTTTGGCCTTTCTCAAACGGCCTCAACCCTGGCTTATGCGCTAGGTATTGTTCATTTTTTATTAACGATCATGACTAACTTTAGTGGAGGTATTTTTAAAGTCATCCATCTTAAACTTCACGGCCTAATCGAGTGTTTCGTCAGTATTGTGCTCGTTATTTTGGCATTCACGCTTTTTAAAGGAAATTTAGTAGACGAAATCTTCTTTGCCTGCTTTGGCCTATTGATTTTGATCATTTTTACCCTTACTGATTATAAACGGAGTTTACCCGTTATATTGTAATTTCTTCCAGCGGATTCCAGAATACTTTTTTAAAGTTTACCACCTTATCATTTTTCACTTCAACACCTTCTTTTTTAAGCAGTTCTTCCATTAACTCTGGTGGCTTGAAGTGAAACTTACCGGTAAGCAGGCCACTACTGTTTACTACCCGATGTGCCGGCACCTGTGGACGGGCTGTTCCGGCATACAGCATAGCATGCCCGACCATTCTTGATGATTTTGCCGCACCTAAACTTTTCGCGATAGCGCCATAAGACGTAACCCTTCCTTTCGGAATTAACCGGGCAATCTCATAAACCTGTTCGTAAAAGTTGGTATCCATTATTCAAAAGAAAATTGAATATAATTAATATTTTTATCGTGTAACAAGTATTTCTTCTCGTAATAGGTTTTGATCGATAATACCTCATCAACCAGATCTGAAGTATACAGATGATCGGTATTTTTATGTACAGGCAAATTCAATTCTGCAACTTTTTCGCAAGTGTAAGCATATAACTGATCGTTATCTGTCTTCAAATTAACATATCCTCCCGGTTTTAACACCAGTTTATAACGGTTCAAAAATGCCGGAAAAGTTAAACGTTTTTTCTCACGGCTATCCTGTGGCTGTGGGTCTGGAAATGTGATCCAGATTTCGTCTATTTCCCCTTCATTAAAGTAATCCAATAAGTTTTCAATCTGTATCCTTAAAAAAGCAACATTATCAATCCCATCTTCAATAGCGGTTTTGGCCCCGCGCCAGATGCGGTTACCTTTGTAATCAATACCAATGAAATTCTTATCCGGGAATAGCCTGGCCAGATTTACCGAATATTCGCCTTTTCCACATGCCAACTCCAGCACAATAGGGTTTGTATTTTTAAAATGTGCTGAAGCCCATTTCCCCTTTAAAGCTTTTCCTTGTTCTAATTGATATACGTTTGCGAATGTTTCTATTTCTGCAAAACGCCTAAGTTTATCTTTACCCAAAAGTTTTTTTTCTGCAAAAATACAATTAAATCAATAATTGAAGTTTCTTTTGCCTTAAAGATTAATGGCAATCTTACTTAGTAATCGTATTTTTGCAACCTATAAAAATTACAGTGAAAAAAAACTCAAAAATATATGTTGCAGGCCATCGTGGTATGGTAGGTTCGGCTATTTACCGCAAACTGCAAAAAGAAGGTTATGAAAACATCATTACAAGAACGTCAGAGGAGCTTGATCTGCGCAACCAGCAGGCGGTTACCGATTTCTTTGCTGCAGAAAGGCCAGATTTTGTTTTTCTTGCAGCAGCAAAGGTAGGTGGCATTGAAGCCAACAACACCTACCGAGCGGATTTTCTTTATGAAAACTTAGCCATACAAAATAACGTAATCCACAATGCTTACGTAAATGGTGTTAAAAAGCTTATGTTTTTGGGTTCAAGCTGTATTTATCCTAAAATGGCTCCGCAACCCTTAAAAGAGGATTATCTTTTAACCGGTACTTTAGAACACACCAACGAGCCTTATGCTATTGCCAAAATTGCAGGGATTAAAATGTGCGATGCCTATCGCGATCAGTATGGCTGTAATTTTATTTCTGTAATGCCAACAAATTTATATGGCTTTAATGATAACTATCATCCTCAAAACTCACACGTTTTACCTGCTTTGATCCGCAAGGTACATGAGGCCATGGTGAACGATGAAAAAGAAGTGGTAGTTTGGGGATCAGGCTCGCCAATGCGTGAATTTTTATTTGCCGACGATTTAGCAGATGCCTGTTATTTCTTAATGCAAAACTATAACGAACCACACCTGATCAATATTGGTACCGGGCACGATTTAACCATCAAAGACCTGGCTTTATTGATCAAAGATGTTTTGGGTTTCGATGGCGAACTGGTATTTGATTCCACTAAACCAGATGGCACACCGCGTAAGCTGATGGATGTAAGCAAACTTCATCATTTAGGCTGGAAACATAAAATTGAACTTGAAGAAGGTATTGCCCTGGCTTATCAGGATTTCGAAAGCAGGTACTAAATATACATTTGCATGCTGCGCAGATTAACATCCTGTGCATTTTTTATTATCCCTTATTTTTTAGCAGCAGGATCATAAATGGCTACTGCCACCCGGCTATCGGCACAGCCGTAGTATAAAAACCATTTCTTTTTGAAATACACCAACCCTTCGATAAAAACGGTTCCTGACGGGTATTGGCCGTTTTTTTCAAAAGGTGCAGTAGGTACGAAAAAAGGTTGATCGAGTCGCGCTATCACTTTTGAGGGGTTTTTCAGATCGAACAATACCTGCCCGGCCGAATAGGTATTGGCCACATAATTACTATCCCTTTCGGCATCACTCCTGTTTTTACCGTTGTATAAAACTAAAATACCTTTATTGGTAACAATTGCTGGTGGGCCGCATTCGGTGAGGTCACTATCAAAATATTTTTTTCGGGGTTTCACAATTAAATCCAGATCACCTGCTGGGTTTAATGCCGGTTCCCAATTGATGAGATCAACAGAGGTCGCAATATTCATGAAACGTTCGCCCCAATACATCATGTATTTACCGTTTATTTTGGCAATGATCTGTTTACCGTTTTCTAACTTGGTAACAATTGAACCAGATTTGCATTTGAGATCCTTGAATTTACCATGATAGGCTTTACTGAATACAGGGCCATGTTTAGTCCAGTGTTTCAAATCTTGCGAAGTAGCTACAGCCAAACGGAATATATTGCGGTTCCATTGGGTATACAACATTACATATAAACCCTCTGCAGTAACAGCAATGCGAGGGTCTTCGCAACCGCCCGGCCATTCGTTTGCTTTCTGTCCATCCTCATCCGGATAGAGTACTGGCTCAGGACTACGTTTCATTTTAATACCATCACTGCTTTCCGCAATCCCTATTCTGGAAGTGCGCATTCCGATTCCAGTGCCAGAGCGATCTTCACTGCGATATAGTACATAAATCTTATTTTTGTGTACTGTAGCGGCTGGATTAAACACATCGCCGGCCTCCCAGGCTATTTTTTGCTTAATTATAGGATCCATGAAAACACTTTCTATTTTTGGCGAAATAATAGGATTTACATTTTCTGGTCGGATAAACTGTCCTAATGCCCACTCAGGTAATAGACCCTGGGCATTCGTTGCAACGGCTATTGGAAGAAAAATTACAATTAAGAATAGGCGTAAAGTGGTTCTGTTCATAAAACTAAAATACTAATTAATCTGCGAAGGTGGTAATGTTATAAATACCCATTCACTCAGATAAAAAATTACAGTAAGCATTTAGTTATTCAAATACGAACATCGTTCATTATAGTTAAAATTGATATATTTGTTATCATCAATAAATTTCACCTATATGACCTTAGTTCAGCTCGAATATATTGTTGCCGTAGATACTTATAGAAGTTTCGTAACTGCTGCCGAAAAGTGTTTTGTAACCCAGCCGACCTTAAGTATGCAGGTGCAAAAATTGGAGGAATTAATTAGCGTTAAAATTTTCGACAGGAGCAAACAGCCTGTAAGTCCGACAGAAATTGGTGCGCAGATTATTGCGCAGGCCAGAATCATCTTACAAGAAAGCGGCAAAATTAAAGAGCTGATCAGCAGTCAGCAGCAGGATGTAATGGGCGAACTGAAAATTGGGGTGATCCCTACTATCGCACCATATTTACTACCCGAGGTGATTTCGGCCATGCTGGATAAATACCCGGAATTAAAACTTTTAATTTGGGAATATACCACCGAAGACATTATTCATCACCTCAAAACCGGTGTACTCGATTGCGGTATTTTAGCTACGCCACTTACCGACCCTAACATTACGGAGATCCCGTTATATTATGAAAACTTTGTAAGCTACATCAGCAAAAACAGTAAGCTTTATAAAAAGAAGGCCGTTGATGCTGAAGACCTGAACGACGAAAATATCTGGCTCTTAAATGAAGGTCATTGCATGCGCAATCAGGTATTGAACATTTGCCGTTCTACCAAAAATAATAGATTACAGGGATTAGAGTATAATACCGGTAGCGTAGAAACCCTGGTGCGTATGGTTGATTTAAACGGTGGTGCTACCTTATTGCCGGAACTGGCCATAGCTGAACTTAACGCTAAACAATCCAGCAAAATACGCCACTTCAAATCGCCTGAGCCTGTGCGCGAGATTAGTTTGGTTACACACAAAAACTTTATTAAAAAGCGGATGCTTAATGCTTTAAAAGATGAGATTTTAGCGATTATACCGAAAACAATGAAGCAGAAAAAGAAAAAAGATGTTGTGGGGATTTAGATTGTATGGCTAAGTCTAAAGGGGAATTGAGCAAGGCAGGCATTGGATGACTTTACCCACGCAATCGTCATGCTGAATTCATTTCAGCATCTATCACACTATAAGACCCTGAAATAAATTCAGTGTGACGCCTCAAGTAAAGATATGATCAATAATAGAGAATTTCAGGATCTCAGAAGCCTACCCTTTGTCTTTACTCACAAGATCTGCACGCGTAAGCCCTGTTTCAGCAAGATTTTTATCTGCTAAAAAGATCAGAATGATTAATAAAAAATACTACTGATTTTGTTTTTCTACCGGAGGTGCAGATAATAATCCTTTAATATCACTTTCCACTTCTTCTTCTTCGCCCTTTTTCTTTTTCTTGTTCTTAGATTTTAAGCCTTTGCCACTTAAACGCTCCTCAATAATTTTATCATATTCGGTTTGTTGCTCTGGCCTTAAAACATTGCGGATATTTTTTGAAGTTTCGTTCTGAAGTTTATAAAATTTATCTACGTCATCCTCGCGTGAGTTACCTGCCTGCTGCCTTTTAATTAAATCAGCCTGTTCTTTAGCCTGGTTATAAGTAAAGCTGTAGATGACACTTTTTTGTGTCCCGTTAAGTTTTAATCGCTTCTCCAGGTCATCTACATTCTTCTGTGCAATTTCTGCTGGGGTAGGTACTTTATTCTGTTGTGCACGCACTAATCCATTTACACCAACAATAATTAAAAATAAGATTACAAGCCTTTTCATTCCGAATATTTTATATGCGAAGTTACTTAATTATCTTAAAACAAGAAAGTCCCGGTTTACACCGGGACTTCTCTTAAATTTTATAGAATGTTTAGCTTACAAAGCTTTTTTGTAAAGTTCTGCAACTGCATCCCAGTTAATTACATTCCAAATTGCCGCTAAATAATCAGGGCGTTTGTTTTGGTATTTTAAGTAATAAGCGTGTTCCCAAACATCGATACCTAAAATTGGTGTTCCTTTTACTTCAGCAACATCCATTAACGGATTATCTTGGTTTGGAGTAGAAGAAACCTGAAGTTTTTTATCAGCACCAACTGATAACCAAGCCCAGCCAGAACCAAAGCGGGTAGCACCAGCTTCCTGTAATTTAGTTTTAAGATCAGCAAACGAACCAAAAGTTTCATTAATTGCTTTAGCTAAATCGCCAGTTGGCTCACCACCTTTATTTGGACCTAAAATGTTCCAGAATAAAGAGTGATTATAGTGGCCACCACCATTATTTCTAACAGCAGCAGGAAATTTTGAAATGTGTTTTACAATTTCTTCAATGCTTGAATTTGCCTCTGGCTTACCTTCTAACGCTTTATTTAGGTTGGTAACATAAGCCTGGTGGTGTTTATCATGGTGAATCTCCATGGTAGTTTTATCAATATGCGGTTCTAATGCATCGGTTGCGTAGTGTAACGCAGGTAATTCAAAAGCCATAATGTTTTATGTTTTAAGATTTAAAAATGTTTCTTGTAGCAAATATAACATTAGAACGTTAAGATTTGTTCATGTTATTATCATCAAATCATTTTCCGGGCTAATGCTGTCATGTTAAAGATTTTAATATTGGAAGGTTTTTGGAAAATTAGCATCGTCCTCCTTGGCAACGAAGGATGCTCAATATTGGCGATTGAATGGCCATATCAGCGAGTAACGCATTACAAATGCGCATCTCAATAATCCTCGTTAAAAACGAGGACAATTAGAATAACTACCTTTTCTTAGCAAAAAAGTCCTTCATCAATATCCCGCACTCCTCCGCCATTACACCACCTTTTAATACTGTTTTAGGATGAAGCAGGTTTGCATTCTTCGAGATAAAACCTCTTTTTTCTTCTCTGGCTCCATATACAATGCGGCCAATCTGTGTCCAATAACTCGCCCCCGCACACATTACGCAAGGCTCAATGGTTACATATAAGGTGCAATCTCTTAGGTACTTGCCACCAATAGTTTGTGCAGCAGAAGTGAAAGCCTGCATTTCTGCATGTGCTGTTACATCATTAAAGCGCTCAGTTAAATTATAACCACGGCCAATAATCCTGTTTTTACTTACCACAATAGCACCAATCGGAATTTCATCTTCAGCCAAAGCTTTTTTTGCTTCTTCCAAAGCCAGTTTCATATAATGAATGTCTTCTTCTTCAGGATCGGTATTTTCGAAATTGTAAAAACTCATGAGGCAAATATAGGGTAATAATGGCCAAAAAGACTTCCGAAGGTTCCAAAGGCAAAGTGCCGGCAAAACTGCTGAAGTCTAAGTTGAAAATTGGTTAGGTTTTGGAGCGCAACATCAGCGCTTATCGGCTGCTTCAGTCCTGCTTTACGCTCCGAGTCCTCTCCCGGTGAAAAACCGGGATTGCGGGCTTTCCGCTGCAATCAGGGCTAATTGGCCGCAGCAATTAGGTGTAAACTTCGGCAGCTAACTATTAAACCAATTTACTTCCGTTCGGCACTTTACGCTCTACCGTAGTTAATACGATATCGCCATTTTCATCGGCAAAACCAGTCACTAAAAATTCTGACATAAATTTTCCAATCTGTTTTTTAGGGAAGTTTATCACGGCAACAACCTGTTTTCCGGGTAATTCTTCCAATGTATAATGTTTGGTAATCTGCGCGCTGCTCATTTTAATGCCAAACTCGCCAAAATCTACCTTTACTTTATATGCTGGTCTCCTGGCTTCAGGAAATTCGAAAGCCTCTAAAATAGTACCTACCCTTAATTCTACTTTTTCGAAATCACCCCATGTAATCTGTTCCATATATAATCGATGTATGTAGGACAAAAATATAAATTATCGGGCATTCCGTACCGTCTTCGAAACAAAACATGGCAATTCAACCGTTTGCATTAATTTAACCCCTTTTTATAAAAAATTTGCGTTTTATATTTTTAGCACTATCTTTATGCAACCGTTTGCATAACCAAATATTAAAATAATATGAAAGCATGTATTTATTAGGCATTGATTTAGGTACCTCATCCATTAAGGTTGCCATTGTTGATGCAGCTACACAAAAAAATATAGCCTCCGCTCAATATCCGGAAACGGAAACAGCGATTAAATCTTTACAGTCGGGCTGGGCAGAACAATCGCCCGATGATTGGTGGCATAATGTTCAGCAGGCCATTCTCAAATTAAATTCGACAGGTCTTTTTGATCCAAAAGAAATTAAAGCCATTGGTATTGCGTACCAAATGCACGGATTGGTTGTGGTAGATCAAAACCAGCAGGTGCTCCGCGATAGTATCATCTGGTGCGATAGCAGGGCAGTTGAACTGGGCAATGGTGCTTTTGAGGCAATTGGTCATGAAAAATCCTTAAAACACCTGTTGAACTCTCCCGGCAACTTTACAGCATCCAAACTGGCCTGGGTAAAAACAAACGAACCAGACATCTATAACCGCATCGATAAAATTATGCTCCCTGGCGATTTTATCGCTATGAAATTAACAGGAACAATCACTACCAGCATTTCGGCACTATCTGAAGGTATTTTCTGGGATTTTGAAAACCACGAAATTTCTAAAGATGTAATGGATTATTATGGTATTTCAGGCAATCTGATCCCAACCATTAAACCATTATTTTCGGAACATGGCTATTTAAAAACCGACATTGCCTATTTACTAAATCTACCTGCCGGTATTCCAGTAGCTTATAAGTCTGGCGATCAGCCGAACAATGCACTTTCCTTAAACGTATTAAAACCCGGGGAGGTTGCAGCCACAGCCGGAACATCAGGGGTTATTTATGGCGTAAGCGATGAGCTTACTTACGATAAACAATCGAGAGTAAATACCTTTGCGCATGTAACGTATTCAGCAGAGAAAAAGCACACGGGCGTTTTACTTTGTATTAATGGCACTGGCAGCATGTACCGTTGGGCAAAGCATACTTTTGCGCCACAGTCTACCTATGCAGAACTGAATATCCTGTCGTCAAAAGCACCAATAGGTAGTAATGGCTTAAAAGTACTCCCTTTCGGAAACGGTGCCGAAAGGATGTTAAATAACCAATATACAGGTGCAGCGTTATTAGGCATCGACTTAAATCTTCACAATCAATCAGATATTTTCAGAGCGGTACAAGAGGGGATTGCTTTTTCTTTCCGTTATGGGTTGGACATTATGCGCAAAAACGGCATGGAGCCTAAAGTAATCCGCGCCGGAAGAGCCAACCTGTTTTTAAGTGATGTATTTGCACAAACGTTTGTAGATGTTACGGGCATCCCGGTAGAACTTTACGAAAACGACGGCAGTGTAGGCGCAGCCTTGGGTGCAGGTATAGGCGCCAGCATTTTTAATAGTGCAGAAGAAGCCTTTAGCAACCACGAAGTAATCAAAACTTTAATACCACAACATTCAGCTGTGTATGAGCCAATCTACGAGGATTGGAAAAAAATATTAGAAAAACAATTAGCAATTGGTTAAGGGTTGATCGTTTCATAGTGAGATCTACTATAAACCATTAACCAATAGACCATCAACCAAAAAACAAAAAACATGACAAAAGTAGTAACCGGAGCAACGGAATTTTTCAAAGGTATCGAGCAAATCAAATTTGAAGGCCTGGAAAGCGATAATCCACTAGCATTTAGATGGTATGACGCCAACAAAGTAGTAGCTGGCAAAACCATGAGCGAGCACTTTAAGTTTGCTTGTGCTTACTGGCATTCATTTAATGGTAATGGCGCAGATCCGTTCGGAGGCGCAACACACGTTTTCCCGTGGGATGAGAAAAAGGATGCAGTAGAGCGGGCTAAAGATAAAATGGATGCAGCGTTTGAATTTATCACCAAAATGCAGATTCCATATTATTGTTTCCATGATGTGGATGTGGTAGATTATGGCGATGACGTTGCTGAAAACGAGCGCAGATTACAAGCCCTTGTTGAATATGCAAAACAGAAACAAGCAGATAGTGGTGTAAAATTGTTGTGGGGAACAGCCAACTTATTTAGCCACAAACGCTATATGAACGGTGCTTCTACAAATCCGGATTTCCACGTGCTGGCGCATGGCGCTGCCCAGGTTAAAGCAGCTTTAGATGCTACTATTGCCCTTGGTGGCGAAAATTATGTTTTCTGGGGTGGAAGAGAAGGCTATATGAGCTTGTTGAATACCAACATGAAACGTGAGCAGGAACATTTGGCAAAATTCTTACATACCGCTAAAGATTATGCACGCAAACAGGGTTTCAAAGGAACATTCTTTATTGAACCAAAACCATGTGAGCCTTCTAAACACCAATACGATTACGATGCAGCAACAGTAAAGGGCTTTTTACAACAATACGATCTGTTGGCAGACTTTAAGTTAAATTTAGAAGTAAACCACGCTACACTGGCTGGCCATACTTTCCAGCATGAATTACAGGTTGCAGTAGATAATGGCTTATTAGGCTCTATCGATGCAAACCGTGGCGATTACCAAAATGGCTGGGATACCGATCAGTTCCCGAACGACATTAACGAACTAACGGAAACCATGTTGATTATTTTAGAGGGTGGTGGCTTACAGGGTGGAGGTGTAAACTTCGACGCGAAAATCCGCCGTAATTCTACTGATCAGAAAGACTTATTCTATGCACACGTAGGTGGAATGGATATTTTTGCAAGGGCATTAGTTACCGCAGATGCCATTCTTCAAAAATCTGATTACAAAAAAGTAAGGGCCGACCGCTATGCTTCATTTGATAGCGGAAAGGGTGCCGAGTTTGAACAAGGAAAATTGAGTTTAGAAGACTTAAGAAATTACGCTGCAGAAAATGGCGAACCAGAGGTACGTAGCGGAAAGCAGGAATATCTTGAAAATCTGATTAACAGGTATATTTAATTTATTTTTATAAAATGAAATCTCCGTGGTCTGTGTCCTCACAGACCACTTGCGTTTGATTTAATTAGCATGGTCTGTGTCTCCACAGACCATGGATTAAATTAATAAACGTCACTTTAACATTTTTTAATTCAAAAAAAGCGGAGATTAATTTATGATTTTACTACATTTAGATTTCTAAACCAAATAACTTAAATGAAAGTCACAGATTACATTATTTTTCTAGCCTACTTTGCCATTGTAGCAATTTATGGTTTCTGGATCTACCATCGCAAAAAACAAAAGCAGATGAGCAGCAAGGATTATTTTCTTGCAGAAGGCTCACTGACCTGGTGGGCTATAGGTACATCTTTAATTGCCTCGAATATTAGTGCCGAGCAATTTGTAGCCATGAGTGGCGACGGATTTAAAATGGGATTAGCCATTTCTACTTACGAATGGATGGCAGCTGCAACATTGGTAATTGTTGCTACATTTTTTATCCCTGTATATCTTAAAAATAAGATCTACACCATGCCACAATTTTTAAGTCAGCGTTACAACGGTACTGTAGCCATGATTATGGCTGTGTTTTGGTTGTTATTGTATGTTGTGGTAAACTTAACCTCTATCTTATACCTGGGCGCGCTTGCTGTAAGCAGTATTTCGGGTATTGGCTTTTGGTATTGTATGATCGGCCTGGCCATTTTTTCTGTAATTATAGCATTAGGCGGTATGAAAGTAATTGGTTACACGGATGTAATCCAGGTCGCGTTTTTAATTTTCGGCGGTTTAGCAACTACTTATTTAGCACTTAATTTAGTGAGCGACCATTTTGGTGGCCATGGCGTACTAGATGGTTTATCGTTCTTAAGAGAAAAGGCGCCAGATCATTTCCACATGATTTTTAAGAAAGATAGTGCCAATTATGCTTCTCTGCCTGGTATGACAGTATTGCTTGGCGGGATGTGGATTGTAAACTTAAACTATTGGGGCTGTAACCAGTACATCACTCAGCGTGCTTTAGGTGCTGATCTTAAAACGGCCAGAGCCGGTATCTTATTTGCTGCCTTTTTAAAGCTTTTAATGCCGTTAATCGTGGTACTGCCAGGTATTGCAGTATATATGTTATATCAGGAAAAAACAGGTATTGATGTAAATTCAATGATGCCTGGCGGAGAACTTCGTCCGGATAGGGCTTACCCTACTTTATTAAGTATTTTACCAACAGGACTTAAAGGTTTGTCTTTTGCTGCCTTAACCGCAGCGATTGTTGCTTCATTAGCCGGTAAAATCAATAGTATCTCTACCATTTTTACCCTGGATATCTTCAAGAAACACATTAATGTAGAAGCCAGTGAGAAAAAACTGGTAAGTACTGGACGTGTGGTTGTAATTATTGCTATGGCAATTGCAATCGCCATTTCACCTTTCTTAGGTATCGATAAAAAAGGTGGTTTCGAATTTATTCAGGAATATACAGGCTTTGTAAGTCCGGGTATTTTCGCCATGTTTATATTGGGCTTCTTCTGGAAAAAAACCACTTCAAATGCAGCTTTATTTGCAACAATAGGTGGTTTTGGCTTATCCGTATTGCTAAAATTCTTGCCAGGAATGATGGATTTGTCTTTCCTGCACGATTTTGGATTCTCGGTAGCCAATGCAGATGGAGTTTATGAAATACCTTTCTTGGATAGAATGGGAATTGTATTTGTAGTCTGCATCATCGTGATGTTTGCCATCAGTATGTTCGAAAACAGTAAAGGCGATAAATCTAATGGTTTAGAAGTAGATTCGAGCATGTTTAAAGTACATCCTTCGTTTGCCGTTGGATCACTGATTGTGTTCGGAATTTTAGTTGCACTTTATTCTACTTTCTGGTAAAATTAAAAATCAACAATATCCAAAGGGCTCGCGATGAAAATTGCGAGCCTTTTTTGTTTGTTTGCTCCCGTTTCCATGCAGAGAACTGATTAATTCATATATACGCTATACTTAACTCTACTGACAGGATAGCAACTATATGGAAATAAGAGACACAACCGTTAAGTAAATTATGCTGATAAAACAGGACCTCTCAACTGGGAACATTGCGTTTGAAAACTCAATCTTATTTGTTCATCCGTAGAAACGCTGCGCTTAACTCTACGGACAGGATAGGACCGTTAACCTTATAGACATAAGAAGTACCACCGTTAAATAAAATTATGCTGATAAAAATAGGACCTCTCGACTGGGAACATTGCGTTTGAAAACTCAATCCTATTTGCTAATCCGTAGAGACGCTGCGCTTAACTCTACGGACAGGATAGGCAGGGAATTATTGTGCACAAGGCCCGTCAGGAATTTCTTTGCTGATTTTAAGCACTTTCATGACCACTAAAGTCGAATCAAAATCACTGGAAACGATACTGGTATCAGATTTCGCAAAATAACCTTCCAACTCTACGTATACTGGTTCGTAAGGTTTTTCAAAGCCTAAATTGCTATAAGAAAGTTCTAAGTTTTTTACGCTGTCTTTAACCCAATACTCTCGCCCATCTTCGCATAACGTAAAAGATTTCACCTCAGGACCAAAACTATATAAACCTTTAACAGTTTTCAGGTTACTTTTTTCTCCTTCGGCTTTATCGTTCCTGTTACAAGCTGTAGCGGCTACGCCAAGGAGCACAACGAATACAATTGCTTGTTTAAATAACTTCATTTTATATAGTTTGATTAATTTGATCTATCTTTTTAACACTTAAATTGGATGACAAAGCAGATGCCAAAAATGAGAAGATACCTACTGTAACAAAAACTAAAACAAAATCTTTCCATTTTAATGCGATTGGATAAGAACTTACCAGTGTTTTGTTTACTTCATCGCCCATTTTAATAAAACCATAGGTATGCTGAAAATAATAAAATATAATCCCTATAATTAAACCCAGTACGCAGCCAGACATGGTGATCATCATGCCCTCAAATAAAAATATTCGTTTGATTAATTTTTTGCCCGCGCCTAAACTGCTTAGAATGGCAACATCCTTTACCTTATCAATTACCAACATGGTTAACGACCCTATAATGTTAAATATAGCAATAATGAGGATAAATGTAAGGATAATATATACTGCCCATTTTTCGGTGTTTAAAATGTGATAGAGCGATTTATTTTGCTCGGCCTGATTTCTGACTTCATAATCTTTACCAGCCTTTTCGATTATTTCGTTTTTAAAATCATCTACATCAACACCGGACTGCAGATTGATCTCAATAGCAGACACATTTTTGTCTTCTCCAAGTAGCTCGCGGGCAAAATCTAGTGGAACAATGATCCCATTATCGAAATCTTGTTGTACCTCAAAAACACCACTTACCCTAATATTTTTTACAACAAAATCGTCGGCCGGATTTATTGTATTTACTGCGATATCCTTCTTTGGCGAATAAATTTCCAGCTCGGTGAAAGGATCAACAGTATTAACAGCCAAATAACTTTGCAGGGCCGAACCAATTACCGCATTGTCACCACTCTTATTATGCAGTATAAAACGGCCTTCTTTAATGGTACTGTCTAATTTGGCGTTCTTTAAATAATCTAAACTTACACCTTTAACCATCCCAACAGCTTGCTTGTTATTATATTTTAACAAGGCATTTTCTTGCAACACCTCGGTAAAAGCAGCAACATCCTTATTTTTTCTCAGCTGATTAAAGTAGCTTGTATTTGGATCAAAGGTTTTCCCCCTGGCTGGTGTAATCGCAATTTGCGGTGTAATGGTATCGAACATATTCAACACCACTGTTTCTAAACCGTTAAATACCGAAAGGATAATAATTAAAGCTGCGCTCCCTACCATTACCCCTACCATTGATATACCCGAAATCAGGTTAATGGCATTGGTTGATTTTTTGGCAAAAAGATACCTTTTGGCAATGTAAAACGATGTATTCACAGCAGTAAAGATAGTTAAAATGTAAGATGGCAGTAATGTAAGATGAAATAAGTAAGATGGAATATGTGAGATGGTTATTACATCATCCTTCATCCGTTTTACATTTTTACATCAAAAAAACGGGTTATGTTGTTTTTCAAAACCAATGCTTGTTGCTGGCCCATGACCAGGATAAACTTTGGTTTCATCAGGTAAGACAAAAAGCTTATCAGAAATGTTTTGGATTAATTGCTGATGGTTACCGCCTGGCAGATCTGTACGGCCGATACTACCGTAAAAAAGCACATCACCACCTATTAATATATGATCAGCAGCGCTATAAAAACATAAATGTGCCGGTGAATGTCCGGGCGCAAAAATTAAATCCAGTTTGCTATCGCCAAAAGAAATAGTTCCTGTTTCGGGCAAGAAGGTATCAGGCAAGGGGGATACCTCATAACGGGTAAAGCCCATGGATGGCGCATAACCGGGAACTGCATTTAAAATCGGTAATTCGCCCTGATGAAACTGCGGTTTTAAACCATAGGTTTCGGACACAAATTTATTGCCGAAAACATGATCGAGATGGCAATGTGTATTAAGCAATAAAACAGGTTTTAAACTTTCCTGTGTGATGAAAGCGGCTAATTCATTTTGCTCAAAACCCTCGTACATACCTGGATCGATGATGACACATTCTTTGGTTTCATCGTAAAGTACATAGGTATTTTCGCTGTAAGCGTTAAAAGTAAAAGTTTTTACTGTAATCATAAGTCTTAGAAAAAGCCTGTTTCCCGAAACAGGATAATAATTAATAAATTAATTTTTCCACCTGAAGGTAGAAATCAAGGTATCGATATCTTTTTTAATAAATTTAACAACGGGCTCAATAGAATCATATTGTGGGCGTTCATTAAAGTATAAAGCGCCTCTAAAATAATGTTTAGCACTGTCTGTTAAAAAAAACTGAACAGAAGAAGCCGTATTCCCTTCAATGGCGTAGTAAACGCCATAAACTTTACGGTCAGGGAAATTGATCATTTTCTGATCAATCGCACTTGCCTTTATGGTATGTTTGAAAGCCAGTTTGCGTGCATCTTCAACCATTTCGTCATATTCGCTTTTACCCGAAACATCGTAATAAGTTAAATGCAAAAAGCCATTAAACTGTTTAAAGTGCAAATTATACCAGTTCTTTTGAGCATCACGGCTTTGATCTTGCTCTATTACCGAATAGGTAGGATATTTAAACGTAAAGGGAACAGGCTTGGTAAATGTTGTATAGACTTTTTTAGGAAATACGATCCTGAAATAAGCTTTTGGCTTGGGGCTGTAATCATGATCCTGACAAGCTGTTATGAACAAAAGCAGTACAAATGGAACACAGATCAGTTGTTTTAGTTTCATAGCATTTTATCAAGGATTTTTTCCGTGATCTTAGGGAGCAGTCTGTTGTTAATATCGCAGTTACAACAAGTTTATCATTATTTATTCCAGATTGCCCAAGCTTTTTCGGCCTGTTTGTAAAGCATTTCCAAACCGTTTTTAACTGCCGCACCGCGTTCAGCGGCTTTAGCCAAAAATGTGGTCTCCAGCGGATTGTACACTAAATCGTAAGCCAAATGCCCTGATCCCACTAAACTGTAATCAATTTCCGGAAAGGTATCAATATTTGGGGACATCCCCAAGGGCGTGGTATTGATTAACAACTGGTGAGAAGTTAAAATTTCTGGTGTAATTTCTGAATATAGAAGAGCACCAGGAACAGCAGTTCTTACCACCACCTGGTATTGGATATTCAATTTTTCTAAAACATATTTTACAGCTTTAGCCGCGCCACCATCGCCTAAAACAAGTGCTTTGGTGTGGTGTGGACCTAACAACGGTTTTAGCGATTCTTCAAAACCATATGCATCGGTATTATAACCTTTTAAATAGGTTTCACCTTCAAATTTTTTGATCGAAATACAATTTACGGCACCAATTTTTTCTGCAGCTTCATCTACCTCATTTAAGTAGCACAGCACGTTAACTTTATGCGGAATAGTTACATTAAGGCCACATAGCGATGGGTTCTCACTCAGCAAGTCTGGCAGCGATTTGATATCGCCAATAGGAAAAAGCTCATATTGATGATCGGTAATGCCCTCATTCTGAAACTTCTCAGTGAAATATTTTTTCGAAAAGGAGTGAGAAAGCGGATACCCGATTAGACCGTATGTTTTCATATTGATATAACAAGCAAACCTTACAGGTTTTTGAAACCTGTAAGGTTTATTTAACTATGCGCCTCGCAACGACGGATTTTGTCTTTATTTTACCTGGTTAAGGAAATAGTCGAAAGTATCTCCCCTTAATCCTAAGCGAATGGTTTCTAAAGGAATTACTTCTGCCGGGGCAATATTACCCAGGTTTACATTGCTACCAATCAACTTAATAAACCAAACCTGCTGTTCTTTCTGAGGAGCCTCCCAGATAATGGTTTCTTCAGGAATCTGCGTTAAAATTTCATCAACCAATCCTTCCCTTACTTCGCCGCTTCCACGGTAAATACCTACATTACCACCTTCTCGGGCTTCTGCAATCACTTTCCATGAGCCCGCCTCAAGTTCGGCCTGCATTAATTTAATCCACTTATATGGTGCAAATATTTTGGCTGCATCTTTACTACCAACTTCCGAAATTACAGTTACCTGCTTAGAGAGTTCGCTGATAAAACCACATTTCTTGTCGTGTTCGATTTCGATGGAACCGTCAGATACTTCTGCGTATTCCATTCCATATTGATCTAAAACACGCTGATAATCTGAAAACTGGTTACGGATGATAAAGGCTTCAAATAATGTACCTCCGAAATAGGTAGGAATGCCTGCACTTTTATATAAAGCTAATTTTTCTTTAAGGTTTGGTGTTACATGCGATGTTGCCCAACCTAATTTTACGATATCAGTATGTACGCCGGCAACTTCAATAAAATCTTCAACCTGGCGTAGGCTCAATCCCTTATCCATAACCATTGTTAAGCCTTTTTGGCGTGGTTTAGCTGGACGTTCGGGAACGTTTAATAATGGATAATTCATATGCGTACAAAAGTGAAAAAAATTTTGAGATTTATTTGTTAAATTTTTCTCACAAGCTCGTTACCTTATATATCTGTTTATAACATTCAGAATAGCACTATTATCCTGTAATTGCGGTAAATATTCAAATAAAATATAGTGTTTATCAGGGTCTGTTGTTAAAGCCGTTTCCAGATATCCGAGCGCATCGCCATAGTTCCCCAAGGCAAAAAGATAGGCCACCATCCTGTAATACAGTTCTGCAGCTTCCGGATTATTCTTAATGGCCTCTGCCATTGTTTCTGCTGCTTCCAATAATTTCCCCTGCTCGTAAAGTACGGTACTAAAATCCAGCCAGGCTTCAATATCCAAAGGATTAAACTCCAATACTTTTTCGTATGCTTCTATCGATTCATCAATCTGGCCTAATTTATAATAAGCATCAGCCATAGCAAACCAGAAATCAGCATTTTCAGCCTCCAAATCAATTGCCTTTTTATAAAAATGCAGCGATTCGAAATAACGTTCTTCGAAATTCAGTGTAACACCAATCCCAAACCAGGCATCAGCCATTTTAGGATCCATTTTTACTGATTTTTTATAATAAGAACGCGCTTCGTCCATTTTCTCCAGTTTCTCATAGCATTCGCCAATGGCACAATAAGTATCGGCATTAGGCTGTTCGTATTCGAAAGTCTGTTTGTAAACCTCTATCGCCTCATCGTATTTATCGAGCTGTACAAGCGCATTTCCCTTGTTAAAATAGGCTGAACTAAAATCTTCTTTAATCAGGATGGCATAATCGTAAGCGTCGATCGCTTTTTCGAAAAGGTTCAGCTTGTGGAAACTATTGCCCAAATTATACCAGGCCGCATAAGAATAGGGATCGGTATCAATGTATTGCTGATAAAACTTAATACTTTCTTCTTGTTTATCCAATACATCATAACAGAAAGCCAGCTCATACAAACCATCCTGGTTTTCCATATTTTGCTCTAAACTGAGCTTAATATAGGTAATGGCACTTTCATAATCGCCCATGCTCTGGTAAACATAAGCCATCTGCAATAAAATTTCATCAGTACTTTCGGCCAGTCCCAAAGCTTTTTCGTAGTTTTCCAAAGCCTCATCAAAACGTTCGGTATTTTGAAAAATATTACCGCGGAGCAAATAAATATCTGGCTCAGACGACTCTAAAAGTTCGGCCTTTTGCAAAGCAATAAAAGCCTTTTCATTATTGTTGGTTAAGATGTAAAGGTGGGCCTGTTTAATTAAAAATACTGTTGCATAAGGGTGTTGACTGATTGCAAAATCAACTACCTGCAAAGCTTTGACCGGATCATTTTTCTCAATGTAAAAATCTACAATGTATTCGAATGCACCTGCGTCGAAAAAATACTGATCCTGGTTCCGGAGCATTTCTTCGTAACGCTCTACCGAACGTTGTGCATCTTCGTTGGATTCAAAAAAGAATTCTTCTTCCATATATTATACTATTAAAGAACCGTGCCAATTAGCAGAAAAACACATTATAAGTTTAACGATTTTAATTATCCGTTTTTAAAATAATTATTAACATCAACAGATACAAACACTGTAAACAGCTGAATATAAAGCGTATTAACTGTGATTAAGATGTGTGGATAATCGATAGATTTTTTGCAACATCGCAGTTCCTTTTCCCTTCTTTTACAAAAATACTATAAATTTATGGTATATGCGTAATTAAGAAGTCAGGAAAGGATTAGTCGTTTTTGCTCTGTTTGCTACAAATACCTTTGCACAAAGATTGCCAGATTGTTTATATTCTTGATACAAGGAGAAAAGAGAGGTGCAACTAATTGTTGTTCAGGAATAAAAGATTTTATTGCAGGTCAGGCTATCATAGAATTCGTCATTGCGAGGAGGTACGACGACGCAATCTTACTACTATGGGTTATAGCGATCGTTGTAAGATTGCTTCGTCGGCTGAAAAAGCCTTCTCGCAATGACGAATTGTTGATATTATTTTTCTTTCTCTAAATCTGCTGCACCTTTTTTAAATAATTCAGCCTGTTTGCTCAATTTTGCTTTTGCCTCTCCGCTTGCAGCATCCGACTGTTTCGCTTTGCCCTGTGCAGTTGCAGTATAAGCACCAGCAAGTTGTTTATTTAAATAAGGCTGTAATTTTAATCTTTCAATAGCATTGCCAATGTTCGCTATGCCTTGCTCGGTAACTGCAGGATTAGTATTGGCTCTTAAATACTGAAAATACTGACCAACCACTCCAAATACTTTATCCCTATCCCCTGTAAGCATAATGTTATCATAAAATGCCTGATAATCATCTTTTGGATCGTTGATGTATAAGGATGCGATTGAAGGTGCAATATGCGCTCTCGTATCTTCATCTAAGGATGCTATGGCAGACATCGTTTCCTGTGGCGCCAGTTTGGCCAGGCCATCCACACCAGCAGCAATTACCTTGTAAGATCTATCTTTTAAACTTGCTAACACTAAAGCTTTATAGGTTTGGTCTCCCATTTCGGCCAATTTTACAATCGCAGCAGATCTTGCATCGGTGTTTTTATCTGTTTTGGCAATCTGAAGTAAAATTGGTAAAGCTGCTGCTTTAATCTGGGCATCTTCTAAGTTAATGCCTGCAATACTTATGGCGCGTAAATCTGCTGATTTATCTTTTAAGCCTTCCAATAGCACCATCTGACCGCTTTGGGCTTTGCTCTGCATAATAAATTGCAAGGCCTCAATTCTATTGGCATAACTTGGCGCATTTTTGTATTGAAAATAATAGTTCTCAGCCGTTTTATTATCATTGGTTTCGCCAACTAAAATTTTATCTACATCAAAATCGATTAAATCCGGTTTGGCACTCACCTCAAAACTAAAATTCTGCTCACGGCTATTGATCAGAACTTCTTTCCTGATTTTTTTACCTCCGGCATAAATATCAAGTTTAACCGGCAACGTAAAGGTCTGTACACTGGCATCCTGTGTTTGTTTAACTTTAATGGTTGCCTTGCCATTATCATAACCATAATCAATGCTTAAAATCGGGTGACCACCATTGTAATACCACTGATTAAAATAAGGGCTCCAATCTTTTCCGGTAACATCTTCCATAGCTAAACGCAATTGGTGTGTTTCGCCATTTTTAAAGGCATTGGTGGTAAGGTAACGGTTAAGCGACTTGTAGAAAGCTTCATCGCCCATTTGGTTTTTTAAGGCGTATAGAATAACAGATCCTTTAGCATAACTGATATTATCGAACATATCTTCCTTATCGTTATAATAGAAGCGTGCCAAAACCGGACTTTCGCCTTTTTTAGTCGAACCGAGATAAGATTGTAATTTTTCGTAACGCGATTTATCTTCCGCGTCCTGGCCAGCATCACGTCCATGCCAGATGATCTCGCCAAAGGTGGCAAAAGATTCGTTCATGGTTAAGTTAGACCACGATTCGGCCGTTACATAATCGCCAAACCACTGGTGGAAAAGCTCGTGTGCAATGGTACCTTCTTCGTTTCCATCCAACAGCTCGCGGTCTGTTTTCTGTACCTGCTCGCCATGTAAAGTAGCTGTAGTATTTTCCATCGCTCCAGAAACATAATCTCTGGCTACCACTTGCGCATATTTATTCCATGGATAATCTATGCCTAATAAATTACTATAAAACTGGATCATATCTGGCGTTTTACCAAAAATCTGTTTGGCGTAAGGCGCGTATTTAGGCTCCAGATAATAGCTTACTTCTTTACCTTTATAATTGTCTTTCGTGATTTTAAACTCACCTATGGCCATCATAAACAAGTATGGCGAATGTGGCAAATCCATTTTCCAGGTATCGGTTCTTGTACCATCAGCATTGTTTTTTTGGCTCACCATTTTCCCGTTTGAGAGGGTAGTATATTTCGATTTTACCGTCATCGAAATTTCCTCGGTTGTTTTCTGATCGGGTTTATCGATGGTTGGAAACCAGGCAGATGAAGATTCTGTTTCGCCCTGGGTCCAGATCTGTGTAGGCTTATTTTTGTCAGTCCCATCAGGGTTGATGAAATATAAACCTTTAGCATCGGTTATGGCCGCGCTCCCCTTTACTTTCAGTTCATCAGGCTTGGCCGTGTAAGCAATATATACAGTATATTTTTCGGCATTGGTGTACTTTTTATTTAAATTGATATATAACTTATTATCGTTATACGTGTACTTAAGTAGGGTATTACCTTTGGCTCCAACCAAAGCAACAGTTTTTATATCCATCCCCTGCGCATCAAGCGTTAGCGAATCGGTAGTGTAAAAATGAGGCTTTAATGTTATCCAGGCTTTACCGTATAGGTAGCGTTTGGCATAATCAAATGAAACATCTAGTTTGGTATGTACCAGATCGTTAATTTTTGTTGGGGTTACGCGGTAAACGCTGAGATTTGATTTTTCTGCAGCTTGCTCCTGCGCGAAAAGCGGATTGGCTGCAAAAACAGCGGCCAATAGTGCGCCACAGGCAATATTTTTTTTATTCATTTTTTAAGATTTATAAGTCAGTATCTTGAAGGCAAGATATTAAGAATTGTGCTAATTACTATCTACTTTTTATCTCGTTCTTAATTGGTTGCTATCGGTTTTAAGGCATAACCTTTTGCTTGCAAGCCTTTTATCAGTCCTTCAGAACCAACTAAATGACCGGCACCAACGGCTATAAACAACGATTCCTTTTCCATCAGGGCAGGGAGCTGATCCAGCCAGCGTTGATTCCTGTTTTTAAGCATTTCCGTCATAAACTCTTGGGTTTCCTCGTCCTGTGTTTTAAAGAAATCGGTTAATTTATCGATATCCTGCGCCAGGTAATAGGCGGTTAGCTCCTTTAATTTAATTTTATTATTATCCGACTCCCTAATGGATTTAAGTAAGGCTTTTTTCTGTTTTTGCAGATCGCCATCAAATAAAAGTGCACCCTGATATTCGGCAGTCTCTAAACCATATACGGATTTAGCATTGCTTTTGGCATATTTTTGAAAGCTTTCGTCTATCCCATTGGTCACATTTTTCATTTCGGGGTTATCAAGCAGCATAATCAATACACCAACCATTGCTGGTTTAAACCTGTTGAATTGTTTTAAGTTTACTGCCGGATTCCTGGCTCTAATATAATCATCAACCTCTTTGTATTCAGCCGGGGAAAATAAACTATCAAGCGTATTATTTTTCATCACTAAAAACGGGGCCATCCTCCCTTGTAAGGTGCCGTCCATTACTAGCTCACCCACTACACCATCAACCGATTTTAATTTAGCCTGTAAAACCTGCATGGTATCTGCAAATTCCTTATTTGTAAAATGATGTGTGCCAAATAAATAGGATGGCTTCCTTAGTCCGTTTCCAGATACTTCCCAGAGCAGCGTATTGGTAGCCTTTTTAGTTTGTGCGTTAAGGCTGAGCCCAAAACCTAAAAGGGCGATGAATAATAGTTTAATGTTTTTCATTAAATAGTGGTGATGCGTAAAATTAGGGTAAGATATTAAGAATTGTGATAAAGTTAAACACAAAACGTAGTCTGCTTTCCTTTATTTTTTTGTTTTTTTGTGTAAATCGTTAGATATATGACTACAGATATTCAATCCATTTTAAATAAATTGGGCGTAAAAGCGGTCAATTCAGCTTATAGTACAGGTAACCATTGGGGAGGCGAATCGAATACCGATACACTAGAAAGTTTTTCTCCTGTTGATGGTAAACTGATTGCTTCGGCAAAAGTTGCAGGCAAAGCAGACTATGATGCTGTTGTTGTAAAGGCACAAGCAGCTTTTGCAGATTGGCGTACGGTTCCTGCTCCAAAAAGAGGCGAAATTATCCGCCAGTTTGGCGATGCTTTACGTGAGCATAAAGACGCCCTGGGCACTTTGGTTTCTTACGAAATGGGGAAAAGTTTGCAGGAAGGTTTAGGCGAAGTGCAGGAAATGATCGATATCTGTGATTTCGCAGTGGGTTTATCCAGGCAGCTTTATGGTTTAACCATGCACAGCGAACGCCCGAACCACCGCATGTACGAACAATGGCATCCATTGGGAATTGTAGGAATTATTTCTGCCTTTAATTTCCCTGTAGCCGTTTGGAGCTGGAACACCGCTTTGGCTTTGGTTTGTGGCAATGTTTGTATCTGGAAACCTTCAGAAAAAACACCCTTAACCGCCATTGCTTGTCAACATATTATTGCAAAGGTTTTTAAAGATAACGATATCGCCGAAGGCGTTTGTAATCTCGTTTTAGGCGATAGGGAAGTTGGCGAACTCATGACAAATGATGGCCGTATTCCTTTAATTTCTGCCACCGGATCAACACGAATGGGTAAGGCAGTTGGCGCTGCAGTAGGCGCAAGGCTAGGAAAAAGCCTGTTGGAACTTGGTGGCAATAATGCTATTATTATTTCAGAACATGCTGATTTAGACATGAGTTTAATCGGAGCGGTATTTGGCGCAGTTGGCACAGCTGGCCAACGTTGCACTTCTACCAGAAGGTTAATTATTCACGAAAGTGTATATGATGCTTTTACCGCAAAACTGGTTAAAGCTTACGAACAGTTGCGCATTGGCAATCCCTTAGATCAAAATAACCACGTGGGTCCGTTAATTGATACTGATGCCGTTGCAACCTACCTAGATTCTATAGCTAAATGTAAGGCCGAAGGCGGTAATTTTGTGGTAGAAGGTGGCGTTTTAGCTGGCGATGACTATACCAGCGGATGTTATGTAAAGCCATGCATTGCTGAGGTGCAGAATGATTTCAAGATTGTTCAACACGAAACGTTTGCACCAATTTTATATCTGATTAAATATAAAACATTAGAGGAGGCTATCGCCTTACAAAACGCTGTTCCACAAGGCTTATCATCGGCTATTATGACCTTGAATTTAAGAGAGGCAGAGCATTTCTTATCAGCTAAGGGATCTGACTGTGGTATAGCTAATGTAAATATCGGCACTTCTGGTGCAGAAATTGGCGGTGCTTTTGGTGGCGAGAAAGAAACAGGTGGCGGCCGTGAAAGCGGATCGGATGCATGGAAAGCTTATATGCGCAGACAAACCAATACCATCAATTACTCGAATACGTTGCCGTTGGCACAGGGCATAAAATTTGACCTTTAATTAATCTGTTGGTCGGGATTTGAAATCCCGACCAACTCGTTTCTTATCTGCATTAAAAATGCAGCGCTCAACCATCCTCGTTACAAATAATGACCATCTTTTAAAACAAAAAAGCGCTAAATCTAAAATAGCGCTTTTAAAGTAAATATATGATAGAGTTAGAATAGTTTTTCTAATAAAGAAACCTGTATGTCATCATAACGAGACTTGTTATTTGCTAAAAGTGATTTTCCGGTTAATCTGATATTACTTTCCTGAGCTGTAAAACCAGCTACATCTATTCTGGATGCTATACCCCTTACAGCTTGGTGTAAATCGGTAGTCCCTTCTAATTTTAAGGATGCACCATCTTTAATGTTTGTTGATAAACTAACGGTATTGGTTTTAATATTTGCCGATGCCTCATCATTTAAAACGATACTTAGATTTAACAGGTTAAAATTTCCTGCTGTAATTACATTTGCAGTATTTGAAGCTTCAATAGCCGTCAAGTTATTTACATGGGCAATTACGGTTAATGTATTTTTATCAAAAGAGCTGATTCTGAGCTCTTCCCCTTGCTGTTGCACCAGGGCATTTTTGGTGTAATACTGATCATATACCTCAACACTTTCTTTGGCATCCTGAACAAGGATCAGTTTCACGTTTCCTGATACTACAATTTTGCTGATGTTTTTAACTTTTGTTAATGCAGTATAATTGGCATTATTTTCTGTTGCATTTGCTACAACTGTTACGCTGCTTAAAGTAACCATTACTAATGCTGCTGCGAATAAATTTTTGATAGAGTTTTTCATGATCTTTCTTATTTGTTTTTTAGTTGTCATGAAGCTTCCACAAGTGGAGGTTCATGATCTTAATATTTTATGTTTATAAATCTTTATTTTAAATCCCTAATTATTAGGCGGTTTTGTAATTAAGACTGCGGTATAGCAAAAACGTTTCAGCCAGTTATGGGCTATTATACCATGCACTTTTATTTATAGACCAACGCCGAATTAACCTATACGAAATCCAGCATATTTTGTAAGCATCGACGAACAAAAAAAGGCCGGATTAATTAAAACCCGACCTCCTGGAATAAAATTTAGCTTAAAGTTTTTTAATAAGCAGATAAGTAGTTGTCTCGTTCCAAAAATAATCGTCACGATTATCTTCGTAATAAGTACTTTCTAATGTGGTAAGCACAATGGTGTATTGGTACCCGTTAATATTTTTGGAAACAGTCATGAGCTTTGCCGGATAGAGGTACGCCTGTTTTTTATCAATAGCCTTTAATGCTCCTTTTTGGTAGGCTTTTACTGCCTGATCGAACAGCACTTTAAAATTGATATGTAATAACGACTGATTGTTAATTGATAGTGAGACATTGAGGTTGTTTCTCTCTATTTTAAGATCTGCACCATTAAGGCGTATCACATTTTCGTTGGGGTATTTATCGATTGGGATGAGATAATCATAGCCCTTAACATTCAAAACCTGGTTTTCGTCGTTCAGAAGTTTAATATTTATACCCTCATCGTATTTTCTTTCATCCCTAACCTTAAAAATAGCTAAAGCAGTATCTACTTTTTTTTCTTTCATACTATAACGGTAAATATCAGAGGTATCGATTTTCTGCTCTATTTTGCTCAGGTCTCTTTTAGTAAAAGACTGTAAAGTTTTTAATCCATGGGTGTAAACCAGATACCTGATTACTGCTGGACGTTCTTTCATATCCTCTTTCTTCTGGCTTTTCATGATCCTTTTTAAACGGCTCAACTGTGAGAACTTAGAAACCGAAAATGCACTCTGCGGGCCATAAGTAGCTAAGAGCGCAATGATGCATAAACTTATTGGGATAACTTTTATATTCTGTTTTTTACTGAAGAGGAAATAAATGGTTATACCCGCCAGCCATAGTGCTAGCGCGGTTAAAATATACCTGCTTTCGGTAATACCGTAATGACCAACCCTTTTCCACACGGCCAATAATAAAAGCACGATTAAAGGAATAAGCATGACATAAAAGAATCTCGAAAATAATTTAATCCAACTATTACCTGCTGTTTCTTTAACCGGGTAAACCAACAGCAATGATAAAATGCCAAATACTGAATAGCCTAAAATCAAACTAGATACCAGTCCTTTAGGCAATTGCCATTGTATGGCGATTTTAAGTTCGTAAATCAGTAAGATTGCCAGGTAGATGGTTACAAGCGGAATCAGCACAAACTGTGCAAATATTTTAAGGCCTTTAGGGTAGCCTTGTTCTTCCTCCAAAAGTTTATAATCGATAGGGACTCCAGCCAAAAAAAATATCGTACTAAATCCGGCGCTGATGATGGCAAACAAGGTCATGTAAGTTGGCCATCTGATATCTGCATTAAACAGCCCGTTAATGGCAACCAAAGCAATTGCTAAACCTGCATATAACACGGCCGAATAGAGTGCAGAAGTGAGGAACCTTAAAAAAAGCGCTTTATTAAACTGCCAAAAACCATTCATTTTTTCATGCCTGATAAATGGGGCAAATGCCACAAGCAAATGAAAAGCAAAGGCGAATAGAAAAATTCGATAAAGATCAGCCGTATAGTTCACCGGATCAAGGCTGAAATACAGCACTGCACAAACCAGGATACCGCCCAAACGCAACAGCCATTTTCGTATCGGTAAATATTGGTTCCTTTCTGAAATTAAATCGAGTGCCAATACAAGCGTAAGTGCCAGGTTTAAAATAGCGATCGCTTTTATCAGTTGACTTTCAAGTTTTTCATTTTGTTGCGGATAAGATCGGTAATCTGAAATGTGGATGTAATAACACCAGCAAATAGTTGCAGCAACTGCAAACATAAACTGTAACGGAAAACGCTTTATTACGCTGGTAAAACCATAATAAAGCTGTTGAAGAGAAGGTAATTTCATCCGGTTTTTTTTAAATAAAGATAGATTTTTTTTATACCCTGCGTAAAGAATAATTTTTTGTTAAAAAAGGTTAAATCCCATAAAAAAACTAATTTATTAGTTTATATTCGGTAAGTAAAACCAAATCCTATCTATGAAACGCCTGTTACTCTCGCTATGCCTTTTCATTTTTATCTCCACATATTCCAAAGCACAGCATCTTCATACCATCAAGGGCAGAACAATTGATACTGCATCTACAACGCTTTTATCCGGAGCATCTATTGCCGTTTTAAATGCAAAAGATTCTACTTTGGTAAAATTTACCCGGGCAGCAGAAAATGGTTCATTCGAGCTTACCGGAATAAAAAACGGGAAATTTATCTTATTGGTTTGCTACCCCAAGTATGCCGATTTTGTAGATCATTTTATGCTCGATTCTACTACACAAGTTAAAGATTATGGTAAAATCAATCTTACCGGGATGGCCAAAATACTAGCCGATGTTATTATCAAGGGAGAAAAGGCAGCCATTAAAATTAAGGGCGACACTACAGAATTCAATGCTTCAAGTTATAACATCCAACCGAATGACAAGGTAGAAGACCTGTTAAAGAAACTACCCGGTATTCAGGTAGATAAAGATGGAAAGATAACCGCACAAGGTAAAACTGTACCAAAAGTACTGGTTGATGGTGAAGAATTTTTTGGTGATGACCCCACCCTGGTTACCAAAAATTTAAGGGCAGATATGGTAGATAAGGTACAACTTTATGAAAAATCAAGTGATCAGGCCGCATTTACCGGGGTAGATGATGGACAGAAAACACAGACTATCAATATTAAACTAAAAGAAGATAAAAAAAGCGGTTATTTCGGTAAAGTTGATGCTGGTTATGGCAATCGCGATTTTTATAAGGGACAGGTACTGTTCAATCGCTTTAAAGCGAAACAGAAGTTTTCTGTTTATGGTACAGCTGGTAATAACGGTACAACAGGATTAAGTTGGCAGGACAATAACAAACTCGGTGCAGGTAATGATAATATGCAAATGGGTGATGATGGAAGCATGTGGTTTAGCTATGGCGGTGGGGACGATCTGGAAAGCGGCAGTTATTACGGGGAGGGTGTACCCAGGGCCATAACGGGTGGTGCACATTATGATAATAAATGGAACAGCGACAAAGAAACCATTAACACCAATTACAAACTTGGAGCTTTAGGCATTAAAACGACTAAAAATACCATCAGCCAAAATAATTTGCCAGACGGGATTATCAATACCACTACCGACGAAAATTCTGACCGGAATGTATTTAGGCAAAAACTAGATGCTATTTATACCATTAAGTTAGATACCACAAGTAATTTAAAGGTATCGGTTGATGGAATGCTTAAAAACAGCGACAACACTTCTAGCTTAAAAAGTGAGGGTTTAAGAGGAGACGGCTCTAAGTTAAATAACAATGATCAGAAGAACAGCAATGATGGTAAAGAGCAAAATTTTAATATTTCTGCATTTTATACCAAAAAGCTTAAAAAACCGGGGCGCAATTTTTCAGTGAGCATTAGCCAAATGATCAATCAGATCAATAGCAAAGGCTTTTTATATTCGGATGTGCAGTACTTTAACGAAACAGGTGTAAAAAATGGAGGCGATTTAACCGATCAGTTTAAAACAAACAACACGCACAATTCCGTTTTAAATACCAATGTAACTTACAACGAGCCATTGAGCAAATCGTTGGCATTGGTTTTAAATTATGGATTTAGCCTTAACGACAGTCGTTCTGACCGTAAATCCTTCAATCAATCGGCACCAGGAAATTACGATGTATTAGATAAAGAATTTAGCAATGATTTTAAAGCTACACAATACATTAATCAGGCTGGAGCAATCCTTAATTATAAAAAACCTAAAACAACCCTTAGTTTTGGGAGTAAGGTAAGCGCTGTAAATTTCGATCAGCTGGAACAGCTTTCCGGTCAGCGTTATAAAAGAAGCTTTGTTAACTGGTTGCCACAGGCCAGCTACCTATATAAATTCTCTGCCCAAAAATCTTTACGTATCAGCTATAACGGAAACACCAATCAACCTACAGTGAACCAATTGCAACCTGTAAAAGTAAATGATAATCCACTGTATCAACCATTAGGTAACCCTGACCTTGCACCATCATTTAATAGCCGCTTTAGTGCAAGCTATAATTCTTATAAAGTGCTAAGTCAACGATCAATATATATAAGTGGTAATTTCGGCTTCGTAAATAAAGCTATTGTGAGCAACACAGAAACCGATACCTCAGGAAAAACAATTGCCAGGTCAGTTAATCTCTCAGATAAAACACCTATTAATTATAATATTTACAGTAGTATTAGTAAAAAACTGAAATTTTTGTTTGATACAGAAGTTGGCTTAAGTTTAAACGCAGGAGGTAATACCAGTTATAATTATGTAAAAAGTCAGTTCAGTAAAGGGGTAGAATTAAATCAGGTTATCAGTACCCGTTTTAGTCCCTCTTTGGATATTAGCAGATATAAAGATAAAAGTGAAATCTCTCTAAGTTTTGGTCCAAGTTACAATTCACAGGTAGCTTCTTTACAAAAAGACCGATCTAATAAAGGTTGGGGCTTACAGGGCTGGGGAAGCATGAGTTTTAATCTGCCAAAGAAAATCAAACTCCAGGCCGATGGCGAATATACCTATACACCTAAATCGCAGGCATTCGATACCAGTTTTGAACAGGTAATCATCAATGCTTCGGTTACAAAATCTTTCTTTAAAAAAGAAGATTTAAAGTTCACCATCAGGGGAAATGATCTGTTTAACCAAAATCGCGGCTTCAGGCGATATGCTTATTCAAATATGATTACCCAAACCAATTACAACAATATCAGCAGATATTTTATGTTCTCTTTAGTTTGGGATTTTAACAAAATGGGTGGAGGAACACCTCAAAAATAATTTGCACAGCTATCAAAGAAACAGTATAAAACAGATTTTTTTAAAAATTTAAATGAAACTAAAACACGCTATACTCACGCTCATTTGCACTATAAATTATGCAATGGCACAAAATGCCCGGTTTGTACACCAGGGTATTGTTGAATTTGAAAAAAAAATAAATATATACGCGCTGCTTAAAGATCAGGTAAAGCGTTACCCTGACAATTTTTGGAGTGCACAAGCCCTAGAACAGTACCAAAAAAATAACCCACAGTTTAAAACTTTAAAAAGTGAGCTTATTTTTAAAAACGACCAAACTTTCTTTAATCCACTTGCTGATGAAAGCACGACTAACACTTGGGCCAGTAATTTTGCATCTGCTAAACAAAACAACATTATATTAACGAATTTAAAGTCGGGCACGAGCATCAATCAAAAATCAGTTTACGAAGAAACGTACCTGGTTAAAGATTCTATCCGGAAGATAAACTGGAAAATAACAGACGAATTTAGAACCATTGCCGGTTACGATTGCCGTAGGGCAAATGCTTTGATTATGGATTCAATCTATGTGGTCGCTTTTTATGCAGAAAGTATTCCCGTATCGGGAGGGCCAGAAACCTTTAACGGGTTGCCTGGCATGATATTGGGTGTGGCATTGCCCCGTGAACATATTACCTGGTTCGCCACTGCGGTAAAGGATGTAGAAATAGCTAATGAAAAGCTTAAAATACCAGCTAAAGGAAAGCCTGTTAATAAAAAACAGTTAAGCGATATTTTAAAGAGCGCTTTAAAAGACTGGGGCAATTATGCAAACGATATTTTAAAAGCCGCAGATATGTAAGTAACTTATAGGTTTTGCCTATACTTTTAAACTAGGCCAAAAAATTTCAGTTAAATCCTAATGCTTATCATTATTTTCGTCTGGTAAATAATCAGCAATGGGTAGCGCACTTTTTGAACACATTAATAAATTTATAGATTGGAGTACCGATGAACAGGAAATTCTTGCACCCTTTCTCCAATCTTTATCTGTTAAAAAGAAGGGCTTTTTACTGGAACAGGGGCAGACCTGCAGGGCAAATTATTTTGTAGTAAAAGGCTGCCTTAGGCTATATTTTATCGATATAAAAGGTGCCGAACAGACCACTCAATTTGCTATAGAAAACTGGTGGATTACCGATCTAACCAGCTTTCTTTTCCAGGAGCATTCTGAATTTTATATACAGGCGGCGGAGCCGACTGAAGTGATCGCGATTGAAAACCACCATTACGATGAAATGTTCTATAAATTGCCCAAGCTGGAACGGTATTTTAGATTGATTCTCCAAAAAAATCATCAGGCATCGCAACGAAGGATAAAATTCCTCTATAGCCAAACAGCAGAAGAAAGATATCACCATTTTAATCAGTTATTTCCCGAGTTTGTACAACGCGTGCCCCAGTATATGCTGGCTTCTTATCTTGGCTTTACACCAGAATTTTTAAGTAAGATCAGGGCAAAGAAATAGTGGTTGTTAACCGCAAAGTCCGCAGAGAAAGAACCGCGAAGCACGCAGCGTTGGGCTTATTGATTTTCGTCATTTCGACTGGAGCGAAGCGGAATGGAGAAATCTGTAAGTTCTGTTATTAAATAAATTACCCATCGATTTCTCAACACCGCACGAAATGACGAATCGGATAAATTTTTCGAGTAAAATTAAATGGCGAACTAACAGGACTTTTAACCCTACTTAGTGCACTTTACGAAAGTCTCTGTGCCTTTACAGTTAGAAAATTCATTTCTTAAACTACATTAAGTTTTTTCAGGATCGGGATACTGAACTTTACATCGTAATCAAAAACAAATAAAATGGAAAGTAGAATTGATATCCCAAAAGTAGAACCTGCAGCTTACCAGGCCATGTATGGTTTAGAGAAATATTTATCAACCAGTAAACTAGATCCGATTCTTTTAGAATTGATTAAAATGCGTGCATCGCAAATTAACGGCTGTGCATTTTGCTTAAATATGCACGCAACTGATGCCCGTAAGATAGGCGAAACCGAACAACGTTTGTATTTATTAAATGCCTGGAGAGAAACAACCATATTTACGGCACAAGAAGAAGCTATTTTGGCTTTAACAGAAGAAGTAACCTTAATCAGCCACCATGTTTCTGATGTAACTTACCAAAAAGCGGCAAGCTTTTTTAAAGAGCAGGAATTAGCGCAAATTATCATGGCAATAGTGACCATAAATGCCTGGAACAGGTTAGCCATTACCGCTAAAGTGATGGTTGGATAATTAGATTCCTCTTTCAGTTTATCACAAAGGCACGATAACACCTGGTTAATGTTTAAAATAACCCTGGTACTTTGTGTCTTTGTGGTTTAAACACTAAAGGGCCAAATTTACAGCACCCTTAATAACAATCCCTTTAAGTATTCTCCTTCAGGAAAAGAAATCCTTACCGGATGATCTTCCGGTTGGCAGAATTGTTTAATAATCTGGACTTCCTTGCCGGCATCAAGCGCTGCCCAAGCAATAATCTGTTTAAAAGTTTCGATATCAACGGCACCAGAACAAGAGAAAGTTGCCAAAAGCCCACCTTTTTCCAGCAAAAGCATACCTAAACGGTTTAAATCTTTATATGCCCTTGCTGCGCGATCTAATGCCGAACGAGACGGGGCATATTTAGGTGGATCAAGCACAATTACATCAAACAATTCGCCAGCTTCTTTAAAAGCCCTGAGTTGTTTATTTACGTCCGATTGGATGGCTGTTACTTTATCGCCATCAAATTGGTTCAAGGCTACGTTTTGCTTCAGGGTTTCAACAGCTAAACCTGAGCTATCTACACTGGTAACACTTGCAGCATCATTCGCTAAGCTATTCAAGCTAAAACCACCACTATAGCTAAAACAGTCCAAAACCTTTTTACCTTTTGTGTAACTGGCTAAAATACCTCGGTTATCGCGTTGGTCGCAGTAAAAACCTGATTTTTGTCCTTCTGCAATATTGATATGATATATAATCCCGTTCTCTTTTACCTCTAAAAATTCTGGTGGATTTTCTCCCCAAAGTAATCCATTCTCAATTGGTAAACCCTCGTGGGTACGCGCGGTGGCATCACTTTTATCGAATATTCCTTTTGGATTTAATTCAGTTTTTAAAATTTCTACAAGCTCTGCTTTTACTTTCTCTATTCCAGAGCTTAAAATCTGCAACGAAAGGAAATCGGCATATTGGTCAACAATTAAGCCTGGCAGAAAATCGGCTTCACTAAAAACCAAACGACAAGTATTGGTCTCTTCGTTTAAAATAAATTGACGCGAAGCAATGGCTTGTTTTAAACGGTTCTGGTACCAGCTACTATCAATGGCCTGCGTTTCGTCCCATTCTAACAAGCGAACGGCAACACGCGAATTGCTGTTGAAATATCCATAGGCCAGAAATTCATGATCGAAAGCAAAAACTTTTACAACATCACCATCTTCGGGTTTTCCTTTAATTTTTTCCAATGCTCCAGAAAATACCCATGGGTGTCTTTGTAATGCTGCTTTTTCTTTGCCCTTTTTTAATATGATTTCTACCATCCTGCAAAGGTAATTAAAAGAGGGATAATGTTAAATGTAATATGGACGATGTAAGATTTATGGGTGTAACGTTCGGCGCTTAGCGAAAGATGATAAGTTTGGAGTTGAGCGGAGGGATTTTGGAGTGCTGTAGACCAGCCCTGTACCGCAGAACGCTCTGCGCAGAATACTCAACGCTTTGCAAAAATCGCCAACCGCCTGGCGCTTACCGCTTATTCACCAGTTCCGTATCTAAAACTCTGGTTTCGAATTCGGTTATTGGCCTTTTCGCCTCAATCATTGAAATTAATAATTCGGTAGCTACCTGACCCATTTCAAATGCAGGCTGCTTCACTGAAGTTAGGGATGGCGAAAATAAATCGACCAGGTTGGAATTGGTAAAACCTGCAATTGCAAGTTTGTGCGCCACCTCAGGATTGGTTTTCTTTAGTGCCATAATACAGCCTGTAGTTAAGCGGTCGCTTGAAATAAAAATCCCGTCAGGAGCAAGCGGTAAAAGTTCTTTCACCGCTTGCTCCAGTTCTGCGTTATGCATCCCGCCATGCTGGCAATATTTCACCAGTTCGGGTCTAAATTCGATATGATATTTAGCTAAAGCGGCTGTATAACCTGCCAATCTTTCTTTCGTTATGGAGAGGTTTTCAGAATTCGTTAGATGGGCGATAATTCTTTTTCCTGACAGTATAAGGTGTTCTGTGGCATCAAACGAGCCCTTAAAGTTATTGGCAATTACTTTATGGGTTTCAAAATCCACAGGCACGCGATCAAAAAATACTATGGGTAAACCTTTAGCATACAATTGTCTTAAATAATCAATATCCTGCGTTTCAGATGATAAAGCAATCAGCAAACCATCAATAGAACGCGATGCCAGGTGTTCTACGTTTAGTTTTTCCTGCTTGTATGATTCGTGACTTTGAGAAATAATCACATGATAATCTTTATCATAAGCGATTGATTCGATGCCATTGATCACCTGCGAAAAAAAGTTGTTGGCAATTTCGCTCACAATAATGCCGATAGAATAACTCCGGCGTTCTTTTAAGCTACGGGCAATAGGATTGGCGCGGTAATTAACCTTTTCGGCATAGGCCAAAACCAGTTTTTTAGTCTCTTCACTTATTTCGTAACGGTCTCTTAAAGCCCTGGAAACCGTAGATGTAGACAGTCCGAGTGCTTTAGCAATATCCTTAATAGTAGATGTTTCAAATCTCATGTTCGTATTGCGTACAAGTTACAAAAAATATCTCTTAAGGTGGATTTACACCATAACATTAATAAACGTTAATGTAACGTTTTTGGGAACGTTTGCACACTTTTTTAGTTAAATCTGATTTCAATTGCTTTTTAGTTTGTAAAATTGTTAACCCAATGTAACCAAATATAAAACAACTATAACATCTCGAAAAAGAATTATATTCTACATGCAAGCGATTGCAGCACCTTAAATAACCAAATAACTTCAAATAAATAAACTATGAGCAGAGTTCTACTCTTTTTAGCATTTTTCTCTTTTTTTGGATCTTCCATAGTACATGCACAAACCAGGCAGGTTACCGGAACGGTAAAGGATAAAACTACAGGACAATCCTTGGTTGGCGTTAGCGTAACCGTTAAAGATTCGAAGATAGGAGCAAGCACAGATGCCAATGGTGTTTACAAAATAATGGTGCCTGCTAAAGATGCCATTTTGGTATTTACCTACATCGGTTATAAAACTCGTACCATTTCCGTTGGCAGCCAATCGAAGACAGATGTAATTTTAGAAGAAGATGCGAATACTTTACAGGAAGTTACCGTAAATGTGGGTTATGGAACTGTACGCAAGAAAGACCTCACCGGAGCAGTTTCATCGGTAGGTGCTGATGTAATTGCCGCCGCTCCTGTTTCTTCTGCCCTTGAAGCCATACAAGGACGCGTAGCTGGTATTAATATTTCAACTTCAGAAGGTTCGCCAGATGCACAAATTAATGTTAGGGTAAGAGGAGGCGGATCTATTACGGGCGACAATTCGCCACTTTATATTGTTGATGGCTTTCCTGTAACTTCTATAGCCGACATCGCACCGCAAGATATCGAATCAATTGATGTGTTAAAAGATGCATCATCAACGGCCATATACGGCGCAAGGGGTGCTAATGGCGTAATATTGGTTACAACCAAAAACAGTAAAGACGGAAAAACCAATATTACCTATAATGTTTTCGGGGGAACAAGGAAATTAGCTAAAAAACTAAACGTTTTATCCGCTTCTGATTATGTGCACTGGCAATACGAACGCGCATTATTAGATGGTTCATTAACAGATTACACACAATATTTCGGGAATTACCAAGATATAGATTTATATGATAATATTGCTGAAAATAATTGGCAGGACCTGGTATTCGGACGTACCGGAACAACCTTTAACCAGAATTTAAGCATTACCGGTGGAAGCGACAAAACCAAATACAGCCTAAGCCACAGCTTTGTTACCGATAAGGCCATTATGCAAATGTCTGATTTTAAAAGACAAAATATCAATTTCAAGCTGAATCATAAATTGTACGATGCTTTGACATTAGATTTTGGGTTTCGCTATGCTGATACCAAAACAAATGGCGGCGGGACCAATGAGCAAAACGAAAAATCATCTGCAGATTCGCGACTGAAGTATGCAATCTTATACCCATCGTTTCCGGTACCGGGGCTAACAGCATCAACAGATACCAATGATGAATTTAACTTATACAATCCCTTGGTAGCCATTTCGGATAACGACCAGTATGCGCACCGTAAAACGTATAACATTAACGCAGCAGCAACTTACGAAATCATTGATAATTTAAAACTTCGGTCTGAAGTAGGTTATGATGGACTTAGGAATGATCAGGATCGCTTTTACGGTATTACAACTTACTATGTAAAAAACCTGGCTGATTATCCTAACCTGCCTACACTCAATTCCATGAACACCACTAGAAATAGCTTTAGGAATACGAATACCCTTAATTATAACTTTAATAAGATCCTTGGCAAAAGCCATAACCTAAATGTTTTATTAGGACAGGAATTTCTAAAAACGGAGCAGAACACCTTAACTACTGAAGTGCATGGCTTTCCAAAAACATTTACATTCGACCAAACCAGGGTATTAACCACACAGGGTAAAGCTTCCATAATAGATAACAATTTTTTACCCGATGATAAATTATTCTCTTTTTTTGGTAGAGCCAATTACGATTATAAAGGTAAATACCTGTTAAGTGCAACATTCAGGGCCGACGGTTCTTCTAAATTTTCTGCCGTAAACCACTGGGGTTATTTTCCATCGGTTTCGGCCGGCTGGAGAATCTCTCAGGAAGACTTCATGAACGATACAAAATCCTGGTTAACGGATCTAAAGTTAAGGGGAAGTTATGGTGCTGCAGGTAACAACAATATCCCTCCGGGACAAATTACCCAATCATTCCAAAATTATAACACCACCTGGATAAATGGTTTCAACAACTACTGGGCGGCATCGAAAATCATGGCAAACCCCGATTTAAAGTGGGAAACAACGATTACGAGAAACATCGGTCTGGATTTTGCTTTATTTAACTCGAAAGTTACGGGTACAATCGATGCCTACTTAAATAAAACGAAAGACCTCTTGATCTTATTCCCTGTTGGAGGTACAGGCTATGATGCACAGTACCGTAACCTGGGCCAAACACAGAATAAAGGTTTGGAATTCTCATTGAACTGGAACGCGATAAAAGAAAAGAATTTCGACCTAACAGTAAATGCAAACATCAGCTTTAACCGCAACAAGGTGATTTCTTTAGGCTCGGTTAAAAACATCAACGGTACCTCGGGATGGGCTTCAACAGAAGTTGGCGTAGATTATCTGGTAGAAGAAGGGGCGTCCATTGGCCGTATTTACGGATATAAAAGTGCCGGCAGGTATGAAGTATCTGATTTTACCGGCTATAATGCTACAAGTGGCAAATGGACATTAAAGCCAGGTGTAGTCGATGCGACTTCATTTGTTGGCACGGTACGCCCGGGCACAATGAAAATTGAAGACATTTCCGGAGATGGAAAAATTGACTTATCAGACCGGTCTATCATCGGTAATACCAACCCATTAAACACCGGTGGTTTCTCGCTTAATTCGAGAATTTACAATTTTGATATCGGTGCTTTCTTTAACTGGAGTTATGGTAACGACGTATATAATGCCAATAAAATCGAGTACACCTCTACCAGCAAATATGCTTCAAGAAACATGATTTCAGCTATGGAAAGCGGACAGCGCTGGACAAATTTAAGGGCAGATGGAACGATCAGTAACGATCCTGCCGAGTTAACTGCCATGAATACAAACACCACTTTATGGTCGCCATATACCAAAACTTTTGTACTAAGCGATTGGGCTGTAGAAGATGGTTCATTTTTAAGGTTATCAACCCTTACACTAGGTTATACCTTGCCTGAAAAAATATCGCGCAAGCTAAAAATGAAAAAATTAAGGTTTTATGCTTCTGCTTATAACGTGTGGCTATGGACCAATTATACCGGTTTCGATCCAGAGGTTTCGACCAGACGGAATACACCGCTTACACCGGGCGTTGATTACTCTGCTTATCCAAGAAGTAAATCTTACTTATTCGGACTAAACGTTAATTTTTAGAAGACCATTCAATTTCAAGAAAATGAAAAAAGTTATATATACGTTATTTGTAATTGCAGGAATAACATTTGTGAGTAGCTGTAAAAAAACGTTAGATGCACCAACAAAATCTTCATTAGATGAGTCTGTAATTTTCTCTACGCCAAGTTTAGCTGAAGGCTCCATAGCGGGAATACTTCAATCATTTGGAGAAACCAATTCTTACAGGGGCCGTTTTTTAGTATTCTACGGGCTTAATAATGATACTGAAGTATACAACACTTTGAAATCGGTTGATGATGACAAAGCAAAACTATCTAACTACAACTGTAATGTAAACAACAGCCAAATGAACACTACAGATAATGCATGGGCTAAATTTTATGAAGGTATTGAAAGGGCGAACCTGGCCATAAAGGGTATTAGAACCTATGGCAACATAGAAAGTAACCCTGCAATGGCGCAGATTCTTGGTGAAATTTTAACATTAAGAGCTGTTTTATACAACGACCTTATAAAAGGCTGGGGCGACGTGCCGGCACGCTTTGAACCTATTAGTAGCGCAACAGCTTATCTGCCAAGAAGCGACCGTGATGTAATTTACAAACAATTACTGGCTGATTTAAATGAAGCTGCAGGTTACCTGCCTTGGCCTGGCGAGAACACCACAACAGCGAAAGTAGAGCGGGTAAATAAGGCTTTTGCTAAAGGCTTAAGGGCACGTTTGGCATTAGCCGCAGGTGGTTACGCACAGCGCCTGGATGGAACAACAAAATTAAGTGCAGATCCAGAACTATCGCACGATAAAATGTATGCCATCGCCAAAAAAGAGTGCATTGAGATTATTAACAGTGGCAAATTAAGGCTCCTTGGATTTGAAGAAGTTTTTAGAAAACTGAATGAGGAAGGTGGTGCGGCTGGTTTAGAGTCGATGTGGGAAATCCCATTTAGCGATGGCCGGGGCCGTGTAATTTTTGATTTGGGCGTAAGACACATTAAAACAGACCAGTACACGGGTCAGAACAAAGGCGGAACCGATGGACCGAACCCAATCATGTTATACGAGTATGATAATGATGATGTTCGTAGAGATGTAACAGTAGTGCCTTATGAGTGGGACGGTGGTGATGGAACAAAAGGAGCAATACAGGTCCCTTCCTCGCTTGGTCGTTTATATTTTGGCAAATACCGTTACGAGTGGATGAAAAGAAGGGTAACTGCAACCAATGATGATGGATTAAACTGGATGTACATGCGTTATGCCGATGTTGTGCTGATGGCTGCAGAAGCCGTTAATGATCTTGATGGACCGGCAGCAGCTGCGCCATATTTAAAAATGATCAGAGACAGGGCCTTCCCTACAGCACCTGCTAAAGTTTCGGCATTTATGGCTACGGCAACCGCATCTAAATCGGCCTTTTTTGATGCAATTGTAAATGAAAGGGCACTGGAATTTACAGGAGAGATGTTGAGAAAAAGCGATCTGATCCGCTGGAATTTACTGGGCACAAAACTGGCAGAAGCCAAAACTAAATTACAGCAATTAGAAAACAGACAAGGCAAATATGCCGCCCTACCTGCCAAAATTTATTACCGGACAGCGACTAATGGAGAAACTGTAGAAATTTATGGGCTAAAGTTTGGAGATACTGATGCGCAGGGCCTCGCTTTAGGCTACACTTCAAATAAAGCCTGGACCATGGTTACAACCGGAGAAACAGTGTCTTACTGGAATGCGCTTTATACCAAAGATCCGAACCTGCAGCAATACTGGCCAATATGGCAGGTATTCTTAGATTCATCAAACGGAATGTTAAACAATAAGCCTTTAAACTTATAAACCAGAGGTTATGAAAAAGATTAATAGATATACATACACCTTCTTACTCATGGCGACAGTTTGTTTATCGGCATGTAAAAAAAACAACTTAGAAGAAATTACTAAACTAGAGGTAGACAGGGTTTTTTCGAGCCCGGGTTTAACGGCAACCATAGTTAATAAAACCGGAGTTAAATTAACATGGAATGCTGTACCAAACGCTACCTCTTATACCATTGAGGTATACGATAATCCTGATTTTACAGGTACGCCAGTTAAATCAATTGCCAGCATTACCGCAGCACAATTACCCTACACCATCACTGGATTAATAGGTGATACGCAATATGCGATTAGGGTAAAAGGTATTGCACAGGGTGTAGCAGATTCTAAATGGGTAAGCACTTCTGCGAAAACAGATACTGAGCAAATTTTCCAAACGGTAAACCAAACCAAACTAACAGCAACTTCTGTTGTATTAAACTGGACACCAGGCGAAGCAGCAACAACAATTACCGTAATACCTGGAAATATTACGCATACCGTTACTGCTGCAGAAATTGCCGCCGGAGAAGCAACCATAACAGGCTTGAATGGAGAAACGGATTACTCCGCAAGATTACTGGCCGGTGCGAAAGTTAGGGGAACAGCAACTTTTACCACACTTTATAATTTTACAGGCGCAACACTGGTGAGCCCATCAGATAATCTGGCGGCACTGATTGCAAATGCTACTGCCGGAACTGTTTTTGGACTTGCACCAGGAAATTATATCGTTAATGCAGATGTTATCGCCTCAAAATCTATCACTTTAAGAGGCACAAAACCAACTGACAGGCCAATTATTAACGGCATGGTTCTTAGACTAAAAGCTAATGCAGGTTTAACGGTTAAAGATGTGATACTGGATGGTACCGGCTCATTAAATGGAAATCAAGCTTTTATCTACGATGAAGCATCTGATAATGCTTACGGCAATTTCGTGCTAGAAAACTCAATTGTAAAAAATTATACCAAAGGGCTTTTCTATGTAAACTTAAAAGCACTTATCGAATCGGTAACTTTTAAAGGAAATATAATTAACAACATTGAATGTAATGGTGGAGATTTTATCGATTTTAGATCTGGCTTGGCCAAAACATTAAATTTCACCAACAATACAGTTTATGCCTCTGTTTTAGCCAGGGATTTTATTAGGATGGACCCGGCAGGCTCAACCAATTTCCCTACCCTAACATCAGTTATTACTGTTGCTACCAACACCTTAAATGGAATTAGTAATGGCGCTTCGAACAGGTTATTTTATGTTCGACTGGCCAAACACGAGATTTACTTTTCAAAAAATATCGTGGCTAATTCTGGCGGCATTTTAACCAATCAGGTCTCTACAAACATTGTAGCGGCCAATTTTACAGCCAACAACTACTTCGCTGCCCCAACTTTTATTTCGGGTAGTGCAACTGCTGGTGCTAAATACGATGCCGGAACATTTACAACGCTTAATCCTGGTTTTACATCACCGTCTACAGGTAATTTTACCATCAGTCAGCAGGATTTAAAAATAAACGGAATTGGCGACCCAAGGTGGAGAAACCAATAGACTTATTTTAAGGGCAGATAAATTATCTGCCTTTTTTGTTGAAATTTATGCAGGGTCGGTATTTAATAGTTTCCAAATGAAGGATCGTCATGTCGACCGGAGCATCGCGAAGTGGAGAGATCTGCCTCAATAGATTTCTAGGCTACGTTGCACTCACTCGAGATGACGACTCTTGGGTAATGACAATTCAGGAGTTGTTAATTAACAATTAAATTTAGATCTTAACTGACCAAATGAAAAGAATATTTTATTTTAAATTTATCACGTTCCTCTTTTTTTATGCTCTTTCTGTTCTCTATCTCCACGCTCAAGGCACAAAATATCCTTCAGAAATAATAGTTGCTCAAGATGGAAATGGAAATTATAAAACCATACAGGAAGCCGTAAATTCAGTCCGCGATTTAGGCGAGCAGGAAGTTAAAATTTATATCAAAAACGGCATTTATAAAGAAAAGTTAATTATTCCATCATGGAAAATCAAAATTACCCTTATTGGCGAAAGTGCCGAAAATACCGTTATCACCAATGCTGATTACTCGGGTAAAGCCAATCCACTAGGAAAGGATGCTTTTGGCCATACTACATTCAGCACTTACACCTCTTTTACAGTATTGGTTCAGGGTAATGATATCCATTTCGAAAATCTGAGTATCATCAATTCGGCAGGTCGCGTAGGCCAGGCTGTTGCCTTGCATGTAGAAGGCGATCGTTTTATAGCAAAAAACTGTTGGTTTCTGGGTAACCAGGATACGCTTTATGCTGCAATTGAAAATAGCCGCCAGTACTACTTAAACTGTTATATTGAAGGCACTACAGATTTTATTTTTGGTAAGGCCACAGTGGTCTTTCAAAATTGTACCATCAAAAGTTTAAGTGATTCTTACGTTACGGCAGCCTCCACTTCAGCACAGCAGAAATTTGGATTTGTTTTTCAAAATTGTAAGCTCATTGCAGATCCAGCTGTAAAAAAAGCTTATTTGGGCAGACCATGGAGGCCTTATGCTAAAACGGTATTCATGACCTGCAATCTGGGAAAGCATATTTTGCCTGAAGGTTGGAATCCATGGAAAGGTGACGTGATGTTCCCGAATAAGGAATTAACTGTTTTTTACGCAGAGTATAAAAATAATGGTGATGGCGCCTCCCCTAAAACGAGGTTACTCTGGGCAAAACAACTCACGGCTAAAGAGGCAAAAAGCTACACTTTAGAAAACATTCTGGGCGGCATAGATCAATGGAATCCAATCAAAAATTAATAAAATGAGCACAAATTTTCTTAAGATTTTTACGGCTGGAGTTTTAGCCATTTTATGCTCTTTTGCCCCGGCACAAAAGAAAACAAAGCTGTACATCATAGGCGATTCTACTGCCGCCAATAAAGAAGAAAAGGCATACCCCGAAACAGGCTGGGGAATGGCACTTCAGTCTTACTTTAAAACCGATATTGCGGTTGATAACCGGGCAATGAACGGCAGGAGTACCAAATCGTTCAGGGCCGAAAAACGCTGGGACCCGATATTAACAAATTTAAATCCCGGCGATTATGTTTTTATCGAATTTGGACATAACGATGAGAAAGTTGATAAACCAGCCGTTGGCGTTTCGTTGGCCGATTTCAAAATGAACTTGATTAACTACGTTATAGAAACCAGAAGCAAAAAAGCTTTGCCGGTTTTACTCACACCCATCTCCCGCAGAAGTTTCAATAATGGCGTGTTAGTAGATTCACATGGCGATTATCCACGCATTACCCGTCAGGTGGCAGACTCACTTCAGGTTCCATTAATTGATATGCTGGCAAAAACCCAAAGTTTACTAACCCGCCTGGGAGATAAACCATCCATCAAATTATTCAATTATGTTGATTCGGGAAATGTAAATTATCCAATGGGCAAAAAAGATGATACGCATTTAAGTCCAGAGGGCGCTAAACAGGTTGCAGGATTGGTTGTGAAAGGGATTAAGGAGTTGAAGTTGAGTTTAGCGAAACGTTTGAAGTAAAAATATAGTCTGTCATCCTGAACGCAGTGAAAGATCTTTTTTTACCACCGAGTGCCCCGAGAAATTCACTGAGTACGCAGCGTTGAGCGTATAAATATGATCATCGATCCTCGTTTGAAACGAGGATGCGTGAGAATGGCGATTTTATCGCCAATAGTATCATAATACCGCATTACAAATGCGCATCTCGCTAATCCTCGTTACAAACGAGGACTATTAAACTCCAATAGAAAGGTCGTCCTCGACTGAAGCGCAGCGAAACGGAGAGATCTGCCAGATATAGATTTCTCGATTACGCTGGCACTCCGCTAGAAATAACGAACTGAGCGCAAAACAAAAAGCCGCAAACCCACAGATTAACATCCATGTTTTTGCGGCTTGGTTTTATAAACTGACCTTTTAAAAAATATACTTTGTACTTAAAAAGTTCGAATCATCTCCTTTAACAATTTCGTTTAATAACTTTTTATTATCATCTGTAAATTTGGTTGCTACCAAAGAACGGATAGAGAACGAACGCAAGGCATCTACTACAGAAAGTGTCCCTTCAGCGCTGTCTTTACGGCCTGTAAAAGGGAACGCATCCGGTCCACGTTGGCATTGGCAATTGATGTTTACCCTACTTACCTGATTAACCAAAGGATCGATCAACGAAGAAATTACCGCAGCATTGTTACTGAAAATACTGACCTGCTGGCCGTGTGGCGAATCAATTAAATATTCAATAGGCTCTTCCAGGTCATCAAATGGAACAACCGGAACAATCGGGCCAAACTGTTCTTCCCTGTAGAGTTTCATATTTCCGTTTACCGGATAAACAATGGCCGGATAAACAAAAGTTTCTAAGGTTTGTCCACCATTTTTATTGATCACTTTAGCACCATGTGAAACGGCATCATCAATACATTCTTTTAAATACTCAGGTTTGTTCAGCTCTGGCAGTGGTGTAAGGTTTACCCCTTTTTCCCAAGGCATGCCAAATTTTAGTTTTTCTACTTCTGCAGACAAACGTTTTAAGAATTCCTGAGCTAAACTGCGGTGCACATAAACAATTTTAATGGCGGTACAACGCTGTCCGTTAAAAGAAAGTGAGCCCAGTACAGTTTCAGAAACCGCCAGGTCAAGATCAGCATCTTTCGTGATGATCGCCGCATTTTTTGCATCCAAACCTAAAATTGCCCTTAAACGATTTACTTTAGGGTGCAGTTTTTTCAGTTCGTTGGCCACCTTACTTGAACCAATTAAGGTAAGCACATTTATTTTTCCCGATTTCATCAATCCCGGAACGATGGTATTACCACGACCATAAATGGTATTCACCACACCTTTAGGAAAACTCGAACGGAAAGCCTCCAGTAAAGGATAATGCAATAAGGTACCGTGCTTAGGTGGTTTGAATAAAAGCGTATTGCCCATAATCAAAGCTGGGATAAGCGTAGTAAAAGTCTCGTTTAACGGATAGTTAAATGGCCCCATACAAAGTACTACCCCTAACGGAGAACGTCTCACCTGGGCCACGATTCCCTGCTCTATTTCAAAACGGGATGACTGCCTGTCGATATCTTTCAACGCATCAATGGTGGCATAGATATATTCAACCGTACGGTCAAATTCTTTAACCGAATCGGCATAAGATTTTCCAATCTCCCACATAATCAGTTTGGCAACAATTTCCTTTTGCTCAACCATTTTATGGGTAAAATTTTCTACACAGGCAATGCGGTCGGCAACACTCATGGTTGGCCACTGCCCCCGACCATTATCATAAGCGGCCACGGCTGCATCTAAAGCTTCTGTCGACTCCTTCTCTGTACAAACAGGGAAACTACCAATACGCTTGCGCTTTAAGCCTTCAGGGGTTCTTACGCATACCGGAGAAAACACTTCATTAAATGGTCCATTCCACGGTTTCATTTCTCCATTAGAAAGAAACTCCTTTTGATTGATTTCTTCCTTGAGCCTAAATTCATCTGGAATCTGGCTTTCTTCAACGAAAATACTTTCGAGGTTTAGCGTTGTACTCAATTTTATTTGTTGTTAAGGTTAAATTAATGTTAAATCTATAGTTTAAGTATAGATTAATGTTTTTAAAAAGCATCAAAGATTTAGGCACAATAATACTGCCTAAATCTTTGGGAGTTGAATTATTTAACTGTTATTACTTTATATTTTGGAACGAGTGTTTTCATTACCGTCCAGCCAATGAGGTAAGCCACCGCACAGAAAGAGAAAACGATAAAATAACCTGCTTCTTTACCCTGAAAGCCCATAAAAGTCATTTGTGTATCTCCGGCATAGGTAAACAGCACGCCAGAACCTTTGTTGATAAAAAATGACCCTACGCCTCCAGCCATACCACCAATCCCGGTTACGGTAGCAATAGCCTGACGAGGGAACATATCACTCACGGTGGTGAATATATTCGCCGACCAGGCCTGGTGCGCAGCACCCGCAATACCAATAATAATTACCGGCAACCAGTAGGTATAGTGGCCTAAAGGTTGTGCGAATAATGCTAACAACGGGAAAAATGCAAAAATCAACATGGATTTCATCCTGCCATCATAAGGGTTCATATTTTTCTTGCCGATAAAATAAGACGGCAACCAACCCCCAATAATCGATAACAAGGTGATTACATACAATATAAATAATGGGAAAGCACTTTCGGTACCGCTCATTTTATAAATATCTTTCAGGTACGCTGGCGACCAAAACAGGTAAAACCACCAAACCCCATCGGTCATAAATTTACCAAAAGCAAAAGCCCAGGTTTGTTTAAACTTAAGGCAATCAGCAAACGATAGTTTTTTTACGGACGATGCTGCGGTAACAGTTTCGCTAATTTGCTCGTGCGCCACAATATCTTGCTGGATGTAGGCTAATTCTTCCTTATTTACACGCAAGTGATTTTCTGGTTTACCATAAAGTAGAATCCAGAATAACATCCAGATAAAACCTAAAGCGCCGATAATAATAAACGACATTTCCCAGCCATATGCATCAGCAATATAGGGAATGGTAACAGGGGCTGCCAAAGCACCAACTGTTGCGCCTGCATTAAAAATACTGGTGGCAAATGCACGGTCTTTTTTAGGAAAATACTCGGCTGTAGCTTTAATGGCTGCCGGAAAATTTCCTGCCTCGCCAAGGGCCAGTACAAAACGGGCAAAAATAAACAGCGAAAGACTGGTGGACAGGATTAATGTCGTATTACCAACTGTAGACAGCGCATCTTTTGCACCGGCAAAACTCATCACCCAGGAACCGGTAATGATGCCTGAAGTAGCAATACCGCAAAAAGCGTGGATACAAGCACCTACCGACCAAATTCCAATTGCCCAAAGGAAACCTTTTTTAGTGTCCATCCAATCAACAAACCGCCCTGCAACCAACATCGATCCGGCATAAAAAAGAGAGAATAAGGCTGTAATGGTTCCATAGTCACTATCTGTCCAATGAAATTCGGGCACAAAATAGTCTTTCCATGTAAGTGAAAGTACCTGTCGATCTAAATAGTTAATGGTGGTTGCAACAAATAACAGTGCACATATGGTCCATCTGTAATTGCTGATTTTTGGTTGGCTCATTTCGGTTGTTTGTGGTTAGGGGATTTAGGTTATTTACTTTGCTTAATGAGTTCAAGCGCCAGCTGTGTATTGTCGTGAAGCTCATCGTAAAGCCCCTTGCTCATCACATCCTTACTAATTAATTTGCTGCCCATACCTACAGCACAAACCCCAGCTTTAAACCAGGTTTTTAAATTTTCGGCATTAATTTCTACACCGCCTGTAGGCATAAATAACTGCCCGGCGAAAAGATCTTTAATTGATGAAATAAATTCAGGGCCTAAAATATTTGCCGGAAAAATTTTGATCAACATAGCTTTGTGTTCTTGTGCCACGCTGATTTCGGTTGGTGTCATACATCCTGGTACCCAAAGCATGCCAATTTTGTTTGCAATTTCGGCAACTGCCGGATTTACGATCGGTGCCACGATAAAATCTGTTCCAGCTTCGATAAAAGCATTTGCATCTGCGGGAGTTTTAATGGTTCCAATACCCAGATAAAGATCTGGCATTTCTGCATCACGGATTTCTTTTAACTTCTTAAAGTTAGACAATGCCGATTTACCACGATTGGTATATTCGAAAACACGAACACCAGCCTTATACAAAGTGCGTAATATTTCTACACTACCCGATTCGCTATCCTGATAAAAAAGCGGTAACATGCCTTGCTCTAAGATGGCATCTAAAATTTTGTGCTTGTTGCTAATCATCGTATTATTCTTTTTTCTATATCGGCTACAGTACTGGTTGTAGCATCACTTGGAATGTATAATTTATCGTATGCGGCAGCGGTGGCAAAATTCAACATTTCTTTTGCCGGTAGTTGGTTGTAAAAGCCATAAATCAGGCCAGCCATAAAACAATCTCCGCTGCCCACCTTATCCAAAATTTCTTCAGAAACATATTCTTCAGAAACCGTTAATTCATTGTCTGTATAAATGGCAGTATAATACCGTATGCCCTTTCCATGGTCGAACCTGAAAGTATTCGCAACCGCTTTACACGCCGGAAACAAACTTAATATTTCTTTAGAAGTATCAGTTGCCTGTTGCAGTAACGTTTCCTTTGCATAACCCTCTGTTGGTATTAAATCTTCATGAAGTGCAGCGCCCAACATTTTATTGGCTGCCCAAACATTACCCATAATCAGTGTACAATATTGAGCCAGTTCTGGCAAAATATCAATTGGTTCCTTTCCATATTTCCACAGCTTTGCACGATAGTTTAAATCAAGTGATATGGTAATATTTTTTGCACTTGCCGCTTTTAAGGCTTCCAAACAAACGTCGGCAATATTTTGATTAATGGCCGGGCATATGGCACTGAAATGGAACCAGGCTACATCTTCAAAAACATCGTCCCAGTTAATCTGTCCAACTTTTAAATCGGCATACGCCGAATTGGCCCGGTCGTAAATTACCCCTGCATTTTTAAGGTCTTTCCCTTTAGGCAAATAGTACAAACCCAAACGTTCACCGTGGTAAACCATAGGTGTAGTATCGATATTGCGGACATTAAGGTAGTCAATAATTTCGCGGGTAACAGAATTATCTGGCACAGCCGAAAGGTAGGCCGAAGGTACATTCCACAAGGCTAAGGCCGTGGCTACATTAAGCTCGGCCCCACCTACATAAAATGGAAGTTTATTTTCATTTAACCATACACCATCCATATCCGGACAGATGCGCAAAAGTATTTCACCAAAGCTTAAAACTTTTTTTCCTTTTTCAGCTGAATCGAAGATTTGGGTTTTCATTTTAGTTCTGATTGGCGTATTTCATACTGTTTTCTGTATCCGAATGAAAATGAAAGGAAAACGATTGAAATGATTTGATTCCAATAAAATACCTTCCAAAAGCCTGATTTTAGTTAAAATTTAAAGTAGTTTTTTGCGTTAAAATACGAAATATCCTGAACAATTTTGCCCACCCATTCCAAATCGTTAGGCAATTCACCGTGCTCAATATCTTCCCCAAACAGGTTACAAACAATCCGCCTGAAATACTCGTGACGTGGGAAAGAAAGGAAACTGCGCGAATCGGTAAGCATACCCACCATGCGGCTTAAAAGACCCATGTTCGACAGTGCGTTTAACTGTTTGATCATCCCATCTTTTTGATCTAAAAACCACCAGGCCGAACCAAACTGTACTTTACCTGCAACGGAGCCGTCGTTAAAATTACCGATCATGGTGGCAATTAATTCATTATCGGCTGGATTAAGATTATAAATAATGGTTTTGGCCAGTTTATCCTGATTATCCAAGCGGTTTAAGAATTTAGAAAGCATACGTGCCTGGCTAAAATCGCCGATTGAATCCCAGCCGGTATCAGGTCCTAGCTGTCTTAACATACGGGCATTGTTATTACGCAAAGCACCAAGGTGGTATTGTTGTACCCAACCCTTTTCATGATCCCATTCTGCAAAATAAACCAGCATAGCCGATTTAAATTTCAGGTTTTCTTCATACGAAATATTTTGCTTACTGCGGATTTTATCAAAGATTGCTGCGATTTCAGCATCGGTATAATCTTCAGCATAAATCTGCTCTAAACCATGATCAGAAACTGAACAGCCATTTGCCGCAAAGTAATCATGACGGCTTTTTAAAGCATCAATATAATCCTGAAAACTGCTAATGCTTTTATCGGCAACACTTTCCAGTTTGTCGATATATTCATTTAAACCTTCAATATCATCACTATTCATGGCCTTATCAGGGCGGAAGGCAGGCAACATTTTTAGGTTCGCGCCTTCTCTGGCCAGTTGTTGATGAAAGTTCAGGCTATCTAAAGGATCGTCTGTAGTACAAACAGCCTCTACATTCATTTTTGCCAATAAACCACGAACTGAATATTCTGGAGTTTGTAGTTTAGCTGAACATTCGTCGAAAATTTTCTGTGCCGTTTTGCCTGATAACAGTTCTTCTATTCCGAAATAGCGCTGAAGCTCTAAATGTGTCCAATGATATAGTGGATTGCGTAAGGTATAGGGAACGGTTTCGGCCCATTTTTCAAATTTTTCAAAATCAGATCCTATCCCAGTGATGTATTTTTCATCCACACCATTGGCTCGCATTGCCCTCCATTTGTAATGATCGCCGGCAAGCCAAACCTGGCTGATATTGGCAAATTGCGTATTATTGGCAATCTGCTCAGGAATAAGGTGATTATGGTAATCGATAATTGGCAATGATTTTGCAAAATTGTGATACAGCTTTTCAGCAGCTTTACTTTGCAAAAGAAAATTTTCGTCTAAAAAAGATTTCATGCTATGTAATTTGAGATAAGAGATTTGAGATGATCAAAACACTTATCTATTCATGTTTTATTTATGTTCGGCCTATATCCTCACAGACCGGAACTCAATTTGTATTTTATCGGTTTGTGGTCAGTGAGGACACAGACCACGGCAATTAAGTACGCATCTATTCATTTTTTATTTAGCCCCGGTTTGTGTCTCCACAAACTGGAACTTAATTTGTATTTATCTATCTGTGGTCAGTGGGCACACAGACCACGGCAATTAAGTACGCATCTATTCATTTTTTATTTAGCCCCGGTTTGTGTCTCCACAGACCGGAACTTAATTTGTATTTATCTATCTGTGGTCAGTAGGCACACAGACCACGGCTATTGCAAGCTAAAGGCGATTGCAAGGTTAGCCGCATAAACCTCCGACCTCGGTCTTCCAACTTCGGACTTATGACTCTGGACTACAAACTAACGCCCCGTTTCCATGGGATAAAATCATCCTGATTAAGCAATACAGCTTTAGGAATTACTTCACCGCTGGCCGCTTTAATACAATATTCCAGGATATCTTCGCCCATTTGTTCGATGGTTTTTTCCCCTTCTATCACCGGACCACAGTTGATATCGATGATATCGCTCATGCGTTTGGTTAGTGCATTATTGGTAGATACTTTAATGGTAGGGCAAACCGGATTTCCAGTAGGCGTTCCCAAACCGGTAGTGAACAAAATTAAAGTTGCACCTGATGCAGCCTTACCCGTAGTGGCCTCCACATCATTTCCTGGCGTACAAACCAAGTTTAAGCCAGGTTTTGTTGCTGGTTCGGTATAATCCAAAACATCTTCTATCGGCGATGTTCCACCTTTTTTGGCTGCTCCAGTACTTTTAATCGCATCGGTAATTAATCCATCTTTAATATTACCCGGTGATGGGTTCATGAAAAATCCAGAACCTACATTTTCTGCCGATTGATTGTAAGCGGTCATTAACTGGATGAACTTACGTGCGGCTGTTTCATCTTTGGTCCGGTCAATCAATTGTTGTTCTGCGCCACAAAGTTCAGGAAACTCAGCAAGGAGCACAGTACCGCCCAGGGCCACCAATAAATCGGAAGTATAACCTACAGCAGGGTTGGCACTGATTCCGCTAAAACCATCGCTACCACCACATTTCACCCCCAACACCAATTTACTTAATGGTGCCGGCTGACGCTCGTTTTTATTGATTTCAGTTAAACCGATAAAGGTTTTACGGATGGCTTCTTTTACCAGTTGCTCTTCGCTCTGCGATTGTTGCTGCTCAAAAACAAATAAAGGTTTATCGAAATTAGGGTTACGTTGTTTCAGGTCTTCCATAAAATCGTGCACCTGCAAATTCTGGCAGCCTAAGCTCAATACAGTTACACCAGCAACATTAGGATGATCGGCATAGGCAGCTAATAACTTGCTTAACACGGCAGCATCCTGACGGGTACCACCACAACCGCCCTGGTGATTTAAAAATTTAATGCCATCAACGTTTTTAAACACACGGTCAGCAGATGGATTAGCCAAACCGATGGAATCCGGATCAGCCTCACCTAAAATTTCACCGTTTTTATAAGCCTCAACCAGTTGGTGGGCGTATGATTTATATTTATCCGTTACTGCATAACCCAACTCGTTGTGTAAAGCCTCACGGATGACGTCCAAGTTTCGGTTTTCGCAGAAAACGGTCGGTATAAACAGCCAATAATTTGCAGTACCCACGCGGCCATCGCTACGGATGTAACCGTTAAAAGTTCTGCCTTCAAACTTAGCCACATCTGGTGCCTGCCATTCGTAATGGTACGGACGGAATTCAAAAGGATCAGATGCATGTTTGGTATTTTCGGTGTCCATTAAGCCGCCTTTAAGGATAAAGTGCTGTGCTTTGCCTACCAATACGCCATACATCATAATGTGATCGCCCGGATTCATATCCTGCATAAAAAATTTATGTTTGGCCGGGATGTCATCCTGTAAAATATATTCCTGTCCATCGTAGATAACTGTTTCGCCTTTTGCGAGGTTTTGCAGCGCAACCAATACATTATCGTTAGGATGGATTTTTAAAATTCGAGTAACCATTTTAATTTGTTATTTCTGAATGCAAGTTACTTAAAGTTTCTTTTGCACCCTTGTTCTGTAATAAATCAAGGTAAGATTTTACGGCCGCGTTAAAGCCAGGGTAATCGTTCAGGTTTTTGTCCCAAAGGCGTATGTCGCCTAGGGTATGATGTACAACAGTTTCAGGATCTTTCCAATATTCGTATAACACTTCCGCAAATTCATCCTGTATAGGGTAGGTTTTTCCATTTGCACTGGCAGTATAGGTTTCGCCATCTTTATTCACATTCATGAAAAGAATATAAGCGGCTACCCCCATAGCAGTAAGTTGAGGCACTTCATTATTTAAAGCATAATATCTTCTGATCAGTGGCATATTACGCATTTGCATTTTTGAAGTGAAATTTAACGTAATGGCTTGCCATTGGTGTTCTAAAGATGGGTTACTAAAGCGGTCAACTACGCTCTCTGCAAAGGCAATCGCTTCATTGTAGGTAATATCTTCATTTACGACAGCAGGGGCAATTTCATCCTTCATTAATTTTAATACATTGGCCGAGAAATCTTTATTTGCCATAGCCTCTTTTACAGTATTAAAACCTGCTAAAATGGCCAAACCGCAGCTAATAGTATGTGTACCATTAAGCAGCCGGAGTTTTAGTTCTTTAAATTTATCAATGGAAGGAACAATGAAAATACCTTTATCTGCTTTTGCGAAAGATAATACTTCCTTCACTTTTTCGCTTGATGATTCGATTGCCCAAAGCCTGAAAGGCTCGGCCATGATCATCAGTTCATCTTCGTAACCCAGTTCGCGTTCAATAGCTTTATGTGCTGCTTCAGGAAGTTTGCCTGGCACAATCCGATCAACTAAGGTTTTACAAAAATGATTGGCTGTTCTTAACCAGTTTTCGAAATCCCAGCCTAATTTATTCTGGATAGCCAGATCAAGCAAAATTTCTTTCAGTTTATCAGCATTATCACTGATGAGTTCTGTAGGAACGATCACCATTCCGCTTTCTTCTGATCCATTAAAGGCTGTATAGCGTTCGTGCAAAAAGGCGAGTAATTTGCCAGGGTAAGATTGTGGCGGGTTATCAGTGATCTTATCTTCGCTTTTTACAATACCCACTTCTGTGGTATTCGAAATTACGACTTGAAGTGCTGGCTGGTGTGCAGCTTTTAAAATTTCTGTCCAATCTTGCGAAGCCGATAAAACACGGCTTATCGAAGCATTGATGGTGTTTTCTTCCACACTAACACCATCTTCAATGCCTTTTACACAAAGCGTGTATAAATTATCCTGTTTTGAAAATGCATCAGCACCGCCTTTTGACGTAGATTTAACAACAAGAACACGGCCGTTAAACATTCCTTTCTGGTTGGCCTTATCAATAAAATAATCGGGTAAGCCACGCAGTAAAACACCTGTACCAAACTGGATTACCTTCTCTGGTAAGGTTAAGATTTCGGCTGTAGGTTTTGTAACCTTTTCGCCATTAATGTTTTTTAAATTTTCTTTGTTTAAAATCATATTCTTGCGATTTCCGTCATTACCAATAACAAAGTAGTATCATTCAGAATAAGATTACTTCGTGACGCACCATGACGATTTCTATTTTTTATTTCCCATTCGCGGTTAACCACTTCGGGTATTCTTTTTCAATTAATTTTTGTCCCCAGTTGCCATACCAGGCATATCCATTGCGCCTTTCAGGGCTTAATTCTTCTAAATTTGTTTTAATCGTATTGTCCCGATCGCCAAAAATCGGTGTATTTTTATCAAGGTCGTAAAAGCGCGCCCAGGCAATTGCAGTAGGATCTGCAACCAAAGCCGAAGTTTTAACATTGGTTTCAGGGTTTTTCAATCTATCAAAACGGTAGCCTACAATTTTATAGGTATCGAACCATTTTACTGCTGCTGTAATTGCATTTTTTTCTGCAGCAGAAGGAGTTTTGATCCGCATTAAAAAGCGGACAATTCCGACTGACTCGCTCGTACTCAATGAGGCTGGTTCAAACGCCCTGGCCTTTGCGGGCAACATCGAATCTTTATGATACTGTGCGGCCCAAATACTTAAAACACCCTTTTGTTTTACCTGTGTATTTAAAATACAATCGATGCCCTTCGCAACTGCTTTTTCTGCCTTTTTGATGTAGGCTGGATTTACAACATCAAAATCGTTCGTTTGCGTGGCAATATCCTGTAAGATGTTCAGCACGTTGATCATGGCATCATCGTTATAAGTAATTTCTGAACGGTACGAAGATTGATCAGGATAATATTGTGGCCAGCCACCATTGGCATATTGTGCCGATAAAATATAGTCAAGGCCTTTTTCTGCAGCAGCCAAATAAGCTTTGTTCTTTGTTTTTTTATACACCTTTACCAGGTAAACCACTTCTCTACTGGTCGCTTTATTATCGAAAGTAGCATGTAAATCTTTAGTTGCCTTTATTTTGGCCAACAATTCAGGCGTTAAAACTGCGTCATAGTTAACCACGCTCTTATCATCCAGCTGCTTTGGCCAGCCGCCATTGCCTAATTGATAAACAAGCATTTTATCTGCCGTAGAATCGGTAGGCTGCTGGGCATAACATGATAGTAATAAAGTACTACAGATTAGGGTGAACAATAATTTTATTTTCATCATTTTGTTTGTTCCGTGGTCTGTGTCCTCAAAGACCACTAATTTCTTTTCTTTTTATTCCCATGCACCATGGTTATTGTTTGCCACGGAGACACGGATTAACACGGAGGATTTTTTTCTTTTTCACGCGCCCTGGCTCATGTCCCCATCCCGTGGTCTGTGTCCCCACAGACCACTAATTTTCTTTTTGTTTCCATGTGCCATGGTTTTTGTTTGCCACGGAGGCACCAAGTATTTTTTCATCCAATATGTCACGTTGAGCTTGTCGAAACGCTGTTTGCAGTAATTTAACAAGTAATTCGACAGACTCAGGATGACAATCCTATTTAGTTATCTGTGTCCATCCTTTTCATCTGTGGTTAAATCCTACTTCTTCCCGGGCACCTGTCTAATCAACCAGTTTACCAAGTCATTTGTGGCTTTAAAATTTTCAAACTCAGCAGGTAATTTTCTACCATCGATATACTCATTATAAAACCATGGATCACCCACGGCGAAAACTGTTCCTTTACCATATTTTGCGGTGGCAATAATCACATCTCCTTTATCGGTCAAGGCAGAAACAGCCGGACTTGTAGCCACAATGGTCGATATTTCTTTGATATATACTTTTTTGGCTGTTTTAAAAACAGTATTTCCATCCGGAATTTTTATTGCCCCCTGTTCAAAATTCGTACCCTGAACTTTATTACGGCTATCTTCATTAAAATGGATTCCGAAGGTTTCAGGCAGCACATTAAATTTTGAGATTTCGCAATTGCCCACATCATTTAAAAGCAGCACCAAAACGCCACCAGCTTTTACCCATTCACTGATCTGTTTAGCATGTGCAGCATCCATAAAATTTGGGTTTGCCGTTTCTTTTTCAGTATCCGGATCTACAATAATGTAAATGTTACTGCCTTTTAAGTTAACAGTTGTTGGTGCAGCTTTAAGCGTATTGGTTTTTACGCCAGCATCGTTAAATACTTTTCCGAATAAAGAGAATCCGTTGTTATCATCTTCTTCCCAAAGATAATGGAAAGGGATTTTATCTCCGGTAGGACCAACCATATATTCATTGTTAAAGAAATTATCAACGGTAACGGTTAAACCTTTACCTGGTTTTGGCAACTGATCTATTTCCATTTCAGAAGCAGCACAGATAAATGCGCCTACACCTTTTGGATCATTGGTGATTACCTTTTCACTGATGTAATAATCGAAGCTACCATCACGATATTTAGGCTTTCCCCCCAAACCAGATACGGAAACAGTTTTAGTAAGGTTTACCCTTTCATCGCCTGCTTTTTCTATAAATTCTTTCTTTAAACCGGCATAGCCCTTATTTGCAGCGCTCATAAAAGATGGGGCTAACCAGCCTTTATGCACTCCTTTGGCCAAGCCGTACACAAACATGCTAGAAGCCGAACTCTCCAGGTAATTTCCTTTACGGGTTGGCATATCCAAAATATCAAACCAAACTCCCGATTTAGGATCCTGGTATTTTACCGCTGCAGTTGCCGTACGGTTTAAAATGGCGATTAGCTCCTTTCGTTGCGGATGATCGGCCGGAAAATTATCCAGCACATCTACCAAAGCCATCATATACCAGCCCATTGCCCTGGCCCAAAAATTTGGTGAAAGTCCAGTTTTTTTATCGGCCCACTGCTCTGTTCTACTTTCATCGTAACCGTGATAAAGTAACCCTGTTTTAGCATTGCGGGCATTTTTCTCCATTAGGATAAATTGCTTTGCAATGTCGTCGAAAGCGGCATCCTTTTTCATCAGCTTGGCATACTCCGTATAAAATGGTTCGCCCATATACAAACCATCCAGCCACATCTGGTTTGGATAAATTTTCTTATGCCAAAAACCACCTTCTTTGGTACGCGGCTGTTTCTGCAGTTGATCATATAATTTATTTGCTGCCAACAGGTATTTCTGCTGACCGGTAACTTTATACAATAATAATAATGAGCGACCATTTTTAATGTTATCAATATTAAAATCATCTGGTTTATACGTCGCAATATTACCTTCTTTATCCAGGTAAGCATCCATCGAACTCTGGATGTACTTAAAATATTTACCGTTGCCGGTATTGAGCCAAACCATTGCGGCCCCTTCCAAAACAACCCCCATATCATAGGTCCATTTGGGGCCCTTAGCACCTTTTAACAGCATGGTATCCTGAAACAGTTTTTCCATCGCAGTTAAGGTTAACTGTTCAGATAATTTCTTTTGGGCAAATCCACTTTGTGTTAAAATAGAAAAACCAATAAGTGCAATTACTGTATATAAGATTGATTTCTTCATGACGCTCTTATTTTGAAATTTCCAGTGCTTTTTTATCTACTTCAGTCCCTAAAACGAAAGCTGTTTTGGCTTTGGAAACAGCTGTTCCGCTAATTTTTACAGCTTTTGTTTTTTCGCCTGAAATATCAAACAGCAACTTGCTGTCATCAGGGTATTGTAAGTTGCTGATATTAATGTTCGATCCATTCTGGATCATCACCACCGGATTGGTATTTTCTGCAATGATATTGATGTTTTTTAGAAAAATCCCGGCGGCCTCAATAATTTCAATACCTTTTTTTGCTTTGATGGTTACGTTTTCCAGGTGGATATCTTTAATGTTCATTTCTGGTAAGCCCCTAAAAAATATCGCCTTTTCGGCACCATTTGCCACTACATCTTTAATAAAAAAGTTTCTGAACTGTGGAGTAGCTTCGGTAACAGGAACGGTAACTGTTTTAATGGCCTCTCGTTTTTCGCCAACCAAAGGAACCGGATCAACTGCCGCATAATACATATCGAACAAAATGGCCTCACCAGGAATATCGATCATGTTGATGTTGTTGATATAAATATTTTCTACCACGCCGCCACGACCGCGGGTGGTTTTAAAACGCAGACCAATATCGGTACCGATAAAAGAACAGTTGTACACCCAGATGTTTTTTGCACCACCGCTCATTTCGCTGCCGATTACAAAACCGCCATGTGCATGATAAACGATATTATTTCTGACGATTACATTTTCAGTTGGTACACCACGTTTACGGCCAGCTTCATCGCGACCAGATTTAATGCAGATCCCATCATCACCCACATCAAAAGTGCTGCCTTCAATCAATACGTTTTTACACGATTCTACATCAACACCATCGCCATTCTGTGCAAACCAAGGGTTTTTTACCTGTAAGTTTCTCAAGGTTAAATCTTCACAAAGCAAAGGATGTAAATTCCACGCTGGCGAATTTTGAAAGGTAACACCCTCTAAAAGTATTTTTTTACAGCCCGTTAAAACCAATAAATTAGGACGGAGAAAATCTTTGATATCATCATAGTCTGCTGCAGTTTTGCCCGCTTCAATTACACCAGCATTTTTGGTATTCGAACCTTTAAAGGTTTTTTCAGATGGATACCACACTTTTCCGTCAGCTTTAACAATGCCTCCTGATACCACGAGTTTTTTCCATTGTGTTTCGGTGAGTTTATCTTTTTTAACCATCCGCCATGCACCTCCATTTCCATCGATAATCCCGGTTCCGGTAATGGCAATATTTTCGAGGTTTACACCTGAAATTGGACTCTGGTTCCGCCATGCAGGCTGACCTTCCCAATTTCCCTTTACGAGTTTGTATTGATTAAAATCAGCCGTAAACTGAAGGATGGCATCGCGTTTAAGGTGCAGATTTACATTGCTTTTTAATTCGATAGGACCGGTTAACCATAAACCAGAAGGGATTAATACCACACCTCCACCTTTTTGACTAACGCTGGCAATGGCTTTATTAATGCTTTCTGTATTTAAGGTAATGCCATCACCCTTTGCGCCAAAATTTACAATGCTCGTTGTATCTTTTTTAAATTTAACCTGCTGAATAATGGGTAAACTTTGCTTTTGCTGTGCCATGGCAGAACCTGCTGCAGATAAAACTAAGCATGTGAGGGCTACCTTAATATGGCATAAACGACCAGAAATATGTTTCATTATTTGCGCTGTTAAATTATACTTGGTTATTGTAATAACAAGTGTACGTTGTTTGCAGCTAAAACAGAAGAGAAATCTATGCAATCGTTGCCGGAAAAACTGGCAAAAAGACCAGTACGAGCACGCAGTTAAACACAGTATATCAAGCATTTATCCTTTTATTTAGCTTCCGGATTCCATCCATGGAAAACGTTTTCTAAAATATAGGTGTTATATTCTTCATCTGTTAGTTGGTGCGACCATTTTACCCTGCTTTTAGGATCGTCACCTTTTCCAGTACTTTTATATTCAGCATAATAAGCCGTTTTCTCATTGCTTTCTTTACCCCAGTTGTTCCAGCCTTCGGGGCGGATCAACTCAGGCAGTTCACAATTGAGATAGGCCACTTTTGCATAAGGCCTCCAGGGACGGCCTAAATAAAAACTATTGGCTGGCGCATCTCCTTTGATTTTACATTTGTTTAGAATATAACCAAACTTTGTGGTATCAGCAGTTGATGCAGCCGTAATATAACCTGCTTTTTTGCAAAAAATGGTGCAACTTTCGAACCATGCTGTCGAAGCCCCGAAAATGAAATCAACCGTACCTTCGATATAGCAGTTTTTATAGTACTGGCGGTTGCTCCCCCCGTAAGTATAAAGCGTATCTTGAAATCCCAAAAATCTGCAATTGGTAAAAATTAATTTATCGCCACCCGCCCAAACGGCTACTGCCTGTCCCACGGGGCCTGATGAATTTTCGAAAGTAATGTTTTCAGCAGAAAAGCATTCGCCATAAATATAAAAGCTTGATGAACCTGAAGTACCTTTTTCTTCGCCAAAAATATTCTTTTTCTGGGCGTAGTCATCATAGGTCAAAATGGTTTCGTTTAAACTTTCGCCGATAAATTTCACATTCCTTTTAGAGGCAGCTAATATTAATTTTTCTTTATAAATGCCCTTTTTAATAAAAATTACGGTTGTTTTATTCCTGAAATCAGGCACCGCATGGATAGCTTCCTGTACGGTTTTAAAATTTCCGCTTCCATCTGCAGCTACGATAAAATCGGGTTTAACATTGGCTGCATTTGCAATGAATGAAAATACGACCAGAAAGAACAGGATAATTGCTTTCATATCAATTTGGTTAGGCTAAAATTAAAATCGGCCGCGTAAGAATGTAAACTTCACTACGCAGCCGTATTTTAAAAATATATGATGCACAATTTTAAACATTAAAATTTACCAGAATGAATTTTTTCCGAAATTAAACATTGCAAACGATGTCGGGAACGATTGCATAGTATTAATTTATTTTATAGATCTCTCCACTCCGCGTTGCTCCGGTCAAGACGACCAAGTCTAGTATATACAATCTGTTTAATAGTAGCGGAGAGCGAAAATTCTAAGCAAATAAAAACTATAATTCTTCAGAACTTTCTGGCAAATGTTCATACTCACCTTTCCATGCATAAAAGCCGAATATCATCAGGCCCAAACTAATGGGGAGAAAAATAAACAGGATAATTGCCCACTGCAATATGGTATTGGTACGTTCGATATCTGTATGGGTCAAACCTACCTTATCTATCGCCTGGATAAACAAAAAAGTCATTGTTAATGGCCCCAAAACCATCCAAAACAAGCCTAAAAATTTCTTTAACGTATTCATCTTATTTAGTCGTTAATTTTTTCATCTCTTTTATTTGATAAATAAATTGTGCCAATAACCAAACTTAGCGCTGCGATCCCTATTGGATACCAAAGGCCAGATAGTGGTGTAGCGCCAGAAAAGCTTGCAATTAGTGTGGCGATAAAGGGCACAAGTCCTCCAAAAACACCATTGCCGATATGGTAGGGCAGCGACATAGAAGTATACCTGATTTTAGTGGGGAATAACTCGACCAGAAAAGCCGCAATTGGCCCATAAACCATGGTTACCAGCAAAATCTGGAAGAAGATTAAACCAACGAATTTCCAGAACACCGGTGTGGGTAAAACTTTATCTTTTATTATTTCTTTGCCTAAAAGGATTCCTTTTGTTGCAGCAACGGTATCTATTTGTACTTTGTTAAAGGAAGCTCCATTTCTAAGCCTCACTTGAGTAGAAACTGTTCGTAAGCTATCGGTTGAGTTCTCCATTAAAACAGCAGTTACCGGAGCAGGTGTAGCAGATAAAATATCAGCCTGTTCAATTTTTGTATAATCGGTATCATCCAAAAAGATTTGATAAATTGGGCGATAAAAGAGAATGCCCAAAAGCATACCGCTTAACATGATCCACTTACGGCCAACCTTATCGCTCCAGGCACCAAAAACTACAAAAAAAGGCGTAGCAAAAGCGATTCCCCAGAGCAAAATATACCGTGAATCGTTAAAATCCAGCTTACAGGTATTTTCCAAAAACGATTGTGCATAAAACTGTCCTGTATACCAGATTACGCCTTGCCCCATGGTAGCGCCAAACAGCGCCAGAAGCACCATTTTAAAATTCGCCTTGTTGTTAAAACTCTCTTTTAGTGGGTTTTTAGAGATATTTCCTTCGGCCTTTAGTTTAGAAAACAGGGGCGACTCGTGCATTTTCATGCGGATGTAAATCGAAACCACAACCAATACAATCGATAATAAGAAAGGGATTCTCCAACCCCAATCACCAAATGTTTCTGCACCTAAAATATTTTTCGTGATCACAATAATCCCTAACGAAAGGAACAAACCCAATGTGGCAGTGGTCTGGATCCAGCTGGTAAAAAAACCGCGTTTGTTTTTTGGTGCATGCTCTGCTACATAGGTAGCGGCACCACCATATTCGCCACCCAAAGCCAAACCCTGAATTAACCTTAATATTAAAACCAAAATTGGTGCGGCATAACCGATGCTTTTATAAGATGGGATTAAACCGATAAAAAATGTTGATCCACCCATTAGCACCAAAGTGAGCAGAAAAGTATATTTTCTACCAATTAAATCGCCAAGTCTGCCAAAAACCAGGGCGCCAAATGGACGAACAATAAAACCAGCAGCAAAAATAGCCAAAGTATTGATTAAGGCTGAGGCACCTGCATCTTCTGGAAATAACTGATGACCAATGATAACCGCAAGGCTGCCAAAAATGTAAAAATCATACCACTCAATCAATGTGCCCAGAGAAGATGCACCGATTACTTTAAAGATATTGTTCTTGGGTAAATTGTCGCTCATAAATGATTCAGGAATATTTGGTTTACCAAGATAAACATTTGCACCATAAACGGCAACCTGTAATGTTTGTCGTTTAATTTGTTACAAGACCAAACATTTTGGCTTTAGTTTTGTAACTTCATCGGTAACCAATTCACTTTCCATTATATTATATGCTGTTAATACAAAATATCAGATTAAGTAGAATTTTAAGAAACACATGGCAAGTTGATCTGATCATGATTGCCTCTTGCACTGTAGCTTACTTCGTACGCGAATATTTAATCTCACATCATTTCTCCGTTCCATCTATTATCCCAACACTTTTAGGTACAGCAATTGCTTTTTTTATTGGTTTTAACAATAACCAGGCATACGATAGATGGTGGGAGGCGAGAAAAGTATGGGGCGCTTTGGTTAATGATTCACGCTCTTTTGCAAGGGCTTTACTCAATTATGTTGATGAAGATGAAGAAAGCGTAAAACGAATGATTTACAGACATATTGGTTTTTTATATGCTTTAAAGGCCAATTTGAGAGGAACGGTAGATGAGATTTATATCAAATATTTAACCGAGGCCGATTTAAAAGAAATAGAAAAACATAACAATAAGCATAATGCCCTTTTAAATATCCAATCGAGGGATTTGCAGAAATTATCAAAATCAAATGCGATTGATGGTTTCCGTTTTATTGAAATCAACGAAATGCTTACCAGGTTTTCCGATTCAATGGGCATGAGTGAGCGCATTAAAAACACTATTTTCCCTACCACTTACTCCTACCTTACTAAAGTTTTTATCTGGCTATTTGTAGTCACATTTACCTTGGTAATCAGTGAGGATGCAGGTCCTGCATCCATATTTCTGGGCTGGTTGATCGGTTTTGTATTTGTATCTACACAGATTAACGGAATGAGCCTGGTTAACCCTTTCGAAAACAATTCGGCAGGTGTTCCGCTAAACCAAATTACCAGGACTATAGAGATCAATCTTTTGCAAATGTTAGAAGAAGAAGAAATCCCAGAGCCTGTTAAACCTATAAATGAAGAGTACGTTCTTTAAGTTTCAGGTTTTCTTAGTCAGTATTAACAGTTACCTTTTAAGCTGAGTTCGATAATTAATCTTTCGTATAAGCTTTTTAGACTACTTGATTAAATTTTGTCGTCACCCTGAATTTATTTCAGGGTCTTTCATGCTAAAAAGATGCTGACCACGAAGTAGCTATTAGACCTTTAAAACAATAAAAACTACTAATAAAATAAATTCAGCATGACGCACCTATTTAGCTAGGACAATTCTAAAACAGCATTTTCATTAAATAATTATCGAGTTCAGATTTTTAAGCTAAAGTGCCATCAGTTAATTTTCCAGCGCAGCCTTTAATTTCTCTTCAAAAAGTATCGATTTAGCTTTAAACTGTGGATCAGAAAAAGAAATATTGGCTGTGGCATAAATAATCTTTCCATCCTTTCCAACCAATACATTAGAAGGAAAACCGTGATTAATATTTAGCTTTCTAAGCTCGTCTTGAGTTAACGCTACAATTTCGTATTTGTAGCCGCTCCGCTTTTGAAATTGTTTGGCACTAGCAGGACTATCATGGGTAATGCCAATAAACCGAACCGCTTTTTTACCATATTTAACCACTAAATTATTTAATTCTGGCATTTCGGCTATACAAGGAGGGCATTTTTCGAACCAGAAGTTAATCACCACTACCTGGTTTTTTAAATCGATATTGGAGAACGGTTTTTTATTGATGGTTACCCACTTAAAAGCAGGTAAATCTTTACCCCTTAAATCTTCAAAAAAAGTTTCCTGCGTAGCCCATTTAATTGGGGCATCTTGGGCCAATGCTACAAAAGAAAAAACAGAGAATAGAAGGATAAGGTAAATTTTCATCAGCGCTAAATATAAAAAAAGTCCAGCCATCACGGCAGGACTTCAAGATTTGTTTGGTTTAGAAAATCTTATTTAAAAGTAATGGAGCCATATTCAGATTTGATGGATACGTTTGCAGCACCGCCGCCACCGATTTTGCCAGTATATTTTTTAGTTTCATCATCTTTATTAACCAAACTTGAAGTTACGTTTGAACCGTATTTGAAGCCAGCATACGAAGTAGAAACATTGAAATTACCATTATAACGATCAGCAAAGCCCAATCCAACGTTTGCATATTCGCCACCGAAGGTGAAGTTTTTACAAGCGGCAGTAATTTCGTTCACATTTAAGCGGTTATAATCCATTTTAATAGTGGCATCGCCATTCAATGTACCTAAAGTAACGTTCGAGTATTCTGCATTAACTGCAATTTTACCTGCTGATGCAATATTTAAATCACCATAAGCTTGTTTTACTACCGCATTGCCTTTAACCGTATTGATGTTTACTTTAGCATAGTCTGCATTCAAAAGTAAGTTGCCGCCTATGGTGCCAATAGTTAAGCCTTTACCATATTCCACTTTAATATCTGCAGATCTTCTGATGGTATTGATATTTACAGCTACATATTCAGCAACAAGCTCTAAAGTCCCCACAGTACCAATGGTTACAGGCCCATTGTATTCGTGCTTAATTACAGCAGCATTTAAATCCTGGATATCACATTTACCATACTGAACATTAATATAGTTGTTGGTATTACTTAAGTTACCGGCTACAAGATTGCCATATTCCACTTTTAATGATGTTGGTCCTGCAAAATTGCCCATTTCAACATTACCATATTGCTGTTGCGCTGTTAAGGGATTTACTGCGGGCATAAATACCGTATAATTCACCTTCACTTCTCTTCGCCAGGTAGTAACACCATTTTTTATTCCACGTCCATAACGCCCGTTTCTATCGCCCATGTTGGTTTTGAAAGAAACCACATCGCCATTTTTAGTGGCATCGATACTCACGCCATCAATTAATTTCTGTACATCGCTGTCTGAATTGCTGTAAGCTTTAATATCTACATCAACACGTACCTCATTTTTATCCCAGGTTTTAATTACGATAGATCCGAATTGGTTATTTAAACTCACCTTATCATTTCTATCCACATTAAAGGTTTTGCTAAATGATTTTGAACGTTCAGCATCGCCACCTGTCTGCTTATATGCAGCAGTGTTAACCATGGCAATCATTGATGACTTTTCTGTATTATCTACAATTACTTTATCCGATGGACTATTTACCACCACTTCTTGCGCATTGGTTTTTACGGCAACTAAAGCCAAAAAGGCTAAAAATATTCTTATTGTTTTCATGTTGTTAAATATTAAACACCTATGTACTTACAACCTGCCGGCTGGTTGTAAGCTTTCGATGTAGTGAGCGTTCCCCTCTTAGTATCAAGTCGCATAAATCGGGTATCAAGACTGATTCTGCTATTAATATAATTCCACTTTTACTGTTTTCAGCTTAAATCTGATTGACTCTTTTGTAATCGTCAACCTGGTTAATGATTAATAATTGTTGCTTTAATAATTGCAATTGTATTTCGCGGTTTTTTACCATAGCCTTTACCACAAAAGTTTGGTTGGGCGAGGTTGGCAATTCTGCTTTTAATTTTTCGTAATCTTCGTCAAGTTTTCTTAAATCAGCTGTAAATTTTTTATAAAGTTCTGGATTTGCTGAAGCAAAAATGGCCAGACTATCTCTTTTTTCGGTAATTAAGCCTGCAAAATGAACTTCCTTTTTGGCATATGAAGCACTAACGTCCGCAATTTCTAAATCTTTGTTTTGTAATTTTCCTACGTACAACCAGGCTAAACTGAAAATAACCACTATAGCCGCTGCTGCACTCATCCATAAATACAGTTTTACCGGTTTTTTTTTCTTTTTTTTATCTAAACCTTGTTCAATCTTTGCCCAAAGTTCGGCCGATGGCTCCATGATATCGAAAGCTTTACGGTTTCCTTTTACAAAGGTTTCTAATCTATTATTCATCTCTCATCCCTTTCGTTTCTAAAATAATTTTTAACTTCTTTTTAGCCCTCATGTACTGTGTACGGCTGGTATTTTCACTTATTTTTAAAATGTGTGCAATCTCCTCATGGTCGTAACCTTCTAAAAGGTACAAACTTAATACCACCCTGTAACCATCTGGCAGTTGGGTAATGGCCTGCCTTATTTCTTCGGCCTGCAACCGCATTTCACTATCGTCAAAGCTATCTTCATCAGGCACTTCCGATATTTCATCTGTACTTACAAACTCCATCTTGCGCTTACGCAGGTAATTGATGGATTTGTTGATCACGATCTGCTTTAACCAAAGTCCGAAGGTCGTTTCCTGCCTAAAATCAACAATTCTGGTAAATGCATCTAAAAATGCTTCCTGTAAAACATCTTCCGCCTCTTCCTCATAATTTAAAATGCGCAGTGCCACATTATACATAGCCTTTGCATACAGCTTGTACAATTCAAACTGTGCTGCGCGGCTGCCCTGCATGCATTTTTTAACGAGTTCCAGGTTTTTATCGATGTATACGGCTTCCAAAATTTCGAATATTCTGATTATAAGACATCAGGGATTTTAAAACGTTGCATCAAGGTAGAAAAAATTTTAAAATATCTTAATTTCAGGTTAACACAGAGAACATGTCGAAAACAAGGCGTTGTTAATAATCCCGCTATTACTTGAAATACTGTATTTTCATTTTCAAAAAACGGCAGTGATTTAGAGGTATTAGGAAATGTAGGGTTCTCCACTTTTGGCAATTTCAGTCCCGCTTTTTGGTACGAGTTCCGATGAAGCATCGGAAGCTCTTCCCGGCAATCGGGTTTAGATACAAAGTTTTGTGCGCTGAAAAACAAAACCTTTGCTAAATAAACCCGACAGGAGCGAACACGTAGTGCAACGAAGTAAAGCGAATGGCGGGGCTACAGCACCTATGAAATACTAAACTTTCATTTCCTAAAAAGAAAAACATTTTATTATTAATGGGAAATGTAGGGTTCTGCACTTTTGGCATTTTCAGTCCCGCTTTTTGGTACGAGTTCCGATG
>Ga0163162_10000051_pt1 | contig 117695 bp, 115 predicted proteins | sample S55metaG_FD_115310 | JGI IMG/M metagenome (GOLD analysis project Ga0163162, IMG submission 115310) | Switchgrass rhizosphere microbial communities from Kellogg Biological Station, Michigan, USA - S5-5 metaG | ecosystem: Host-associated > Plants > Roots > Rhizosphere > Soil | place: USA...
GATCCGAAAAAATATATCGACTTGATCAGGAACCCGCTGATCCTTTTTTTTAAATGGCGGACACGAAACTTATCTAATTCTCTTTTCTATATTAATTTGGAAAAGGTTAGGGGGGATAATGAAGAAATATTTAGAACCGTCCTTCGCTTTTATCAAAATAATCGCGGCTTTTAAAACTCCACATGCAATTCAATCGTAAAATATATAGCGTTTAATTTCTATATTAGATATATCGAAGCCTTATCATGGAAAAAGAAGAGTTATCGTTTAGCCCGCTCCGGCCCATACTTTTTTTAATATTTGTACCTCCTTTGATATATTTTTTTTCAGACCTGCTCAATGGGGTTTCAACCGATTTTTTGTTAGGCGTAATATTTATAATTCCAATTTGGAAAGAATTGAGAATTACGTTTTTGATGTTGGCAAATAGACCTGCCGTTATTTTAACTGACGAAGCAATCACAATTACTGAGAGAGGCTACACAATTAAATGGACGGATATGAAGGATGTATATTTGGCCAATGATGGCAGTGCCAGCGGAGGAATAACAGCTCCTAAAAACCGGTACGTCATATTGAGGGTCAAAGAGCCAGAAAAATATATTAAATCAATAAAAAATCCCTTTACAAGATATTACCGTTGGTATACCAGAAATCTTTGGAGCCTTAGTCCGTTTGAAGTAAGCTTATTCCTTGTAAGAGGTGACGATGACGAAATTTACCACACTATTTTAAGATACTATCAAAATAACCGCGGTTTTTAAAATTGTTATCTTTAGTGCAGTCAAACCTTATTACAAATGCAAACAGAGTTTAAATTCGGCAAATTTACAGTGATATTGTCTATACTGGTGCCGTTGGTTTTATTCGAACCATTTTCGAAAATGATACGACAGGCAATTCAATTTCATGAGTATTATTGGTACCTGGTGATCTTGTTTGTTGTCCAATATGTCTACCGAATAGTTATAAAACCCCTGTTTTTAATGATATGTGGCGTACCCGCTATTGTTGTTTCAAATAAGAACATCGCAATTAATGAAAAAGGATATACCATTGAATGGAGTGATGTTCAGCATATAAACTTAATAGTTTCAGAAGGCAGAAGCACATCGTATACTATAAACATTGAGGTAAAAGAGCCCTGGAAATATATAAGTCAAATTAAAAATCCGGTAATGAAATACTACAGGTGGTATATGCTTGAATATTATAACCCATTTACGGTCAGTCTTTCAGACATCGAAGGAGACTATTCCGAAATCTATGCTACAATAGAAAACTATTACCATAGTTACCGCAAACAAGAATGGGCGGATTAATGGCTTAAACTAAAACTCCACATGCGCCCTTATCCCAAACACATTAACTGGTCCGCGGTCAGCGTTGTAGGCAGGATGCAGGATGAATTGGTAATCGGGCGATAGCCATATTTTCTTCTGATAGGCGTTCACTTTATAATAAAGCTCAGCTATCATTTCGGGCGAGTAGTTCAGCTTACCGTCACCGATCAGGAAGCCATAACCTCCTGCGGCCAGGTAATCGCGGTGGTCGCGTGAAAGTCCGTTGCCAACAAAGGCCAATCCTAATTCGTCATCCGGACGCTTCCATGATGATCCTTTTAATACCGCCCCGAAGCTTATTGAACGGTCTATTTCGGTAAAGAACCACGTTTCCGTATGGCCATCGTTATAGCTTGCTTTGGCAAATACACCGAAATCTTTTGTAAAATATTGATCGGCATTGATGCCAAAACCATATTTATGGCGACCGTAGGCTTGAGTAGAATCTACATTTGGTGCAGTTGGGTTTTGATTGATAGCATCGCGGTAGTTACCGAATTTGCCATTGTTCAGAAAGCCTAAAACGCGTACCGTTCCTTTTTGGCCATTTAAAGTGTACCGCTTCTCGAATTCTAAAGTCTGCGTATTGGCCTTTCCTATTTTTGAATCCCAGGTTGATGAGTTAGCTTCGGTAACTACCATGGTAAAGGCAAAACGCAATGTCCAGCTGGGCTGGCCCAGTTCTGCAACGCTTCCTAGCACATATCCACGTGTGTTGGCTGGGTAATCCCAGGCCGCATTATCCATCAGCGACCAGTTCATGAACTGCGTTCTCGGGTCGTGGCTGAATTCGTTCCCGTCAAAGAAATCAGCCATACCAAATTTGCCGACTGCGATCGAGAAGTAACGTTTGCTTTTCAATCCGGCTATTTGATTGGCATCATCTTCAATTGTATCTTTCTCTTTACCCCACTCAAAATTTTGTTTAAAGTATAAGCGCCCGATATAGATCTTCGGCTCAGCAGCTCCGACTCTGAAGGTCTCACCATTTGGGAAACCCGCTACACCTAATGTTTTGCTTAAGCCGGCCCCTCCAGATATTTCCGGGTTGAAAAAAACTTCAGCACCTTTCCACAAACGTGCACCACCAAACAAGGTTGATGTGATAGAGCTTTGCGTTTCGCTGGTAGGCAATAAACTGTTTTGCCCGGTATATGGAGCGCTAAACGACGGTTTATACTGTGTAATGATAGTTTGTTGAAAATGTAAACTAAAGCGCGACTGCTTTACTGTGTCCTGCGCAAAAGCAAAACAGGCAGTTCCGGTCAGGAATAAATGGATAAGTATTAGTTTTTTCATGCGTTTGGGCGAAAATATATTTTCAATTTTAAGGTAATGTTAGCTATTGCAATTAATTTGTTAGGCAAATCTAATAATAAATTTAGATAAGTCTAAAAATAATTTTTAATTATTATGATGCTTGGATAAAAGCTCAGCTATTACCAAGAGCATCACAACTACTATGACAGCGACTATCCATCTGGTGTTCTTTTTCTTTACAGCCATTGTTGAAACTTTTTAATAAACCAGTTCTTTACCAATTGGGTAAGCAGGCAATAAGCGACCAATATTCCGATGAGCCATGGAAAAAACATCAGGGGCAATGGTTGCATTTTTAATGTTGAAGCGAATGACGTGAATGGCAGGCAGATACCAGTGGCTATAATAGCAGTGGTAAGCGCTACAACAGGTGCCGCCGCCCAGCTTTGAATAAATGGAATTTTACGCGTGCGAATCATGTGTACTATCAGCGTTTGTGATAGCAAGCTTTCAACAAACCAGCCTGTCTGGAAAAAATTCTGATGAGCGGGTGAATTTGCCTTAAATACATACCATAAAACAGCAAATGTGGCATAATCAAATATGGAGCTGATAGGCCCTATATAGATCATGAATTTACTTATACTGCTGGCGTCCCACTTCCTTGGTGTAACAATGTAGTCTTCATCCATTTTATCCCATGGAATAGATATCTGTGAAATATCATAAAGCAGGTTGTTGATCAATATCTGGATAGGCAGCATTGGCAAAAATGGCAGTAATGCGCTGGCTCCCAGCATGCTGAACATGTTTCCAAAATTGCTGCTGGCGGTCATCTTGATATATTTAATGATATTGCCAAAAGTCCGCCGCCCATAGATTATTCCTTTTCTCAAAACCATTAAATCCTTTTCGAGCAGAATTATATCAGCACTTTCTTTCGCGATATCAACAGCCGTGTCAACCGAAATTCCTACATCCGCATCTCTTAGAGCCGCGGCATCATTAATACCATCGCCCATAAAGCCCACGGTATGGCCTTTTTCCTGCAGTACCTTTACCACACGTGCTTTTTGTATAGGGCTCAGTTTTGCCAGTATGCTGATATTGTCTATTCGTTCCGTCAGTTCCTGGTCGCTCATGTTCTCGAGGTCCTTACCCAGTAACACATTTGTTATGGGTATACCAACATCTTTGCTTATTTTTTTGGTTACAACCTCATTGTCCCCGGTCAGCACTTTAATATTCACACCTAAACGATGTAATGCTTCGATTGATGGTTTGGCAGATGGCTTGGCCGGATCAAGGAAGCCAATAAAGCCAGTCAATATCATATTGCTTTCGTCGGCAACAGAATAGGTTAATGGCCTTTCATCGTATTCCTTAATGGCAACCAGCAAAACACGCAAGCCTTCTGCATTTAATTGGGCCGATTTTTTCAGGATAGTTTCCCGCATTTTTTCATCCATCGGGATGATATCATCAGAATGGATCTGCAGACTGTTATCCTCACCCGGATCAAATGCGTCGCTGCACAGGTCGAGCATTTCTTCAACGGCGCCTTTGCATATCAGCAAATGTTTATGGTTCTTTTCTTCCAGGATTACCGACATACGCCTGCGCTGGAAATCAAATGGTATTTCATCCACCTTCTCATAAGCTTCTCCTTCCTCAAGGCAGGAGTGCATCTCAACGTGCTCCAAAACCGCCAGATCGAGCAGGTTTTTTAGCCCTGTTTGATGATAGCTGTTCAGATAGGCCCATTTCATTACCCCAGTATCTTCTATGCCATATACATTCAGGTGCTTTTCAAGCACGATCTTATCCATCGTAAGTGTACCGGTTTTGTCGGTACAGAGGATATCCATTGCGCCTATGTTTTGTATAGCGTTCAGACGTTTTACCACCACTTTACGTTTCGACATATTGACAGCGCCCTTCGCCAGGTTAGCAGTAACGATCATTGGCAGCATTTCCGGGGTTAAACCAACTGCTATCGAAAGCCCGAACAGAAATGCCTCCAACCAATTGTGTTTGGTAAAGCCATTGATAAGCATTACCGCTGGCACCATCACCAGCATAAAGCGGATGAGCAACCAGCTTACACTGTTGACACCCTTATCAAAACTAGTTTCGGCCCGTTTTCCTACCAATGATTTGGACAGAGAACCGAAATAAGTATCGTTACCGGTATTTACTATTACTGCCTGTGCGCTGCCGCTCACCACATTGGTACCCATAAAGCAGGTATTGTCAAGCTCCAGAACAGATATGGTTTTGACTGAAAGATTTGCTTTTGCGGTTTTCTCAACGGGTATGGATTCACCGGTAAGCATAGCCTGGCTTACGAAAAGATCTTTTGATTGCAGAATGCGTATGTCGGCAGGGATCATATCGCCTGCTGATAAATGAATGATGTCGCCTGGTACCAGGAGCTTGATATCCAATTCCTTTTTTTCTTCATCCTGCCTGATCACGGTAGCCGTAGTTTTCACCATCGACTTCAATTTCTCAGCGGCCTGGTTGCTGCGATATTCCTGGACGAAGCGGAGCAACACGCTAAGCATCACCATAATACTTATGATCAATACGGTTGAATAATCACGGTCGCCAGGTGCCTGGATGATCACATCAGTGATTAATGAAATGACTGCCAGGACGAATAGTACGGCTATAAATGGGTTCAAAAAAGCCTGGAAGAGCTGGATGTACCATGCCGGGGCCTTTTCATGAGCAACTTCGTTTAGTCCATAAGTATGCATTCGTTCCCTGGCCTCTGCATCACTTAAACCCTTTTCGTCAGTTTCCAACATTGAAAGAAGCTCAGTTTTGCCCTTTGAAGCAGCCTCTTTTAGCCTCTGTTCAGCTGCTGCATCCAGGCCGGCAATTTGTGAATTGCGTTTTAAAAGACCTTTGTTGATATTCATATAATTATTCTTTTAGGGGTAATAGATCGTTTTAGTATTTGATGTAACACAAATTGAAGGAGGGGTTATAATCCGCCTCCTTCTGTTACTTTGCGGGGTAAAACTGTATCTATTGAGAAACTGAGTATGCTTGATGCGGCAAGAGCAGATTTTTTGCGGCGGGCATTTGATATGTTGTTTGCAGATAGCAACCTGTTTTCCTGGAAAACAAAATTGTTTTTTTCTCTTTTACGCATAGTTATAAAGATTTGCCCCGGCACCTTAGGACTGCGTAAAAGCGCGCCGTCAGGTTAGCAGGGGAGATTTAAAAATTTGTTTGTTCTACTCGGACCTGTATCCATTTTTTTGATTTTTTTATTTTGATGCAAAGAAAGGTGAAAAGCAAATGCAATGGTATTGCATTTATTGCGCGCATTTTTCGCAGATGCCTTTTACAACGAGGTTCATTTCGGCAGGTGCAAAACCGAGAGGAAGAGTAATAGCAGGGATTTTATGATCGGGCAGGCAAAAGGTCTCTTTACAAGAGTTGCAGTAAAAATGTACATGCATGTCGTGATGCTCGTGGGTGGTGCAATCTTCTACGCATAAGGCATATTTGGGAGTGCCTGTGCCATCTTCGATGCAATGTATCAACCCGTTTTGCTCAAAGGTTTTTAAGGTGCGGTATATGGTAATGCGGTCGGCAGTTTCCAGGCCTTTTTCTATATCGCTCAGGCTGATGGCCGAATTTTGCTGCAAAAGCAGTTCAAGCACCAGGATACGCATGGCGGTAGGATTGATCTTTTTAGATGCCAGTTTCTGTTCAACCTGTAGTTTCATCTGCTCGGCAAAGCTACGCCTTTTACTTTTGTATATAAGTTCCGACTTCGTCAAAAAACTGATCCAGGTATTGCTCCATAAATTGGTGACGTTGTTCAGCCAGTTTTTTACCGGTTTCGGTATTCATTTTATCTTTTAGCAGTAAGAGCTTTTCGTAAAAATGATTGATGCTTGGTGCCGGAGAGTTTTTGTATTCCTCTTTGGTCATGTTCAGGTTAGGTTCAACTTCAGGATTAAAAATCTCCCTGCCCTTAAAACCGCCATAGCTAAACGCCCGTGCAATTCCAATAGCGCCAATAGCGTCCAGGCGATCTGCATCCTGAACAATTTCTAATTCTTTCGAATGGAAAGTCTTCTGGTCAAAACCCGATTTGAATGAGATATTCCGGATGATCTGCTGCACATTAACTATTATACCCTCATCAACATTCAATTCCCTGAGAAAATTCCCTGCTGTTTTTGGTCCGATTTCTTCATCGCCGCCATGAAATTTGCTGTCGGCAATATCATGAAGTAAAGCAGCTAGTTCGACAACCAGCATGTCCGCTTCTTCATTCTCAGCAATACGATGCGCATTAAGCCATACGCGATGAATATGCCACCAATCATGCCCTCCTTCAGCATTTTCTAAAGTTTTGCGTACAAAATCACGGGTTTTTTCAACGGTTAAGGCGTGTTGCATGTTTTGGGTTTGAGCAACAAATATCCGGAATAGAGTCAAGAATCAAGAGCCAGGAATCAAGATTAAAATACTCTTTGTCCTGATTCTTGCCTCTTGGTTCTTGCTTCTCTCTTAATCAATGCTATATTTTACCTGGATAGCCGGTAGCAGCGTCACATTATCCAAAGGCACCTGGTTGTTCGATAGGATTGGCTTTTTCTTCAAATAAAAATTATAAACGCCTTTTTGTGGCGAGGGAGTACCTTCTGCAGGCGGGTTAAAACCCACAGCGAATGAAAGTATAAAATCGTGCGACTTCTCGTTATCAGGCACTACCCAATGATGGTTTGATTTTCTTAAAGCTTCAATTAGCGGCGGCGCTAAAATGGCATCATCAGCATAATAGATCACCAGTTTTTGAATAGTGCCTTTCTGATCGGCTGAGAATTTAAATATTACTGTGCCGTTTGCTTTGCTTTTGATGATCTCGGGCGATACAACGATGCTATCTTTAAAAAACTGCGTCATTGCTGCATTGCCTCCCTGGAAAGGGAAAGCCAGCTGTTGCTGCGCCATGCAATAGCTTGAAATGATGAGGGTAACAGCTAATAATAGGATCTTTTTCATTAAATTAAGTTGACTAAGTTGGATTGAGTTGATGGAGTCGGATTAAGTAAATAAATATAACCTAATCAACCACTCACTTAATTAACTCGATCAACAACACTATTCCTCCTTCGGCTCCCTTTTACTGCCCTCGTACAACTCATATTCCAACAGACGGCAGTCGAGTTTGCCATTATAAAATTCAACGCGGCGATTAGCCTTTAACCCGATCCTTTTTGCCAGATCAGGGTTGCCGGTAAAAATATAACCACGATAGCCGAGGCACTTCTGCTTCATATAATCGCCCATGCGTTTGTATGTCGCTTCAAGCTTGGTATGCGTGCCTAAGCGCTCACCATACTCCGGGTTGAACATTATTATGCCCGGCTCATCGGGTACTATCGTGTCCGCAAAGTCACAAACGCTAAAATCTATCAAATGTTCTACACCGGCCGTTTTTGCGTTTTTCTGGGCGATATCAACAGCATCGGCCGACAAGTCGGTAGCGATGATCTTAAAGTTAAGTGCTTTCTTTCCTTTATCCTTTAATTTACGGCGCTCGGTAAAAAATACCTCCTCCTCATAACCCATGATATGCATAAAGCCATAGTTCATCCGGAAAAAGCCCGGACTTTTATCTGTGGCCAGCAAGGCAGCCTCGATAGCTAAAGTTCCCGATCCGCACATGGGGTTGATAAAAGTGCTGTTTTTGTCCCAGTTGGTTGCCATAATGGTCGACGCCGCCAGAGCCTCCAGCATTGGCGCTTTTCCAGGGATTTTACGGTAGCTGTGCTTGGCTAAAGTCTCGCCGGAAGTATCTAAAAATACTTCAGCCTTATCATCCTGCCAGTACAGGTGAACAACCGTTTTATTCTGATCGGGCCCTGAATTTGGCCGGAGACCTTTCTTATCTTTTATCCTGTCGACAATCGCATCCTTCACTTTCACATTTGCAAAAAGCGGCGTGGTGATATGCTCGTTATTAACATTTGAGGTTACCGAAAAATAGCCTGTAAAATCAATCACTTTTTCCCATTCTATGGCTACCAATTGTTCATACAATTGCTGCGGATTAGCAGCGGTAAAGCTGTTGAGCAGGTACAGCACCTGGCTGGCACAGCGTAAATTAAGATTCAGCGCAATCGTGTCATTCACAGTACCTTTAAGCTCGACACCGGTCTGAAAAACGCGGACAGGCGTAAAGCCCAGCGCCTCGATCTCGCTTTGCAAATAGGGTGATAACCTTTTGTTGCAGGTTACTATGATTTTACTCTCGGTGTGGAAAACTTGCATAATAAGTTGGCGAATTTATGAATTAAATACCCGTGATTTTATTTCTGAACCATTAACTTTACATTTTAATTTTTAAGAAGATATGGAAATTAAGGGTAAAGTACACGAAGTATCACCTACCGCCCAGGTAACTGACTCACTGAAGAAAAGAGAACTGATTGTTGAATACATAGAAAACCCTCAGTATCCTGAATATTTGAAATTTGAAGCTATACAGGACCGCTGCAACCTGCTTGATAACCTGCGCGTTGGCGACGATATAGAGGTTTTCTTTAACCTGAAAGGTCGTCCGTGGACTGACAAAACGGGTAAAAAAACCTATTTTAACTCATTACAGTTATGGAAAGTGAACGTATTGAGCGGCGCTAACAGCAACACTGTGCCTGAATACGCGCCGCAGGTTGACATCAGCTCGGCACCTGACGAGGATGATCTTCCGTTCTAAGAAGTTTGTGCCAAAGGCACTCCCTTGGAGCAATTGCCGGTTGGCAGTTTGCATAAGAAAAAGAGCTCTACAGAAATATAGGGCTCTTTTTTTATCTATTTTGTTGGTAGAGTACGAATTTAATGTTTGACCAAAAATATCTCATATGAACGTACAGGAACAAATCGATGCGAATATCGCCAGTCAGCCTGAGCAAAAGCGTAGCGAAATGCAAGAGCTGCATAATCGTATCCTACAGTTATCTCCGGGATGCAAATTGTGGTTCGATAATGGTAAAAACGAAGAAAATAAGACTGTTGCCAACCCTACTATTGGTTATGGTTTTCAAACGATAAAATATAAAAACGGAACAACCAGGGATTTTTTCAGAATTGGTCTGAGTGCAAACACAACCGGGATCTCCGTTTATATTCTGGGCATCGAGGATAAAGCCTATTTAGCTAATACTTACGGCAAAGAACTTGGCAAGGCGAGCGTCACTGGCTATTGCATCAAGTTCAAAACTTTGAAAGATATAAACGCAAATATACTTGAAGCCGCAATACGATTTGGGTTTGAGCTTACAAGCTAAAATTGATTTCAAACCGAAACACTGCCAATTATTGAAAATTATCGAAATTTAATCCCTAAACTTGCAGGCTCCATAATTACGTTAGCTAATAACTCATGATCATCTTAACTTTTTTTCTGTGTCACTGGTTCCTGTCGCTGTTTTTCCAGACATTCTTTCAGCACCGGTATGCATCGCATAAAATGTTTAAGATGACGCCTTTCTGGGAAAAAACATTTTACTTTTTGACCTTCATTTTCCAGGGCTCATCCTTTCTTAACCCCCGCGCTTATGCCATTATGCACCGTATGCATCATGCTTACAGCGATACGGAAAAAGATCCGCATTCACCGCATTTTATAAAAGATGTGTTTGGGCTGATGATGAAGACCAAAAGGATATACATGGATTACCAGCGGTATAAAACTGAACCCGAGCCGCAGTTCCGCGACCGCTACCCTACTTGGGCTTTTATTGACAATATCGGCGATCGGTGGGTAACACGCCTGTCATTTGGGATTTTGTACACCATATTTTATATAGTTTATGCAACGCATTGGTGGATGTTCCTGTTGCTGCCTATACATTACCTGATGGGACCGATACATGGCGCTATCGTTAACTGGTGCGGGCATAAATATGGTTACTCCAATTTTGACAACGACGACCATAGCAAGAACACATTCCCGCTTGATTTCCTGATGCTGGGCGAATTGTTCCAAAATAATCATCACAAAAAACCAAACGACGCCAATTTTGCCAAACGTTGGTTTGAGTTCGATCCTTCTTACGTCGTGATCAGAATGCTGAATGCTTTGAAGATCATTAAGCTGAGAAAATCTTAATCCCTTTATTTAACCAGGGACAACGCTGTTTCCAGGTCACGATCCCGTTTGCTGACAATGTCTTCAGGGCTGTAATCAACTTCGCTATCAGGCATAATTCCGTGCCCGAAAGTCGATTTTTGGGCTGCAGAAACTACGCGCATCCATGGGAAAGCAACGGAGATTTTAGTGTTTGGTAGAGTTAGTTTTTGAATGGTCATTCCATTGCAGCCTTCTTCCGCACCGGCAGTTTCACGGCCAATAAATTTTGCATTCCTGCGCTGCGCTTTTAGAGATGCTGTAAAGAGTGCCCCGGATGAAAAAGTGGCCCCATCGATCAAAACCAACAAATTGCCATTAAAGTGATCCGTTTTGGAAAGAGGCATCGGTCCATATATCTTTCCGAAAACCGATTTAGTGTTGATATGGTACCATGCCCCTTCTTTATTGCCCGGCGCAAAACCCTGGTTAAAACCTGTTGTTCGCGAGGTATCAAAATACTTTCCAAAATGGTTCAATGCAGGGTTGGGTATTCTTGACTTTGCGTCATTGATAATATGATAAGGGCCATCGGCCAGATACGATAATAGTTGGATGGCTATACGGACATCACCGCCGGTATTATGCCGCATATCAAGGATCAGGTTTTTTATCCCCTTTCGATGAATCTGTTCGAAAGCTTTTTTATAAAGAAGAGTATCCTCGTATTCAAATGTCTTTGCGGTAAATAATGCGGTGGAAGAATTATTTAAAAAGTACAACGGCAGGCGGCCTGTATTTTTTGCTTCAGTCCAGTTAGTATAATTGTCAACCGGTTTAATAGCCTGGGTTTGTGAAGCGTTCCCCGATAATGGATTTACACTGATGGTTTTTGACTCGCCTTGTTTTGTGCGCAGCGTGATTTGATAAGGGCCGGTCCAATGGTAATATTTATTACAGGCATCTTCAAAACCGTCATATTCGCTTAAAAATAGTTCCTTAAATGTTTCATTGTATCCATCACCGCAATATAGATCATAGCCGTGGTTGATTATTTCAGCAACCGGGAAATTATTCATCTTTATTATTTCATCACCAGTAGCAAGTTCTTGAGTTTGAGTGGTTGTTATCCAGGCTCTATGATGCTTTACTAATACCTCGAATGGTAAATGCGGTGCAGATACAGGTTTATATCCGGCAGAGTGTCCGATCTGTGTATGCCCGCACCTGAGCTGGCATAAAAAAGGATATACACGGTCAACAAATTCGCCTTCAGAAAGCGGGGTATTGATGGAGGAATAGGTTTTATTATAAACTTTTTCCAGGCTGTCCGGCGGAGTATAAATTCCATATCCCGGATGCAGCTCTTTAATGGCCGACCAAATTATGGAAAGATCATCATGCATATCTTTTATAGCTATTTTCTGTGCGACTATATCAGTCTTTGCAGTTGCTTTATTATCAACAGAAGTTTTGCAATTTGTGATTGAAAAGGCTATCGATAAATAGGATATGGCTTGAAAAATAAGCCTTTTTTTTGATCTCATTTTTAATATAATAAATCTCGTAGAGACGCGAGCATCGCGTCTCCAACCCGTTAATTTCTTTTTTCCTTAAACCTGCTGAAAAATACACACGCCGTAAAGCACAATATAAATCCGCAAATACAGCTCAGGCGCAGACCCTGGTCGTGCCCCGGATCTTTGCCATATATCGTAAGAAAAGCAAAGGCAGCAATACCCAGCGTTTGCCCCATTTTTACAAATAAATATTTTACAGCGAAGAACATACCTTCGCGATTTTCACCAGTTTCTTCCGACTCATGCTGGGCTATTTCGGCCAAAATTGCATTGGGCAAAATTCCTAATGCTGCCAGGGGGAATGAGGTGCAAAGTACTAGCGCGTAAGCCTGCAGGTAGGGTGATAGGGGGAATTTTCCCAAAAAATACATGGCAATAAAAATCAGGCTTTGTAAGGCGAACGCAAATAAAACCAATGGCTTTTTACCGATGCGTTTTGATAAATAATTGATAAGCGGATAAAACACCAGCGACAAGGCAACCATAGCGCCCATTAACGCACCACCAATCGATTCGGGCAGGTTGAGCAATACCGTAACAAAGTAAAGCATGCCGCTTGATATCACACTCAGCGACATGTAGAATGAAAAGTCCGAAATGAGGTAATATTTAAAATTGGCGTTGCTGAAAGTCTTTTTGATCGCTGTTAAGATCGGCAAGTGCGAAGGTTTGCTGACCGTATATTTCTTTTCATCGATAGCTAAAACTGGTATCAGCATTACTACACCTGCAAGCACAGCCAAGCCCCAGATGGTATATTGGACAGATTGATCTCGGTTTGTTACGTGAAACAGGTATTCAACAGCATCTGCATAATTGTTTACCGATGCAGCTATGATAATACCCAATACAAAGCCAGCCTGCTGAAAAGAGGACAGTTTTACTTTTTCTTCCGCCGTCTCAGTTAACTCAGGTAGTAAGGCATTGTAAGGGATGACATAGGCGGTTACGCTCATGAAAAATAAAGTCATGGTAATGGCCAGCCACGTGGCGTTTGTGCCGCTTTGTTTCATTTCGGGCGGATAAAAAGTAAGGCAGCAGAATATAACTGCCGGTATAATGGCCCACTTCATGAACGGTGTCCTCCGTCCTTTTGGATTTTTACTTTCATCACTAAGTGATGCAATAAACGGATCAAACAAGGCATCAACAAATCGACCAGAGGCTGCTATGACGGAAAGGATATTCACTACGCCGAAAAGCAGCAATTGAGGCACAAGCGGAACCAATCCTGCATTGGATGGCGGCAGGTAAAAATAAGGCAGCATAACGATGATAAGGTTCGTCATGATGCTCCAGCCTACCATTCCGCAGGCATAGGCTATCTCTTTGCTCAAAGGTAGTTTTGCAGCAGGCATTTACCGCAAGATGCGAAATATTTTTGGCTGAAATGCTGACTTAAAAGGCCGCAAATCAAATATTCTTCCGGTAAACTACAAAACCTGATTTCTCTGCTACCTTGTCGTAAAGCGCCATGGCAGTCGTGTTTGCTTCATGTGTTTGCCAGTATACACGCGGCGAAACCGGCTAGTCGTGCCCGCTCATAAACTTCGGTAATCAAAGCCCTTGCCACACCCTTTCCGCGGGCTGATTCTGTTGTAAACAGATCCTGCAAATAACAATTCGGACCGATAGCAATCGTCGACCTATGAAAAATATAATGTGTCAAACCGATCAGCTTTCCCTCGTTTTCGGCAACCAAACAATGCACAGGCTCATAGCCGTCAAAAAACCTCGTCCATGTCATTTGAATTATTTCGTTGGATAGTGCAGTTGGCCCTGAGCGACCATAGAAAGCATTGTAACCATCCCATAACGGCAGCCATTGATCGTAATCTTCTGGGGTTATCGGGCGGATGAGGAAGCTTAGAGACATTTTGCAAAGGAATTTCATGCAAAATGCAAATTTCTAATGATCGATTACAACCCCGAATAATAATCATACCCTTGCTCGGCCCAATAATCGCGTGGACGGCTATTGCTGAAGGCAATGGTACCAATCCGCTTCAGATTTTTGATGCCGTATTTTACGGGTATTATGAGCCTCAAAGGTTGCCCATGCTGACCGTTTAATAGCTCATCATTCATCTGGTAAGCCAGCAAAGTTTGCGGGTGAATGGCGCTTGGCATATCTATCCCCACATAATATTGCTTATCCGGAGTTTCTAGGCCGACGTAACCCATTTTAGCTTCGGCATCGAGATTATAATGCTTTATAAAATCGCGAAAGCTTACCCCTTCCCAGTGCGATATCTGGTCCCAGCCTTCCACGCATTTAAAATCGTAGGTTATTTCTGTTTTGGGGAGCTTCATCAATTCGTCCAGGGTGATCTGTAATGTCTCGCCGTTAGCTTTTTTTACCTGCAATTTCCAGTTTTCAGGCGGCAATTTACCTGCTGATCCGATATCACTATTGTGGCGTATCTTTTTGGCAGCCATTTCGCGTGGATAGGTTTTCACCAGGTGGTTTTCATTAAAGGTTAGTCTGCGAAAAAACAGCTCAGTTTTGTTCAATGCCTGGCGCAATGGCTTATGAGCCCCCGCAGTTACGCTTGCTGTTTCGTCAGGCGACTTATACAGCCAACGCCATCCGCCATAAGCAGCCGCAGCATAAGCGCCAAAGACGGTGAACGAGATGAAGTTTCTGCGCTTTATTTTTTGCTCGGTGGTCAGTTCTGTCTCAGGCTTTTTCATCTTCATTATTATTTTCAATAGCTGGTTTAGGCTGCTCGCTTACTACTTCAAAACCGGATATGACCGAGCGGAAGTTATTCCATCCCGCCAGGATAACTTGCACCACATGCACCAGGAAAAACAGGACATAGCCGATAGTCAGCACAAAATGCCAGATGCGGGCCAAATGGTATCCGCCGCAAATCCAGCAAAGCCAATTAAACTGCACTGGCTTGTAAATAGCCAACCCGGTAACCAGGGAGCCAAAGCCCATAATAATAATTGCAGTATAAGCAATACGCTGAGCTGCGTTGTATTTATCCTGTGGCGGAGCAGTTTTTCGGATATGCAGATCATGTAGCAAAACAAGCCAAGCTTCTTTAAATGAATGCCGGTTGGGTACCAACTGCCTCCACTCGCCTGAGATGATGGTATAGAGCACGTAGAAAAAACCATTCAACGCAAAAAACCACATGAACAGGAAGTGAAAAGCCATGCCCTCCGCCAGGCGCTGCGGTATATGCAGCCATTGATAATACCAGTCGGGGAAGAAACGCACATAGGTATGCCCGAACAGGGTGATGCTATATTCGTCATTGGCCCAGTAGATCAGCATTCCGCTCCATATCATAATGGTCAGTATCGGGAAGTTAACCCAGTGTGTCCACCGCATTACCAGGGGGTGCTTTTCTTTGATTGTTTTCATTTATTGGTTGTTGGTTCAGTAATAGCGATGGGTTTGAAGCCCGTCGCTATTATTGAGCATTATTACAGTTTTGCACTTAAGTTAGATGAAAATTGTGCTTTAGTTGCCCCGGTGATCTCGCCGTTCGAGATGTTTTGTACAAAGCCTATCATCTCAAATTTCTTTGGATCAAAACCATGAGGCAAAGAAATGCTTTCATCACCACTTGTACCTTTTAGGACAATATTTTTCAGTTGAGTTACGATCTGAACGTGTGCTAAGGTACGCCCGCCGTTCTCGCCTCCCTGAACTTTGGTAGTTGCATTTTTCTCAATCAAGGCAATCAGTAGATTTGAGTTATTTATACCTGATACCTGATAGTGAACGTTGACTTTGTCGCCTTCAACTTTGATATTGCTAAAACTTAGTTCTGCTTTTGCAGTTTTTTCAAGACCCACTTTTATAGCATTGCGCAAACTCTTTTCATCTGAACCAACAAATTCGGTCCGCCCATTTACGATCACCTGCGGTGTATATACCTGTGATGATTTTAACCATTTGCCGTACTGGTATTGCCGGCTGGAATAATCATGATTACTGAAAACATCCTTCCAACCCAAACGGTTCCAATAATCTACGTGGAATGCCAGTATATAGACAGATTTATCGGCACTTTCCTTTTGTACTTTCGCCACCAAAGCATCTGCAGGCGGGCAACTTGAACAGCCTTCGGAGGTGAACAATTCTACAACAGCGAAGCCTTTTCCTATTGCGGGTTTGGTGATTTCTTTAGCTTTTATGGTGATAAATGCCTCGGTTACCAAACCGATGAAACCCAGACAGATCAACACGATAAATATTCTGAACGATCTCATTTTATTCTTTTTAAATTAGATTGATATCTCATTTACGCATTTAGTCGCTTTGTGATTTGGTTCCTTACAATAAATTTAAATCTTTTTTACCGGTGCACGACAAATATTTATGCCGATAGTTTGTAAGGACTGGACCGGGCATACGACTAAGCCATAACAACCATTAAAATAAATGATCACCAAAACTCTCCAGCTTGAACCCCGGAACTGGGTAGCCTCACATGCCGATTACCTGTATGCTTATGCCATTGCCCGTATAAACGACGAAGAGCAGGCTAAAGACCTGGTGCAGGAAACTTTTTTAGCCGCGCTGCAAAAGGTAGATAAGTTTGAGGGTAAAAGCTCAGAACGCACCTGGCTTACAGCAATATTGAAGTATAAGATCATTGATGTTTACCGTAAGAAATCATCTGGATTGATAGTGAATGCTGATGTCCAACGGGCTGAACAAGAACAATCCGACTTTTTTGAACCTGAATATGGGCACTGGACAAAGGAAAACGCGCCAATGTCATTCGGTATTGATGATCACGACCCGTTAATAAATAAGGAGTTCAACAGTATTCTGCAAAAATGTATGCAAAAACTGCCTGCGCTTTGGCTGTCTGTTTTTACAATGAAGCATATGGATGACCAGACGACCGACATAATCTGTTCCGAACTAAAAGTTACCCAGGCTAATTTTTGGGTGATCATCCATCGTACAAAACTTAACCTGAGGGCCTGCCTTCAAAAAAACTGGATTTGAAATGGGAACCTTAAAGAAAATTCAAAACAACTGCCATAAGGCCACCTTCCTGATCGAAAAAAGATTAATCGGTAAGATTACCCTGCGTGAGAAGATCGAGCTAAAAATCCACCTGTTTGGATGTGGAATATGCCGCACCTACCAAAAGCAAACGGTTAAGATAAGCCAGATGGTTCGCCAGTTATTTAGTGATTCTGCAAATTCTGAAAAGCACCTCGACGATACTTTTAAAAAAGATATGCAGCACAGGATTGAGGACGAGTTAGACAAAAATTAAAATTCTTTGTAAGGTTTGTTTTGGTTGATCTACTAAGCAAGAAAAGTATAAGAAACCAAAACAGTATGAAATCAATTTCAAAAGTAATTATGGCTGCTGCCATTGCAGTTTGCTTCACCATCAGTGCACAGGCATCAGTAAAAGGTTTACCCGTTGATACCGGCAAAATGTCTAAAATGAGCCACAGTAAAATGAGCAAGATGGACCACAAGGGCAAGAAGATGGATAAGATGAAAAAGGGGAAGATGTCAAAAGATACGACAAAAATGTAAGTTGTTTTTTGTTTTGACGAAAAAGGGGGCCGATCAGCCCCCTTTTTTATTCACCTTCATGCTGAAGAAAGCCAGGTCCTCGCCATCACGCCAGAAATCAGCCATCCGAGATAATCCAGCCTTTTCTAAAACTTTTTGTGAGCCCGTGTTACCCAAAGTAGTCACGCCGACAATTTCGTTGGCATCGGTATGAGTCAGGGCATAACCTACCATAATAATAGCCATCTCGCTGGCTATGCCTTTGCCCCAGTATTTGTGACGCAGGGAATATCCAAGTTCTATTCTTCCTTCTTCGTCGAAATAATTTCTAAGCAGGCACATGCCAATAAAATCGCCATCTATGTTGTTGAATATCCCCCATCGGCCCAAGCCGGGATTTACCTGGTATTCTTCAATGGCCTTTTTAAATATCTCGATCTGCTCCTTGCGGCTTCTTTTGGGCAGATGGAGGGTTACTCTCGGATCGTCAAAAAGGGCCAGGTAAGTGGCTTCTTCTTCGGGCTTAAAACCGCGGATAACAAAACGGGGTGTTTGGGCTATAATGTGCATAGTCAAATTTAACACGATTTAAGGATTTAAGGGATTCACATGATTGTCATAAAAAAGAACACGATTATAGGATTTAATAGATTTATAGGATATGATAAGCGGATTGATCTTGAAAATCAAAAAAATCCCGTAATCGTGTTACCTTTGTCCCCTATGGCATCCATCAAACCATCTGTACCCAAAGGCACCCGCGACTTCTCTCCGGACGAAATGGCTAAGCGTAACCATATTTTTGATACAATCAAAAGCGTATTCCGCAAATATGGTTATCAGCAGATAGAAACGCCGGTAATGGAGAAGCTTTCTACCTTAATGGGTAAGTATGGAGACGAAGGAGATAAGCTGATTTTCAAGATACTTAATAACGGCGACTTTCTTGCAGACGGAGGAATTACTGAATCGAATATTACTGCCGACAGCAAACGACTTCTACCCCTAATAGCGGAAAAAGCTCTTCGCTACGACCTCACCGTTCCCTTCGCCCGTTATGTAGTCATGCATCAGAACGAGATCACCTTTCCGTTCAAGCGTTTCCAGGTGCAGCCGGTATGGCGCGCAGACCGTCCGCAGCGTGGCCGCTACCGTGAATTTTACCAGTGCGATGCGGATGTGGTTGGCTCTGATTCGTTATTAAACGAAGCGGAGTTTGTGCTCATATACGACGAAGCTTTAGGCAAATTAGGACTGAAGGATTTCACCATAAAAATCAATAATAGAAAAATTCTATCAGGAATAGCTGAAATTATAGATAAAAGTGATAACATAATTGATCTCACTGTAGCGATAGATAAACTGGATAAAATCGGCTTGGATGGTGTGACTAAAGAGTTGTTAGAGAGAGGGTTTACGCAAGAGCATATCGAAAAAATAAAACCGGTAATTTTATTGCAGGGAACTAATGAAGAAAAACTAGCAAGCCTGCGCAATACCCTTTCAAAATCTGAGACAGGTTTAAAAGGCTGTGACGAAATACAAACCGTATTAGATTATATCGCTGACTTCAAACTCAAAACTGCCAAACTGGAACTGGATATTACGCTTGCCCGCGGCCTGAACTATTATACCGGTGCCATCTTCGAGGTAAAAACAAACGAGGTGGCAATGGGCAGCATCGGCGGCGGCGGAAGATATGATGACCTGACCGGTATGTTCGGCCTGAAGGGCTTAACAGGTGTGGGAATATCCTTTGGTGCAGATCGTATTTATGATGTGATGGAAGAGCTAAGTCTTTTCCCGGCAGCGGCCAGTCAGGGTACGCAGGTGCTTATCTGCTGTTTTGATAAAGAAGGTGAACGATATGCATTGCCGCTGTTACAGCAATTGAGAGAGAAGAATATCTATGCTGAATTATACCCAGCCGGGGCTAAGATCAAAAAGCAGATGGAGTACGCTAACAACAAACAAATTCCTTATACCATCCTGATTGGCAGCGAGGAAATGCAAAGCGGTTTGCTGGCATTTAAGGATATGACTAGTGGGTTGCAGGAGAAATTATCAGCACAGCAGATACTACAGAAACTGACTGCATAAACATGAGACGCGATGCATCGCGTCTCTACAAATAACAATATCAAAAATAGTGATGGGTTTGAAACCCATCGCTATTTTTGATGAAGAAATATGTTCTTATCCGTTATTCGCCTTCTCATGCGGCGATAAATCAAACGGAACCACAACCTTTATACTAATATTTCTACCCATATTGAATATGCCGGGCTGAACGCCTGCCGGCACGGTCGGGTTATCAAAATACTTCAGGCGGCTCATGTTCGATTGGTAGTTTTTATTGGCGAGGTTCGTCCCCTCTATAAATACTTTTAGAACAGGGTTGCCTGCTGAATTGACGATGTTCCCGCCGAAACCTGCACTTATCAGATTATAACCTGCGGTATAGGTTTCAGTGCCGTAAGCGGCAAAATAGCGGTCTTGCGCACTATAGTGATCAAAGCCTACAAAACCATAAACATTTCTGAATGATCCGAATCCTTTGGCAAATGTTCCGCGCAATTCAGAGTGCGTATGCAGTGGCGGAATAAATGGCAAGTATTTCAGGCTATCGGCAACCTTGCCGCCATTGCCCAAATTAGTACCGTAGGTCAGGCTCAATGCATTCTCAAAATGCAACCACTTCCATGGGTGCAAGTCAAGGTTTACTTCGCCACCGTTGATACGTGCATGGCTTTGCGTATAAGTGAATTCCGTATACAGCGGGAATGTTGGGTTATGGGCAGGTGAGCCATCAGGATTTAATACCTGCTGTTGATAGATGTAATTCTGAATATTATTGTTGAAGACTTCCACACTGGCTGATAAATTCGGCAGCGTCAGAAACGCACCCACGTCTTCCTGCACATTAAATTCTGGTTTAAAATTAGGGTCGCCTATGTGATAGATCTGCGAGCCCGGGTCGGGTCCGTTAGCAGACAGCTCAGCAATACTTGGCGCACGGAAACCACGCGCGATGTTTGCTTTGATCAGGAACTCATTGGAGAAATTGTAAGTTGCACCAAAACTTCCGGTAGCGCCCGAGAAGGTTTTGTTCAACGCGGCGAACTGCTCCGCTACATTAGGCGTTGTAGTCGGGTTTGGCCCGGTATACAGCGACGGATAGTAAGCTACAGTAGTATCGATATAAGCCGCTTGGCCGTGGAATGAGCGACTGTCATAACGGGCACCGGCTTGCAGATCTAATTTGCCAAAAGTCTTTTTGATGATAAAGAACGGTCCGATATCAAACTGATGATAAGCCGGGATCGGGAAATCGGTGGCATCGTCGATGGTATTGTTTTGATATTGGCCATTAACACCCACTGTGGTCTCAAAATCATTACCGATGACATAATTGTACTTTACATCATAAGTATAAGTGCTCAGGTGCAGGTTCAATCCGGCAATGTCCGGCTCTGTTGGATGCGTATATTCCCGGCGGTGACTATATTGATAGCCCAGGTTAACGATCAGGTTGCCGTTGCCTAAAGTAAAGTTGCTGTTGTTATAAATACGATACAACTGCACGTGCTGATGCAATGGTGTAATGGCATAAGAGTTCAAAACCGAGTTAGGAACTATCGGACGAAAAGCATCGTCATCAGTGATCTGGCGTGTAAATTGTCTGGTTACAGAATCACGGCTGCCGTCGGGTATTTCCTGCTCGTCATCAAATACAGAAGCATGGAAATAAGAATATCCCCATGATTTATTCAGTCCAACCATTACGCGCGCATCTTTTTCGCGGAACCCTGTTCCGTAAACGCGACCGTCATGCTCGTTTTGGTAATCTTTAGCCTCTTTGGCAGATACGACAGTCCCCCAAACCAAGCCATTATTGTTGCCTTGCAAGCGGAAAGAACCGCTCATCAGTCCGTTGTTGGAGCCGTAGTTGCCGGTAAATGATCCTAATATTTTTCCTTCCGGAACAGGTGACGGCGATATTAGGTTCACTACACCACCAATCGCATCCGAACCATAGCTTAAACTGGCTGGCCCTTTGATCACTTCTACACGGTCGATGGAATTCTGATCTACCTCGATACCATGCTCATCACCCCATTGCTGGCCCTCCTGACGGATGCCATCCTGTAAAGTAATAACCCGGTTATAGCCTAAACCATGTATAAAAGGTTTGGAAACATTAGGGCCTGTAGTCACAGCGCTGATGCCCGGCAAATTGGCGATCTCGTCAATCACGTTTGTTGTTGCTGAATGCTGGTCGATATAGGTTTTACTGATGGCCGCCATAGGCACCGGGTCGCGTTTAATTTCAGTGGCTTTGCTCACCCCAGTGATCACTACTTCTGCCGCTTCAATCGAGGATGCCTTTAACACAACATCTAATTGGGTTGTCTTTGACAAATCGACACGCTGATTAAAAGTAGCATATCCAACAAAGCTCACCTGGAGCAGATAAATACCCTTTGGCAATTGTCCGATACTGTATTTACCATTAGCATCAGATACAGTTCCAATGCGCAAATCAGGAATAGAAATGGTAGCGCCGGGAATAGGCTTGCCATCGGCTTTATCAGTTATTGTACCGGTGAGTGTACCTAAAACGTCGTCCTTAATAATTTTATTTTCAGTTGCCGGAGTATTGGCAAATGTTGTCGTATATATAAATAGTGCTAAAATGCTATATAGCAGTTTGAGTTTCATAAAAGTTTTTTTAAGATCAATAATATTGCCAGTAAGGCAGGTTGTTTAACTGGAATATTATGACACCGGAGGCGAACGGCCTGCCGAAAGGACAAGTGATATACTTATAAAAGCATATTTACCTTGTTTGTAAACATGATCTGAAGAAACAGTTGGAATAAAATAGTGGTTGTCGGCCAGCGTCATGCTGGTATGATGCATGGCATCGCAGATCTGGCACTTTTCGGATACGGTGGTTTGATTTTGAGCAGTCTGGTGTGTTTTGTATTTCACCAAATGCTGGTGAGCATATACCATCACTTGTCCCGCTGCAAAGCAGAATAGCACTATCCAGGTATAAATAATATGTAGCTTAGCTCGCCTCAAAACCTAATTGCGTTTGATTTTATGTATAAGACGCATTTCGCACAAAAATAGTTAAATACGAATGCAAAATATCATGCTATCGTAACAATATCGTTGGAAAGATGTTCTTGGAGATTCTTTAAATACCCGCGGCCATGTATATTTGGCACATGAAGCCTGCTGAAGTTAATTTGAAATGGACAGAGCTGCAGCAAAGGATAGCGGCAGATTTTGATACCGACACGCCTGATATTAAGGTGATGTTGTTTTTGATAGGCGTACAGGAATTGGGCCAGGGCCCAAGAAAATTCAGCAAACGTCAAAAAGAAGAGCTGATGCATATTGCCACCTGCAAGTTATTTAGCCAGATGGGCTTTTACGAATTGGAAGGCCTTGACCAGGATGGCTGGCCGCATTGGAAATTAGTAAAGACTATTCCCAACTACACCCTGCTGGAACAAGAAATGCTGATGAAATCATTGGTAATTGAGTATTTTGAGTCGATGTAGTTTAGTTGGAGAGGTTGTAAAGGTTGTAGATGTTGAATTAGTTTTGCTTAATTTTTATAACCATTACAACCACTACAACTTTTACAACCAATACAACCTTTATAACAAATGAAAAAATTATTTACCCTCCTATTCCTCCTGGTCACCGCAACCGCTTTTGCCGGCCCACCAAAGAACCAGTATGTACGCATCAAAACCAGCTATGGTGAATGTATTATCCGTTTGTACAACGAAACACCGCAGCACCGCGACAATTTTATTAAGCTGACCAAGCAAGGTCTTTACAATGGCACCTTGTTTCACAGGGTGATACAGAATTTTATGATCCAGGGCGGCGATCCGGATTCAAAAGATCCTAAGAAAGCTACTCCGGGTGCTGAGTTGGGTAATGGGGATGTAGGCTACACTGTTCCGGCTGAATTTAAGGATAGCATTTTTCATAAACGCGGCGTATTGGCTGCTGCTCGTGATGATAATCCGAAGAAAGCATCCAGCGGTTGCCAGTTTTATATCGTTGAAGGAAAGCGTTATACATCAGGTAAGTTAGACACCCTTGAGAAAGCGCCAAGAATGAACGGCCATAAATTCCCGCAATGGCAGCGCGACTGGTACGAAAGCGTAGGCGGCACCCCCCAGCTTGATCAGAACTACACAGTTTACGGCGAAGTAGTAATGGGCCTTGATATGGTTGACCGCATAGCAGCTGTTAAAAAAGACGAACGTGATCGTCCTGTTGTGGATGTGCCAATGACTGTGGAGTTACTCAGCAAGAAGGAGTGCAAACAATTGGATCAATTATTAGGATTGCAGGAAAAATAATTCCGCAATCGAACCTCCGAATTCCGAAATGAAAATCATCACCTATAACGTTAACGGCATCCGCTCCGCAATAAATAAGAACTGGCTGGCCTGGTTGCAAGCTACGAATGCCGATGTTGTTTGTCTGCAGGAAATAAAAGCTACTCCGGATGTACTGACCGATCTGGGCCTGGTAGATGCAATGGGCTACCAACACTATTGGTTTCCGGCGGAGAAGAAAGGCTACAGCGGGACAGCTATTTTTACCAAAATACTTCCAAAACATATCGAATACGGCTGTGGAATAGCCGACTTTGACCGAGAGGGCCGCTGCATCCGGGTCGATTTTGATGACGTTTCCGTAATGAGTGTATATTTCCCCTCCGGATCAAGTGGGGATGAGCGACAGATCTTTAAATACCGTTTCCTGGATGAATTTGGTAAATATCTTACTTTATTAAAGGTTGATCACCCTAAGTTAGTTGTTTGCGGCGATTATAACATTTGTCACCGGCCCATCGACATACATAACCCTAAATCAAATGCCAACTCGTCCGGCTTCTTGCCTGAAGAGCGTGAGTGGATGGAGAATTTTATTGAATCGGGCTACATCGATACATTCCGTCACCTGAACAAAGAGCCGCACAATTATACCTGGTGGAGTTTCCGCGCCAATTCACGCGCCAAGAACCTGGGCTGGCGCATCGATTATGCTATGGCGACAAAGGAGCTAGAAGAAAATATAAAGCGATGTGCCATATTGCCCGAGGCAAAGCATTCGGATCATTGCCCGGTGTTGCTAGAGTTGGAGTTTTAACAAAAAAGGCCTCCAATCGGAAGCCTCTTATATTTAATTTGATTCGTATCAATTAACCTTTCACGCGCTCAGAGTAAGCACCACTTGTAGTATCAATTTTTACTTTATCGCCGATATTGATAAACAACGGAACTTTAATTTCAGCGCCGGTTTCAACAGTTGCATTTTTCAAAGCGTTGGTTGAAGTGTTACCAGCCACAGCAGGTTCGGTATAAGTGATCTCAAGTTCAACAGAAGCGGGTGCCTTGGCCATAATAGGCTCGTCGCTTTCAAAAGCAACGATCACATTGATACCTTCTTTCAAAAATTTAACGGCATTACCAAAAAGGAATTTTGGGACGTTGTGTTGTTCATAAGTAGCATTGTCCATGATCACCAGGTCGTTGCCATCTTCATACAGGTATTGGTAATCGCTGGTCTCCACGCGCGCAATATCCACCTCCTCGTCAGTACGGAAACGGTATTCAACCAGCTTGCCGCTTTTTACGTTACGCATACGCGCCTGGTAAAAGGCACGCAGGTTGCCCGGGGTACGGTGAATAAACTCTTCCACCTGCACTAACTCGCCGTTAAAGCGAAGGATATTGCCATTCTTTATATCTGATGCTTTAGCCATAATTTAATATTGAGGCGCAAACTTAGCCACTTATGTGCAAAGAAACAAGAACACGATTAAAGGATTTGATATGATTTATAAGATTATTGGAGATTTAATGTCCTGACAATCAGTTAATCCTTTAATCGTGTCAAATCCCGTAATCGTGTTACCTTTGCCCCATGTTTGACGTGATACTAAAAAAGGGTAAGGAAAAAGCAGTGCTTCAGCGGCATCCCTGGTTATTTTCGGGGGCGATTGAGCGCGTTAAAGGTAAACCTGCCAACGGTGATATAGTACGCTTACTAAGCGATAAGGGCGACTTTATGGCCTATGGGTTTTATAATAGCCAGTCGCGGGTGGCTATGCGGTTGCTGGAATGGGATGAGGCGGTTGAAATTAATGAAGACTGGTTCCGGAAGAAAGTAGCAGTGGCAGTGGCAAGTCGCAGTGGGGTTTTAGAAGATGGTAAGACCAATACCTGCCGCCTTATTTTTAGCGAGGCTGATTACCTGCCGGGATTGATAGTTGATAAATATGCCGATTATTTGGCGGTGCAGGTGCTTACTTCAGGCATCGAACGTAATATGCCCGTGATCATTGATGAGCTGCAAAAACTGTTAAAGCCTAAAGGCATTTTTGATAAGAGTGACGCATCATCACGCGCACATGAGGGATTGGAAACTACCAACCAAGTTCTGGCCGGCGAACATCCGCCTGAAATTGTAGAGGTGCTGGAGAATAATGTGGTTTATGGGATCAATATAGCCGAGGGTCAAAAATCAGGGTTCTATTGCGATCAGCGGGATAACCGATTGATCACTGCTTTACATGCTAAAAACAAGAGAGTATTGGATTGCTTTAGCTATACAGGTGGATTCACATTGAATGCTTTAAAGAACGGTGCTTCTGCTGTCACAAGTGTTGATAGTTCGGCTTTAGCTATTGAGACACTAAAGGAAAACATCAGCCTAAATAAACTGGATGCATCAAAGCACAGCGCTGTTCAATCGGACGTCAATAAACAGCTACGTGCTCTGCGTGAGCAGGGCGAAAAATTTGATATCGTCGTACTTGATCCGCCTAAATATGCACCATCGCGCTCTGCTCTGAATAAAGCAACCCGCGCTTATAAGGACTTGAACAGGTTGGGAATGCTGTTGCTTGAAAAAGGCGGCCTGCTGGCTACTTTTTCTTGTTCAGGGGCAATGGATATAGATACTTTTAAACAGGTTCTGGCCTGGGCCGCTTTAGATGCTGGTAAAGAAGTGCAGTTTATCTATCAATACTGTCAGCCTGAAGATCACCCGGTAAGGGCTTCATTTCCTGAAGGTGAGTATTTAAAGGGGCTGTTGTGCAGAGTATATTGAGGAATAGATTCAAGAAACAAGAGCCAGGAATCAAGATAATTTTGTCTTGGTTCCTGGCTCTTGACTCTTAGTTCTATAAACCGTTATTCCAATTTCACACTCTGATAAGTAGTATTGATACTGATCTTATTGTTTGAAGTATTGTTGCCGGCGTAGCCTCTATAGCTTTTGGTAGGATGATAGCCACGTGAATCATCAGATGGCGATTTGCTGGTTACCTTCAAACGGTTATCATCAAAATTAAAGCTGCCGTATTTTACCGTTACATCAAAGTCAAAGCTTTCATCGCCTTTCAAACCAATATTAACGCTGGAATATTTGGTGTCGATATCCAGGCTTTTCAATGCTTTGCTGATCTCGCCTATCTTAACCCCGCCACCGTACTTAGCATTTATTGATCCTGAATTGCTCAGTTTTTCAATATCGACAGGGGCATAACTAACATTAGCAGCTAACCGGCCTACCGAACCGAGTTTCAAAGAACCGTAAGACAGGTTTAAATCACAACCCTTTACTTCTTCAATATTCACCTCGTAATAACGGAAATTGAATTCGTTGGATGGGTTGGTCAGCGCTTTTGCTACCAGCGAACCGTAAGCATTATCAATAGTGACCTTACCGCTCAAACTTGGTAATGAAACCGAACCGTATCTATTCCGGAGATCAAGCGACATGGTTGAAGGCATGTAAACGGTGTAGTTTACTTCGGCACGATGACGGTCGTTCATATTATTGAACAGGTTCCATATCGAGCTGTTGTTCGAGCCAAAATTGGTCCGGAATGAAACCGTGTTGCCATCCTTACTATCAGAAATGCTGATGGCGTCAACCAGTTTCTGGGCAGTTTCATCATCGCTGGCCATGCCTTTAATCTGTACGTCAACCTTTACCTCGTTTTTGTTCCAGGTATTGATGGATACGCGGCCATACTTGTTATCAAGGGCCAGTTTGTCGTTACCATCAACCGAATATGATTTGCTATAATTTTTAACCTTTTCCTGCGGATTATTGGTCGAAACATTGACCGTACCATCATTATCATAATCCGAAACGCTCAGTGTTACGCTATGAACGGCATCATTTACAGTCGAAGTAATATTGGATACCAGATTGTTGACATGCAGATTTTTATCAAAGTCCCTGAAATTCTCATCCAGCTTCATGCCCAGTTTGTCCATAGCCATTTCCAGGCGTTTGGTGTTAACGTTCACCTTCATATCAAGCACCTTCATGCTTTTATCGAACGATTTACTATCAAAGCTGGAATTACCGGTGCTATCGGCTGCATCCTGTGCCAAAACCGGCTGAACGGCCGCCAGCAATACTGCTATGAATAAGGCCGGTTTATATATTTTTGGTATCATTACTTTGCTCCTTTTTGGTTTGGTTGATCTGCTCGATAACTTCCAGTTGCTGGTTAAGTATCTCGCTTTGTATTTGCAGGTTGCGGATCATAGCGCGCAGTACACGTTCCTGGTTAGGACTGGTAGCCAGATCTTTATTCAGCCTGTTATAGGTCGAATCCATTTTTGCTATTTCAGAGCTGAACTCTTTGTACAGCTCAGGGTCCGACTTAGCTATGGACTTTAATTCCTTGCGTTGATTTTGCACCATTGATGCATAATGCACCTGCTGTTTAGCATACGCCGGGTTGATAGCCGCAAAGTTTACAGCCTCGCTCCTTTCATGGTGCAGGTAAAAACCAAAGCCGATCCCCATTACAATGATCACAGACGCCGCCACCTTCAGCACAAAGCTGAGTGAAAAGGTTTTCGCCTCCAGCGGTTTTATCGCTGTGCCTTCGGGCGGTAAATTCTTCTCGATCCTGGCCCACAGATCACCTGATGGTTCAAGATCATCAAATTCGTCCCTGTTCATTTTAATGAAATCCTCTAATCGCTTGCTCATGATGTTATTCCTCTTTTAATTAAAATCTCATTTAACTTTCTTTTCGCCCTCAAAAACTGTGTTCTTGAGGTATTTTCAGAAATATCGAGTATCTCGCCTATTTCTTCATGGTCGTAACCTTCAAGCAGGTACAGTGACAGCACTACCCTGTAACCATCGGGCAGTTCCTTCATGGCATCCTTTACCTGGGCCACTTTATATTGAACTTCCTCGTCGTCTTCAACCTCTTCTTCGGCAATGCCTTCGGTGTGCTGTTCGTCCAGTTCAACCAGTTCCAGCCTGCGCTTGCGCAGCAGGTTGATAGACCGGTGAACCACGATCTGCTTCAGCCACAAACCAAAAGTTGTTTCCTGGCGAAAGTCCTTTATCCTGTTAAAAGCATCCAAAAAGGCCTCCTGTAAAACATCCTGAGCCTCATCAACGCTGCCTACTATCCTAAAGGCAATGTTCAACATCGCTTTAGAATACAGACGATAGAGCTCGAAGCAGGCTTTTTTACTGCCACGCTTACACTCAACCACCAGGTCGTAATGCTTATCAATGTATACGGATTCCAAATTTTCAGCTTTCAAGATATATGACGCATTGATTTTTTGAACGTTGCATGCATTCTTAAATTAAGATAAAGAAATTGTTCAGCTTTTGGAAGTCGGAGGCAGGAAGTCAGAAGTCTGAACTCATCAAAAACCTATCTATTACCTTCACTGCACTCTCATACCTCTCCTGCCCCACACCCGATATAGTAACATAATTGGCGTTCAAATCTTTCAACTCTTTATGCCATACGTCCATAAAATGTTCGCGCATGTTTGGGAAATCACGAAGCGGGTCATCCTCCCAGGGCAGGTCTATGCTGAGTAAAAGGTAAAGATCATAAGGATGTTTGGGTAACTCATCCAGTACTTCCTGTGGTGAGCGGCCAAACATTTCGTCACTCCATATTTTTACGGTGATGAAGGTGGTGTCGCAGATCAGTATTTTATTGGCTTTGGGTAGATATTCCTGCTCTAGCACTAGTTGTCCGTAAAACATATTGATCTCATCCTGCCAGGTAGATGGCTCAGTAAGCTTCTCGCAATATTCACGCGCATACTCCGGTACCCAAACCGTATGATAATGCTCCGCCAAAAAAGCCGACATAGTAGATTTGCCGGTGGATTCGGGGCCTACTATGGCAATCTTTTTGATTTCGGATTTCGGATCTTCGATTTCGGATTTGGACATTTTGAGATAGTCTTTGATTTTGATATTAATTCCGAACTCCAACTTCCGACTTCCGAAATCCTTTTTTGTATTCTCTTTTCCAGTCTATGTACCCCATAGCCGCAATTGCCACATAGATAGCATACATTACAGCGGTCAGGTCAAGGTGTTTGAAAATATAGACACCCACATAAATGATATCTACAAAAATCCATATCAGCCAGTTTTCTAAAACTTTTCGGGCTAAAAATACCTGCGCTACAAGACTACACGCTGTACAAAAGCTGTCAAGATAGGGAAATGATGCCGGAGTATACTTTAACACTGATCCAAGGAAAACGGTAAAAACTATGATAGCGACAATTGATATAATAGTTTCTTTCTTTGTGATCCGTATAACCGGAGTTTTAGCTTCATCGGCAGGTTTATGGCTCCAGTAATACCATCCGTAGATGTTCATCGCCATAAAGTAAAACTGCAGGCCCATGTCGGCATACAGGTGACTTTTAAAGAAGATGAAAATGTAAATGCCTACACTAATGATGGCAAAGGGCCAGTTCCAGATATTATTCCGCGCAGCGAGGTAAACACAAAGCAAGCCGGTTATAACACCAATAATTTCGAGCCATGTTTGATGTTGCCACCACTCCTGCAAGGCATTGATAATATGCATGAGGCCAAATATAAAACAAGAAGAGACGCGATGCATCGCGTCTCTCTACAAGATTACCAAATTCTTACGCGTTTTTCCGGATCGAGCCACATCTTGTCGCCCTTTTTGATGTCGAATGCCTTATAAAACTCCGGTACATCGCTGAATGGCCCGTTGACGCGCAAAAAGCCGGGAGCATGTACGTCGGTTAGTATCTGGTTGCTTAATACTTCATCACGTTCCTGTGCAAGCCAGCCTAAAGAATAGCCCAAAAAGAAACGCTGTAGTGGAGTAAGTCCGTTTATTTTTTTGCCCTCTTTATATTGCTGTGTTTTCTTGAAGGCATCAAGGCCCAGAACAATACCACCCAGGTCAGCTATGTTCTCGCCTAAGGTAGCTTTACCGTTTACGTGCAAACTATCCAGCACTACATAGCTGTTAAATTGATCTACCAGCATCTGTGCGCGTTGTGAAAACTTAACCGAATCCTGCGGAGTCCACCAGGTTTTCAAGTTGCCATGCAGATCATATTGACGGCCTTCATCATCAAAACCATGTGTGATCTCGTGTCCGATTGTCGAAGCCGCGGCATAACCGTAAGCTACGGCGTCATCCACATTTTCATCCTTAATTCCCGGGATAAGGAACTGCGCGGCAGGCAGGGTGATCTCATTATTAGATGGACTATAATTGGCATTATAAGTCTGCGGTGACATATTCCACTCTTTGTGATTTACAGGCTTACCCAATTTGTTCACGTTCACCATATAGGACCAATGCCTTGCGCTCATCACGTTGGCTGCATATGATTCGCGGCTGATGGTTAAAGTTGAAAAATCCTTCCATTGATCAGGATAACCTACTTTCGGATGGATGGCGTTTAGCTTTGCCAATGCTTTTTGTTTGGTCTGCGGACTCATCCAATCCAGTTTCTGGATATGTTCGCGATACGCTTCGCGGATGGCTTCAACCATAGCTACATAGCGTTCCTTGCTTTTTTCAGAGAAATATTCCTTCACGAATAATTGGCCCAATAACTCACCCATCAGGCCGTTTTCATTATCCAGCACACGTTTCCAGCGGGGTAATTGCTCTTTTTGTCCGCGCATCACTTTTCCGCCAAAACGGAAATTCTCTTCCACAACAGCGTTATTCAGGTAAGGTGCGTAAGAGCCGATCAATTTAAAGCGTAGATAAGCCTTCCAGTCATCTACAGAAAAATCATTCAGCGCCTTGCTAACTGCCTTGTAATATTCCGGCTGACCGACGATTACGGTATCGACTGATTTGTATTCCAGCTTTTTAAATAGGTCGTTCCAGTCAATGCCTGGCGTCAGTTTATTTAGCTCGGCAACCGGCATTTTATGGTAATTGGCATATGGATCGCGTAGATCTTCCAGCTTGCGGCTGTTTTCAGCCAGGAATTTTTCAATATTGAATACACTTTTGGCGCCCTCACCGGCTTTTTGCTCGTTCCATCCGGATAAAGCCAGCATGGTGGGTAAATACTTCGTACTATAATCCGTACGGATTCGTGTGGTACGGGCATCGGTCTTAAAATAGTAGTCTCGGTTTGGCAGACTAAGTCCTGTTTGGCCCAGCTGCACCATCATTTTAGAACTGTTCTTGTCGTCCTGTTCAACTCGTGCACCTATTATATTACGAGTGCCGGTTGTACTCAGAATTGCCGCAGCATTCAGAATGTCATTTTTATCTTTTGCCTGGTCGATCAGCGCTATTTGGGCCGATAATGGTGCAAGGCCGGATTTCTCAATCCCTGCGCTATCCAAACCGCTGTAATAAAAATCACCGATCTTTTGCGTTGCTGATCCTTTTTGTGCATTGGCCTTTAATGCATCCTCATTGATCTTTTTTAATCGTTCACGTATCTCCTCAGAAACCACGTTGCCAATACCCCAGCTGGAGTATGCCGGTGGGATAGGATTCTTTTTCAGCCAGCCTCCATTGGCATATTTAAAAAAGTCGTCGCCAGGTTTAACACTTTGATCGAGGTTGTTATAAACCGGATCGTTTGGTTTATCTGTGAATTGTTTGGTTTGATAGGCACATAATGCCAATGCAGCAAATGCCGCTATATAAATGACCGGTTTTTTGTTCATATGCTTTATATAATCACTATTCAGGACAAACCTAAAGAAAAATTAACCCTGCATTTTTATGCTTGAAATAAAATAAATATGCTGAATTCACCAAAGGAGCAGGACAGATCGGTGTAATCAGTGATCGATTTAGGTTTTGCGCAACTAATTACGGTCTTTTTTATTGTCTATTGGCTCAAATAAAATACAAAAGTGTAGCAAAAACTGGAATAAATTGAATTTAGGACACTCCTGAAAAGCATACACTTTTAATAAATGCCGTGAAAAAAACCAGACAATGACACGTCAAAGTAATAACAAACCTTGCGTAAAGTGTCCAATCTGATATCGACTTTGCCAGATTCGAGCCTGGCAATATTGATATTGGTCTCGCTGTAAAATTTTTCCTGGGTAACCTGGTTTTGTCGGCGCAAGGTCTTTATTTGTAGCGCTATCTTCTTTTTAAAGGCTTCTTCGGAGTTGTTAAGGTATTCAAAATCAGTAAGTAGCATAATAGTTTAGGGGATTTAAGAATTGGTATTTAATGCAATCTAATGAAATAAATTATCAAACTAAGTAATTAAGGTTTAATAATCTTGTTACAATCAGATTGTAAATCCTGACGTATTCGTCATTGGGTTTGGCAATTTGTGGCGTTACTTTTGTTTATAGATAGATGACTCTGCAAAACATCTGTGAAAAAATAGAATTTCATCTACCTATGAAAAACTTTATTTAGAATTCTCAGACGCCCAAGCTGGGATATTTTGTTCTTTGTTTTGGGTTTAATCAATAGTTTAAATTAATTAGGGGAAAGAGAACTTTGAAAAAAGTTCTCTTTTTTTATGCAGCATTTTTTACTATGCGTGCATAATATTATTTTTGACCCGTAACCAATTACTCCATGTATTTTCAACTATCCGAAGAGCAATTAATGATACGCCAGGCGGCAAGAGATTTTGCACAGACCGAATTAAAGCCAGGCGTGATCGAACGCGATGAACACCAGAAATTTCCCTCAGAGCAGGTTAAGCAAATGGGCGAGCTGGGTTTTATGGGCATGATGGTCTCGCCTGAGTACGGCGGAAGCGGCATGGATGCCATTTCATACGTACTGGTAATGGAAGAGCTGTCCAAGATCGATGCTTCTGCTTCAGTGGTCGTGTCGGTGAATAATTCGCTGGTATGTTATGGACTTGAAAAGTATGGGTCTGAAGAACAAAAGCAAAAATACCTTGTACCACTGGCTAGAGGAGAAAAAATAGGCGCTTTCTGCTTATCTGAACCTGAAGCAGGTTCCGATGCCACTTCGCAGCATACGACCGCTGTCGACATGGGCGATCATTATCTATTAAATGGGACAAAAAACTGGATAACCAACGGCGGAACAGCATCTACTTACCTGGTGATTGCTCAAACCGACGCGTCAAAAAAACACCATGGCATTAATGTGCTGATAGTTGAAAAAGGAATGCCTGGATTTACAGTTGGTCCAAAGGAAAACAAATTAGGCATACGTGGGTCAGATACGCATTCATTAATGTTTACTGACGTAAAAGTACCTAAAGAAAACCGGATTGGCGAAGATGGCTTTGGATTCAAATTCGCTATGAAGACTTTGGAAGGTGGACGTATAGGTATTGCTTCACAGGCTTTAGGCATCGCTTCAGGTGCTTACGAGTTGGCTTTACAATATTCAAAAGAGCGTAAAGCATTCGGCAAGGCCATCTCCGACCTGCAGGCTATACAGTTTAAGCTGGCTGATATGGCAACCGAAATTGAAGCTGCCCGTTTGCTATGTTTAAAAGCGGCCTGGCTAAAAGATCAGGATTTGCCCTATGCAGAAGCAAGCTCGATGGCCAAATTGTATGCATCAGAAGTTGCTATGCGGACAACAGTAGAAGCGGTGCAGATACATGGCGGATACGGTTTTGTGAAGGAATATCATGTGGAGCGTTTGATGCGTGACGCCAAGATCACCCAGATATATGAAGGAACCTCTGAAATTCAAAGGATTGTCATTTCGCGGGAAGTATTGAAATAATTGGATTGTTTTCGCGTACTTTGAAAAAGTATATCAATTTAATAGACTATTCTAAGCGATGCGTTATAAAAATCTGTTATTTACCTCCCTTGTCTTACTTATCGTTAATGCAAGTTTTGCTCAAAGTAAATTAAAAACCGGCATCTGGCGTGGAGTACTCTCAAGCCCGTCAGGCAATAATCTGCCTTTTAATTTTGATGTGACCGGTATTAATGGGAAGCAGCAAATAGTCATACACAACGGCACGGAAAGATTTAAAGTGACCGACATCAGGCAAAAAGGAGATTCGGTGTTTATCCGTATGCCCTTGTTTAACTCTGAATTCAGACTAAAATATCAGGGGGCTTCGCTTAAAGGTAAATGGATAAAGCATTATGGCGACAAAGATGCCGCTATGGACTTTGCAGCTTCTGCCGGACAAGATTTTCGTTTTTTTAAAACGCCCGCAAAACCGTCTTATAATCTGACCGGAAGATGGTCAGCTATATTCGTTAGTGATGGTAAAAAAGATACTACCGTAGGAGAGTTTAAACAGGTAGGTTCAAAACTGACAGGTACATTCTTAACCACCACCGGCGACGATCGCTTCCTTGAAGGTTCTGTTGTTGGCAATAAATTATATCTATCAACTTTTGATGGTGGGCATGCATTTTTGTTTACTGCAGACATCACCGATAATAAAACTATAACAAATGGCAAGTATTATGCTGGCGCCTCAAGCTTAGATCAATGGACAGCCGTAAGGAACGCAAACGCGAAATTGCCCGACGCGTATTCACTTACTTATTTAAAACCAGGATATAAAAAGATAGACTTTACCTTCCCGGATCTTACCGGAAAGAAAGTATCCCTGGACGATCCGCGATTTAAAGGGAAAGTGGTGATCGTACAAATGCTGGGCTCGTGGTGTCCTAATTGTATGGATGAAACATCCTACCTGGTAAATTACTATAAAAAATATCACCCTAAAGGAGTTGAGATCATCGGCTTAGCTTATGAACGCACTACTGATTTCAAGAAATCGGTACCAACACTAACCCAACTGAAGAACAGGTTTAATATCACCTATCCGTTATTGATTACCGGCTACACGCCAGGTAAAGGTGATCCTCAAAAAAGTTTGCCTATGCTGGCAGATTATAAAGGCTTCCCTACAACCATTATCATTGATAAAAAGGGTGATGTGCGTAAAATACATACCGGCTTTAGCGGCCCGGGTACAGGTAAATATTACGAAGAGTTCACCAAAGAATTTGAAAAGCTGACGGACGATCTGTTAGCGGAGAAATGATTTGATTTACCGTAGAGACGCGATGCATCGCGTCTCTACAACGTGCATTTACGCCTTCTCTTCCCAAATCATACTCAAATGCAAAATGGTCTCCACCGCCTTTTGCATGTCCTGGACAGAAACCCATTCGTGTTTACTGTGGAAAGCATGCTCCCCGGCAAAAATATTCGGACAAGGTAAGCCCATAAACGAAAGCCTCGATCCATCAGTACCTCCGCGGATACTGCACAGGCGGGCGTCCAAACCAGCGCGACGGATAGCTTCCATACCATACTCAACAATCTCAGGATGCTGATCCAACACCTTTTTCATATTACGGTATTGCTCGTGTATTTTTAGCTCATAACTGCATCCGGGAAATCTGTTTAATACTTCGTCAGCTATAGCGCGGATAACATCGGCGTGATGTTTTAGTTTCTGGTCGTCAAAATCGCGGATAATGAAATCGATCTCCGCTGTTTCCACATGCCCGCTGATGCTGACAGGATGCACGAAACCCTCTTTGTTTTCAGTTCCTTCGGGTGAAAGATCGTAAGGTAACGCGGCGACAATTTGACTTGCTATTTTTATGGCGCTATGCATTTTTCCTTTGGCAAAGCCCGGGTGCGAGCTTATGCCGTTGATGATCAGCTTGGCTCCGTCCGCAGAAAATGTTTCGTTCTCCATATTGCCCGCGCTTTCGCCATCCATGGTATAGCCCGCGTAAGCGTTGAGCTTCTTCAAATCTGCTTTATCCACACCTCGCCCTATTTCTTCATCAGGGGTAAATAATATGCGAATATCACCATGTTTTATTTCCGGATGATTAATTAATTGGTAGCAGGCATCCACAATCTCGGCAACTCCCGCTTTATTATCTGCTCCAAGCAGGGTGGTCCCACTGGCAGTAATCACGTCATTACCTATCTGATGTTTCAATTCAGGATGATCATTTAGCCTGATAATTTGTGAGGGGTCATCGGGCAAAATTAAGTCCTGTCCCTGGTAGTTTTTATGGACAATCGGCTTCACATTGGTCCCACTGCAGTCAGGCGCAGTATCCATATGCGAGCAGAAACAAATCACCGGAATATCCGATTTCTCGCTATTGCCTGGCAATGTGGCATATACGTAACCGTGCTCATCCATATGCGCATCGTGTAACCCCATGTCCAATAATTCCGTTACAAGTAAAAGCCCTAAGTTTTTCTGTTTTGCAGTAGACGGGCAGGTATCAGAGTTGGGGTCTGACTGAGTATCGATGGTTACATAGCGTAAAAAACGCTCAGAGACAGTAAATTTTAAGTCCATGGTATAGTATTTATATGGATAGAAATTTTATTTTTGGGAGTCGAAAAGAACCCCGATTCAAAAATTGTAAAATATTGACTAATATTTAAACTTTGAAAAAACTCATTTTACTTTTCACATTCGTGTCTTCTGCTATTATGGTTAAAGCCCAGGTTGGCTATAACTATAAAGAATTCGGGATAGGTTTAGATATTTGTTATGAGCGTGGTTATACCAACCTGAACAGGCAGGACTATCATATCGGGCAAAGCGTCAGCTTTACCTATAACTATAGCCCGTATATTCCCATAACGGCTGAATTACAATTCGGTACTTTGTCAGGCGGTGGCCTTACCCCGAACCTGGATAAATACGGCCGTATGTATACCAATCACTTCGAGGGACTTATTCTACACGGTGATTTCCAATTGGGCGAAGTGCTCGATTATACAGAAAGTTATTTCAACAGCGCTTTAAAAGGGTTATATTTTGGCAGTGGTGCCGGCATTATCTTTAATGGCAATACGGTGCAACGTACCAACGTGTATGATGGCACTGGTGGTTTGCCTAACTATGGTCCAAACACTTATGTTTTTCCGGGCAGCAACAGCAGCATCAACTTAACTATTCCACTGCGTTTTGGATACGAGTTTAAGATATTTAATGAATACGAAGAGCCGTTTATGTCTGTCAATATCGGTTATATACACAACCTGGTTTTTGGCGAAGGTCTTGACGGCTATGACGACCCATCCAGTCATTTCAAAAATAATGCGACCAATCAGTACACCCAGATCGTTGTAGGGGTTAAATTCAACTTCGGGAACGTTACCTCTTACACCAAAGTTATCAGGCAGTTATAACAGCTGTGAATATTGAAGAAATTCGTGATTATTGTCTTGCTAAACCTGGGGTAACAGAAGATATGCCCTTTGGCGAAGATACGCTCGTATTCAGGGTTGGCGAAAAATTATTCCTGCTTACCAGTCTTTCACAGGGCGATCGTTTCAATGTCAAATGCGATCCGGAACTCGCTATTGAGCTTCGCGAACAGCATGCTGAAGTTCAGCCTGGTTATCACATGAATAAAAAGCACTGGAACACCGTGCACACCAATGGCAACCTTACTCGCAAGGAAATTTTCGATATGATCGATCACTCTTACGATCTCGTTTTAAAAAGCCTTCCCAAAAACATCCGCGAGCAGATAAAATGATCAAGGTGTTCACGTTCACAACGCCGTGAACGCTTGTGAACAGTTGATATTTTGTAATATCCCTGCTATCCAATTTATTAATTCACCGCCAAACTTATATTTGTTAAAACATTTCTCAATGAAACGACTCATCCTGGCGGCGATGGCTTCTTTTGTTTTCTTTCAAGCCAATGCTCAACTGACTCCTTTTGAAAAAAGCAGTGATAAGAACTATACCGCAACCTACGCAGAGATTATCGCCTATTACCAGAAACTGGCAAAGCTATACCCCCGCCAGATGAAAATGCTCAATTATGGGACTACCGATGTAGGGAAACCGCTAAGCCTGATCGTGCTGTCAAAAAGCGGAGTGTTTGATCCGGCACTGATCAAAAAACAAAACAAGAGAGTATTACTCATCAATAACGGCATCCACCCTGGCGAACCAGAAGGTATTGATGCCAGCATGATGATCACCCGCGATATGCTGAAGAATAACAAGCTGCCCAATGATGTGGTGCTGTGTTTTATCGCCGTATATAATATCGATGGCTGTTTAAACCGGGGCGTATCGCGCATCAACCAAAACGGTCCGCGTGCTTATGGTTTTCGGGGGAATTATAAGAACCTTGACCTGAACCGCGATTTTATTAAGGCAGATAGCCAAAATGCATGGGCCTTTGAGAAAATACTGAACACCTGGCAGCCGGAAGTTTTCCTGGATAATCATACCAGCGATGGAGCCGATTACCAGTATGTGATGACGCTGATCGAGACCCAAAAGGACAAACAAAACCCTATCCTTGCCGAGTACACTTCCAAAATATTGTCGCCTGAATTGTACAAACGCATGGCAAAAAGCGGCTACGAGATGACGCCTTACGTAGAGGAAGTAAAAGGAACGCCTGATTCTGGTATTGTGAGCTTTTTGGAAACGCCGCGCTTTGCGACGGGGTATACTGCGCAACATAATATTATCAGCTACATTACAGAAACACACATGCTGAAGCCGTTTGATAAGCGGGTGTATGCTACTTACGATTTTATGCAGCACCTGATCGACATCTGCCAGCGTGATGCCAAAACAATAGGTGAGGTAAAGCGTAAAGCGGATGAGCGGGTAAAAAATCAGAAAACGTTTGCGCTGAATTGGGATCTTGACGAAAGCACCTACGATACGCTAATCTTTAAAGGATTTACTGCCGGGCACAAACCCAGCGAAGTGAGCGGATTGTCTCGCTTATATTATGACCGCAGCCAGCCTTATACCAAAACCATCAAATATTTTGATAATTACAAAGCGTCGGTTTTTGCAGATAAGCCGGGGGCCTACATTATCCCACAGGCATGGCAAAAAGTGATCGAACTATTTAAGTTGAACAATATTGTGATGCACCGATTAAAGCATGATACCACAATGGATATGCAGATGTATTACATAGCCGATTATAAGACACCATCAAGACCATACGAAGGGCATTACCTGCACAACAATGTGAAGCTAAACCCCGTTGATATGAAAGTGAAATTTTATGAAGGTGATTACGTAGTGTATACAAACCAGGCACTGAACAGGTATATCGTGGAGACTTTAGAGCCGCAGGGCGTCGACTCATTTTTTGCCTGGAACTTTTTCGATTCCATCCTGGGCGAGAAGGAATATTTCTCAGCCTATGTATTCGAGGATGACGCAGCCGCCTTATTAAAGAAAGACCCTGATCTGCGCAAAAAGCTGGATGATGAGAAAGCTAAGAATCCGCAACTGGCTAATAGCGCTGCTGCTCAATTAAATTTTGTGTACCGCAATTCACCCTATTTTGAAAAAACCTATCTTCGGTACCCGGTAGGCAGGTTGTTAACTGATGCCAAACTTGATATTCAATAATTAATGGAACAATACTTCACTGAGGCCCCTGTGGCCTGCATTATATTTGCCGTAACGATAGCTGTAAGCCTTTTTGCTTTTTATAACGACGATCTGTATACCCGTTTTATTCTTCAACCGTATAGCGTATCAAAGGGTAAATATTTATACACGCTAATCACCAGCGGATTTATTCATGCGGATTGGATGCATCTCCTGTTCAACATGATGACCTTTTATTTCTTTGCATTTAATTTAGAAAGGACCATCGGTCATTGGGAGTTTGGTTTGCTGTATGGATTAAGTTTGATATTAAGCGATATACCTTCGGTTGTAAAGCATAAGAATGATTTTTGGTACCGGAGTCTTGGCGCTTCAGGTGCGATCAGTGCCGTTGTGTTTAGCGCAATTTTATTCAGGCCGCTTGACGGTATGGGTTTGATGTTTCTGCCAATCAGTATCCCGGCAGTTTTATTCGGAGTTTTGTACCTGGTTTATTGCTCCTATGCATCAAAAAAAGGCATTGGGAATATCAACCACGATGCCCATTTCTTTGGAGCATTAAGTGGGGTGTTGATCACTATTATATTGGTCCCGCAGGTAGTGCCATATTTTTTACATGCAGTTACCGGGGGAGTTCAATCGTTGTTCCACTGATAAAACTCCCGTCAGCATCCAGTAGGAAGCTCATGGGGTTATCGGGGTCTTTAATGATCTCGAATAAAACATAACCCCATTTTTTCCAGAAGTTTTCGAGAACCTGTCCGTAGGTTTTGCCCTGCCAGAAATCGAAAAGGGGTTTGCTGCTTATCCCGCGAAGCGGCATAGCCTCGATGAAGGTTTCATCTCCGGCAGGTAACACATTATATTCCGGCAGACGGTTAAACAAATAGGCTGAGTAAAATATCCGCGCATTAAACTCTTCAAACTGGATAGGATGAAGAGGCTGTCCTTCAATTTTCGCCAGTATTTCTTTGTGATAGGCACGGTTGGCGCCATTATCCTGCAGACAAATGATCAGGCCGAAGTCTTTTATCCGCAATGAAAACGTCAACGTATTGATCTCATCGCGGTAGCCGAACAGGTCTTCCTCATTATCCACTTTAAACAGGAACAAGCTAAAGGGCTTAAAATCTTCAAATACGATAGGCTGACAAATGCTCTGCAACATCAAATGCAGGTTGCTGAATTTATGGATCAGCGCCTGGGAGATATTGAACTCCTGCCCTTGTGCATGCTGCTGTTTTATCCCGGCCTGCACTTCGTTAAACAGAATGCCATACAGCAGCTTGCCCGCCCATTGAAAAAGCTTTACCTCATCCACATCTTTCACCGCATCGTAACCGGCATCAAAAGCCGCAGCTATTTCCGCCTCCAGCGGTTCCAGGTATTGCTCATTAATTTGCGCAGCGCATGGAACTTTCAAATCTTTATAGGTGGCATAACTTTCGTCTAGCAGTTTAAACGGTTGTTCTTCCAGGTTATAACGGCTCATCAGCCAGGCAGGGAACACCTGTATCTTTTCCTCATCGGATGATAAGGCCTGCCCCGTTAAAAAACAGTTGCGATTGCTGAAATTAAATTGCTGGAAAGGGTAATAAATTTGTGCCGGCATAGCCGCAAAGATAAGAATGAAATTTTGAGGGGGTAATTGTTTTTAAGGTGATGACATTGTGGTGATTGGTTTTAGTATGCAATAATAAGTCATGTCATTTCGACGAACGGGAGGGTAAGAGTGGTGGCCGTGAGGAGAAATCTTATGCTGCATGCATTGCGAATATTGCAGGGGATTACAAGTTTTCTCACCCATCTTCCCCCAACTCAACCCTACAGACGGGTTCGAAATGACACAGTTTTTCAGACTGAGTTCCCACGAATCTTTGCCTTTGTTACAGTATTTTATTGTTACAGTATTTTATATTGCTGCTTAAAACTTTTTACCATTCAGCTTTAACCTTTCTGCTTTCACCTTCTCCACAAATATTTTAGCTTTGAATCCAAACATGGAATTGACTTACCAACCTTTTGAGCTCGAATTAAAGCACCCTTTTACCATTGCAAAATTCTCGCGTACATCAACGCCATTGATGCTTGTGCAGATAAAGCACGAAGGATACATTGGTTATGGCGAAGCATCCATGGTGCCGTATATGGGAGAAAGTCAGCAAAGCGCCGCTGAGTTTTTAAATAAGATCGATGTTAAGCAGTTCAAATATCCTTTTGATTTTGATGTTATCATTAATTATCTGGATAGCATTGCTCCGGGCAACCCGGCTATAAAAGCCGCGGTTGATATCGCCTTACATGACCTGAAAGGTAAGATTAAACAACAGCCCTGCTGGCAATTATCAGGCAGCGATCCGACTAAAATGCCCGTCACCAGTTTTACGGTGGGTATCGATACGCCAGAAGTGATCATTAAAAAAGTAAAAGAAGCCGAAGGCTGTAAGGTGATCAAAGTGAAATTAGGCAGAGATAGCGATAAGGAACTGATAGAAACCATACGTTCAGTTACCGACGTACCGCTTTATGTAGACGCCAACCAGGGCTGGACCGACCTGCAGCAAAGCCTGGATATGACCCACTGGCTGCACGAACATGGCGTAGTACTGATAGAACAACCCATGTTAAAAACTGACCCCGACAGCAACGCCTGGCTCACCGAACGCAGTCCCATTTCAATTATCGGCGATGAGGCTGTGCAACGCCTGCCCGATGTAGAAAAAGCAAAAGGCGTTTATCATGGCATCAATGTAAAGCTGATGAAATCAGCCGGAATGCATGAGGCTCATAAAATGATACTGAAAGCAAAAGAACTGGGATTAAAAGTACTGATTGGCTGCATGAGCGAAACCAGTTGCGCCACTTTAGCTGCCGCGGCATTAGCTCCACAATGTGACTGGGCTGATCTGGATGGACCTCTGCTAACCAAAAATAATCCGTTCAAAATGCCTGAATTTAGAGATGGGAAGTGGGTGTTGAATGATGAGGCGGGCTTGGGACTTAGGATGTAATAAAAAAAGGGTGTCATGCTGAGGTATTCGAAGCATGACGGAAAAGCAAAAGCGGGAATGCATGTCGTAGAGACGCGATGCATCACGTCTCTACCGAAGCGTGATCATGAAAATCCTGTAAATCATAATAATCGTGTTCAGACCAAAATGCGTTAGCGATGGTAGTGGATACCGGCCATTGTGGCTAAGGCCTGTGCAGTATGAACGTACAGCGCGGCCGCTTCTATCAGCGGCAACGCCCCAATATTGCACTACTCTTTGTCATTCTGAGCGAGAGCGAAGAATCCGCTTCCTACATATCCAACAACTTCACGGAATAGATGCTTCACTATCGTTCAGCATGACACCCTTTTTAGAATATTTATTTAACCCCTCCCCGCTTCAAGATCACAATATTTTGGGTATACAAAGGATCAAAATTATTGGGCCGGTTTGCGCCCGGAAATATCTGGAACTTGATGGTATTGTTATCTATAAACTGCAATAACCCTTTTAAATTCATCCTGCCGCCATTGGGGTTTTGAACCGATAGATCGATCCTGGCAGGGTTGGTGGTAAAATCAACGGTATAATTCATCGCGGGAGAATAACTGCCGCGGGCGTTAACAACAGCCTTATTATCCTTCAGGAAAATTAATCCACCAACCTCGCTATGCGAATCTTTTCCTTCCCATTTACCCAACAGATCCTTTGCAGTATGCGGTTTTTGCGCGAATACAGAAACTGATCCCAGGATCAGTAAAAACGTTACTATATATCTTCTCATTAAATTTGATTGTCAGTGACTATATCGCAAAACACAATTCGTGCAATTCGCCCCAATTCGAAAAATTCGTGTAAATTTTATTTATCGCTCAGCATAATCGGGTTCCCCTTTCCGTTACCGATAATGATCACTTTAGCATTGGGCGACAGGGCAATTTCTTTCTGGGCTTTGATGCTTTCGTATACCAATTGTTTGTCAGAAAGGCCGGTTGATAATATCTTTTGGTAATCGGCTATAGCCTGGGCTTCCACGCGTTTACGGTCGGCTTCCTGGCGTTCTTTCTGCAGCACAAACTGCATTTTCTGAGCCTCCTGCTCAGCATTGATCTTTGATTCGATACTTGCTTTTACAGATGCAGGCAAGGAGATATTCCGTATCAGCACCTGCTGCACTTCAAGGCCGTTCTTTTCAAAACTCTTGGTAATAGTTTGATTGATCCTGGTCTGGAATTCAGCCCTTTTAGTAGAATACAGATCAACTGCCTGGTAATTTACTGCATTGTCGCGGATAGCGGTACGGGTTACCGGGCGCACGATCTTATCCTCATAGTTAATACCTATGTTCTGCAATATGTAAGGTGCCTTTGCAGGATTTACAGCATAAAGAACAGACAGGTCGATAGTTACTTCCAACCCGTCGGCAGATAACACCCGGATAGCATCATCGCCTTCTTTTTGTCCTTCAGTCGCAACCCCGCTCATCGTATAGTTCTGTGTGCGGACCTCAAAATTGGTCACCTCAACCAGTGGATTGATAATATGCAGGCCGCTGGTCAGTACGCCGTCCTGTACTTTACCGAACAAAGTTTGAACGCCAACCTCGCCCGCCCCGATCTGCTTAAACATAGACAAGGCCAGACCGATAGCGATGACAGCAACGCCGACCCGGTTAACGATCCCGCCAAAACGATTCCCTGGTTCGGGTGAGCGTTTGAGAACTATACCCACAATGAGTATGATGATCCCTAAAATTGCGATAAACATAGGTTTTTGATTTAAGGTTTATTTTGCATGTTGCGCACCTCTTTCAGGAGGCGTATTTTTAGTATTACAAACACTGTCCCGATAAATACTGCACCCAGGATATACTCATACCGGCTTTGCGAAATGCCGGTCCATATCATAATGATGCAGAAAACAAGAGCGAGGTTGTAAATTACATTGAGCGCTATTTTCTTACCCATATTAATAAACTTCTATAGTCGGGTCAATTTCCTGCTGCCAGGCCAAAATGCCGCCTTGCAGGTTGTATAAGTTGGTATATCCAAAATTTTGCTCTAACTGGGCAATAGCTGCTGCACTGCGTTTGCCGCTGCGGCATTGTACAATTACGGGTTTATCTTTGGCAATCCGTTCAGCTTCTATTAAGATACCTCCGAGCGGAATTAGCAGGCCGCCCAGGTTAGACATTTCATATTCAAAATCCTCGCGAACATCAATTAATTGAAAATCTTCGCCTTTATCCATCATTTCCTTCAGTTCTTCAACATTTATTTCTTTCATGGTGTTAAAAATAATTTAAATCAAATGTAGCCTTTTTCTGTATAATTAATTAGTCACATCTTTTGTAACAAACACTAAGTAACAGCGTTTTATATATGTTTGTATAAAATTTACATCGACGGATGAAGAAGATAAACCGGTTTTTTTGGTTCTGTTCCGGAGCCCATGTTGGTACGCTGAAGAAATATCCCATCGAGCATAATAAATACGTAGGTATTGGCGCCACTATATTTTTTACTGCATTATTTGCCTCTTTGTCAGGTGGTTATGCTATGTATTTCGTTTTTAACGGCAGCCCGTTTGCGGTAGGCTTTGCCATTTTATTTGGTATGTTGTGGGGTTTGGCCATATTCAATATGGACCGTTACATTGTATCAAGTATCAATAAAGAAGGTACAACTAAGCAACAGATAGCGCAGGCCTCCCCGCGTATTTTACTGGCGATTATGATCGGCGTGGTAATATCCCGCCCGCTGGAATTGAAAATTTTTGACAAAGAAATTAGACAAAAGTTAAAGACAGCCTACCTCAAAGGTCAGAACCGGAAGATCGATACGCTGCAGAAAGCATACAATCAAAAGTATGCTATGGAGCTGACCAAGAACGGAGACCTGAAGAAAGAAAAAGATTCATTAGAAAAAGATATCAACCGCTCCCGTTACCAACTAAACCAGGAGGTCTTTGGCGATAAAACTAATCAAACCTCTGGTATACAAGGTTATGGTACGTACGCCAAGCAAAAGCAGACCGTTTTGGAAGAAAAGGAAGCGAGGCTGAAAACAGTTACCGATAACCTCGGCCAGATGGACAATTACCTGGGTCAGCGTAAAGATTTTGAAGGATTGAACGGTACCCGCATGTTTAACCCCCACGAACTGGACAGTTTGGCCAACGTTGCCGGTTTCTCCGACCGTAACTGGGCACTCGGGCAGTTAACTTATAACGATAACGGTACCCGCGACCTAGATACTTACCTTGCTATTTCATTTATCGGATACTTATTCATTTTGTTCGAATGTTTGCCGGTATTCGTAAAGCTGATGTCGCCAAAAGGGCCTTATGATGTTGCTTTAAATAAAGTGACCGAATCGGATATTTATTACGCCGAGAAAGAAAAGGAACGCGAAATGACTACGACCGACCAAATATTTGATCACAACGTCAACGTCGATGTCGACCGGAAAAAGCGCATCATCACCGCACAATCCGAGTATGATTTTGAGCATCATACTTATGATTAAAACACGATTTTAAGATTAAAAGGATTATACTGATTTATCATATAAAATCTTATAAATCTTTTAATCGTGTCCGATTTAATAGTAATTTCAACGCGATTAACTCGGACACATGAAGAAGTTTTACCTATTGGCGGCGGCCCTGCTATGCGCTGCTGCATCATTTGCTCAGGACGATACCAAGCAAAAACCCCTTTTCTATTCCATTTCATTTCCAAACGCGGCCCATCACGAGGCTGAAATTGTATTGACCATCCCCAATGCACCCTCAGGAGCTATAAGGGTACGCATGAGCCGTTCATCGGCCGGAAGATATGCCACGCATGAGTTTGGCAAGAACGTTTATAATGTGAAAGCATCTAATGCTGATGGCACCGATCTGGAAGTACGACAATTGGAAGGCGACCTGTACGAGATCCCAGTACATGGTGACGCCGTTAAAATAAGCTATACCCTTTTCGCCAACTGGACCGACGGCACTTACGCCAGCGTCGATCCAAGCCATGCTCACTTGAATATGCCCGCTGCTTTTATGTGGGCGGTGGGCCAGGATAAACGCCCGATAAGGTTCCAGTTTAATGATTTGGATAAATATGGCTGGAAAGTAGCCACTCAATTAAAAAATGAAGGTGCCGGAATTTATAGCGCTCCCAATATGCAATATATGATGGACAGTCCGACTGAACTGTCGGCCTACAAAGTGAGCAGCTGGGATGTAGATAATAATGGCAAAAAAGAGAAGATCAACCTGACAATTCACTCTGATGACGACCAGGGTGTGATCGATGCATTTGCTAAGCAGATCGGTCGTATGGTGCTGGAGGAAAAAGCAGTTTTTGGTGAACTGCCGACTTACGACTATGGCGAATACACCTTCCTGGATGATGTTTACCCAACCAATTCAGGCGATGGTATGGAACACCGCAACTCAACCTGCATTGTACACCCGGCTGCAAAAGTTGGCGGTAATGAGCTGAGGCTGATCAGCACTTACTCTCACGAGTATTTCCATAGCTGGAATGTAAAACGCATCCGCCCGAAATCATTGGAGCCGTTCAACTTTGAGCATGCCGATATGAGCAGCGAACTTTGGTTTGCCGAGGGCTTCACCCAGTATTATGGCGAAATGGTGCTGGTACGTGCCGGTTTTCATAATATAGACGACTATGGTCACACGGTTGCAGGTTTAGTAAATCAAATATTGAATACGCCAGGCGCTGCAAAATATTCCGCTGCTCAAATGAGCCGTTATTCTGTGTTTGCCGATGCAGGTGTCTCTATCGACCCAAACAACCAGGCCAATATGTTTACGAGCTATTATACCTATGGCGGTGCAATAGCCCTTGCGTTGGATCTGCGTCTGAGATCAGAATTTAACCTGACCTTGGATGATTACATGCGCACTGTTTGGCTTGACCGCGGCAAGGTGATGAAACCATACACTATACCCGATCTGCAAGCCGACCTGGCCAAGGTGACCAAGAACCCTAAGTTCGCAGCTGATTTCTTTAATAAATACATTAACGGAATTGAAAAGAATGATTATGCTACTTTATTAGCCAAAGCAGGATTATTGTTGCGCAAAACTGCTCCGGGAAAAGGGTGGGCTGGTCCGCTGAGCTATAGCCGTAACCGTGGCCGCTCTGGCGAAGCGCGCACTGCCGATGAGACAGGTTTACCGGTACAGGTAAGTATTATTGGTACCCCGGTGTATAAAGCTGGTTTGGATGTGGGCGACATCATCCTGAAAGCAGACGGAAAAGAAATAAAAGATGCGCAGTCGTTCACTGATATTGTCTCTGCAAAAAATCCGGGCGATAAGATCACAGTGAATTATAAAAACCGTACCGGCGAGCATGAAACCACTATTACCCTTGAAGAAAGCCCATACTTTGAAGTAGTAACTTTTGAAAAGGCCGGCAAAGAGCTGACCAAAGAACAAACCGACTTCCGTAACAACTGGCTGTCAACCAAAGTCAAATAAACATGAAAAAGTTTATAGCATCGATCGCACTGACGGCGATTGCCTGTGGCAACTATGCGCAGGATGTCAATAAAATGATCCACCAGGAGGATGTAAAACGCATCATCAAAACCCTTTCTGCCGATGATATGCAGGGCAGGGCCACCTTTACTCCGGGCATCGAAAAGGCGGCACAGTTTATAGAAAGCGAGTATAAGAAGATCGGCCTGAAACCCATGACAGGCAATACGGGCTATCGCCAGAACTTTACGATGATCAAAACCACCCCGACAAAAGCTGATATCAGCATAAACGGGACGCCAATCGCCGCCGAAAATATTGCAGTACAGGGTAGCGAATCGTTTAACTGGAGTAAGCCGGAAGATGCTCAAATTGTAAAAGTAACTCCTGACAGCAATCTCCGGAGCATGTTCAGGTCGGCCAGTCATAGCGGTAAAAACACGCTGCTGCTGGTTGATCCAAAGTTTAGCGACCTGTTTAAACGTATTCACGATTACCTTGGCGGCGGAAGCGTTTCTTTTAAAGATGCGCCGGCTAATAAAACTGCTTTGGCAATGGTTTTGGGTACATTTGACGATGTAAAATCCTTTACCGTCAGCTATGAAACAACCAGCAAAGAACTGCCTTTATTCAATGTTGGGGGTATCATTCCCGGTAAAACCAAACCGAATGAATATGTAGTATTCTCAGGGCACTACGACCACCTGGGTATTATAGAACCTGTAAAGGGCGACAGCATAGCGAATGGCGCTGATGATGACGCTTCGGGTACAACCGCCGTAATCAGCCTGGCCAGGTATTACAAAAAACTGCATAATAATGCCCGTACATTGATATTTGTAGCTTTTACTGCAGAGGAGATCGGCGAGTTTGGTTCCCAATACTTTGCCAAAACTGTTGATCCGGATAAAGTGGTAGCGATGTTTAATATCGAAATGATCGGAAAAGCATCCAAGTTTGGTAAGAACTCAGCCTTTATAACAGGTTACGAACGTTCGGATTTTGGTAAGATACTACAGAAGAATTTAAAGAAAACTGCCTTTAAATTTTACCCTGATCCATACCCTGACCAGCAGCTGTTTTACAGAAGTGATAATGCCTCGCTCGCCGAAGTGGGCGTTCCGGCGCATACCATCTCGACCGACCAAATCGATATTGATAAGCTATACCACACGGTAGGCGACGAGTTTAATACGCTGGATGTGGGCAATATTACCTCCACGATCAGGGCGATTGCATTAAGCTCCCGCACCATTGTTGCCGGAAAGGATACACCTACAAGGGTGACTAAATTGGAAAGATAAATTAGTAGCAGTGGCAGAAGCAGTAGCAGTAAACAATAATGACTGCAAACTGCTGCTGCCACTTAAACCTTATGAATATGACACAACACACCATCCCCCGCATTGCCATACAAAGCGTAGGCACAGGTTTAATAATGATGGCATTCTTTACCATGATGTGGACTGGCATTGCCTATGGCAGCATGGGGGGTAACGGCTTGATCATCTTAATCCTATTCTCACTTGTTGCGCTGACACTCGTTTTCAATGCTATAAAGTATTTCCGTGAAGCTAAACGTTTTCCAAAATCTGAAAGCGAGGCCGACAAAGCAGAAGAAAAACGGACCGGCAAATGGTTCGGGATCATCTTCGGTGCCGAAGGATTGTTGATTTTTGTCGGCATCAATATCGTGATCAACCTTGGCCATGCCGACCTGACCATTCCGGTTATTGCATTGGTTGTCGGACTGCATTTTTACCCATTGGCAAGAGTGTTCAGAAGAACGATTGATTATTACCTTGCTACCTGGACAACAGTTGTAGCAATCATCGGTATCGGTTTGATATTAAATAAATCGTATTCAGCAGCTACCGTAGATGCCTTTGTTGGCGTAGGTACTGCAATTGCTACTTCTTGCTATGGAATTTATATGATCTATGCAGGGAAGAGCTTGGTTAAAAAAGCTGATACATCTATCTCGTTATAATATATTATATTTCATAAGTAAGCCTTTCATCGCCGTGTTCTTCGGAAAGCTCTTGTTCTTCATAATTAGTTTTCTCTTCTTCAATGGTTAACCTGAGTTTTTTTGAAAAATAAATAAAATAGATCGCTACCAAGTTGATTGAAATATTAAATGGTGTTTCAGAAGATGCGATAGACATGTTCCAGGTTGAAGTCAAGGCGAAATTAAAATCAAAATTGAACCCATTGTCTATTTTTATGCCGACAGTTAACATTAATCCTGAAACATATAAGAAGCCGTAACCCAGCATAGCAAATTGGAAAACTTGTAGTGCCTGGTTAATTATCGTCAACCCTAATCCTTTATTGTATTTATCCGTAAGTAATAGCCTGCCGCTATAAATTGAAAACCCGTATAATCCTAATGCAAACAATATGATAAGGATCATCAGTGAGTTGACCTGACCCAGGCGAAAAATTAACCAAAAGGATACTGCCAGGCCAACAATACCCCCAACTATCTGATACCAGCCTAATACTTTTAATTTGTTTTTGGACGATTTGCTTAAAAATGGACTCATAAGGTTTAAGGTTTTGTGATATTATAGAGTAAATATAATCAATTAGATTAATTCCTTCCGCATCACATAATCATTCATCCAGTACGGGCTGATAGGAATGTCCTCTTCATAAGCTACACTGAAGCCCATTTTCTCATAAAAGTTCTTCGCTTTGTTATAGCGGTTCACATTCAGGTCGAGGATATGCTTGCCGGCTTCGACGGTTTTTTGAGCGACTTCATTGATCAACACTTTTCCATAACCTTTACCCTGCGTTTCAGGAAGGCAGTATAATTTGTGTAGTTTGTAGATCTCAGGGTCTTCTTCACGTGGAGAATAGGCGGCAAAAGCTACCGGCTTATCATTCTCTATCAACAATAGATAAGTCTGCGTACCATTTTCTAACTGCGCGGATATATTTTCAACAGAATAGATCTTATTCAGCATAAATTCTATCTGCTCTTTTTCTAATATCGGCGAATAGGTTGCCCACCAGGTTTTTTCGGCAATTTCTATAATGGTTTCCAGATCGGATGGGGTGGCTTGTCGGATAGAATACATTTTTCAAATATATCACAAATCCAGTAGAGACGCGATGCGTGACGTATACAAGGTAAAATCGCCTTTAAATCATATCGGCTGCAGGGGGCACCTACGGAGCCCAAATGCCTTTTTATAACATACTATAAACAGGCGACTCCATAGGAGTCATCATGACGTTAATAATTTTTTGGTTTTTAGCTCCGTAGGTGCTGCCTGTTTATAGACAAAATAATCAGTTTGTCAGGCTCCATAGGTGCCTCCTTTTCTAAAAGCGATCTAACTGATCTCCGCTAATACTTATACCGTTCGCCCCAAAGCTTCTTGAGTTTTTCTTTGGTTTCCGCTTCGCGGGAATTATTGCCCGGGTCGTAAATCTTGGTCCCACGGATGGCTTCCGGCAGAAAATCCTGGTCGATGAAATTGCCTTCAAAACTATGGGCGTATTTGTATTCCTTACCATAGCCGATGTTCTTCATCAGTTTGGTCGGCGCATTACGCAAATGCAATGGCACAGGCAGGTCTCCGTGCTCTTTTACCAGGGCGATGGCTGCTCCGATGGCGGTTGTTGCAGAATTACTCTTGGGTGATGTTGCCAAATAAATTGCCGTTTGCGACAAGATCAGTTGCGATTCCGGCCAGCCGATCACATTTACCGCCTCAAAGCAGGATTGTGCCAAAAGCAAGGCATTCGGGTTGGCATTGCCTACATCTTCCGAAGCCAGGATCAGCATACGCCGGGCGATAAATAGTGGGTCTTCTCCACCTACGATCATCCGCGCCAGCCAGTAAACAGCGCCATTCGGATCACTTCCCCGCATGGATTTGATAAAGGCCGAAATGATATCATAATGCTGCTCTCCGGTTTTATCATACAGTGCCATGTTTTGCTGCACATGCTGCAAGGCAACTTCATTGGTGATGACGATCTTTTTAGTCGGGGAGGCATTTACCAGCAACTCGAAAATATTCAGCAGCTTACGGGCATCGCCGCCGGAAAGCCGCAGCAGAGCTTCATATTCTTTAACCTCGATAGTCTTCTGCTTCAGCACCACATCTTCTTTCATCGCCTTGTTGATGAGGTTAACCAGGTCATCTTCCTCCAACGATTGCAGGATATAAACCTGGCATCGCGATAGCAAAGCCGAGATCACCTCGAATGAAGGATTTTCAGTAGTAGCACCTATCAGCGTAACAATACCGCGCTCAACCGCACCCAAAAGGGAGTCCTGCTGAGATTTTGAGAAACGGTGAATTTCATCGATGAATAAAATAGGCAGAGTTTCACCCAGTTCTCTTAATTGCGATGCTTTTTCGATCACCTCACGTACATCCTTAACACCAGAATTGATGGCGCTTAATGAAAAGAAGGGACGGTATAAAGTCTGCGAGATAATATACGCCAATGTGGTTTTACCCACCCCCGGCGGTCCCCAGAAGATCATGGATGGCAGCGATCCCGATTCAATGGCTTTGCGCAACACGGCACCCTTCCCGACCAGGTGTTTCTGCCCAACATAATCATCCAGCGACTTCGGGCGCATGCGCTCGGCTAATGGCGGCAAATTGTTCATGTAGTAAAATTCGGAAATAAAAATTCAAATCCTAAAAAATTTAGTATTTTTAAAGTTAAATGCTCTAATGAATTCAAGTAAGATTTCAAAAATTACCTAAATGTCAACTGATCACAACCATAATCCAGAAAACAATAAGGATAAGCCTCAAACTATAAAAATTACAAAGTTTCCAAAAATCAAGATTGTTGATGACGGGACAGCTAGTACCGCGGCAAAAAAAGCAAATAATATTTCCATTATTTCCGTTATTGTCAATGGCATTCTTATGATATGTACAGTCATCCTTGCCGTATATGCTATTGTTCAAGCTAAATCCTCTCAATCAGCTGCCACTATTGCACAGAACACTTTGACTGAAACCAAAAGATTTAATAAAGAAACCTTTAGACGACAGGATAGCACAAATAAGGCACAAGCTAAATCGGATAGTGAGAAGTTTAAACGAGATACAACACAATTTGGCCTTCAAAAGCGAACACAAGAGGCGCAAATAAATGCTTTTAAGGAAACAGAAAAAGAGTTTCAAATATCTAATTCCCCATTTTTGCAAATAAGCATTGAGTTTGTTGGTGCAATTGAAGTAGGAAAGCCGGTAGATATAACTATAAAGATCGAAAATCTTGGAAGTTATCCTGCCAAGATAATTAATTCGATAACTGGTGCTACTACAAGAAATTCACCACCTGATTTGAACATGCTGGGAAAATATACGCAAACCACGGTACCAAATAACTCTTACATATCCAATAAAAATCCTATTACTAATAATATTCCAGGCATTATACCATCTATAAGTTTAGCGCAATACGAAATGGTAAATCAAGGTAAGTGGTTTTTGTATGTGGGTGGGAAAATTAAGTATATAAATTTGGCAAATGGAAAGATAAAGGAATACAAATACTGCGTAAAAATGAATCAACAACGCTCAGGATTTCAATATGTAAAGAATGATAACTACAACCTTAATTAGACCTCTAATTGCTTTGCCTTTGGTTGTGTTAATGACGACACAAACATATTACTTTATCTAACTTGATGAAACACCACCATGCTAGCCAGAAATAACTAATGAATTACATGATACAACAGTTTGATCAATCCAATTACCGCTCTATCTGCGATCAACTGGCAGCTGCCGATCCCGAACTGCAATATATTATTGATACCCACGGCTATCCGCCGTTCTGGTCGAGGCCGAACAGCTTTGAATCGCTGGTGCATATCATTTTAGAGCAGCAGGTTTCGCTGGCTTCTGCATTATCCGCTTTGAATAAATTGAAAGAACGGGTGCAGAAACTTACCCCTGCCCGCGTGCTGTTGCTCACCGACGAAGAAATGCGGGCCTGCTATGTGAGTCGGCAAAAAAGCGGGTATATTAAATTCCTGGCTGAAGCATTGCTTAGTGGTCAGCTGAAACTGGAAGAATTTCACCACATGCCCGATGATGACGTCCGGACGCAATTAACCGCTTTAAAAGGCATCGGTAACTGGACGGCCGATGTATACCTGATGTTCGCCCTGCAACGTGCAGATATTTTTCCTATCGGAGATTTGGCTGCGGTAAACGCTTTAAAAAGAATCAAGCAATTACATCACGCCATTACCCAACCTGAAATGCTGCTGATAGCCGAGCAATGGCGGCCTTACCGCTCGCTTGCCGCCATGCTGTTATGGCATTATTATTTAAGCACACCGCGACCCTCATCTAAGGCAGTTTCTGCTAAATAAGCCTCAAATTGTAACAGAAACGACATTTTTACAAAAGCTGAGACAATCAATCCGAACAAAATCCGTTTAGGGGATATTCATTCATAAGTTTTGGCTTATGAATTTTTTGTGCGTAAATTTGATAGATACTCCGAAACCTGCGCTTCGCAATTCATCTTGTTGAATTTTAAAAGTACTTGCCGATGAAACTGATTATTCATGGAGGCTTTTTTAGCGAGTGGAAAACCAACCAACAGGGGAAGTACGCCAAGCAAGAGGCGTTGCGCGAAGTCGTGCAATTAGGTTACCGGTATCTTCAAACGCACAATGCTATTGAAACTGTGGTATACACTGTAGCCCTCCTGGAAGATTGCGACCTTTTCAACGCAGGTACCGGGTCGCAGATACAAAGCGACGGCAAGATCAGGATGAGCGCCTCCTTAATGGACGGGAAATCAATGCAGTTTTCAGGTGTTATCAATATTGAAGAGGTCAGAAACCCTATCCGCGTTGCTGAAAAACTGATGCACAGGGAAGACAGGGTATTGAGTGGTAAAGGCGCTATAGAATTTGCACGTTATAATGGTTTTCCTTATTATAACCCTGAAACACCAATGCGCCGCCGGGAATATGAAAAGAGATTAAGCGATTCTATACGCATGGGCACCGTGGGTTGCGTAGCGCTGGACATTTATGGCGACCTGGCTGCGGCAACATCTACCGGAGGAAAAGGCTTCCAGATACCTTATCGTGTAAGTGATTCAGCCACAGCTGCGGGTAACTATGTAAATCAATATGCCGGGGTATCCTGCACCGGTATAGGCGAAGATATTGTAAGCGGTGCAGTCGCGCCAAAAATAGTTACGAGGGTGACCGACGGAATGACAATTCAGGATGCAACAAACAAAACCTTAAACGAATTAAAATCGTTTAACGGGTGCGCAGGAGTGATTGGGATTGCTGCTAACGGTGATACTTTTCATGCTGATACCCAACCCTATATGGTGTGGGCACTGCACGACGGGATTGTGGAGGTTTTCAGTTAAACCCCGCAATTGCTTGTTAATCAATTTTATATGTATATTAGCAAATTAATTAGTAGCACCGGGATAGATAAATGCGTACACGACTAATCATTATTTTTTGCCTGATCAGCTTTTCGGCTTCGGCCCAAATCTGGGAAAAATTAGGCCTCAAGAAAAAGCATATCGTACTACCTGCCCTTCCGCAACCGAAAGGGCATCAGTTTGTCAGCACCAATAATAGTTTAAAATTAAACGGGTTACAGGTTCAGCCAATTACTTTTGAGACCTGCGAATTTACCCTTGTAGCAACCTCAAAAATGGTGATGGAACAGGCTAAGCACAACATGCGTTTCAGAGTTTACAATGATGCCAGCTATAACTTTAGCGACCTGGCGGCTTTATATGTTAAACTGCACCGCTGGTCTGAGGCTAAATGGTATTACCTGCAAAGCAGCAATATATCGCGCGAGCAAAATGATGATAAGCACACTATGAATAATTTGCTTGGTTTGGCCGTTATAAAAGTGAATATTGGCGATATACCGTCGGCAAGAGCTGACTTGATGGAAGCAAGAGATCTTTGCCGCTCATTGGGTATGCAGGCACAAACAGCAGATATTGAAAAACAAATACTTTTATTGGCCCAGAATAACGCACCTGCATCAAAACCTGATGTAAAATATGCCGAAGGCACCTTAAATGCCGAAAAGAAAGCACTTTAACATACTGCTTTGAAACATTCCGCGTTATAATCCGTCCAAGTAAAAACATTAATTGTAATATTGTTATTTCTATGACAGAGGCAGTATTTACACTGTCTCTTTTTATTTACATTAGCAAACCTATTATAGGCACGAGTATTGATGTCAAACTACAGTTTAGATTTAAAGAGAGTAAAAGATATGTTCAGGAAAGTATATTTTCTATTGGTGCTTGCTGCCGTACTGGCATGCAAGGCATCTCCGGCTAACCAGCCCATGAAAAAGGTAGACGGATCAAACGACCTTCAGCCCGATGCACAACAGAGCATTGTATGCCAATATATAGCCAATATCATCAGCGAGCACAATTACAAAAAAGTGCCTTTGAATGATTCCCTGTCGGAAGTGGTTTTTAAACGCTATGTTAAAGCGCTGGATGAGAACCACAACTACCTGCTGGCATCTGATATTAAGGACTTTGATAAATACAAAGATGTGATTGATGACGACCTGAAAAGCGGAAATCTGTCTGATGTATTCTACATGTTCAACGTTTATCAAAAGCGTTACAACGATCGTATCAAATATTCACTGGCCCAGTTGGATAAGAGTTTTGACTTCAACGGTCATGAAAGCTTCACTTTCGACCGTGACAGCCTGCCTTATTTTGCTTCTGAAGATGAGTCAAATAAAACATGGACAGAGCGTGTAGAGTATGACATGCTTAACCTGAAAATGGCTAATCCCGACCTGGCAAAAGATAAAGAAACGCTGAAAAAACGTTATGAGAACTTATTGTCACAATCGAATAAGCTGAACAACCAGGATGTGTTCCAGATTTTTATGGATGCATTCACCAATGCTATCGACCCGCATACCAACTACTTTAATCCGGCTAACGCAGCTAATTTCAATATCGAAATGTCGCGCTCGCTGGAAGGTATCGGTGCAACGCTGCAGTCGAAAGATGAGTATGTAACTATTTCATCCATCGTTGCAGGTGGTCCTGCTGATAAAAGCAAGCAATTATCTCCTGAAGACCGCATAGTTGGTGTAGCTCAAGGTAAAACTGGTGAGTTCCAAAACGTGATAGGCTGGAGAATCGAGAATGCTATCGCGCTTATCCGTGGTACTAAAGGAACTATCGTTCGTTTGGAAGTATTATCAAAAGGCAGCAGCACCAGCAGCAAGCCTAAAGTGGTAGAGATGGTTCGCGAGAAGATCATTTTGAAGGATCAATCGGCTAAGAAAGAGATCAAAACTTACAACTCAAACGGTAAAGAAGTAAAGATAGGTGTGATCTCCATCCCGGCATTTTATATCGACTACAACGACTATAAATCGGGCAACCCGAACTATAAAAGCACAACCCGCGACGTAAAGTTGATCCTTGATACCCTGAAACGTGAAAACGTAGACGGTGTGGTGATCGACCTTCGCGAAAATGGCGGCGGCTCATTAATGGAGGCTATTGACCTGGGTGGATTGTTCGTCAAAACAGGTCCGATAGTTCAGGTTCGTGACGCACGAGATCAGACAGAGGTTGATAATGACGATGATCCGGCTATAGCTTACTCTGGTCCGATGGCCGTGATAGTTGACCGTTTCAGCGCATCAGCATCTGAGATTTTTGCCGGCGCAATGCAGGATTACGGTCGTGCATTAATTCTGGGGACTCAAACTTATGGCAAAGGTACTGTACAGAATGCGATCGACCTGGACAAGGTGATCAAGCCATCAGTTCTAGCCGATTTGATGGCCAAAATGAATGGTAAGAACGATAAAAATGTTTCCGTTTCCACCGGTAGCCAAAGCAGGTTAGGACAATTGAACCTGACTATCGCTAAATTTTACCGTATCAGCGGAAACTCAACTCAGCATAAAGGTGTAACTCCGGATATCAAATTCCCGTCAATCATCCCGATGGATAAATTTGGTGAGGATACTGAGCCATCGGCATTGCCGTTTGACGTTATTGCAAAAAGCAACTACACAAAGGTTGGCGACTTTTCTACTGTTGTTTCTCAGCTGACCAAGTTGCACGACCAACGCATGAACACCAGTAAGAGCTACCAATACCTGATGCAGGATATTGCCGACTTTACCAAACGCGAAAACGAAAAGAGCGTAACACTAAACGAGCAGCAATTGAAAAAGGAGCGTGACGCAGACGAAGCAAAATCATTTGAACGCGACAATGCAAAACGCGAAGCATTAGGATTTAAGCCATTGAAGAAAGGCGAAACCAGGCCTAAAAATGAAGACCTGGATTTCCTGAAGATCGAAGCAGGCCAAATCCTGACTGACTTCATCAACCTGGGCGGTAAATACACAAGCACCCCGGTTAATCAGCAACAACAGTAATTTATTCAGAATTTAGAAATATAGATCCCGGCCTAGGCCGGGATTTTTTGTTTTTTATACTGTATGGCAGTTGATTTTAGATTTTGATTGAGGCTTAATGACCCATAGGGTCTACCGCTTTGTAGCAATTCCAAAAGATATATTTTTTGCCTCGCAGAGGCTACCCTTCGTCGGCTATGCCAGCGTTAAATGCACGTTTAAGGATTGCCCCTACAGGGCAAAATCATGGTTGCTATTTTTCTACAAAGCGGTAGACCCTATGGGTCATTTATCGGGGCATCTTTAACCAAAGACTCTTAATGAAGCTCTTAAGGCATCTTTTAGCTTTAACCTTTCACCTCCAATTAAAACTAATTCAGCTAAATTAGGGTTTATCAACTATGCCCAACAAACCGCTGCTTGAATTTACCGACCGTGGTATCTACTGCGAAAAAGGTGGATTTTACATCGACCCGTGGAAGCCGGTTGATTATGCGGTGATCACCCACGCTCACGCCGACCATGCTTATGTTGGTCATAAACATTACCTGGCGCACCATCTTTCTAAACAAGTACTGCTTTACCGTTTAGGAGAGATTGATCTGCAAACGGTGGAATATGGCGAAAAGATCAATAAAAACGGCGTCGAGATTTCCTTATACCCTGCCGGACATGTCATAGGCTCGGCGCAGATACGGGTAGAATACAAAAGCGAAGTTTGGGTAGTTTCAGGGGATTATAAAGTAGAAGACGATGGTATCTCCACGCCATTTGAGCCGGTAAAATGTCATCATTTTATATCTGAATGCACTTTTGGAATGCCGGTTTATCAATGGAAGCCGCAGGTAAAAACATTTGATGAAATGAACAAGTGGTGGCGCAATAATCTGGATAATGGCTTGGCTACCGTAATCGTGGGGTATTCGTTGGGTAAAGCGCAACGCATCTTGCAGAATCTTGACTTGTCTAATGGCAAAGTGTATACCCACGGGGCTATAGAAAATGTAAACCAGGCGTTGCGGAATAACGGCGTTCAACTTAACCCGACTGAAAGGATAGTTTACGATACGCCTAAGGAGGAGATCAGGAAAGGAATTGTGTTAGCGCCACCGTCTGCTGTTGGATCAGCCTGGATGCGCAGGTTTGCACCTTATGATTTTGGATACTGTTCAGGATGGATGGCTATTCGGGGCGCTAAACGGCGACGCGCTGCTGATCGGGGATTTGTGCTGTCCGATCATGCTGATTGGAATGGATTGATCAGCGCCATAGATGCAACTGGTTGTGAATCCGTTTACCTGACTCATGGCTATACTGCTACGTTTTCAAGATATTTAACTGAGATAGGGTTTAACGCGAAGGAAGTGTACACTTTATATGGTAACGAAGAAGAAGAAGAAAGCTCATCGGGTAACGATCTGCTTAATGAGAATGATAACCGCGTGCTTTCAGCCGAAGCCGATGATCTGGAGGGAACTGCATGAGAGCATTCGCCCAATTATTTCTGTCGCTGGATGAGACCAATAAGACCAATGAGAAAGTTCGCGTATTGAAGGACTATTTCAACATTGTGCCTGACTCTGATAAAATGCACATGCTGGCCTTGTTTACCGGTCGAAGGCCGAAGCGGCAGATCAATGCGACGCTGCTACGCAATTGGGCTATTGAAGCATCTAATATTCCTGCGTGGCTTTTTGAAGAGAGTTACCAGGTTGTGGGTGATCTGGCGGAAACCATGTCGCTGCTGATGCCGCAAAACAGTTCGGGTAGTAATAAAACCCTGACGGAATGGATAGCCGAAATCAATGCGCTTGCAGATAAAAACGAAGAAGAGAAAAAACTCTGGTTGATGGAATCATGGGGAATGCTCGACCAACAGGAGTGCTTCGTTTTTAATAAGATCATGACCGGCGGTTTCCGGGTAGGAGTTTCTCAAAACCTGGTGATCAAAGCGTTGGCCGATGTGACGGGTTTGGAAGCACCGGTCTTAACGCATCGCATTATGGGCAGCTGGATGCCCGAGACATATCATTTTAAACAACTGGTAGAGGCTAAAGGAAGCGACGACGATATTTCACGACCTTATCCTTTCTTTTTGGCTTATCCAATTCAAGAAACTTCAGAACAACAACGTTCAGTTGAAGAATTGCAAAATACCATTGGCAATGCTAACGACTGGCAGGCCGAATGGAAATGGGATGGTATCCGAGCGCAAATGATCAAACGTGATGGTAAGATATTTATATGGAGCCGCGGTGAAGATCTGGCAACTGAAAAATTTCCTGAGTTACATCCGTTTCTGAATGCACTGCCAGATGGTACAGTAATAGATGGTGAGATATTAAGCTTCCGTGATGGATTGCCCTTGCCCTTTAATGTGCTGCAAACCCGCATCGGCAGAAAAAACCTAAGTAAGAAAATATTGCAGGAAAGCCCGGTTGCAGTAATAGCTTACGATTGCCTTGAATACCAAGGTGAAGACATCCGCCCAAAAACGCAAAGCGAGCGTCGTAAGCTATTGGAAGAATTGCATTCAGAAACGCACTTTCCTGAATTTTTCCGTCTGTCGCCATTGATCAGTTTTAACAGCTGGGATGAACTGGCTGCCAAACGCGATGAATCAAGGGCAATGATAGCTGAAGGCATCATGCTGAAACGCAAAAGTGCAACCTACCAGGTAGGACGTCGCAGGGGAGATTGGTGGAAATGGAAGATCGATCCGTTGTCTGTCGACGCTGTAATGATCTATGCGCAAAAAGGCCATGGTCGCAGGGCCGATCTGTATACCGATTACACTTTTGCCGTTTGGGATGGTGATAAACTGGTGCCATTTGCCAAAGCCTACTCCGGCTTAACCGACCAGGAGATCAATAAAGTCGATTATTTTATCAAACGAAACACCATCGAAAAATTCGGCCCTGTCCGCACCGTAAAGCCTGAATTGGTTTTCGAGATCGGCTTTGAAGGCATTAATCGCTCTACCCGTCATAAATCTGGTGTCGCGCTCCGTTTCCCGCGCATCCTCCGCTGGCGTCAGGATAAACCTAAAGAAGAAGCTGATTCTTTGGAGACCTTGAAGGCGTTGTTGGGGGAGTAAAAGATATTCACGGTCCGTAGAGACGCGATGCATCGCGTCTCTACAAGCACGAAATGACACGTTTTTTATTTCTATCTCAAACCGTTATAGCCACCTTTCGCCTTTATCCTTTCACCTTTCCCCTCCAATCCCTATCTTTAAATTCTCAAAAACTGCATTTACTATGAAGAAACTTACACTATTTGTACTGTCGGTCTTCACCGCTGGCTATACCTTTGCTCAGAATATGAATATCAAAACGCTTCCCTATCCTCAAACTAAAAAAGTTGATACTGTTGACACTTATTTCGGCACTGCTGTCCCAGACCCTTACCGCTGGCTCGAAAATGATCAGGCTGCTGATACCAAAGCGTGGGTAAAAGAAGAAAATAAAGTTACCCAGGATTACCTCGGACAAATTCCTTACCGTGATGCTATCCACAAGCGCCTGGAGGTTTTATGGAACTACGAAAAATACAGCGCGCCGTTTAAAGAAGGCAAATACACCTATTTCTATAAAAACGACGGTCTGCAAAGCCAGGCTGTTTTATGGCGACAAATAGGCGACGGTCAGCCTGAAATATTCCTTGATCCGAATACTTTTTCAACTGATGGCACCACATCTCTGCAGGGCATTGACTTTACTAAAGACGGCAGCATGGCCGCCTACCAGATATCCGAAGGCGGATCCGACTGGCGCAAGGTGATCATCTTAAAAACCACTGATAAATCCATCATAGGCGACACACTACGCGACCTGAAATTTACCGGTATTGCCTGGAAGGGAAATGAAGGCTTTTATTACAGTACTTATGACAAACCAAAAGTAGGCAGTCAGCTATCGGGCATGACGCAATATCATAAGTTATATTATCACGTTTTGGGAACACCTCAAAGCCAGGATAAACTAATTTTCGGGGAAGAGCACACCCCGCGTCGTTATATCGGTGCTTATCTAACCGAAGATCAGCGCTTTTTGGTGATCTCCGCGGCAACCACCACTACAGGTAATGAGTTGTATATTCAAGACCTGAGTAAACCAGGCAGTGGGATCGTCACTGTGGTTGACAATTTTGATAATCAGCACGGCGTAATAGACAACGTGGGAAGCAAACTATACATCCTTACCAATTTATACACGCCCAACTTCAAAGTGGTAACGGTTGATGCATCGGACCCTAAACCGATCAACTGGAAAGACCTGATACCGGGAACCAAAAACGTGTTGACCGTATCAACCGGAGGAGGAAAGATATTTGCTGAATACCTAAAGGATGCCACCTCATTTGTACAGCAATATAATATGGATGGCAAATTGGAGCACAGCATCGAGTTGCCAGGCATCGGTTCAGCAGGTGGATTTGGCGCTAAAAAGGAAGAAAAGGAAACGTATTACACCTTTACCAATTATGTTTATCCGCCTACTATTTTTAAGTACGATATCACCACCGGACAGTCCACGGTTTACAAGAAAGCTAATGTGAAGTTCGACCCAACGCAATACGAATCAAAGCAGGTATTTTATAAATCAAAAGACGGCACGAAAATCCCGATGATCATTACCTATAAAAAAGGTACAGAGATGAATGGTAAAAATCCGCTGCTGCTATATGCTTACGGTGGTTTTGGTGTAAATCTGACGCCTGCATTCAGCACATCCAATATTGTTTTACTGGAGCATGGCGGTATATATGCTGTGCCTAACCTGCGTGGAGGAGGAGAATATGGTGAAACCTGGCACAAGGCGGGTATCAAGATGAAGAAACAGAATGTATTTGACGACTTTATTGCTGCTGCCGAATACCTGATCGATCATAAATATACCTCGAAGGATTACCTTGCTATTGCAGGTGGATCAAACGGCGGATTATTGATCGGCGCGGTAATGACCCAGCGCCCTGATCTTTGCAAAGTGGCTTTCCCTGCGGTAGGGGTAATGGATATGTTGCGCTATAACCAGTTTACCGCCGGCGCCGGCTGGAGCTATGATTACGGCACCGCACAGGATAGTAAAGAGATGTTTGACTACCTGTATAAATACTCGCCATACCACGCCCTTAAACCGGCAGATTACCCGGCCACGATGGTTACTACTGCCGATCATGACGACCGTGTGGTACCTGCGCATTCGTTCAAATTTGGTTCCCGTTTACAGGAATATCAACAAGGAAAAGCGCCGGTATTGATCCGCATTGAAACCAAAGCGGGTCATGGTGCAGGACAATCAACCGCACAGATCATCAGTGGCCAGGCTGATAAATGGGCATTTATGTTCCAGAATATGGGATTGGATTGGAAGGAATAACACAAATGCATTTCCGTAGAGACGCGATGCATCGCGTCTCTACTTTAATAAGAAGGGTGTCATGCTGAGGCACAAGCCTGTCCTGAGCCTTGTCGAAGGGAAGCATGGTGGGCAAGGCCTTTACGCGCCGCACTTCGACAGGCTCAGTGTGACACCTAATCCACAACAAAGGATGTTATGAAAAGAAATATAGCATTATTAATTACTCTTTTTTCATTAAGTACCATTGCCTCCGCCCAAAAGAAAAACCTCAACATTATTTACATAGGCGACAGTATCACTCAAGGCGTCCAATTAAGCGACCCGGGAACAGAAGCACCACCTGCTATCGCTGCGACATGGCTTCGCAAGCAAAAAGGCATTGGCAAAGTGCAATTTTCCAACCAGGGTGTAAGCGGTTTCACAACGGTTGATTTCCTGCCATCTACCAATACTGTATTCCCTCGAGCTGATAAAGCGGCATCGGCGCTGGATAGTAAGGATGCTACATTGATCTTCTTTATTATGCTGGGCACTAATGATAGCGCGATCGCTGGGCCAAATGGATCTCCCGTGTCGCCAGAAAAATATCACGATAACTTAAAAATCATCATTGATCGCCTTTTACAGCATTTTCCTGATAGCAAATTTGTGATTCAAAAGCCTATTTGGTATAGCCCGAACACTTATAATGGGTCGATGTATTTGCAGGAGGGTTTATCACGTCTACAAAGCTATTTTCCGCAGATAGATCAATTGGTGAGCGAATATAAAAAAGCTAACCCAGGCCATGTTTTTACAACAGATGCCAAAGCCTTTGATTATTTCAGCAAGCATTATTTAACTGAGCTGATTCCTGAACAAGGGCACGAAGGTATATTCTATTTGCATCCTAACAATAAAGGCGCTGTAACGTTAGGCCAATTCTGGGGCGAGGCCATTTATAAGATCATCATGAATTGAGTCAAAATAGAAAAGGCTTCCCGGTAAAGAGAAGCCTTTGTATTTTAATTAGTTTGATTTTTAATCACGATCGTGGCCGTGCCCATGCCCATGTCCACGACCTTCACCACCATGTCCGCGGCCTTTATCCCAACCTTCGTGGCGACCGTTGTCATGCCAGTGGTTACGGTATCTGTCTTCATGACTATCGCGGATGATTACCTGGTCGCGGCGACCGCGGTAACCAGCGTATCTTACCCTGTAATCACGGTCATAACGCCATGGATTTGGACGGTTTACCACTACTTTGTAGCCATGATAAACGTCATAATTGCGCCATCTAACCGGCAAATAGGCTCTGCGTATCCACACGCCATTATCTAAATAAACATATTGATGGGCAGGCACATCATAATAAGCACCTATATCAGGCATATAATAATAATCAACGTGATCGTAGCCAACAGGCCCCCATTCAGGCTGAGCACCAATATTCACCCCTACGCTTAAATGTACCTGGGCATCGGCTAACTTAAATGATAAACAGCTTATTAATATTGCTGCTGTAAAAACTAACTTCTTCATAGTAATATATTATTGTTCGGTATGTATGACAATATTAAACGGAAAAAGTTTAATTATTATATAGTTTAAGCCTAATCATATATACTAAATAATAATGCCCCCTGATCCAGAGGGCATTATGTTCACTAGCTATAGTAAGTTTTTTTAGTGCTTGTGGTGGTCATCATGATCACGTCCGTGGCCCCGGTCATGATCACCCTTCCAGTGATTTTTGTATTTATCCTCGTGGCTGTCGCGTATCACGGTCTGGTCGCGTCTGCCTTTGTATGATGCATATTTCTTCCTGTATACATCGTTATGTACCCATGGTGTACGCTCATTTACTACAACTTTATAACCATGGTAGATGTCGTAGTTAGCATAACGTGGCGGCAATGATGCTGTATGAACCCACACGTTGTTGTTATAATACACATATTGATGCGCGTTTATATCATAATAAGCGTCAATATCAGGCATGTAATAATAATCAGCGTGGTCGTAACCTGTCGGTCCCCACTCGGGTTGACTGCCAATGTTGATACCTACACTTAAATGTACTTGTGCATTTGCTGCTTTAATTGAAAAACAGCCTAAAATGATAGCTGCTGCAAAAATGATCTTTTTCATAGAGTTGAATTTTTTCAATTATACAAGTAAGGTGTTAGCTGTGTTGTGTTATAACAAGAATTTTACAGCCAGGCGTGGCACAAAAAAACCGGGCGATATTACTATTCCCGGTTCTGTATGTTTTTAGAAAAAGATTACTGCTCGTCGGTATTGTTTTCCTTTTCCTCAAGTTTTTTAGGGATCATGGCTAATTGAGGTTTGCCGATCACCCGGTAATTGCCGTCGCCTTTCAGGATAGATGCAACCTGGCTTCTGTCGGTCATGGTCTTTACAGCCTGGGCCAGTTCCTTATCGTATTTAAAGTTGGTTTCGTAACGCCCTTTTTCATAAAAATAACGTGATGCAATCTCGTTTTCAAGCACCTGTTTTATTTCGTCTTTATTCTGCTGAAGGTCATTCTTTTTGCTGGCCAGTAATTTTGCTTTTAAAGCATCGTATTCGGTCTGGATGTCCGTAAACTGTTTCTCCTTGGTTGCTTCAGTTTTCAGCGTGGTTATCAATTTCTCAGTTCCGGTAGTGTAGCTATAGTTTTTAGTGCTCAGAAACTTTATGAAATCATTGTACTCGTTATCGGTCAGATGGAAAGTCCTTACATCGCCAATGCTATTATGCGTAGTCCTGAATTGGGTAGCATAATCAAATATCAAAAGTTTTGAAACGAGCGTTTGGGTGATGTTGGCAAAACGTTCCTGCTTTACAAACAGGTCAGGATAAACACCCCCGCCATCATAAACCGAACGGCCTGCTTTGGTTTTAAACTCATGCATCAGTGAATCGGCAACTTTTACAACGCTGCCATCATCCTTGCGGTGCGTATAATCGAGTGCCTGCACGCAACGGCCCGATGGGATATAATACTTAGCAATGGTGATCTTTACCAAGCTATTGTACGGCAGATTGAATGTTTGCTGCACCAATCCTTTGCCGTAGCTGCGCTGCCCGATAATTACTGCACGGTCCAGGTCTTGCAAGGACCCCGCCACAATTTCAGATGCAGAAGCCGAACGGCCGTTCACCAAAACTACCAGCGGCAGGTTAGGCTCCAACGGTGCATTTTGAGTGCTGTAAGTAAAGTTCTTGTCTTTTATTTTTCCTTTTTGCGATACGACCTCCACGCCCTTCGGCACAAACAGGTTAACGATCTTTACAGCTTCCTGCAAAATGCCCCCGCCATTTGACCTCAGGTCGAGTATGATACCACTTGGGTTGTTCTTTTTGATATTGGTAAGCGCCGTGGTTACCTCTTCGGCAGAGTTTTCCAGGAACTTATCCAGCTTGATGTAACCCATATTGCCGTCAACCATACCGTAGTAGGTTACATTGGGTTGTTTTATCTCGTCACGAACCAGGTTTTTCTCTACAGCTTCAGCATCGCCGCGCCTGATCAGTAGCTTGATACCTGCGCCTTTTGAGCCTTTCAGCAACTGGCTTACCTGGTCGTTATTTTTTCCGGTCAGGTCTACGTTATTTATTTTAACCAGACGGTCACCAGCCCTGATGTCCGCTTTTTGAGCCGGAAAGCCTTCAAAAACGTCCGACACAAATACTTTGCCTTCGCGGGCGAAAATACCGGCGCCTATACCGCCATATTGGGTGCTTACGTAATGAAGCTTATAATCTTCAATCTCTGATTCGGGAACAAATTCGGTATACGGGTCGAGGCCATCCAGCATGGCATCAACACCTGTTTTGATCATTTTTGCAGAGTTAATATCATCAACATAATTAATATTAACCTCTTTGTAGACGGATGAGAAAACATCCAGGTTTTTGGCGATCTGGAATAGATCGTCCTGGAAGCCAAAGATCGCGACAGCAAGTACTGTTATACCAGCCAGAAAACCCCACTTTTTAAAAATACTTTTCATCACAGCACCTGTTGATTACGAATAAAAGAGAGACGTTTAGACAGGGGATCTAAATTTCTCATTACCAGAATATAAAATTACGACTTTGATTTCAAAAAATGATGCGGCCCGCAAACTTTTACACCAAATCAAGAGAAGCCTGGTTCTGTGATTAAACGCTGGTTAGAGACGGTTATTATCGATGTTGACCAGGGCCTTTTTAAGGGTGAAAACCACATATTTACGATCGCGGTTCACCAGCTCCATGATCCTGCTGATCAGGTTGTCTTCCTGGCCTTCGTTATACTGCAATTCTTCGTCGGTGAGGTGATTGTATTTACGCTGTAATTTGATCTTTACACGTGCCCAGTCTTTGTTGCTGATACTGATCTCTGCCATTTCAAAAAATATGTTTCAGCAAAAATAGAAAAAATCTGCTGATGCCCTGTGCAATATTTTGGCTCGTTAATTGTTAAACTCTAAGTTAAATAATACATCTAACCTATTTGTAAAACTAAATTATCGATAATGAAAAAGTTACTTTTAAGTGTCGCGTTGCTGATGGCGGTTTGCATCGGTGCAAAGGCACAGGTTAGCCTCGGCATCAAAGGCGGGGTCAACTTCTCCAAGATTAGTGCGGATAATGTTAAAAATTCCACTGTTACAGGTTACCAGGCAGGCGTATTTGCCCGCATTGGTAGCGCCTTTTATTTACAACCGGAAGTTTATTTAAGCAGTTCAGGCGGTAAGTTTGATTTCAACAACACGAATACCACTACTACAGCCAGTGGAAAAGTGACATTTACCAATTTGAACGTACCATTGTTGTTGGGCCATTCATTTGGATCAAAAGATCTGAATTTCAGGCTGATGGTAGGTCCTGTTTATACTTATGCGCTTAATAAGAGCCAGGACTTTGATGACAATGTAAATGGTGCTTACAATGATTTTGGGCATTACAAAAACAGTACTTTCGGCTTCCAGGCAGGCGGTGGTGTGGATATTGGGCCAATCACAGCCGATCTGCGCTATGAAGGCGGTTTAACGAAGATCAATCCCGACTTTGGTCAACGCCAAAGCCTATGGGCACTGAGCGTCGGATTTAAGTTCTTTTAAGCTGAACAGCTAAGGAAAATGAAAGCCCCGGAGTATTAATTCTGGGGCTTTTTTGTATGTAAAAACATACAAAATTGTGTTAATTTATTTCGTGTTGAAATAATTATTATATTAGTGCAGCCAAACCATATTGCAATTTGAATAAACTATTTACCCTTCTTCTGTTATTGTGCTCAGTATTTATTGCGAAAGCACAGGTTCGTGGATTTGGTAATATCGATACCGCTGACCTGAGATTAACTACTTGTGATTTTGAAAAAGATGCTAATGCGATGGTATTGTTTGACCGCGCAAAGGTAAACTTCAGCTTCATGGGTACCTTGGTGATGGAGCGGCATAAAAGAATTAAAATATTAAACGATAAGGGTAAAGAGCAAGGAAGTATCCGGCTGGAATATGATAACGTTTATGGAGTTGAGCATATTTACAATGTTGAAGCTCAGACTATCAACCTCGAAAACAATAAGATCGTAATCACTAAAATAGACCCCAAGCTTTTTTATTTTCAACATACTGATAAAAGAAAAGATGAGCTTGTTTTTTCATTTCCCAATGTAAAAGCGGGTTCGGTGATCGAATTTAGGTATGGATTTGTGCGGAACATAGCTTCTAACTTTCCTGCCTGGTATTTTCAAAGCGATATACCGTCGCGCTACAGTGAATTTGATGCTTATTTTGATCCCCGATTGAAATTCACCGCTGCCACCAAAATAAGTAAACCTTTTGCAAAAGATACAACGGCACCGTATGGCCATATCTGGGTGGTGAAAGATATAACATCTGCCAAAGAAGAACCATTTATGCGGGCTAAAGGAGACGCGCTTGAAAGCATTTCTTTATCGTTAAATGCAGTGGAGGGCGTAGATGGTAAGACTGTTCATCTTAATGATACCTGGGGAACAGTCGGCAGAAAGCTGGCTAGCGAAAAAGACTATTATAAAGGCCTCGATCAGCGCCTTGGCGATGAAGACGATTTAATAAAGCAAGCCATTGCGTTAAAAACGGATGACGAAAAAATAGCCTTTTTGTATAACAAGGTGAAAACTGCAATGAGCTGGAATGGCTATGAGCATTGGGCCACAAAAGATGGTATAAAAAGCGCATGGAAAAAGAAGTCGGGTAATTCAGCCGAAGTCAATGCCATACTCTACCACCTGCTGAGAAAATCGGGGATTAAGGCTTATCCTATGCTTGTGAGCACCAGGGAAAATGGACTATTGCAGCCTGATTTTGTAGATATATTCCAAATAAATAGCCTGGTTGCTTATGTACCCGTGGATAGCACCAAATATTACGTATTGGATGCCACAAGCAAATTTGAAACCTATAACCAGGTTCCCTTTAATCTGCTAAATTCATACGGGCTGTGCCTGGATAAAGAAAAGGATAAGTACGACATGGTTTTTCTCAAAACCAACACGCCATCAAAAGAAGTAATAATTATAACCGGTGATATAAGCGCTGATGCCAAAATGCACGGAAACGCCGATATTGTGAGCTATGGTTACAACAGGACCGGCAAACTGGAGATATTAAAAAACATTGACGAAAAAAAGTATGAAGAGTTTCTGACGGAAGAGGATAATAACCTCAAATTGTCAAACCTGAGATCAGAAAATTTGGAAATAGATACGCTGCCGCTGCAACAAAGCTTTAATTTCACATATGAGCTTAATAATACCGATAATTACCTGCTATTCAGTCCTAATATATTTACTACACTTCATATTAACCCCTTTTTGAGTGAAGGAAGAACATCAGCAATTGATTTTGGATACGCAAATAGTCATGTTATAATTGGCACTTATAGAATACCTTCCGGCTATAAGGTAGAATCCTTACCCAAAGATGCTAACATAATTATTGCTGATAAGAGTATTCGCTTTAAAAGAATATTGGCACAAGATGGAGGGAGTATACAATTGAAGTATGAAATATCTATTAGCCGGACCAAGTTTCTGAGATCGGAATATAGTGACCTTCATGAATTTTATAAAAAAATGTACGACCTTTTAAATGAGCAAATCGTATTAAAGAAAGGCTAAAGAACAACTTATTAATAAACTGCGTAAACAGTAACCACAAAGATCAATTAACTTATAATTCAACCTTATTACATGAACAAAATTTTTACCCTAATGCTCCTGAGCGCATTCTGCGCTGCAGCAAACGCACAAACTACTACATTACCAGCTGCCCAACCTTATGGCAAAGTGGATCAGGCAGATCTGGAGATGAAGGCCTGCGATTTTGAAAAAGACGCAAATGCAGAAGTGCTGATCGACAAAGGCAATGCTTATTACAATGCAGATCTTGGCTCCATCACCAATGAAATACACCGTCGTATCAAAATATTTAACGATAATGGGAAAGAGGCCGCCGATATCCATATTCAGTATTATGGAGGTAACCGGGTGGAATATATAACAGGGATTCAGGCTGAAACGATTAACCTGGTAGATGGAAAAGTAGAAATAACAAAGCTTGATAAAAAGCTGATCTATAACAAAACGATTGATAAATGGCGTAATGAAATTACGTTTACAATGCCTAATGTTAAACCCGGCTGTATAATAGAATACAAATATAGCTGGAACACAAACGATAATTATGACGTACCCAACTGGGTTTTCCAGGATAAAATACCTGTAAGATATAGTGAATATATGACATCGATACCTGACATTTTTTATTTCAGGGAACACCCGCATATAACCTACGGATTGGTAAAAAATACGCACATCGCTGAAGGGCGGAGCCTGGTTGATCAGGGCCAATCGTACTCTTACAACCTGGAGGTAGAAACCAAAGCTATGGCGAATGTCCCATCACTTCCTGATGAGCCTTTTATGTCGTCATTTAATGATAATGTGCAGGAAATACGTTACCAGCTTGTCTCCATCCGCCCTATAGGAGGGTTTACAAAGACTTATTCTGACAGTTGGAATAAAGTAGGTGGAACACTAGCAGATGACGAAGATTTTGGCGGGCAACTTAACAGGAAGCTGAATAACGAAGAGGCGATCATTAATAAAGCAAAAACACTAAAAACGAACGATGAGAAGATTGCTTACCTTTTTAATGAGGTAAAAAACACCATGAAATGGAATGAGATAGATCGTTGGTATACGATTGACGGAACCTATCGTGCCTGGGAAAATAAAACAGGCAACTCTGCCGAAATCAATATCATCCTTTATCACTTGCTTAAAAAATCAGGTATTGAAGCCTATCCAATGGTAGTAAGCACACAGAGCCATGGCAAAGTAGTGCCATTTTACACATCGGTGGCCCAGTTTAACCGGGCCGTGGTTTACGTTCCGGTTGATAGCACAAAAAACTATGTGCTGGATGCTACAGGAAAATATAATATGTATAATGAGACTCCTGCAGAATTGTTAAACTCTTCCGGGCTATTTATAGATAAATCAAATAAAAAATATGATATCGTGTTGCTGCACAATGATGTGCCCGTACGCCAGGTAGTTTTCGTGAATGGAGAGATAAAGCCGGATGGAAAACTGACCGGGACAGTACAGATAAGCAGTACCGGATATAATAAGATCAACTCGGTAGAAAAGTACAAAACTGATGGTGAGAAAAAATATATCGAATACCTGCGCGACGATGATAATAACCTCAAAATATCTTCGCTAAAAATGCAGGACATGGAGGTGGATAGCCTGCCGTTGATGCAGAACATCGAGTTCAGTCTTGACCTGGCCGGATCTGATGAAAACTATATCTATTTGAACCCTAACATGTTTACTTCGCTCAAAAAAAATCTGTTTTTAAGCGAAAAACGCATGACCGACGTCGATTTCAGGTATCTGCGTAATTATACGGTAAATGGTATGTATAAAATCCCGGCTGGTTATAAAGTGGATGCACTGCCTAAAAGCGTAACTATAGTTATGCCCGACAAGGGAGTAAGCTTTAAACGGCTGGTGGCTGAACAGGACGGAAGTATTGTAGTGCGATATGCTATTAGTTACAATAGGACACAATACTCAAAAGAAGACTATCCTGATTTCCATGAGTTTTTTAAGCAAATGCATGAAATGCTGAATGAACAGATCATTTTAAAAAAGGGATAACCAAAACTCATGAAAAAAATATACTTAGCGCTTATCGTATCATGCATTATTTCCATCGCACTTAATGCGCAAACACACAAAACCGACTTTGTACAACCTTATGGTAAGGTTGACGAGGCCGACCTTGAAATGAAAGATTGCGATTTTGAAAAAGGTTCAAACGCAATGGTCCTTTTTGATTTTGCGGAGATGGATGGTAAAGCAGGATTACCGGTAGGACGCCATACACGTATTAAAATTTTTAATGACTTTGGAAAAGGATTCGGAAACATGAGTTTGGAATACCCAATCTACAATGGCGGGCCGGGTATTAACGATCTGAAGGCAGAGACGGTAAACTTCGAAAACGGGAAAATGGAAATAACCCCACTCGACCCAAAGCAAGTATACACTGTGCAGATTGATAAATGGCATTCAGCATTAAAATTTGCTATGCCTAACCTTAAAGCAGGGTCAATTATTGATATTGCTTACCGTCAGATTATTCCATCTGCATGGTATTTTCAAAACTTTATACCAGTGCGCTACAGCGAAATAGCATTAAATATCCCGTCAACCATAATAACTCACAACCGGACAATCGCGATAGATTTTAAAACAATTCCCCATACCAGCCAACCTTATGTGAAAAGTGTGGGCGAATCAACAGATGGTTCTCAAACCAAGGCTATGGCCAACATACACTCTTTACCCAATGAACCCTATATGGGTTCGAGAACAGCTAATTTACAGAGGTTAGAACTTATCGGGGTTGATACCTACGTTAGTACATGGCCTAAAGTCGGGGAACTTTTAATGAAGTCAAGTGAATTCGGAGACGAGTTGGACAGAGGGTTCACTAATGATGCAGAAATTATTAAAAATGCAAAGAATTTAAAAACCGATGATGAAAAGATAGCCTATGTATTTGATGAAGTTAAAAGCAGGATGACATGGAATGGGCTCAATCGTTTTTTCGCTGTAGATGGCACTGTTAAAGCATGGGATAAGAAAACCGGTAATTCAGGGGAAATCAATATGATTGTTTACCACCTGTTAAGAAAAGCTAAAGTCAAAGCCTATCCGCTGGTTGTTTGTACAAAAAGTAACGGGAAACTAAATCCAGGTAGCGCCGATATTTTTCTTTTAAATAACACTGTGGTTTATATCCCGGTTGACAGCACGAAGAGTTATATACTTGATGCATCCCGCAAAGAAAATTTATATAATGTAATACCTGCTAACATACTCAATACATTTGGACTGCGTATTGATGCCGATCATCTTTCACAGCTCAATGAATATGGGGTACATACCGCATACCAGATGATATTTATATCTAATGACGACCCCGTACTTCAATCGGTTTCATTAAATGCAGAAGTAAAGCCTGAAGGCAAAATGGATGGGAATGCTGAAATTACCAGCTATGCATATAACAAGGTGAATGCATTGCACTTGTATGATACAGTCGGCGAACCTAAATATATCGACTCACTTCAGCGAGGAAATAAGGAGATGAAGATATCATCATTTAAGATGGAGAATGCAGCAATAGATTCATTGCCTTTATCGCAAAAATTCAACTTTAATCTGGATCTTTCAGCCTCTGACGGAAACTATATCTACTTTAATAGTAATGCATTAAATATATTGGGAAAAAACCCCTTTTTTAGGGAAGAGCGCTTTTCTGATATTGACTTTGGTTATCGTGATAATTATGCGATTTATAGCGTTTACAAACTACCTGCAGGATACAAAATTAATGCATTGCCAAAAACTATTTCTATTGTGATGCCTGATGAGAGCATGATATTCAAACGTACAGTAGCAGAAGATGATGAGAACGGGACCATATTAGTAAAATATGTACTCAATCATAAAAAAACACTTTATTTCAAAGAGGATTATGGAGATGTACGCAGCTTCTACAATAAAATGTATGACCTGCTGAATGAACAAATAGTATTAAAGAAATCTTGATAAAAATGTATTTAAATAATTATATAAAGGGCTGTTTATTTTTATTGGGGACCTGCTTGCTGCCTGCTCCAAAGGCATTTAGTCAGGATAAAGATATTCCTCAGGATTTTTATAAAGCATCTGCGATTCCCGATTCTCTAAAAGAGGACGCAAACTCGGTTATCAGGTATTCGTCGGATGAGGTAAAAATAAAAGGACCTGGTAAGGCATTAATTAAGCATCATAGCCTGGTTACTATATTAAATGAAAAGGGCGACAAGGAAGGGGTTATTGTTTTTTCATATAATAAGAAATTCGATACCTACAGCAATATTGACGTTCGTGTATATGACGAAGTTGGCAAAGTCATAAAAAAATATCATAAAAGTGATATGTATGACGGTGCTGCTTCCAGCGATGAAACTTTGGTTTCTGATGACCGGTTTTTGGGTTTGAAACATACTGTGAGCCGTTACCCGGAAACAATTGAAGTGAGCTACGAAGAAGATCTGAATAGTTATATTGATCTGCCCGATTGGTATATCCTTGAAAAGCGGGAACAGTCTGCGCAGGAAGAGCATTACAAGATATGGTGTGATGCTTCGGCCGGGTTGAGATACAAGAGTAGAAATATTTCGTTGGCGCCGGTGAAATCAGCCGATGGAGCATATGAAGTTTACTCCTGGGACGTAAAAAATCTGAAGGCCATAAAAAAAGAAGAGGAAAGCAAATCGTGGGCGGTTTTGCCGAATGTTGTTTTTGCTACATCGCTATTTAATTGCTATGGCTACGCTGGTGATTTTAACAGCTGGCAAAGCTTCGGCAAATGGATACAGGGCTTGAACAACGATATGTGTGCACTAACCCCGTCACGTGCTGCCGACATTAAAAAAATGACTGATACCATTAAAAGTGACAGAGAAAAAGTTAAATTTTTATATAAATACATGCAGCAAAACATGCGGTATGTGGGTATTCAACTCGGTATTGGGGGTTACAAGCCATTCCCGGCATCATTTGTTGACGATAAAAAATACGGTGATTGCAAAGCATTGTCTAATTACATGCGGGCACTGCTGAAAGCAGCAGACATTCCATCATATTATGCGCTGATACGCGCAGGAGCGAATGAGCAGCCAGCCGATCTTGATTTTCCGTATAATAGTTTTACACACGCCATTTTATGCGTTCCATTAAAAACAGATACCGTTTGGCTGGAGTGCACCAGCAATACTCAACCATTTGGTGAGTTAGGCTCGTTTACTGAAAACAGGAATGCATTATTAATAACCGAGGATGGTGGAAAACTGGTCAGTACGCCAAAAAGTACTCCTCAGGAAAATCGGTTTAACAGCGAGGTGCATATTGAACTTCAACCCGACGGAAGCGCAAAGGCCCATGTAAAAGTTCTGAGCACCGGCGGTTATCGTGATATGTTTATCGGAATCACTTCGGAAAAATTAGATGAACAAAAGGAATTTTTGCTGCGGTATTTCAATATGAAACAACCTAGTTCATTTGATTTTAAAACCTCGCCTGATAAGGCAGAGATCAATGAATTAAATATGGACCTGGAGTATGATAAGTTTTGTGATGTACTGGCCGGCGATAAGCAATTCTACAGACCACGGGTATTTGATCTTTGGGCATTAACGGTGCCTATATTGGAGAAAAGAAGAGCCGATTACTATTTTGAGCATCCTATGCAGAAATCATGCGTTACTACCATCGATATCCCTGCTGGATTTGAGGTAGAAGCTTTGCCGGTAAATGCAACACTTAAGTTTACATACGGTAATTATGAACTGACTTATCTGTATAACAAGGAGAAAAACCAGGTTGTAAGTACTGCTAAATTTATCCTGAACAACCAGGTAATACCTGCCGTTAAGTACACCGAAATGCAGCAGTATATGGATGCCATTGCAAAAGCGCAGAATAAAAAACTGGTGATAAAAAAGAAGGCATAAATTTGCCTGATGATATTCAGGCTCGATAAACGTATAGTGTTTCCCGACCCATCGCTGGCAGAAGACGACGGTCTGCTAGCAGTTGGTGGCGACTTATCGACCAATCGCCTTTTATTGGCGTATCACAACGGTATCTTTCCCTGGTACAATGATGATACGCCAATATTATGGTACTCTCCTCACGAACGGTTTGTTCTATTCCCCGAAGAATTAAAGATATCCAAAAGCATGCGGCAGGTTTTGAAATCTGAGCGATTTAAGGTGACGTACGATCAAAATTTTAATGAGGTGATAAATGCTTGCTCTTCCGTCGGTCGTAAAGATCAGCCTGGCACATGGATAACTGATGATATGAAACAAGCGTACATCAGACTGCATAAGGAAGGTCACGCGCATTCCGTTGAAGTTTGGGAAAATGAAGAATTGGTCGGCGGATTATATGGTGTGCAGGTTGGCGAAGTGTTTTGTGGGGAGAGTATGTTCAGTAAGGTAAGTAATGCATCCAAAGTGGCTTTGATAAGCCTGTGCGATACGAGTAACAATAAGCTGATAGATTGCCAGGTATATACCGAGCATTTGGAATCAATGGGTGCGCGGATGATTAGCAGGAAGGAATATTTAGGGATACTGCAAAATAATGGCGAATAAGATTAGTTTTGTTCCGGGTGTCATGCTATTAATTATGTCATTGCGATGAACGGCCCGGTGGGGTGAAGAAGCAATCGCGAACAATGCATGTCCGCCCTGTATAGCATGCGATTGCTTTGTTGCGCGGCTCACACAGCCCGCCTTGCGCCTCGCAATGACATGGAGGTAAATAATGGAGCAAATCAACAATAAAGAACGTATCATATTAGGCATCGACCCGGGAACGGCGGTGATGGGCTATGGTTTACTGAAGGAAACCGGTTCAAAAATCGAACTCATAAACCTCGGCGTAGTGAAGATGGAGAATATGGACGACCATATGCTGAAGTTGCAGCGCATATTCGAAAAAACCGTGGCCCTGATAGATAATTATCACCCTGATTGCCTGGCTATAGAAGCACCATTTTATGGAAAAAACATACAGGTAATGCTAAAATTGGGGCGTGCGCAGGGCATGGCTATAGCGGCAGCGTTATCGCGTAACATTGAGATCACCGAATATGCGCCACGCAAAATAAAACAATCCATAACCGGCAATGGTAATGCCACCAAAGAACAAGTGGCTGCCATGCTGCAAAACCTGTTAAAATTTAAAGAAACGCCGGAATTTTTAGATGCAACTGATGGGCTTGCCGTAGCAGTTTGCCATTCGTTTCAAAAGATCAGCACGTCTACAGGAAAAACTGGAAAGAAAAAGTCCTATTCGGGTTGGGAAACTTTTGTAAAAGACAATACAAACCGTATTGCATCCCCGATAAAATTTAAAAAATAAACAGACTGTTTTTACTGTTTTTTATATTTTTGCATATAACCTAAATCGTCACCGTTATGCCTAAACTAACTCAACTCAAAGCCACTCTTTTATTATCTCTTGTTATTTTAATGCTTTTTTCCGGCTGTTATTCTTCTTATGAGATTGCCAGTCAAAATTATAAGTATGATAATAGTATCAGCTTTACAATTGATAAAGTTAAAGAGGGCTACTCTATTTCGACCGGTAGTGGGCATTATTACCCCAAAAGAGGTAATAAATTTGTGTTTTTATTTGTAACGCTGAAAAATAGTGCAAACGAAAGTCAAAAACTTGATTTTGGAAATTTTTATCTGCTCGAGCCCAAGTCGCACACCAAATACAAAGCGGAATTAGTTATGCTTGAAAGCGTAGTAAATCTTTTTGGTCAAGTTGATTCAGAAATTCAAAAGAATGATACCAAAAAAAGGAAACTGGTATTTTCATTCCCTGATAATGAAAAGGCTGAGATGTTCTCTGTTAATGATGTGATTTATAACATTAAGTATGCAGGAACTGTGACAGAAAATAGCAAAGGTTATACATCACGTGATAACTAGTTGAGTTTACTCCTCTCTCAATGCTTCCCTTATCTTGTCTGCGGTAGCCTGTAGCTGTTCAGGTGTGAAGCTTAATTTTGGACGCGAAAAGTTCAGGTCGCTCACACTGTTCATAGGAATGAGATGGATATGCGCGTGCGGTACTTCCAAACCAATCACCGCTACACCTATCCTTTTACACGGAATAGCTTTTCTCAAACCGGTAGCAACAATCTTCGCAAATATTTGCAGACCGGTATATAACTCGTCATCCAGATCGAACAGGTAATCAACTTCCTTTTTAGGGATCACCAAAACGTGCCCCTCAGCAAGTGGACTAATATCCAAAAAAGCCAGGTAATCTATCGTTTCAGCTACTTTATAAGCGGGAATTTCACCGGCTACTATTTTGGAAAAAATGGTGGACATAGAGATTTGTGATTAGTTAATTAGAGATTAGTTTTACGCTTTAAAGATAGTGATCAAAAACGCCTAATCTCTGATCACCAAATCTCTAATCTCTATCTGCTAATCTCCAGAATTTCAAACTCCATTGTACCTGCAGGTACGGTAATTTCGGTTTTCTCGCCTACTTTTTTACCCAGCAAGCCTTTTGCAATCGGCGAGCTGACAGATATTTTACCTGATTTCAGGTCGGCTTCACTTTCAGATACGAGTTGGTAGCTCATGGTTGCGCCGTTCTTTATGTTCTTTATTTTTACGATAGATAATGCCAGTACTTTAGAAGCGTCCAGTTTGCTTTCGTCAAGCAAGCGGGCTGTTGAAAGCAGCTCTTCCATTTTGGCAATTTTTGTTTCGTGGTGGCCCTGTGCTTCTTTGGCGGCATCGTACTCCGCGTTCTCAGAAAGGTCGCCTTTATCTCTTGCTTCAGCTATAGCTTTGGCAATAGCTGCCCTGCCGGTAGTTTTTAACTGCTGTAATTCTTCTTTTAATTTATCCAGACCTTCCCTGGTGTAATATGCTACCTCTGCCATAACTCGCTGTATTAATATTTTAGTTTAATAATTGATACCAAAAAAAACCGTCCTCCATTTGACGAAGGACGCGATTGCTTATAAAAACAAACAAGACTATATCGGCGCCGCCTTTATAGTCTTGCTTTCAAGTAAAACGAAGATAAGTGATTTAAGTTTTAATATCCAAATTTTTTTAAGCGATTAATTCGCCCGGCAGATCAAAATCAGATACTTAATTTAGCTAATTTCTCAGCCATTACTTCACTGATTCGCCGGTATGAATCAAAGGTCCAACCGGCAACATGCGGCGTCAGCAATACCTTGCCCGATTGCTTTAACTCCTCATACCAGGATTGCTCTCCCAAACCCGGAAATTTCTCTACCTCCAACACATCCAACCCCGCACCCAATATTTTACTCTGTTTTATCGCATTCAAAACGGCCTGCACTTTGACCACTTTTCCCCTCGAAGTATTTAGCAGGAAAATAGGCTTCCTGAAATGGAAAAGATATTCATCATCTACCATTCCATTGGTTTCGGGAGTTAGCGGAATATGGAAACTCACCACATCGGCCTGCTTTACCATTTCTTCCATACTTACCTCGCGAACATACTGATCGCTGAAGCCGGTTTTGTATTTATCATAGGCGATTACGTTCACGCTGAAACCTGCCAGCTTCCTCGCAAAACTTCCGCCCATAAAACCATAGCCGATAATGCCTACGGTTTTTCCTTTTAACTCATAACCCCTATTTGCTTCGCGTTTCCAAAGGCCCTCGCGTACCTCGGCATCGGCACGGTTAAAATTGTTCATCAGGCTGAGCAGCATACCCACAGCATGTTCACCCACAGCATCCATATTGCCCTCGGGAGCATTGATCAGCGTAATGCCTTTTTCTATGGCATAATCCTCATTGATATTATCCATACCCGCACCTGCACGACAAATAAATTGCAGCTTTTTACTCAGGTCAAGTACTTTGCGGTCGACCAAAAATTTGGAGCGTATCACCAGCCCTTCATATTCAGCAAGGATCTCATAAGCCTGATCCGGTTTTATGGTAGGCTGATAATCGCAATGGTAGCCCATCGCTTCGGCCTGTTCTATAAATATGGGGTGTATATCGTCGACAATTAATATGTTTTTACTCATTATCTATTAGCAGCAATCTTATTCGTCAAATTAACAAAATCATTTACAGTCAACCGCTCAGCGCGCAGATCAAGCATAGGCTCATCAGCCATTTTTTCTTTATTGATCAGGGATGATAAAGCATTCCTCAGCGTTTTGCGGCGTTGATTAAATCCAGCTTTCACTACCTGCCAAAACAGCTTTTCGTCGCAATCCAGTTTTTCAGCATCGTTGCGGATGAGACGGATTACAGCTGATAACACCTTTGGCGGCGGGTTAAATACTCCAGCCTTAACGGTAAACAAATACTCTACCTTATAATAGGCTTGCAGAAAAACGCTCAGAATGCCGTATTCCTTACTTCCGGCCTTGGCGGTGCAGCGTTCGGCAACTTCTTTTTGAAACATGCCTACCACTTCAATCACCTGCTGGCGGTTATCCAGCACCTTAAATAATATCTGCGAGGAAATGTTATAAGGGAAGTTACCGATGATGCCGAACGACTTTTGGAATACCTTACTAAAATCCATCTCCAGGAAATCGTCATTGATCAGGCGTTCGCCCAGTTGCGGATATTTCTTTTGAAGGAACTCGTAGGATTCAGTGTCGATATCGATCAGGTAAGTTTGCAGGTCAGTGCGTTGTAAAAGAAAATCGGACAGGATACCCATACCCGGTCCAACCTCAAGCACTTCATCATAGCCAACCGCCAACTGCAAACTGCCAACTATCTTGGCGGCTATATTTTTATCAGTAAGAAAATGCTGACCAAGATGCTTTTTTGCCCTTACCAACGACATTATTCATTCAATTATTTCCGCAAATTACGTCATATTTGTCCTTTAATCCGGAATTATAAGTCTAAAATCTTTTATTTGTATGTTTGTGGGTGCCGGACGGTTGGCGCAAGGAGCGTGGCGTTTGAAAAACCAACAATCGGTGTAATCATATTAAAATCGGAGTAATCGTGTCAGAAAAAATAAAAATAGGTATCAGTATAGGTGATGTTAACGGGATCGGGCTCGAGGTGATCATCAAAACACTTGTTGACAACCATATTTATGACTATTTCACTCCGATAGTTTACGGGCATACCAAAGTGGCGTCGTTTCACCGTCGTACGGTTAATGCCGGGGAGTTGAACTTTAATGTGATCAACAACGCCTCACAAGCCCAGCATCGCAAACCCAACATGATCAATTGCTGGGAAGAAGATGTGAAGATCGACCTCGGCACGATCAACGAAACAGGTGGCAAATATGCATTGCTATCATTACAGCGTGCAACTGCCGATTTAGTAAGTGGCGAAATAGACGCATTGGTAACCGCGCCTATTAATAAGGATAACATTCAGAGCGAAGAGTTCAAATTTCCGGGTCATACCGAATATCTTCAGGAAAAAGCAGGCGCAGCCGAATCGCTGATGTTTTTGGTGAGCGATACCCTGCGTGTTGGCGTAGTAACCGGGCACATCCCTTTAAATAAAGTATCAAGCTCGATCACCGCTGATAAAATATTGGCCAAGCTTAAGCTCATGGACACTAGCCTGCGCCAGGATTTCTGGATACAAAAGCCAAGAATTGCTGTTTTGGGTTTGAACCCTCATGCCGGTGATAACGGGCTAATCGGCACCGAAGAAAAAGATGTTATTATACCCGCCATTGAAGAAGCACGTGCTAACGATATACTGGCATTTGGTCCATACTCAGCAGACGGTTTTTTTGCAAACGGCACCTACATGCAGTTTGATGCTGTGCTGGCCATGTATCATGATCAGGGGCTGATACCATTTAAACAGATATCTTTTGAGTCAGGTGTAAACTTCACCGCCGGGTTGAATTTTGTCCGTACCTCACCTGATCATGGCACCGCTTACGATATTGCCGGAAAGAACCAGGCTTCTGAAATTTCCTTCCGCGAGGCTATTTTTACAGCTATTCATGTGGTAAAACATCGCAAGGAAACTGCTGTGTTGATGGAAAACCCGCTTACTATTACTAAGCTGAGCCGGGATAGGGATTAATCCGATTAACAGGGCGGATAATGAGGAGGCTCCTATGGAGCCAGTTGCTTGGCTTATGTCTCTATAAACAGGTTGCTCCGCTGGAGCATTACTTATCGATTGACTGTCGTTTTTGATTGGCATTCCGTTAGGAATATCCTGTTTATAGCACGTTTCCCTACAGATTTTTTGGCTCCATCGGAGCCTCCAACTCGACGCTTTTCCCATTTTCAACTTTTTTTTCCACATTTAGGATTTTTCCCTACATTTGCGGGCTAATTGTCGCTCATTGAAATCGCTTAAAACATATTCGATTCCTTTTACCGGCCTCAAGCTGGGAAAGCACTTTTTTGACTATGTGATCAAAGACGAGTTTTTTGCCGAAATGGATTATTCCATCGTCAAAAAGGCTGATCTTCAGTGCAAAGTGGAGCTGGACAAGCAGGAAACCATGCTCATTCTGAACTTCCATATTTATGGAACCATCACGATGACATGCGACAAATGCCTGGCCGAATATCCGCAGCCTGTTGATTTTCATGAGCAGCAGATCGCCAAATTTGCCGAAGAGGAAATTGACGAAGACGAAGAAATCATCACCCTGACAAAAAATGATCACGAGATCAATATTGCGGGTTTGATATATGAATACATAAATGTTGCAGCTCCTTTTATAGCAGTTTGCAACGACGAGGGGAACACGTCTTATTGTGATAAGGAAATGATCGAAAGATTAAATCAGCTATCGGCAAAAGACGGTGACGACGACAAAACGGACCCAAGGTGGGACGTTTTGAAGAATATTTAAATGATAATTTAGGAAGTTATGCCACATCCAAAACGGAAATTCTCAAAATCAAGGACAGCAAAACGTAGAACACACTACAAAGCTGAAGCGCCTACTTTAACTACTTGTAAAACTACTGGTGCAGTACATTTGCCTCACAGAGCTTATACTGTTGACGGTAACTTATACTACAACGGCAAAGTCCTTATCGAAAACACCGCAACGGCCTAAGTTTAATTTTCATATATGAAGATTGGCTTAGATATTATGGGCGGTGATTTTGCTCCTAAGGCAACTGTGCTGGGGGCAATAGCAGCTTATAAGGCTTTGTCGGGCAACCAGAAACTGGTGCTCATAGGCGATAAGGAAATTGCCCTGTCCATTCTTCATGAAAATAACTTTAGCCCCGACCATTTCGAGTTTGTACATACAACCGAAGTGATCGGCATGGGCGAACACCCAACCAAAGCGGTCGTTCAAAAACCTGACTCGAGTATCAGTGTCGGTTTCCGCATGCTTAAGGATGGCGAAATTCAAGCCTTCTCATCAGCTGGAAATACCGGTGCCATGCTGGTCGGCGCCATGTTTAGCGTAAAAGCCATACCGGGCGTATCCCGCCCTGCAATGACAACCATAGTACCCAAACTGAAAGGCGGTTTGGGTATTTTGTTAGATGTAGGTGCCAATGCCGATTGCAAAGCTGAAAATCTATTGCAATTCGGTATCCTGGGCAGCCTGTTTGCAGAATCGGTCTATAATATACCCAATCCACGTGTTGCGCTGGTAAATATTGGTGAGGAGGAAGAGAAGGGTAATATACTTTGCCAGGCTACTTACCCGCTGATGAAGGATCAGGCCCAATTCAACTTTATTGGAAACGTAGAGGGCCGCGACTTTTTTAACGAAAGCGCCGATGTTTATGTAGCCGATGGTTTTACCGGTAACGTGGTGCTGAAAATGGCAGAATCATTTTATGTGATGGGCCTGAAATTAAAGCTCGAACATGAGTTTTTTGCACGTTTTAATTACGAGCAATATGGTGGCAGCCCGATATTGGGTATCAATGCTCCGGTTGTGGTTGGGCACGGGATATCAAGTCCCGAGGCGATCAAAAACATGGTACTCTTATCAAGAGACATGTTTGAGAGCGATCTGATAAATAAAATAAAGAAAGCATTTCAATAAAATCTACATATAGAAATGAATAAAATTCATGCTGCAATTACTGCTGTGAATGGATATGTACCAGATTATGTTTTAACAAACCATGAACTGGAAACAATGGTGGAAACGAATGATGAATGGATAACCACCCGCACCGGCATAAAAGAGCGCAGAATACAAAAAGGCGAGGGCCTGGCAACATCAGATATGGCGGTGCCCGCTGTTGAGGGGTTGCTGAAGAAGAGAGGGATCAGTGCTGAAGAAATAGAATTGATCATATTTTGTACTACTACTCCCGATATGCCGTTCCCGGCTACGGCGAATATACTGGCTGATAAAATTGGCGCTAAAAATGCCTGGGGATACGATCTGCAGGCAGCCTGCTCAGGATTTATCTTCGGACTGGCTACAGGCGCTCAATTTATTGAAAGCGGAAAACATACTAAAGTATTGGTAGTAGGCGGCGATAAAATGTCGGCCATTGTAAACTATCAGGATCGTGCAACCTGCATCATTTTCGGTGATGGTTGCGGTGCTGCTTTATTAGAACCAAATACAGAAGGTTACGGCGTAATAGACTCTATCCTGAAAAGTGATGGTGCCGGGCGTGCTTATCTTCATCAGAAAGCAGGCGGTTCTTTAAAACCTGCTTCACATGAAACGGTAGATGCGCTGGAACACTATGCTTACCAGGAAGGACAGGCAGTGTTCAAATTCGCGGTAACCAATATGGCCGATGTTGCTGCCGAAGTAATGGAACGCAATAACCTGAAATCGGACGATATCGCATGGCTGGTTCCGCACCAGGCAAACAAACGTATCATCGATGCAACGGCTAACCGTACCGGTGTAAGTGCTGATAAGGTGATCATCAACATAGAGCGCTACGGCAATACCACAAACGGAACTATTCCCCTATGCTTATGGGAGTGGGAAAGTAAATTCAAAAAAGGCGATAACCTGATACTGGCAGCCTTCGGTGGCGGCTTTACCTGGGGCTCGATCTATTTAAAATGGGCGTATTGATTTGATATGCAAATTTCGGATGTGCAGATGTGCAAATGATTTTTTTGAACTTTACTAAATATCTTTTGTTTATTTGTTACCGATAAATATTAACGTGAATAAAGCATCTGCACATCTGCATATCTGCACATTAACAAATCTGCAATTTGCACATCTGCACATTAACACATAACTTAGATATAATCTTTTATCCAAAACCAATTCATTCCACTATATGGATATCAAACAAATTCAGGACCTTATACGCTTTGTCTCAAAGTCGGGGGTAAATGAAGTTTCAATTGAACAGAACGATTTCAAGATTACAATAAAAACCAACCAGGCTCCGACGTATGTTACGGCAAACCTTCCGGGTGAAGGCGCGCCTGCGTACAGCCCCGCCGCTGCGCCTGCGGCTCCAGTTGCTTCAGCTGCTCCGGCCGCTGCTGCTCCTTCAGAAGCCCCGGCTGCTGATACTTCGAAACTGATCACCGTAAAATCGCCGATGATAGGAACGTTCTACCGTTCGTCATCGCCTGATAAACCATTGTTTGTAAATGTGGGCGACGAGATCAAACCAGGAACGGTTGTTTGTATCATCGAGGCTATGAAATTGTTTAACGAGATCGAGTCAGAAGTTTCGGGCCGTGTTGTGAAAATATTGGTTGACAACGCTTCACCTGTTGAGTACGACCAGCCATTGTTTTTGGTTGAACCGGTTTAATATGCGAATGTGCAGATATGCAGATGTGCGAATGAATTAAGCTAATCTGTATATTATCCATCTGCACATCTGCACATCTGTAATTTGCACATTAAAACTATGTTTAAAAAAATATTAATAGCTAACCGAGGTGAGATTGCCCTTCGCATTATCCGTACTTGTAAGGAGATGGGCATTAAAACCGTAGCTGTATATTCTACAGTTGACAGGGATAGCCTGCATGTACGTTTTGCTGATGAAGCCGTATGTATTGGTCCCCCTGCCAGCCGAGATTCTTATTTGAATATCCCCAACCTGATATCTGCCGCCGAACTGACCAATGCCGATGCGATCCATCCTGGCTATGGTTTCTTGTCAGAAAATGCCAAGTTTTCGGCGATCTGCGCAGAATACGGCATCAAATTTATCGGTGCTACTGCCGACCAGATCAACGCCATGGGCGACAAGGCATCAGCCAAAGCGACCATGAAAAAGGCGGGTGTTCCTACTATTCCAGGCTCTGAAGGTTTATTAACTGACGTAAAGGAAGGTATTACTGTAGCCAACAAAATAGGTTACCCGGTTATCCTGAAAGCAACTGCCGGTGGTGGCGGTCGTGGTATGCGTTTGGTTTGGAAAGACGAAGAGTTCGAACCGGCCTGGGATTCGGCACGCGCTGAATCTGCAGCAGCTTTCGGAAATGATGGTATCTATCTTGAAAAATACGTAGAAGATCCACGCCACATCGAAATACAGGTAGTAGGCGACCAATTTGGTAAAGTTTGCCACCTGTCTGAACGTGACTGCTCTATTCAGCGTCGTCACCAGAAACTGGTGGAAGAATCGCCATCACCATTTATGACTGAGAAGCTTCGCAAGAAAATGGGTGAAGCGGCTATAAAAGGTGCAAAGGCAGTAAAATATGAAGGTGCCGGTACCGTCGAATTTTTGGTTGACAAACACCGCAACTTCTATTTTATGGAGATGAACACCCGTATCCAGGTAGAACACCCGGTTACTGAAGAGGTGATCAACTTCGACCTGATTAAAGAACAAATTAAAGTTGCTGCAGGTATACCTATCTCGGGTAAAAATTACGAGCCAACAATGCACGCTATCGAGTGCCGTATCAATGCGGAAGATCCTTTCAATAACTTCCGCCCTGCGCCTGGTAAGATCACCAATTTCCACTCTCCGGGCGGACATGGTGTTCGTATAGATACCCACGTGTATTCAGGCTATGTGATCCCGCCAAACTACGACTCGATGATCGCTAAAGTGATCTGCGTGGCTCAGACCCGCGAGGAAGCTTTAAGCACTATGGAGCGCGCACTAAGCGAATTTGTGATTGAAGGCGTTAAAACCACCATACCTTTCCATTTAAAATTACTGAAGGACCCTAATTTCCGTGCTGGTAATTTTACTACCAAGTTTATGGAAACCTTTGAATTCACCAAATAATAAAACCACTGTAATAAAATAAATCGTAAATAGCATTCTGAACAACGGAATGCTATTTTTGTACGGCCATGAGCAAAACAAGTGATAAACTGATAAAAGCGATAAAAGATAAAGGAAATAGCCTTGAAGGTGAAATGTCCTTTTTTGATCATTTGGAAGCCCTTAGATGGCACCTGATCCGTTCAGCATTAGCTATAGTCGTTTTCACTATTCTTGTTTTTGCATTCTATAGCTGGATCTATGATCACATTATCATGGCGCCCAGTAAGTCCGATTTCTGGACTTTCAGAATGATGTGCGACCTGGGCAAGATACTGCACCGCGACATGTGCCCCGGCAAGATCAATATCAATTTGATCAATACCGAGATGGCCGGGCAGTTTACCTTAATGATCGACTCATCTTTAATGATCGGCCTGGTTTTAGGTATACCTTATTTATTGTATGAATTATGGTTATTTATTAAGCCAGCTCTGCACGAAAAGGAGAAAAAGGCGGCCAGCGGTTTTGTGTTTTATGCTTCAATTTTGTTTCTTTTAGGGGTACTGTTCGGATATTTTATAATAACCCCAGTGTCACTTAATTTTCTTGCAGGTTTTACAGTAAGCAATCAGATACAAAATTTATTTTCTGTAGACTCCTATTTGTCATCTGTTACCACGCTGACACTCGCCACCGGTTTGGTTTTTGAATTGCCAATACTGGTTTATATACTTGCGAATCTGGGCATCCTGACGCCTAAGTTTATGAAGGAAAGCCGCCGGTATGCGATCGTTATCATCCTGATCGTAGCTGCAGTGGTAACTCCTACGCCAGACATGCTAACTATGACTGTGGTTGCTATTCCATTATTCTTACTATACGAATTGAGTATAGGCGTAGCCGGTGCTGTTCAGAAAAGAAAGAAAAAGCGTGAAGAAGAGGCAGATGCTGCGTAATTCGTAGTGCCTTTCTAACAAAATCTTTACCTTCGTTGCTTAAATTTATAAATAGATTTGAGTAATGAATAACACCCTGAAGATTGCTATTGGCGCGGACCATGCCGGCTTTGATTACAAAGGAGCGATTGCTAAATGGCTGAATGCAGATAACCTGAAAGATTTTGGCACCTATTCGTCAGCGTCAGCTGACTACCCCGACTTTGCGCACCCGGTTGCTTCGGCAGTTGAAAACGGTGAGTTTGATTTTGGGATATTAGTTTGCGGAAGTGCAAATGGTGTAGCCATCACGGCTAATAAGCACCCGGGAATTCGCGCAGCAATTTGCTGGAACGAAGAGTTAGCTTCGTTAGCCCGTAAGCATAATAATGCCAATATCGTATGCATTCCAGCCCGTTTCATTTCAATAGAAGAAGCTGAGCGCATTGTGAAGACGTTCCTTTCAACAGAATTTGAAGGAGGCCGCCACGCAAACAGGGTGAACAAAATTGCCTGTTGAGGAATTCTGCTTACTAAGCTCTAAACGCTAAGTTACCCGGTAACTGATACCCGGTTAACTGATTAACTGATAACTGATCTCAAAATTAACTGATTACTAAGAATGAAAAAACTATCCTTATGCATGGCTGCGCTGTCGCTTACGGCGTGCGCCTATGCACAAAAAAACACCGGGGATCCGCAGAAGTACGCTAAGTACATCAGCGCAGATGACGCCCGCAAACACCTGAGCATTTTGGCATCAGACGCCTATGAAGGCCGCGAAACAGGTAAACCAGGTGCTGAAAAAGCTGCTAATTATATTGCCGGCGAATTCAAAAAATTAGGTTTGCAAGCGCCCGTAAATGGCTCTTATTTTTTGGATGTTCCTTTAACAGAGAACTCAACCAAAATAGCTTTTTCTGTTAACGGACAAAAGCTTACCAATGGTAAAGACTTCGCTGCTTCAAGAGGTGCAGCTTCTGATAAACCCGTAGCAACTTCGGATGTTGTTTTTATCGGTTATGGCACCGATGCAGAGATAGGCACTACAGACCTGGCCAACAAAGTATTATTATGGGTAAATGAAGACAAACCGGAAGCAGGTAAAACACCAAATACCAGCTACCGTTTATCTACCGCGCGTACCCAAATCTTAAAAAATCTTCAAAGCAAAAACCCTGCTTTGATATTGGCAGTAAACGGCGAGATCGCTAACATGCTCAAAAGATTTGGCGGCGGTGCTGTCGCTCCACGTCTGTCTATCAAAACCGATGCAGCTAAACCGGCCAGTACATCGGCTGTAATGCTGAATATTGGTCCGGCTGTTGCAGACCAAATATTAAAATCGACCGGTAAAACTTATGACGAGGTGAAAACGGGAACTTCCCAGGCTTTGAAAGCAGATATCAAATTAAACATCCATAACGAAACCAAGGATGTGAAAGCTGTGGATGTATTAGGATTTATGCCGGGCACCGACCTGAAAGACGAAGTACTGATCTTCTCAGCACACTATGACCACATCGGTCTGGTTGCAGACCCGAATGCAAAAGACAAGGTTAACAACGGCGCTGACGATGATGGTTCAGGTACTACAGGTATACTGGAAATTGCCCGCGCGTTTTCAGAAGCTAAGAAAGCAGGACACGGTCCGAGAAGAAGCGTTCTTTTCCTGGGTAACGTGGGTGAAGAAAAAGGATTGTTAGGGTCAGAATATTATTCTGATCATCCTGTATTCCCGCTTGCTAATACCATTACAGATTTGAACATCGATATGATCGGTCGCGTGGGTTATGAGTACATTGGTAAAGCAGACTCCGCTAATTATGTATACACTATCGGTTCGGCAATGCTGAGCAAAGAGCTGCACCAGATAAACGAAGACGCGAACAATAAATATGTTCACATTAATCAGGATTATAAATATGATGATCCGAATGATCCGAACCGTTTCTACTACCGTTCAGACCACTACAATTTTGCAAAACATGGTGTGCCGATCATCTTCTACTTTAACGGTGTTCATGATGATTATCACCAACCCGGAGATGAAGTAAGCAAGATCAACTTCCCGCTTTTAGCAAAACGTGCACAGTTGGCTTATTACACAGGCTGGGAACTGGCCAATAGGGATAAACGCCCAGTGGTTGATGCTGCTCCATCTTCAAAATAATAAAACACCTCAGAAGGCTAAAAATAGGATAGGGCAACCAATATTGGTTGCCCTATTTTTTTTCAAAATAATTACCTTAGCGACATGGGACATATCGCGGATGAGTTTTTGGTAGCCTCTGAAGATAAGGCATTTGATATGGATCACCGCCGTATTATCAATTATAATATTGGTAAGTACGACGCGGCGGTTAACCGTGGCTTGTCGCGCCTCATCAATCTTGAAAACACCAAACGAAAAGGGCATGTGATCAAGTGGAAGGTGATGGAAAACCTGGACAAATATCTTCCAGAGTTTGAATCGAATTTCCTGAAACGCGGCGGCAAAGTGATTTGGGCAAATGATGCTGAAGAAGCCAATCGTGAGATATTAAATATCATCCAAAAAGCAGGTGCAAAGACAGTGGTGAAGTCCAAATCGATGGTGACTGAAGAACTCAAACTAAACGAGTTCCTGGAAAGCCATCATATCGAATCCCTCGAAACCGATCTTGGCGAATACATCGTTCAACTATTGGGTCAGCGACCTTATCATATCGTCACCCCGGCAATGCATCTGTCCAAAGAAGATATTGCCAAACTATTTAACGAACGATTTGGTACTCCTATCGACGCAACTCCTGAACAACTGACCCAAAAGGCCCGTGAATTGCTTCGCGAAAAATATGTACGTGCCGATGTGGGCATTACCGGTGCCAATTTCATCATTGCCGATACAGGCAGCATAGCCATCAGCGAGAATGAGGGTAATGCGCGTTTAAGCGTCAGTTTCCCTAAAATACATATTGCTGTAGTGGGTATCGAAAAGATGATCCCATCTATGGCCGACCTGGATACGTTCTGGCCGATGCTGGCAACTCATGGCACAGGTCAGAATATGACAGTATACAACACCATTCTGAGCGGCCCGCGGCAACCAAATGAGACCGATGGCCCGGAAGAAATGTATGTGGTATTGCTGGATAATGGCCGCACAAATCTACTCGCTCAAAAGGATCAACGCCAGGGTTTATATTGTATCCGTTGTGGGGCCTGTTTGAACGCCTGCCCGGTTTATAAAAATATCGGCGGTCACACTTATGAAACTACTTACAGCGGGCCGATAGGCTCTATCATCACACCCCATATGAAAGGCATGGAAGACTTTAAGCATCTGAGCTATGCTTCCAGCTTGTGTGGCCGATGCAGTGAAGTATGCCCGGTGAAGATCGATATTCACAAAATGCTGCTGCTCAACCGTCGCGATGCGGTGAAAGAAGGCATCGTCACCAAAAAAGAAAAATGGGGATGGGCCATTTGGCAAAAAGGAATGTTGAGCCGCAAACTGACCGACTTTTTCAGTGGTAAAACGAAGAACAGGTTCATGAGTCTATTCTTCAGGAAAACCTGGGGACACCTGCGCGAGATGCCAAAAGTGGCCGATAAATCATTCAGTAAAATGTGGCAGGAACGGAATAAATCAGATGATTTATAGACCGAAAGTCGGCAAGTCCGCATAAGTCCGAAAGTAATTTGTTGAAAGTCTTTCTTTCCGACTTCCCGTCTTCCGGACTTTCCGACTCACTTAATGTTTATTCCCGAACCCAAATTCCTTATACGTATTAGGCATCTCGTTACTGCTGGTAAAACCAAAGGTGTAAGTGCTCATCCAAGTCTCGTAATCAGCCCCTTTTTCTTTAGATGGCTCGGTATATATGGCCCGTAGAAGATAGATGCCTTCCCGGCTCAGTTTAAAATACACCTGTCCGTCTTTGTCAGACGATAGTTTTTGTGCAAAGATATCGGTGCCTTTGAGGGTTCTGACATAGAACAACACAACTACATTGGCCGCTGGTTTGCCTCTTAACCGTACTTGCGCAATAATATCGTCACCATAATTGCCTTTGTAGGGATTGTCTTTCAGCACGATCTCAAACTCATCATTCAAAGGTTTATCAAACCCGTTGGGGCTATTTTTTTCGATTTCAACAAGCGATTTCAGGTACCAGGTGTATTTCTCCCTAAAGCTATCTTTGTTGCCATTTTTTGCCTTTTCAGCATATTGCGCGTAACCTTCGTCTTCCAGTAACTTGATAAAATCATCCGCTTCAATATCATCTGTAACCGATTTTCTAACCATGTGTACGGTCTGAAGGCCATCAGACTCCACAGGCATGGATATAATGGGCAAAGCGCTGTCTTTGGCAACAGTTAGCAGGTCAGTTTCCTTTTTACCGCTTTGAATGCCAAATTTCGCAGTTTTTGATGCTTCATATTTTAGCTCCTCGGTCATGGTAAACTGGTTAACACGGATCAGGTGCACATTGAGCTTATCTCCCTTATGGACAACAAAGTTTTCGGGCAGCAACACATAATCCTCCTGGGCGCTGGCTTTGGTTATAATGAGCGAGAAGATACAAAAAAGCAGAATGTAAGTATGTTTCATATTGTTAAGATAGAAATCATGTAAACATACAAAGTTTTAAAAACTTCAGTAGTTTAGCTTTATGGTTTTTGATCGGAAAAACGTTGATAATGACAAATTAGTCACATTTTATAAGGCTTTACTATGGCCAAGGCTGATTGAAGAAAAAATGCTGATCCTTTTAAGGCAAGGGCGAATTGGCAAATGGTTCTCGGGAATTGGCCAGGAAGCGATAGCCGTTGGTAGTACGCTGGCTATGCAGCCTTATGAATATATTTTACCTATGCACCGTAATTTAGGTGTATTTACGACCAGGGATATTCCCCTTTCCCGGTTAATGGCACAATGGCAGGGAAAGGCATCCGGTTTTACTAAGGGACGCGACCGTTCTTTTCACTTCGGTACCCAGGAATATAAAATCATCGGGATGATATCGCACCTTGGCCCGCAGATGGCCCTGGCTGATGGTATAGCCCTGGCTGATGTATTAGGCAAACGTAACAGGGCTACCCTGGTATTTACCGGCGAAGGCGGCACCAGCGAAGGTGATTTTCACGAAGCGCTGAATGTGGCTTCGGTTTGGAACCTTCCGGTTATATTTCTGATCGAGAATAATGGTTACGGACTATCAACGCCGGTTAATGAGCAATACAAATGCGAACGATTAAGTGACCGCGCAATTGGTTACGGAATTGAAGGAAGAACAATAGATGGGAATAATATCCTTGAAGTATATCATACCATCAACGAGATCGCGACGGAGATCCGCCAAAACCCAAGACCTGTTTTATTGGAATGTATGACCTTCCGGATGCGTGGTCACGAAGAAGCCTCCGGAACTAAATATGTGCCTCAACACTTGTTTGATGAATGGAAAGAGAAAGATCCGTTGATCAATTTTGAAAAGTTTTTATTAGATGAAGGAGCTCTTACAGAAGAATCAATAAAAGTGATTAAGGGTGGGTTTGCCACTATGATCGACATCGAGATTGAAAAGGTATTCAGTGAACCTGACATTGTTCCCGACATAGAGACTGAACTAAGGGATATGTACCAACCTTACAACTTTTCAACCTTACAACCTTCCAACAATAGAACCAACAAAAGGTACATAGACGCCATCAGCGATGGCTTGCGCCAGGGTATGCAAAAGTTTGATAAGCTGGTGATCATGGGTCAGGATATAGCCGAATACGGCGGTGCATTTAAGATCACGCAGGGATTTGTAGAAGAGTTTGGCCGCGAACGGGTACGCAATACACCGATCTGTGAATCGGGAATAGTGGGTGCAGCGATGGGCTTGTCCATCAATGGTTATAAATCGGTTGTCGAGATGCAATTTGCTGATTTTGTAACCTGTGCCTTTAACCAGGTGACCAACAACCTGGCTAAAACTCACTACCGTTGGGCCGAGAATGTTGATGTGGTAATACGCATGCCAACAGGTGCCGGAACAGGTGCCGGTCCGTTCCACTCGCAAAGCAATGAAGCCTGGTTTACTAAGACACCTGGGTTAAAAGTGGTTTGCCCGGCTTTCCCATCAGACGCCAAAGGCTTATTATTAGCTGCTATTGAAGACCCTAACCCGGTGATCTATTTCGAGCATAAATATTTGTACCGAAGCATCAGCGAAGAAATAGCAGATGAGCCGTATACTATTGAAATTGGTAAAGCCAGAATAGTTCAGGAAGGTAAGCAAGCCAGTATTATTACGTATGGATTAGGCGTTCGCTGGGCGCTGGATTATGTAAAAAATCACCCGGATGAATCAATCGAGATCGTCGATCTGCGTTCGTTGCAGCCCTGGGACAAGGAAGCAGTTGAAACTAGCGTGAAAAAGACCGGGCGTGTTCTGATCCTTCATGAAGACACGTTAACCAATGGGTTTGGCGGAGAAATAGCAGCTCATTTGGCCGAGCATTGTTTCAGTCATCTTGATGCCCCCATTATGCGTTGCACCAGCCTGGATACAGCTATACCGATGAATAAAGCTTTGGAAGACCAGTTCCTGGCGAAAGCAAGGTTGGAGGAAATGATGGAGAAATTGTTGAGATATTAATTGTAATTTAGTGTTATGATCACGCTTGAAGACATTTATAAAGAAGACCCTACACAACGCATAATTGATGAAGGAGCAGGTTGGGGAGCTGAGCAAATGCTAAAAGCGGGAGTTCCAATCTTTTATCGCAATGAGAAATATCCCGAAACATTGAAAGGTGATCTGTTTGTGAAAGAGTATCCTAATGGTGCCAAATTCCTGGTACGTAAGGAACTAACAAGCGATTATCGTTTATTGGAAGAAATTATCAAACCACTGGACTAAATGCCTACGTTGGTTGTTATCGGTGGTCCGAATGGTTCTGGAAAAACTACGCTTACACCATACTTAATTGAAAGCGGAAGAGTTAAATCAAGCGTAATTAATCCAGACGATATTGCTTTCAAAGAATTTGGAAATTACGGATTCCATGTGAGGGCTGCGAGAGTTGCTTTAAATAGAAGAAAGCAGGCAATAGAACGCAATGAAGATTTTGCTTTTGAAACGACATTTTCGGGAAACTCAGAGATCCACGAAGTTATAGCGGCGAAATCAGCCGGGTATAAGACAATATTATATTACGTTGCATTGCAGTCGGTTCTTGATAATGTTATTAGGGTTGAAGAACGCAGAACCAATTTAGGTCATCATGTTGAATTAGAAGATACTGTGCGGAGGCATGAGAAAAGCAGGATTAATCTTATCAAAAATTTAGGCTTATTCGATAAAGTCTATTTGTTTGACAATTCAGACTTCAGACGTTCCCGAGTCGCTATTTTTGAAAATGGCAAATTACGCTGGTCGAACGAAAAACACAAACACCACCCCTTTTACGAAAATTTATTAAAAAGCTAAGTTTCCACCAGTTCCACTTCCGCTATCGGACTGAACAAATAAACCCGCTTAGTTTTCAGCTCAGTGCATTTATAGCGTTTACGCAATTTCTCTTCTTTCCTGAATACACGGCCGTTTTTCAGCTTGAACAGGGAATGCATTGGGATTTTGTCAACGGTGAGATGTGTCTCCGGTTTGGGCGCATCATACAGGCGCAGTGATTTGTATAGATTAAGGTCTGTACAACTCGAGGCTGCCGGGTTATTCAGGTATTTTACTATCGCATGTTTTACATCCGCCGGAAATATCTCTTTCTCAAAAAATGGCTGCATCATTTTTTTGAAGTTGGCTTTCCATTCAGTGCCATGTGGCTTGGCTTTATGCTTGTGCTCGTTCCAAGTATGCAGGTGCGCAAACTCGTGCACGGTTGTCACCAGGAATGCGTAAATATTCAGATCATAATTTACAGAGATGCGGTGACCTTTGCCTCCATGTGGGGGACGGTAATCACCAAACTTGCTGTTCCGGTTGCGGGAAATCTTAAACTCACATTTAAAGTAATCTATCCAGCGGGCTATCAGCGGCGCTGCCGCCGGCGGAAGATACCTTTCTAAAACTTTTACCTTATCCAATTTTACCTCTTTTCAAAAATACTATTTTGAGGTGAAAGGAGAAAGGCATTCTTTGAGGTGAAAGGTTAAAGGCGAAGGGCAAACGGTTGTTAAAAGGTGAAGATTCTTTACCTTTTAGCTTTCGCCTTTAACCTTTCACCTCAAAAGATGATAGGTAATAAAGCTCACGATATAAGCTAACCCTGTCATGTAAGCAAACTGTGAGGCTGGCCAGCGCCAGTTTTTGGTTTCGCGGTATACGACGGCCACAGTGCTGGCGCATTGCATGGCGAAGGCGTAAAACATCATCAGCGAGAACGCAACAGCTAAGTTAAACACAGGCTGCCCATCCGGATTTTTAGCAGTATGCATTTTTTGCTGAACGGATTCTATTTTCTCCGCATCGCCATCTACACTATAAATGGTAGCCATAGTGCCTACGAATACCTCACGGGCCGCAAAGGAAGTGATCAATGCAATGCCTATCTTCCAGTCAAAGCCAAGCGGTTTGATAACAGGTTCGATCGTATGACCTAATACACCTGCATAGGAATTCTCCAGCTTTTCAGAGGCAACCGCATGATGAATATCGTCTGCACTCATGTGCTGCGTGTATTGAGCTTGTTTATATTTCTGTTCGATTCGTTCAAACCGATTACCCGGTCCATAAGAGGCCAGTACCCAAAGTATAACCGATACAGCCACGATCACCTTACCGGCCTGTAAAACGAATGCTTTTGCACGGTTATACATATCCTGGCCGACGTTCTTCCAGCGCGGCATACGATAGACAGGCAACTCCATAATGAAGTAACCACGTTCACGTGATTTCAATAAGAATTTCATCACAAAGGCTACTGTAATTGCTGATACCAAACTAAAAAGGTACATCCCTGTCAAGACTAGCCCCTGCAGATTAAATACCCACCAAATATTACGATTGGGAACAACCAGTGCAATCAAGAGTGTATAGATCGGTAAACGTGCCGAGCAGGTTACCAACGGGGTTACCATAATGGTGATCATACGGTCTTTCCAGTTCTCTATAGTCCGGGTGCTCATGATCGACGGTACGGCACAGGCAAAACCACCAATAAGCGGTACAACAGATTTGCCATTCAGTCCCACTTTGCGCATCAGTCTATCCATCATAAAGGTAACACGCGACATATAGCCGGTATCTTCCAGTATGGAGATGAATCCGAAAAGTATGGCTATCTGCGGTATAAATACCATTACTCCGCTTAGGCCACCCAACACGCCATCAACCAAAAGGCTGACTAACGGTCCGGCTGGTAAAATATGATGTAATGTTGTTTGGGTCCAGACGAAAAAGTCGCCGATCAGCTCCATCGGGTAGGCCGACCAGGCAAAGATGGATTGGAAAATGAACAGCAGGATTGCAAAAAATATAACGAAGCCAAAAACCCGGTGCGTTAATACCTTGTCGATCTTGTTGCTAATATTCTCCTCATGCGCAGTTTCTTTCTTTTTAACAGTATCGTATAACAGATCGTTGATAAAATTATACCGCGCAATGGTCTCCGTAGCTTGTGCTTTCTGCGAATGAAAACTAAATTCTTGTTCCAGTTCCTCAATGCGGTCGCTTTGGGCAGGACTTAAGAATTTTAATGTTTCATGCTGATGTGCTAATTGCAATGCATAATATGGATTCTCAACCTCGATCTCGTTACTGATCTGTGCAATCAGTTGCGGTGCAAGTGATTCTACATCAATGGTGTCCTCCTGCAAGGCCACTTTATTTGCGTGGTTTATTGCAGATTTAAGCTGATCGATACCTTCAATTTTACGGGCGGAGATAGGAACAACAGGCACACCGAGCTTTTGTGCAAAAGCATTGACATCAATGGTAATGCCCGACTTTTTAGCCAGGTCCATCATGTTCAGGGCAACTATCACCGGCAGCTTCAGATCGGCAACCTGGGTGTAGAGCAATAGATTTCTTTTCAGGTTAGAGGCATCCAGGATGACGACAACCAGGTCAGGACGCAAAGAGTTGGCTTTGTCAGCCAAAATAGAAAATACTATCGATTCGTCCCTGCTTTTGGGATAAAGACTGTAAGTTCCGGGAAGATCGATTATTTCAGCACGACGGCCATCAGGCAGATCGCAAAAGCCTGTCTTTTTATCAACGGTAACACCCGGAAAGTTTCCGATTTTTTGATTGAGCCCGGTTAAAACATTGAAGAGCGTTGATTTACCGGTATTAGGATTTCCTACAAGCGCTACTTTCAGATTAGCATCCACTTGATAGAAATTACTGCAGGATTATAGTCGAAGCTTCTTTTCTGCGCAGACTTAATTGATAACCAGAAACATGAATAGCAATTGGGTCGCCAAGAGGGGCAATACGTGAAACAGTGATCTGTTCGCCGGGTAAACATCCCATTTCCATCAACTTTACCGACATTTCCAGATCGGTGAATTCCTTAACTATTCCTGTTTCTCCTACTTCAAGTTGTGAAAGCCTCATGTTTTTTATACTTAAACCAAACAAATGTAAACCTTATTTAAATTAAATCCAAATAAGGACAAAATAAATGAGAATATGATAGTATGCTGATTTTTTGGCGGCTAAGAAATGTTGCTGAGAGGCTTAGTATGGGCCGGAGCTTTGCCGAAATGAGGGCATCCGCAGTCTTTTTTAAAGATGCCGCATGATGAGAGGCTTGCTGCTGCTATCAGGATAACCAGGTATTTAACTTTTTTCATAATTTCTTGCCCTGTCAATTATCATCACTCCTAAAATTGCCATACAGGCGCCCGTTGCGTCGGCAAAAAGGTCGGGCCATTCGCCGCTCCGCCAGGTAAATATGGTCAATTGTAATATCTCAATTAAACCGCCGAACAGTATGGAAATAAAAGTAACTATTGCTGCGGATTTATACGATATCAATCCTCCATTTTGTTGCCTGATAATGCCATTACACCATAAAATTACCAATAGAAAGAAGAAGCCACTGTGAACCAATTTATCAAACCCAGGAAAGAACAATGGTTCGTGTGTAATATTGTCACCGATCTTGATGGAGCACATCACTAAAACAAATAAGGCCCACAAAATAGTGGGCCTTTGATATTTTGAGAACATCATATTCAATTATCAGGCGCCAACCAAAGCTTTATAAGCATCAGCCGAAAGCAGGCCGTCAATTTCAGATGCATCTTTAACGGTTATCTTCACCATCCAACCTTCTCCATACGGGTCAGAGTTTACCAGTTCAGGCTGACTGTCAAGCGCAGGATTAGTTCCTTCAACGGTACCGGTGAGCGGCATAAACAGATCAGATACTGTTTTTACTGCTTCAACAGTTCCGAAAACCTCCTCCTTGTTTACTTCTTTTCCTTTTGTCGGAATATCGACATAAACGATGTCGCCTAATTCGCCCTGGGCAAATTCAGTGATACCGATGTAGGCTTCGCTGCCTTCAATTCTTACCCACTCGTGGTCTTTGGTGTATTTTAATTCAGCCGGGAAATTCATATTGATCTGTTTTTTGTGGCTCAAAAATAAAAAAACTTTTAGATAACCTGATTTAATTCTGTTTATATCATTCGCCTAAAAAACCTAACAGGCAACGATCTCGTTAAAAGCTGAAAATAATGAATACCAGGGTAATGAAGAGATTAACTACAGCCATACTGATTACACTTGCCATGATAGCTTTACATGCCTGCAAAGGCAACAGGCAAAAGGAGAAAGTGGAAACCGATACTTTTCTGAATGATGTAAAAGACACTGTTTCAGCAGCAGGCACCGGCCCATCCGCGCCAGCTCAACCGGCAGACAAGGAACACGATGTTCACCCAGTTACATTAATCCCAACGGTGAGTGCGAAAGATGTGGAGTTTGCCTCAGCAGTGACCAATAATGCATTGAATAAAGTAAATACCGGTAAAATGGCTTTGGAAAAATCGACCAATAGCCGGGTAAAAAATTTCGCGACTATGCTGGTGAATGACCATACCAAATTAGGAGATGAGTTAACCCAGATCGCAAAGGATAAAAAGATAACGCTGCCTCCATTATCTGGTATGGCAGAAATGCGACAGGCCGACCGCCTGGCAATGAAGCAAGGCAATGATTTTGACAAAGCCTACATGGACGCGATGATATTGGACGAAAAAAAGGCGCTTGATATTTGTACAACCGGATCAAAAACGTGTAAGGATGCCTCTTTGAAAACTTTTGCAATTAAAACGCTGCCAGTTTTGAAAGTGCACCTTGATTCGGCACAGGCTGTTCGTGGTAGCTTGCAATAACCTAAACGATATATTAGAAAAGGGACAGGCAGATGCTTGTCCCTTTTTTGCTTTTAGATGACAGGGTTTTGAAAACGGAATCTCTAAATTGGGTCACCAATCTCATAAAACTATGCTATTCGATCAACAAAATCCTATCAATCAACTTTGCGCACAGGGAATGCAACTGGAAGGTGAGGCTAAACCTGAAGAAGCCGCCAAACTATTTATTCAGGCTTGGAATGAAGCAAGCAATACAGCTGAAAAATTTATAGCCGCGCACTATGTTGCACGACATCAAATTACTGTTTCTGATAAACTTAAATGGGATGAAACCGCATTAAGTCTTGCGCTCGAATTAGATAACCCAGAGGTTAATGGCGCACTGCCATCGCTTTACCTGAATATTGCGAAATGTTATGAGGATCTGAAGGATTTTGATAAAGCGCGTGCTAACTACCAGTCGGCGTTGGCGTGTACAAAGTTTCTGTTGGACGATGGTTATGGTAATATGATCCGGTCAGGTATAAAAAGCGGGATGGAGAGGGTTAGTTTATCAAGCCAGCAATAAACTTTTAAAATTCTTCAATCCTACTTTTAGCTTGCAAAAGAGGATAATCTATCTGCTAGGGCAGATTACCCTCCCTGAACCTGCTATGAACCGACATGGTCTCTGTAGGATTGTTTCTTTGACCCATAGGGTCTACCGCTTTGTAGTCAATTCATCAAATATTTTTTGCCCCGTCAGGGGTTACCCTTTACCGACATGCTGGGTAAAATAATTCGATGCGTTTACCTGTCTGATGGAGGGTAGCCGCTATGCGGCACAAATAACATTCTTATTCTTTACTACAAAGCGGTAGGCCCTATGGGCCATTTTTCATTTCTGCTTTTAAACAATTGGAGACTCAGGGGAAAAGCATAGAATCTTTATTGTATAAAGCCTGATAAAACAATACTTTTAGGTTTTAGAACCCCATGAAAAAACTTTACCTGTCGCTATTTCTTCTCATTAGCCTTTTTCAAATCGCAAATGCCCAGAAGGCTGAGGATTTTGAATCAAAAACCAAAGGCCTGAAAAAATACTCCGGCTATTTTAATTTTTACTGGAACGATAAAACCGGGCAGGTCTTGCTGGAGATCAATCGTTTTAATGATGAGTTTTTGTATGTGAGCTCCATGCCCGCCGGAGTGGGTTCTAATGACCTTGGAATGGACCGCGGGCAGATAGGCGATAGTCGTATTGTCAAGTTTATCCGTGTGGGGAATAAAGTGTTGCTGGTTCAACCCAATTACAGTTACCGTGCAGTAAGCAATAATGCTGATGAACGCAAATCGGTGGAAGAAGCCTTTGCTCAATCCGTTATTTGGGGATTTACTACCGAAGCACAGGATGACGATAAGGTGTTAGTCGACTTTACGCCATTTTTGCTTCGCGATAGTCATAATCTGGCCAAAAAATTGGGCAACAGCAACCAGGGTAGTTATCATGCAGATGATAGCCGATCAGCTATCTATTTACCCAATACCAAAAGCTTCCCGGACAATACGGAGTTTGAGGCGATCATTACTTTGGCAGGCAACGGAACAGGTACCGAAATCACTTCAGTAACACCAAATGCAGATTTTGTGACGGTAAGGATGCATCAGTCGTTTATCCGTCTGCCCGATAATAAATATAAACCGCGCAAGTTTGATCCTCGCTCCGGTCTTTATGATGTGGAGTACATGGATTTTGCTACGCCGATCGATCAGCCTATTATGAAACGGCTTTTAACCCGGCACAGGCTTGAAAAGAAAGATCCTTCGGCAGCAATGAGCGAACCCGTTAAACCGATAATTTATTATGTCGACCGAGGAGCACCTGAACTTGTTCGTAACGCCCTGATAGAAGGCGCATCATGGTGGAACCAGGCTTTTGAAGCAGCCGGGTATAAAGACGCATTCCAGGTAAAATTGCTGCCCGAAGATGCCGACCCGATGGATATCCGGTACAATGTGATTCAATGGATACACCGCTCAACCAGGGGCTGGTCTTATGGCGAATCCATTAATGACCCTCGCACAGGAGAGATCATCAAAGGACAGGTTTCATTAGGCTCCCTGCGCGACAGGCAGGATTTCCTGATCGCCGAAGGCCTGCTACAGCCTTATGAAGACGGCAAGCCGGTAAGCGATAAAATGATGAAACTGGCATTAGCGCGTTTGCGTCAGTTAGCTGCTCATGAGGTTGGTCATACATTAGGCTTTCAGCATAATTTTGCAGCGAGCGTGAATGACAGGGCATCAGTAATGGATTATCCGCCGCCGGTATTTACCCTTGGCGCTGATGGAGCTATCGACTTAAGCAAAGCTTACAGTACCGGTATTGGCGCATGGGATAAGCGGACCGTACTATACAGCTACCAGGATTTCCCTGCCGGAACCGATGAAGATAAAGCTTTGAAAGATATCATGGCTGAGACGCTGAAAGAAGGGTTTTTATATATCTCGGATGAAGATGCCCGTCCTGCCAATGGCGCACACCCGCAGGCTCATCTTTGGGATGCCGGAACGAATGCGGCTGATGAACTGAATCGATTGATGACGATCAGGAAACATGTGATCAATAATTTTTCCGAAAAAGCGATCAGGCAGGATGCGCCTATGGCTACTATTGAAGAGGTATTAGTGCCCATGTACCTGATGCACCGTTACCAGGTAGAGGCGGCTTCCAAAATGCTGGGTGGTTTGTACTATACTTTCGCCCTGAAAAATGACGGACAAACCATCACCAAATTTGTTCCTCCGGCTGATCAATGGAAGGCATTTGATGCATTGATAAGCACCATCTCGCCGGATGCATTGGCATTACCCGAAAAACTGATCGAAAAAATACCGCCGCGGCCGATAGGTTATCCGCGTACTCGCGAAACATTTAAATCGAGAACAGGGTTGACGTTCGACCCGCTCTCAGCAGCTGAATCCGCAGCAAGCAATACATTGACCTTTATGCTGAATCCGCAACGGGCAGCCCGTTTGGTAGAATATCATTCGAGGGATAATACACAACCAGGATTGGAATCTGTTTTGAATAAACTGGTCGTAAAAACATGGAAGTCGGCGCAACAGCCCGGTTATAAAGGAGAAGTTCAACGATTGGTAAATAATCTCACACTAAAACAAATTTTAGAATTAGCTGCTGATACCAAAGCTCCTGAAAATGTTCGCGGGATTACCTTGTTGCAAATAAGTGAGTTAAAAGCATGGATGAACAAGTCAATGCCAACGGCTGGCAGTGAGCAGAAAGCAAACCTGTTGTTTGGTTTATCGCAGATCAAAGAGTTTGAAAATAACCCTGATAAATTTAAACCGGCTGAAACATTAAATATGCCTGATGGTTCGCCAATTGGGATGGAGGAGTATTAATTCTTAAAAATTGTCATTGCGATGAACAGCCTGAGGGGTGAAGAAGCAATCGCGAACCATGCATATTCGCCCTGTATAGCATGCGATTGCTTCGTTGCGCGGCACACACCACCCGCCTTGCGCCTCGCAATGACATGTTGACTAATTGCTAAATAAATTCTATGCAATCACCTATAAACACCGGTTTAATGGCTTACGGAATGTCTGGCAGGGTATTTCATGCGCCGTTTATTTATGCGCATCCGGGCTTTGAGCTAAGCGCAGTTGTGGAGCGTCACGAAAAGAAAATGTCGGAACGTTACCCTGGCATTGTCAGCTATGATAAAACCGAAGATTTGCTGAATGACCAGCAGATCGAGCTGATCATAGTCAACACACCCAACAATACACATTTCGATTTAGCTAAAAAATCCTTGCAGGCAGGCAAACATGTGCTGGTTGAAAAACCCATTGCCGCAACCGTTGCTGAAGTAAAAGAGCTGTACGACCTGGCAAGGCAAGTCGGGAGACACCTGATGGTTTATCAAAACCGCCGATGGGATAGCGACTTTTTATCGGTGAAAGAAGCCATAGAAAGCGGTCGCCTGGGGCAATTGATCGAAGTACATTTTAGGTTCGACAGGTATAAAACGACGCTAAGTCCAAAACAATTTAAAGAAACCAAAAGCATGGCACCGAATGGGTTGGCTTATGACCTTGGTCCGCATTTGATCGACCAGGCGATCAGTCTTTTTGGTCGACCATTAAAGTTCACCAAAACTACCGCGACTTATCGTGAAGACTCACAGGTAGATGATTACTTCCATTTTCATCTAGCTTATCCAAATCAATTGAACGTATACCTTACCTCTGGTCTGCTAATCGCTCAACCCACGCCTTCATTTGTAGTGCATGGTGCATTAGGTAGTTATATCAAAAAAAGATGTGATGTACAGGAAATGTATCTGGAGAAATCGATGTTACCCACCGAATCTATTTATGGAGTGGAGGGGCCGGGAAGCCGCGGTAAGCTGGTGACAATCGGACCCAATGGCGAAAAGATAAATGAGTATATCGACTCAAAGCGCGGTGACTATATGAAATTATTTGAGGCAGTTTATCAGACTATACGAAATGGCGCGTTATACCCGATAACAGAGGAGCACATTGCCTGGCAGATAGAATTGCTTGAAGCAAAAGGCTGATTTTTGTAAATTTATAGCAACATCAAAACTCTGCAATCAGAAAAACAGTACATTTATCTCCATAATGAAAAAACTAGCTCTTATTTTAAGCCTTATTATTGCTGCAGGATGCACCCAGGCTCAAACCAAACCTGATATTGAACACATCCCTCATTTTAAAATATTAAAAGCCGACAGCACCTATTTCAGCTATACGGATCTGAAGAAGGATAAGCCGGTAATGATCATTTATTTCTCGCCGGACTGTAGCCATTGCCAGCACATGATGTATGAGATGAAGCCTAAAATGAAAGAGTTTGGCGACATCCAAATCGTGATGGTGACCTTTACCGAATACAATATGCTGAAGATGATCAAAAACTTTAACCGGGATTTTGATCTGGCCAAATATCACAACCTGACTGTTGGCACCGAAGGGCACACCTATGTGGTTCAGAAATATTACCAGGTAACTACCACACCATATATAGCGATATACGACCATAAAGGTAACCTGGTGAAGGCATTTGACAAAGTGCCTAAGTTGGATACCCTGATAGCAACCGTTAAAAAAGCTTAAGTTTTATTGCTGCTGCTGTTGTTGCTGTTGAAGCATTTCCAGGTAGCGCTGATAGCTGTTTTTGGGGATATTAGTTAGCGGTTTGTATTCGGTATGCTCTGGCGTGCTAATAAATTCTGTAGGCTGATTCATGGAAGGTGCGTCATCTTCATAGCCAACATTTACCGAAACATCCAGCCTGTGATCCGATGTGCCTTTGTAAACTCCTTTTACAGGTGAGCAATCTGAAAAATTTCGGCCTACTGCCAAACGGATATGAGTTTCGTTGGCAATGCAATTGTTAGTAGGATCAATGCCCATCCAGCCGTAATCTGGAATGTAAGCCTCGGCCCAGGCGTGAGTGGCCCCCTCGCCACGCATAGTGGTACTGCGGTGGGTGCAAATATAACCGCTAACATAGCGCGCCGGAATACCAACTAATCTCAGCATCAGTGTCAAAATATGTGCAAAATCCTGGCAAACCCCGGCTTTTAATCTCCATATCTCGTCCATGGTAGTTTCTACTGAAGTAACACCTTTAATATAACGGAAGTTGTCATAAACATATCGCGAAAAACGTAACACAGCTTGGTAAGGTGTATCCTCTTTTGATTTCTCGGCCTCCACCAACGCTTTCAGGTCATCAAAGCCTTCAAAATGTTCCAGGCGTAAAAAGTCAATGTATGGAACTATATGGCGCAAAAGCTTCAGGTCCTCCCATTGCTGAGCCGGGAAAATGTCGTTGCCTGGCAGCGGTTTGTGTTTGGTTTGAACCAGTATTTTAGAATCGATCAGCAGTGCAGAATGCGGTTCGCTGTAAGTAAAACTTCCCACCTTGTTCCCATAATAATCGATAAAGGTATCGATCACCGGGTCTCCGGTGACGTGTATTTCCTGTTTGGTCACCTCCTGCCACTCATCCTGGATCGGGTATAGAATGATCTGGTTGGCGCTGTCACGAACCTGTGCAGGGTAAGTATATTTAGTTAAATGATGAATCTTAAATTCAGGCATAATTATAGCTCAATGGGTTTCTCAATCAGGAGTTGGCAAAGTAATGATTATTCAGTGCATCGCCAATACCGTAAAGCTGGCTGCGTATCTGTGTCAAAAACTGGTGCAGCCCTTCATCCTTTATACTTTTTACCGAACTGTATTTTATATTGCTTTGCAGTCGGCCGATATAGAATGAAAGCTCGCGGTAATCATCAATATTGCTGTCATTTTTCAGTCGCTCAAAATAGCGCTGTATGTGATTGACCGAATAGATCACCGAACGGGGAAAATCGTTGTTTAATACCACCTGCTCCAATACGTTTTCGGCCTCGAAGCCCTCACGGTAGGTCTTCAGATAAAGTTCATAGCCGCCTAATGACAGTAGTAAGTGTTTCCAGTAAGTGGTGTCGGTAAGCAGATCGGGATTATCATCTATCGATCCGAATTTGGTATCTAAAATATCTACCGACTGTATGCCGCGCTCCAAATATTTGCCAATGTTCATATAACTACGGCCCTCACCACGTTCCATAGTGATCTCAACAGTGCCATAGTATAACATTACCTGTTTGATGAGCACGTCTAAGACACTAACCGGGTCGTCTTTTTTCAAGGCATTATCAATACGGCTATCCTTTACGGTATGGTAATATTCATTCAGGCATTGCCATAAATCTTTCGTGATATGCTCCTGAACGCCACGCGCATTTTCGCGGGCAAAAGTGATGATATTGAGAATGGAGTTTGGGTTATTTTTCCCGGATACCATATAACGCATCACAGCGCGACTATCATTGCCCAACTTTTGCGTCTCTTCATTGTGCCCCGAAAATATACGGATCACCGGCGCCCAGGTAAATTCCTGAACCGTATCCTGCGACGAGGCATAATTGATCTTGAGCATACGCAAAATACCGTCGCTGCGCTCTACATAACGGCTTAACCAATATAAACTTGCTGCTACCCTGCTTAACATGCCTTTTGATTTCGGATTTGAATCATTTTTATTTTATAATTTATTCACTACTCGCCTTTGACCATTCACCTTAGGCAAGAACCCAAGTGTCTTTGCTTCCGCCACCTTGCGAACTGTTTACTACCAATGAACCTTCTTTTAGCGCCACTCGGGTTAATCCACCCGGAACAATCTCTATCCCGTCTGGTCCGCATAATGCATAGGGCCTTAGGTCTATCCTGCGGGGATGTAATCCGCCTTGCATATAGCAAGGTGCTGCCGACAGGCTGATGGTTGGCTGAGCTATAAAATTGCGCGGATCTTTTAATATCTCTTTCTTATAGTCGTCAATTTCTTCTTGTGAGGATGCATGACCCATCAGCATACCGTAGCCACCGCTGCCGTTGGTTTTTTTCACTACCATTTTATTGATGTTGGCAAATACATGTTCACGCTCGTCGCGGTTGTTCAATTGGTAGGTTGGTACGTTTTTCAGAATAGGTTCTTCATTCAGATAATATTTGATCATATCGGGCACATAAGCGTACACTGCCTTATCATCGGCCACGCCATTACCGATCGCATTCACGATAGCCACATTACCCGTACGGTACGCACCCATAATTCCTGCTACGCCCAATATACTTGCCGGATTAAACACCAGCGGATCGAGGTATTCATCATCTACCCGGCGGTAGATCACGTCGACCTGTTGCAAACCAATGGTGGTTTTCATGTATACTTTTTGGTTTTTTACCACCAGGTCGCGCCCTTCAACCAATTCAACACCCATTAATCGCGCCAATGTAGTGTGCTCGAAGTAGGCCGAATTATATATACCCGGACTGAGCAAAACAATGGTTGGATTGCTGATCTGCCGTGGCGATAACGAAAGCAGGTTTTTATAAAGGATATTGGGGTACTCGGTAACACTTCGCACAGCGCATTGCGGCAACAGATCGGGGAACAACCGTTTGGTGATTTCCCGGTTCTCCAGCATATAACTCACACCGGATGGCGTGCGCAGGTTATCTTCCAATACATAAAATGTACCGTCATGGTCGCGTATCAGGTCTATCCCTGCAATGTGAACATAGATATCATATGGAACTTGTAACTGGTACATCTCCCTCAAAAAATGCGGGCAGGAATAAATAATATCTATCGGAACTATTCCGTCCTTTACAATAAACTGGTTATTATAAACATCCTTGAGGAAAAGATTAAGGGCGTTCAGGCGTTGTTTGATGCCTTTCTCAACAAAGGCCCATTCGTCTGCAGTTATTATCCGCGGAATAATGTCAAAAGGAAATATCTTTTCGATACCTTCGCCGCTGCTATAAACCGTAAAGGTGATACCCTGGCTCATGAAAAGTCTTTTGGCCAGTTCTTCCTTGCGGGCAAGGTCCTCGGCCGACTCCCTTGACAGGTAATCGATCACTTTGCTGTAATGGTCGCGTATGTTGCCCACACCATACATCTCGTCCCAAACGCCATCTATGGGACTATATTGATTAAAATAACCTGATTCCTGCATAATTCTATGGCTAATGTGTGATAATTGATCAGTTTATTTTTACAATTGGTAATTTATGAAGTATTTTATCAAAAAACCAAATGATTTTTAATAAATTTTCATAAAAAACTAAAATAAGATATGAAATTATTAAATAAATGTCTTATAAAACATGTACTTTTTATAAATAGACGCAAATTTTCATGAATTTCCTCTCAAGTTCACCTTGTTTATGATAAAAATATTAGGTATAAAAATTCGAGGTTTTCTTTAATCGTGATAAAATTTAGAGAATCTGGCTGCATGTATTACCTATAATACATTTAGTATATTCGCTTTGTTTCAATGTCACAATTATGGCCGGTCAGCAAGATTCCAACAAACTAGGATTATGGACAAGCACCTCGCTTGTAATTGGTAATATGATCGGCTCAGGGGTGTTCCTGATGCCTGCTGCCATGGCTGCTTTTGGTGGCATTGGCTTACTAGGCTGGTTATTTTCGGCGATAGGCTCCTTTTTTCTGGCCAAGGTTTTTGCCAATCTGAGCAAACTGGTTCCAAATGCAACCGGCGGACCTTATGTGTATACCCGGTCGGGTTTTGGTGATTTTGCAGGTTTCCTGGTGGCATGGGGGTATTGGCTGGCAAACTGTGGTGCCAACGCAGCAATTGTTATTTCGTTCATCAGCGCGATGAGTGTATTTTTTCCATTCCTGGCGACGAATGCGGTAGCGGCGATACTTACAGGATTGGCATCAATCTGGATTATTACAGCGATCAATTCATTAGGGGTTGGATTGTCGGGCCGGTTCCAACTGATTACTACCATTCTGAAATTGCTGCCGCTTGTTTTAATATCAGTGGGAGGGTTTTTCTTTTTAAAAACAGGGAATTTTCATCCATTCAACTTGAGTGGCAAACCGATTTTTTCGGTTATCACAGTTACCGCCACCATGACCATGTTTGCCTTTGTGGGTATAGAGTGTGCTACTATTCCGGCAGGAAGTACCGAGCATGCAGAGAAAACGGTATCGAGAGCAACCATGCTGGGTATGCTGATCTCTACTATTGTTTACTTATTGGGTAGTATAAGTATTATGGGAATTATTCCTGCTGCTCAACTGCAGCAATCAGCCACACCATATGCGGATGCTGCGGCTATTATTTACGGACCTGCTGCGCGTTATTTGGCAAGTGCCGGTGTAGCTATTGCAGCTTTCGGAGCGCTGAACGGTTGGACATTGATACAGGGGCAAGTGCCTTATGCGGTGTCAAAGGATAAATTATTCCCCGGAATATTTGGCCGTCTTAACAAAAAAGGCGTGCCTGCCCTTGGTATGGCTATCAGCAGTGGCATGACTACTTTGCTTCTTTTAATGAATTACACTAAAGGCCTGGTGGAGCAGTTTAAATTTTTATTGCTGCTGGCTACGCTTAGTATCCTTATACCTTACCTGCTCTCCGCAGGTGCCTATATCATTTTGGGAACTAAGAAAAATGCGCTGCACAAAGCAAGTATCACAAGCGTGATTATACTTGGCTTATTAGCTTTTGTTTATTCTTTGTGGGAGATCTACGGTTCAGGTGCAGATACTGTCTTTTACGGCTTTTTATTCCTGATGGCAGGTGTGCCGTTTTATATTTGGTTGAGCTATAAAAAGCATAGGGATGAGGAATAAATCCCAATCACGTATTGCAAATTAGACATTTAATTGAGGTTTAATGACCCCATAGGGTCTACCGCTTTGTAGGAAAATCAGCAATATTGGTTTTGCCCTGTAGGGGCTATCCCTTGGGCTGCATTCAAAGTGCGCCTTTCTGATAGAGGGTAACCTCTACGAGGCAAAAGATCGCTTTTTTTATAAGTCTACAAAGCGGTAGACCCTACGGGTCAAGCTACCTTATAATCTGTTTATCCTCGCTATGGAATAAGTTTAAAATAAAAAACCGCCCTAGTTGTAAGGCGGTTCCTAAATATATTTCTTTCAATTATTCTCCATGCGACTGCTCATGCAGTTCTTCCTGCCTGAACAGTTTTGCACTGAAGTAATCGTTATTCATGCGGGAGATGTTAGTCAGGCTGATCTCCTTAGGGCATTCAGCTTCGCAAGCGCCGGTGTTGGTACAGTTACCAAATCCTTCTTCGTCCATTTGTGCTACCATGGATTGTACACGACGGAAACGCTCAGGCTGACCTTGCGGCAACATGCCTAATTGCGATACCTTCGCCGACACGAACAACATAGCCGATGCATTTTTACAGGCAGCTACGCAAGCGCCGCAACCGATACAGGTAGCCGAGTTGAAAGCTTCATCGGCGATTACTTTAGGTATAGCTATCTCATTAGCATCGGGTACGCCACCGGTATTTACCGATACATAACCACCAGCTTGTTGTATACGATCAAAAGCAGAACGGTCTACCGCCAGATCCTTTATTACAGGGAACGGTGCAGCGCGCCATGGCTCAATAGTGATGGTTTGTCCATCATGAAAGCTGCGCATGTGCAACTGACAAGTGGTGATGGCGCGTTTTGGTCCGTGAGGGTGACCGTTGATATACAGTGAACACATCCCGCAAATACCTTCGCGGCAGTCGTGATCAAAATAGATCGGGTCTTCACCTTTATGAACAAGGCTTTCATTCACCACATCCAGCATTTCGAGGAAAGACATATCCGGCGAAATACCTTCGGCTTTATAAGTCACAAATTTACCCGCTGTTTGCGCATTCTTTTGGCGCCATACTTTCAGCGTCAGGTTCATGTTTCCGTTACTCATATTTTTTGAGTTGTGAGTAGTCAGTTGTGAGTAGTGAGTAGCAAGAAAAAATTCACCACTCACTATTCACCACTCACCACTTATTTATAACTTCTTTGTGTTAAATGAACATTCTCAAATACCAGTTCTTCTTTGTGCAATTCTTCGGGCTGATTGTCGCCTTTGTATTGCCATGCCGCTACGAATGCAAAGTGATCATCGTCGCGTAATGCTTCACCTTCCGGTGTTTGCGATTCAACCCTGAAGTGGCCGCCGCATGACTCGTTACGCATCAGCGCATCATCAACCATCAGCTCACCCAGTTCAAGGAAATCCGCTACACGGCCTGCTTTTTCAAGCGATTGGTTCAGCTCTTCGTTTTCGCCTAATACAATTGCATTTTTCCAGAAATCGGCACGAAGGTTCTGAATCAATCCTTTGGCTTTTTTCAGACCTTCTTCGGTACGTGCCATACCGCAATATTCCCACATAATGTGGCCTAACTCGCGGTGATATTCGTCTACAGTTTTATTGCCTTTAAGAGCTAATAGCTTTTTAATACGTTCTTCAACATCTTTTTTGGTTTGCTCAAAAGCAGGGTGATTCGCATCAACCGGTTTCGGACCGATCTTAGCCAGGTAATCGCCAACAGTATAAGGGATCACGAAGTAACCATCAGCCAAACCCTGCATCAGTGCAGAAGCCCCAAGGCGGTTAGCGCCGTGGTCAGAGAAATTGGCTTCACCTAAAGCATATAAACCCTCTACGTTGGTCATCAGGTTATAATCAACCCAAAGCCCACCCATGGTATAGTGTACCGCAGGGTAAATACGCATCGGCTGTTTGTAAGGATCCTCGTTAGTGATCTGGTAGTACATGTCGAACAGGTTACCATATTTTGCCCTTACTGCATCCTCGCCCAGGCGTTTGATCGCGTCAGCAAAATCAAGGAACACTGCAACACCTGTAGTGCCTACCCCACGACCATCGTCCACCATCTCTTTACCATTACGCGAAGCAACGTCGCGAGGCACCAGGTTACCGAATGATGGATATTTTCTTTCCAGGAAGTAATCCCTGTCTTCTTCTTTTAAGTCGGTTACTTTCAGCTCGCCTTTACGCAGTTTCTGAGCAAGTTCAACTGTTTTTGGTGCCCAAACCCGACCATCGTTACGGAGCGACTCAGACATCAAAGTCAACTTAGACTGATGATCTCCGGTTACCGGGATACAGGTTGGATGGATCTGCGTATAGCATGGGTTACCAAAGAAAGCACCGCGTTTGTGAGCCCTCCAGGCTGCTGTTATGTTACAGCCCATCGCGTTGGTCGATAGGTAGAATACGTTGCCATAGCCACCGGTACACAGTAATACTGCATGGCCTGTATGTGTTTCGACCTTACCAGTCTCCAGGTTACGGGTTACGATACCTTGCGCCTTGCCATCAACGATTACCACGTCCAGCATTTCTGTACGGGTGTACATTTTCACTTTACCCGCATTGATCTGACGGTTCAAAGCCGAATAAGCACCTAATAATAATTGCTGTCCTGTTTGACCGCGGGCGTAGAAAGTACGCGACACCTGCGCACCACCAAATGAACGGTTATCCAGTAAGCCACCGTATTCACGTGCAAAAGGAACGCCCTGTGCCACGCATTGGTCAATGATATTTACTGATACCTCGGCGAGGCGGTAAACGTTTCCTTCGCGTGCGCGGTAGTCACCTCCCTTTATTGTATCGTAAAACAAACGGTAAACGCTGTCACCATCGTTACGGTAATTTTTTGCTGCATTGATACCACCCTGTGCTGCAATGGAGTGTGCACGACGGGGGCTATCCTGGAAGCAGTATGCCTTTACATTATAACCCAGCTCGGCCAGCGAAGCAGCGGCTGCACCACCCGCCAACCCGGTACCTACCACAATAATATCGTACTTACGTTTGTTGGCAGGGTTAACCAGCTTAAGGTTAAACTTATGCGTACTCCATTTTTCGGCTAAAGGGCCTGCTGGAATTTTAGCATCTAGAATCATGTTCTTCTTATTTACGATTTTAGAATTACGATTTTAGATTTTTTTGAATGTGATGATTCGTAAATCGTACATCGTAATTCGTAAATTAATTCTAACTCCTTGTAAAATAATATACCACCGGCATTGCAGCAAACCCTAATGGGATGATCACGGCAAACAGCCAGGTGCCGATAAACTCAACTATCGGGGTGTATTTGCGGTGAACCCATCCCAGCGTTCGGAACGCGCTCTGGAAACCATGCTTCAGGTGGAACGATACTGCAACCATGGCTATTACATAAATCAGTACATACCACCACTGGCTGAAGCTGATCTGAACGCGTTCGTGCAAATCCTTCACTCTTACCACCTCAAAATTATTTACGGTCTGGACAGAGTTTTCAAAATCCGCCGAAGTAGGTGTAAATTCTATCGATTGCCTTTCACCTGATGACAAGTCGGTACGGTACTCCTTGTAATGAACGCTGTTGGTATACTTGTAACGGTACCAGAAATCGCTCATGTGGATCACAAGGAACAACAGCAGGATAGATCCCAACAGCCCCATGTTCTTTGATTGCCAGGTAGCATTGTCGCTTGCTGTTACGGCATAACCCACAGGGCGTGCCTTACGGTTGGCAATGGTAAGCACCAGTGCATAAATGGCGTGTACTATGATACACAGGTACAGGAAGTACGCAATCACTTCAATCGGGGGGAAATGCGTCAGGAAGTTAGCGTACAGATTAAACGCATAACCGTCGTCGTGTTTGAAAAGCAAAAGGTTACCGCCTAAGTGTACAATCAGGAATGTACACAAAAACAAGCCTGTTAAAGCCATGATCAGCTTCTTGCCCAGCGACGAGTTAAAGGTTTGTTTAAATTCGCTCATTACAAATTAGATTTATTCGGCAAAAGTATCTATTATATGACAAAAGATATAAATGCCGTGCTGTAAATGAACGGGAAAAGTTTATTTAGAAATGTTCTAAATTGAATTGATTGGTTAAATGGTTGATTGAGTTGAATGGTTGCTTGTTTTGTAGCGATCTTATTTTCATTGCCGTCCCATTTATGGGACGGAACACATGATTGACAATGCGGCTTTAGCCAAATAATCATTTAGGCTAAAGCCATGCTTTTTTGTTCAATATCCGTCGGCTAAAGCCAACGGCAATGAATCACCCTTAACCTATCGCGATTACTTTATTCTCCAAGACCCCAAATATCCTATCCTGCTTCTCATGCCGGATAGCTACTCTCCCCGTAAACTTTCCAAATGAAGGCAAAATCGCTTGCCTTTTACCAAAGGCAAAGCAAGGTAAAGTGATACTCTGCCGCGCACGCCCGGATAGATTTACTCCAGGGTGAATATGCCCGCAAAGCACATAACCTTCCGCTTCCTGTAATTTGGCTTCAGGCAATGGATGATGCAACATCAAAAAAGGACCGACAATTAGCTGATCATGCAAGGCAACATCAAGTTCGAGGTAATACTTATCGTGAATTATATCGTGATTTCCACGAATGAGAATGATCTCCAGTTTCTTGTTTTGCTGGCGCCATAAGCGAAACCATTCCCAGTCGGCATTCATGTCGCTGTGGAAAAGGTCTCCTAAAAAGATCAGTTTTTCAGGTTTGTATTCAAATATCAGGTCGGATAAAGTAGCCAGGTCGCTTTGCTCCATATTACGGGGCACTGCAATGCCTGCTTTGCGGAAATGCCCCACTTTACCAAGGTGAACGTCCGCAGCAAGTAAGGCTTTTTCTTGTTTCCAGTAAATGGCTTTTTGAGGTAACAGGACAAGGTCTTGTCCTAAAAAATTGAAATCGAGCCCGGCACAGATCGTCATAAGGCAAAGGTAAAGAATTGTCTCTTTTTTACGTCATTGCTGTAAAGGTTAGATAATTCGGTAACAGAATTAGCTTTAAAGAAATAAAGCTAAAGCGTTATGCGAAATATCAATAATGATCTCACCTTAAAGCGGAACTATCTGAATAAGTAC